>SWCD01000841.1_pt1 | contig 115616 bp, 98 predicted proteins | sample 4693011 | NCBI WGS metagenome assembly SWCD01 (sample SAMN10267278, study PRJNA491770) | bioreactor metagenome | isolation source: DHS bioreactor inoculated with marine | place: Japan: Omine Ridge, Nankai Trough | reverse complement strand
TTTTTTTAGGGTGTTCCAACGCACCTTTTTTGGAAACCAGAGCACTAATCCGGAAAGGGACATAATTAGAAAAATTATCGTTGCTACACCAACGATCGGCCTGCCGATAGAAATATCCATCAATAACCAGCGATGTAATTTAAACATGGTCAACATAAAATCGTCAGCAGCAGTTTTTTGGGGCTCCAGAATCCTTTGGGTATAGGGATCCATTAAATAGGGGGTTCCCCTTCGTTCCTTAAGATCCTTTTTTACATGAAATTCATAGGGCTGATCTTTTTTTACCGGGAGGGTAACCCCCGACACGTGACCCTTGGTTGCTGCTGCAAGCGTGGCTGCCATCGTTTCTAGCGTTTGCTTTTCTTCGAGTACTGTCACTTCCAATTTTTGAGTAAAAAGACCCTCGATTTCCTTTTCAAAAGTCAGCAAGGTACCGCTGAGACATACCAAAAAGATTATAATCCCACTGCCTAGCCCTAGCCAGAGGTGAATATCATTGATCAAGGCTCGGATACCGTATTTTTTTCTATTTGCCATACGTATAGGTTTAGTTTTGAAGGTGATCATATGCTTTGGCCCAATTAAAAGGAATAGGAAACAATTCCCGCAAAATTTATGGGTTCCGTTTGGTTAATGTAGGCGGTACGGTAGGCATTATAGCCTATTTCATTGAACATATTGTTGAGCAAAGCCCTAAAGTTCCATCGGGCATTAAGGCGGTAGGCCAATTGGGCATTTACAATGGTGTAAGCATCCACATCAAATGGTTTTTGCCCCGGTACAATACCTTCGTGGGTTACGGGTCCTGCACTCCAATCGTTAATGGGGCGTTTTCCTGTATAGTAAGCTCCGGTTCCAAAGGAAAGCCCTTGTAATTTACCTCTAAACCCATAATTGGCCCATACATTGAATGTGTGGTCCGGGGTGTTTAAGGGAGAGGAGCCATAAACATAGGAGGTATGCTCCTTGTATTGGGCATTGATATAGGAATATCCGGTGATAAGCTCCAAGTTTTCCAGCACCCTTCCCGTTAGTTCCACTTCTATTCCCTTGCGCTCGTCGTTGCCCCCTTTTTGGTAATAACCGGTGGGCACCCAGTTTTCGTCATATACGGGGAGATTAATATTTTTATTGTTGATTTGGAAAAAAGTTAGGTTGAACCGCAGGCGGCTTTCCAACCAATTTGTTTTAATTCCCGCTTCCAATTGATCAAAACGCTCATTGCCCAAAGGATCTCCATTAACATCTAATCGGGTAGCTGTCCTAGGGTAGGAGCTGTTGGTATAGGATGCAAAAACATTGATGTTGCGATAAGGGGTTGCAATAAGACCGATCAACGGATTAAAAGAGTCGTTCCTGGTGGTTTCCGTTTTCCCGATGGTCTCCGTGCTGCTGTACCGAAGGCCTAGAAATGTTTTTAACCAAGTGTTAAAAGTGATGACGTCCTGCGCCACAAGCCCTACAGATCTGGACGAAGCTTCTGCTTCATTGGGGCCGTTCAAACCCAGTTCCGTTGGCAGATTGTGGTCTATCGTTGCAAACACGTTTATGGAATCCAAAACGGGGTTGCTTTGGGAAAAAGTAGCGTAGTTTGTTGTTCGATAATCAAAACCTATTTGAAAGGTATGGCCTATGTTTCCTGTCTTTATATTATCCCCGTTAAGGTCAAATTGCAGGACCTTATTGTCGTCATTTCGTGTGGAAATAGAGTATCCCCTTTTTCTCTCGTTGTAAATTGGATCGCCCTGGCCATCCATTATAGGGCCGCCCAAACTTGCCCCTTTGTCATTTAAATCCAACTTGGAAGAGAAGAAGGCTGCACGCAGGTTAAGTTTGTCCGATAATCTGCGATTAAACCGAATGGCGTAAGTCATGTTTTTTGTAAGCGACTTATCGTTCGTATACCCCAAGAATTGGTCATATGGGAGGTCATAGATGGCGTTAACATCATTTTCTGCCAGATTAACGGTCCCCAAATCTGGTGTACGGCTATCGTCCAGATAATCCATTTCGAGGATCAAAGAACTATTATCGTCTATATTCCACTCCATCGATGGATTTATGTAGAACCGATTGGAAGAAATACCCGCCCTATAGCTGTCGGCCCGCTCCAATGCCCCGTTGATCCTAAAGGCAATGTTCTTGTTGTCGTTCAATGGCCCATAAACATCATAAGTAGTCCGCAATTGCCCATAGGTGCCCGCACGAAGGGATACCTGGCCCCCATGGTAATTTCTTGGGGTCTTGGTGACGATATTTACCACCCCGCCAGGGCTGCCCAAATCGGTGGCTACCCCTTGCGTTATTGAGGCGGATCCTTTTAATACCTGAATGTTATCCACGCCTTGCATGTCCGTTAAGATTCCTACCCCTCTAAAATCGGAGTTTACCCGAACGCCATTTTTCAGGATCGGAATTCCCCTAAAACCACGGCTGGACATACTTTCCCTTTTGTTGCCATAGGTAGCAAAAGTATATACCCCGGGAACATTCCGGGTAGCGTCGGCAATGGTCAGATTTCCCTGTTGCTCGATAAGTTTATCGGAGATTATTGAAATGCTTTGTATCTGATCGTAGGGAGCCATGGGTAGGCCGGTCAGGGCTTCAATCTTATCGGGACGTTCATAGCGGCTCCCAAACACCTCTACCCCGTTCAGGTCTACCCCTTCCACCAATTGGAAATTCAGCTCCAACGATTCCCCTGGACCTACTAAGACTTCCTTAAACTCTGTTTTATGTCCGATCGCACTTGCCTGCAACGTTTGGTTTCCCGTTGGAATATTGCCCAAAGTAAACTCGCCATTTCCGTTCGCGGCGGTTCCGATCATGGAGTTCTTTAAGGTAATGGTTGCGAAGGCAACCGGACTGCCTTCCGAATTTTTAACGGTACCATGGACTTCACCCATCTGGGCTGTTGCTATTTGCTGAAAGAATACTATCGCTATAAGTAATTTGTGGTTCATCGGAATAGTTATTATTTAGACTGAATTAAAATAAGTCGCGAATATATAATGTGTTTTCCCAATAAAAAAATTATTTAGAATCATTTTAAATAAAAATCCAACAATATTCTGGCTATCAAAATCTTAGATTGATTATTACAGTTTTCTATGCGTTAACCTTTTTATTTTATGCCCATTCTGAAAGATTTTAACGGACAGGGGAGATAGAAGTATTTTATACCATCTCCTGTTCGCTGGTGGCGCAGGGCGATTTGGGCAAAACGATATGGCCGGCCGTTTGAATTTTGACCTATACGGTATTCCAGCTATGGGTGGAAAACCAAAAAATTGTAAGTTTGATGCCAAAATGAACGCAGGGAACTTTAGTGAAGCTTGATAATTTTCATTAAATCGGCCCACTGGCCAACTCATTCACTAACCCCCTATTTTACTGAACATATGCAGGATTTTTGGTTTTATTTGCAACTGGGATTACACCATGTTTTGGACATTCATGCCTATGACCACATTTTGTTCTTGACTGCCTTGGCGCTGCCCTACACTTTTAAAAGTTGGAAAAAAGTACTGATTTTGGCCACTGTCTTTACAGTCGCCCATTGTACTTCTTTGGCGTTGTCCGTCTATGGAATTTTTACCGTAGATGTGGCGTGGATCGAGTTCCTGATTCCGGTAACTATTTTGGCGACGGCTTTGTTCGATTTGTTCTATGCAAAAAAGGAGGAACATTCCCGTGGTTTGATATGGCATTTGGTTGCAACGGGATTTTTTGGACTGATCCACGGTTTTGGTTTTTCCAATTATTTCCATATGCTTATGGCAGATGTAGAGGAGAAACTGGGACCATTGATAGGGTTTGCAGGCGGCATTGAAATTTCCCAGGTTGTGGTAATCCTTTGCGTATTGGTCCTTGCCTACCTATTGCAGTCCCAAATCGGAATAAAACAGCACCTTTATATTACCTTACTTTCCATTATTATTATCTGCATCACAATACCAATGCTAATACAAACGTTTCCATTGTAGTCTTTGACCAAGACCGTCCAAAACAATTTCCCTGTTGTGATTATTCCTGTATTTAAAGGGATTAAAAGTCAGATAATAATTAGTTAAAATTTAATGTTTTGGGTGTATTTCGGAGTACAAAGAGACTATAAAGGCTTATTTTTGTTCAGTTGGATTCCCTTAAAGGGGATATCGGCACCAAAATGAATATCGATATATAAATTCCCTAGGGGAAAGAGGTACAACAATAAACTGAATGAAGGAAGCGAAGCAGGAAAAATACGATAGGGCATATTTGCGAATGGCTACGGAGTGGGGCAAACTCTCCTATTGCAAGCGCAAACAGGTAGGGGCAATTATCGTGAAGAACAGAATGATTATTTCTGATGGTTACAATGGTACCCCTACGGGATTTGAGAACCATTGCGAAGACGAGGAGGGCTATACAAAATGGTATGTTTTGCACGCAGAGGCCAACGCAATATCCAAAGTGGCTTCCTCCACACAATCCTGTGAAGGCGCCACCTTATATATAACACTTTCCCCTTGTAGGGAATGCAGTAAGCTGATCCATCAGTCTGGCATAAAACGTGTAGTGTACCAAAAGGCCTACAAAGATGCTTCCGGTCTGGAATTTTTGGAAAAGGCAGGAGTAAAGCTATCCTATTTGCCAACAGGCGTGGAAGTAGAATAAAATCGCCCAAAATAATGAATCGTAAGTACAGCTACATATGGCCCACCGTAATCGGAACCGCACTTGCGATAGGGATTTTTATTGGTGGCAAGCTGCATTTCAATGATTCACCGGAAAAACTCTTTACCACCAATTCCAAAAAGGACAAGCTCAATAGGCTTATAGACTATATTGATTACGAATATGTAGACGATGTAAATACGGATAGCATTGTAGATGTAGCCGTAAACAACATCTTGGACAAACTAGATCCCCATTCCGTTTATATCCCCAAGCAGGACATGGAAAAGGTTTCCGAGGACATGAAGGGTGACTTTGTGGGCATCGGCATCAACTTTTACATTATTCGGGACACCATTGCGGTTATACGGCCCGTTGAGAACGGCCCTAGCTTTTATAAGGGAATACAGTCTGGTGACCGGATTTTAATGGCGGATAACGATACCCTTTTTGGAAAGCGGTTGTCCAACGAGGCAATAGTCGACGAATTGAAAGGGGAAAAAGGAACTTTCGTAAAACTCCAGGTGTATAGAAAGAAGGATAACAAGACCTTTGATGTTACCGTAAAGCGGGATCTTGTTCCCCTAAAAAGTGTGGAGTCCTTTTATATGATGACTCCCGATATGGGATATATTAAGGTAAACCGATTTGCAGAATCTACTTATAAGGAATTTAGAAAGGCCTTGGTGATCTTGGAAAAACAAGGAGCGAAGAAATTGACCCTTGATCTGCGCGACAATCCTGGAGGTTATTTGGGCATTGCGGAAGAAATGGCTGATGAGTTCTTGAAAGATGGAAAACTTATTTTGTTTACAAAGAACAAAAGAGGAAAAATAGATAAGAACTTCGCTACCGCCAAGGGCGATTTTGAGGATAATCCTGTCTATGTACTTATCAACGAACGTTCCGCTTCTGCCAGTGAAATTATCGCAGGGGCACTCCAGGACAACGATGTAGGTACTATCGTTGGGCGTCGATCCTTTGGGAAGGGACTGGTACAGCGAGAAATGGAATTGGGCGATGGCTCTGCAGTTCGCTTAACGGTATCTCGCTACTATACCCCAACTGGCCGCTCCATTCAAAAAACCTATAAAAACGGGACCAAGGATTATTACCAAACGTTCATGGATCGTTACCAAAGTGGGGAATTGGTTTTTGCAGATAGTATCAAGGTTGCCGACTCCCTTAAATTCACGACCCCAAAAGGAAAAGTGGTCTACGGTGGGGGAGGTATCATTCCCGACGTGTTTGTACCCATTGGGACAAACGAGGTAGAGGCCGTTAAAAGCGTGGAGGCATGGGGTTTTTTCTCCCGGTTTATTTTTGATCATTTGGAATCTGACCGAAACCGTTACAAGGATTGGTCCGAAACCGATTTTGTGCAAAATTTTAAAATAGACGATATCATGTTCAACAATTTTATCAATTATGCGGAAAATTCGCCATTGGTAAAAAATTTGAATTTACCTTACTACGAGCTGGAGGATAATATAAAACTTTTCCTTAAGGCCGATCTGGCCGAACAGTTATATGGGGACAATGCTGCTGCCAAGATCAAAGGCACAAACGATGCAATGTTGCAGAAAGTACTGCAATTGGACGGTCCTAAAGTCTCCCGGCAAAAAACCGCGGCAATTGGATCTAGGGATTAGCAACATTAGTTTTCCTCGATCTTTTTCTGAATTTTCTTTGATGCGATAAAGATCAGTAGAAGCATAATGGCACAAAGGGAGGCTACGATGCCGATTAAAGCCACGGTACTGTTTTCCAAGGGAGCGTTAAAATCGATCAACGTAACATTGTAAACAATAAGTGCCAAGGCAATTATTATTAAGGCAAGTGAGAATTTTTGGGTCATATCTTATAAGTTATGTAGTTAATTGTTATAAGGTGTATTCCATTTTCGTTCAAGGGCGCTGTGCAATTTGTTTCTTGTTTCAAATGTTGTGGGTATAAAATTTCACCTGCGACATAGGGTATCTGATACTTTCCCCACCTACAACCCTTATGCCTCCTTCTGCATCCCTAAGGGGTCACAAACAATTCATGGATATTGGTCGTGAATAACTTTACGGCAATGGCCAACAAAATTACCCCAAATACCTTTCGAATCACATTGAGACCGGTGTCTCCCAGTATCCTTTCGATCTTTTTTGAAGAACGAAGTACCAAGTATACAAATATCGTATTTATTATTATGGCAACAATAATGTTCCCTACCTGGTATTCTGCCCGTAGGGCCAAAATGGAGGTCATGGTCCCTGCCCCCGCTATCAAGGGGAAAGCAATTGGGACAATGGAAGCTGACTCGGGCTGATCGTCCCTAAACAAGGAAATACCCAATATCATCTCTAGGGCCATAAAGAAAATTATAAAAGCACCGGCCACCGCAAACGAATTAATGTCGATTCCTATCAGTTTCAGTATTTTTTCTCCGATAAATAGGAAGGCAACCATAATGAGTGCTGCTACTACCGAGGCCTTACCAGACTGGATATGCCCAACCTTACTCCTCAAATTGATAATTATTGGGATACTTCCCAATATATCGATGACTGCAAAGAGCACCATGCTCGCCGTAGCTATTTCCTTAAAGTTAAATTTCATTTTTCATAATTTTATACCGCTTTGATTGTAAAATAATAAATTCAAAACCGTATTTGCGGCTGCAAATTTACGACATATCCAATATATTGACATTATAAAATGTATTTATTAACCGAAGCAAACTGGATGAAATAAACATTTGCATAAGGCCGAGAATTCAACATTCCAATTTAAACCTCGCCATAGTGATACTGTCTGACCGGTGTTTGGAAGCGTTTGACCGTAAGATGCCCCCCGTAACGAAAGGAAAGGCTTTTTTTGACATGAATAGGGGAGAAAGCACGGGGCATTGGAAGGCCAAAAGGAACTTTCGAACCTTCGGGATCTGCCAAATGGAAAAAAATTTAAGCCAGTTCATCCCATTAAACAATATCTTTGTAGCTTCAAGAGGGTTTTATGTTCCAACTGGGGAAAACAATAGTGTCCGAAGAAATAATTGAAAACGACTTTGTTTGCAATCTCAACGCATGCAAAGGAGCCTGCTGTATAGATGGGGAGGCCGGTGCCCCTTTAGAGGACAAGGAAACTGACATTCTGATCGATATCTACCCTAAGGTGAAGGCTTTCCTACGCCCAGAAGGTATCGCTGCCATCGAGTCCCAAGGAGCCTTTGTAAAGGGCGAGGATGGGGAATGGGAGACTCCCTTGGTCAACGGAAGTGAATGTGCGTACGTAATCTTTTCGGATAAGGGAATAGCCAAATGTGGACTGGAGGAAGCCTTTAACCAAGGTGCCACAAAATGGAAAAAACCCATATCCTGCCACCTTTACCCGGTAAGGGTCAGGGAATATTCGGAATTTACTGCAGTAAACTACCATAAATGGGAGATATGTGATCCCGCTTGTACCTTGGGAACCGAGCTGCAGGTCCCTATTTATAAGTTTGTAAAGGAAGCGTTGATCCGCAAGTTCGGGAAGAAATGGTATGCGGAATTGGAGCAAGTGGCCAATGGTCTTAATGGAAAGTCCTAAGAATGTTGTTTTAAAACCATCCCTAAATTGTTGGGATATGGAGGTTTACCTGGGTTCCTATAGCCTGCCTTGCCTCATCATATAGATCTTCGAACTTTATAGTAAAAGAATTTTGGTAATCCTTGGAAAAGTTGGCCAACCTTTCCTTGGTTATGTCAATACCAATGGATTTTCGTTTAAGGACTTTAGCCCTCTTGATTTTCTCCGAGGCTTCCCGGCCCACCCCGTTGTCGATAATCGCAATGTTAATGTACCTGTCATTTTCACGGTTCACCTTCAACTGGATGTTCTTTTCCCCTTCTTTGGAAGAGAGACCGTGCCAAAGGGCGTTTTCCAAAAATGGTTGCAAGATCAATGAAGGTATCTTAACCGTGTTCACGTCAATATCATCGCTAATGTTAATGGAAAAATTGATTTCGTTTGAAAACCTAATATTCTCAATGTTCATATAGAGTTCCACGGTTTCAAGTTCTTCGGCCAATGAAATTTCCTTGAGGGACGATGCCTCCAGAATCTTGCGGACCAATTTGGAGAACTTGTTCAAATAATGGACCGCATTTTTCTTTTCATTATTTATAATATAAAGTTTGATGGAGTTTAGGGAATTAAACAAAAAGTGGGGGTTCATTTGGCTCCGCAGCATGGTCTGTTCCAAGGAGAGCAATTTTTTTTCGTTTTTAAGATGATGCTGGCGGTATAGAATATAAAAAATACCTGCCAATAACGCCAGGGCAATACCACATATAAGTAGAATAATATTGTTTTTCCGCAACTTTAATTTGACAAGCTCATTTTCCTTGGCCAATATTTGTATCTGGTTGTTCTTCTTTTCCGTGTCGTACTTCATGATTATATCGGTCACATAACGCACGTTGCGTTCACTGGAAATTTGCTCGTCAAATTGTGAAGCCAGCTTGTAATAGTCCAATGCACTCTTTGGATTGCCGCGTTTTTCCGAGAGTTCGGATAATATGCCATACGCTTGGGATATAGATCTGGGCATATTGTATCGCTGCGCCAAGGATAGTCCTTCCAACAAATGATGTTCTGATTGCTTATAGTTGTTTAATTGCATAAGGGCCCACCCCATATTGATTTCGACGGCAGTGATGATAGACTTGTCGCCAAGGGATTTTGATTCTTGCAATGTAGGTTCCAGAATTTTTAAAGCTTCGGCGCTTTTATTTTGCTTAATATAAATTTGGGCAATGCTGTTTTTACAAATCGCAAGTCCCCTTGCCGAACCCAGTTCCTCGTCATAGGCCAAGGCAGTTTCATAGTTCTGTAAGGCCTCCGCCAGTTTACCTTGTTCCTCCAAGGCTTCCCCGATATTTTGATAATTGATGGCCATGCCCTGTTTGTTGCCCAGTTCCTCCTCCAATCTTAAGGATTTTCTAAGCTGTTGTATGGCAAGGTCGTATTGTTTTAATAACAGATATAAGTTTCCGATGCTATTCAGTGAAACATTGATGCTCCTTTTGATTCCCCTGGAAGGATTTGGGACTGATTCTGCAAGATCTAGGGCTTCCTTGTTGTAGTCGAGTGCCGTTTTTATGGCATCGGTCCGTCGGTAAATTACACCCAACATATTGAGACTTAATATTTTAAATTCAACGCTGTTTCCACTTATAGCTGCTTCCAATGCTTTCTTGTGCAGTTTGGCGGCTTCTGGGAAATGCGACTGACCCCTTTCTTTAATCCCCAACTGATTGTATGCATAGGACTGTCCTTCCCAATAATTTTTTTTGGTTGCCTCCTTAATAAAATAGTTCATATAGAGGGTGTCCCGCCGAAAAGGTTTCAAAACGGAATCCAATCCTTCGTATGTTTTTGGCGCCGCAATTATTAAGCTGTCCACACTTTTCTTAAAAAATGTCGGGATATTTTGGGATGTTCCAGTGAACAAGATGAAAATCGCCAGTGCGGAAAGCAGTGGCTTAATTACTGGTGGGACCCGATTTATACTATTGGATTTATCCAATTGAAAAAGTTTAAATGAGTTCATAAACGGGACGGCTTAAAACATATCCAGAAAATCGGATTTCTTTTGTCGCGAAACTGGGATTTTGTGGTTGGATTCCAAAACTACATATCCGTCGGTTTTTAGAAACTCCTTTATTTTGTTGAGGTTGATGATATAGGAATTGTGAATACGGAAAAAAGTATCGGGTGGCAGCATGTCGTTGACATCCTTCAACTTTTTGGTAAGTACCAATTTTTGCCCGTCGGTCAAATATATAGTGCTGTAATTCCCATCGGATTCCACATAAAGAATGTCATCGCTACCTAAGAACAACAATTTGCCATCGGTGTTGAAGGTAATTTTCCGATGCATGGAATTTGAATTGAAGTTGAGCAATATCTTTTCCAATTTTTCCACCGTATGATTCTTGGAATGGAACTTCTTTATTTTGGCAATTGTATCCATTAGGTCATCCGTATCGATCGGCTTTAATAGATAATCGATGGCTTCGTGCTTAAGGGCCTTTATAGCATATTGATTGTAAGCCGTGGTGATGATTACGGGAAAATCCCTGTGTTTCAGGTTCTGGATAAACTGAAATCCGTCCATTGTGGGCATTTCTATGTCTAGGAAAAGACAATCGGGGGTGTTCTTTTCCAAATAGGCCAATGCTTCAAAGGGATCCGTAAAAGAGTTTGCCACTTTTATCTCCTTGCTAAAATTGGTAAGCTCCCAAGTAAGACTTTGGAGGGCCTTGGATTCGTCGTCAACTATTACCGCTTCTATCATGGATTTTATGCGTAAGATACTCAAATTTATCACCAAAATAAATGGGGTTTCCCGAAAAATGTGCCAATGGGCGGGATTTGCGTATGACTGGCAGCAAAATATGTAGGATTGGTAGTTAATGACGGGATTGTGTCTGGAAGGGTATTCGCCATATGAAATGAAACGTAATTCTTACATTTTTAATTTACTGATAATCAATATAATAAGAATGGCGAGTTTATTTTAAAAAGATTATATCGGGTCCTTGCAATCCATACACAATTTTATACCATTTATACAAATCGCCTATTAATGACCTTGCAATTCCACTATTTTAGTCCTATGTAAATTTTGGGCAACCTTTAGTTTACATACCAACATAAAACCAAAACAACTTTACCATGAAAAAATGTATCATCATGTTTGCTCTTTTTGTAGCTACATTGCTGATAGCCGCATGGAGCAATAAAGACCGAAACCTGGATACCAAGGATAGTGTAGTTTCAAAAGTCGATCCATCGGCCAAGAAACTGTTGGTACAGGACAATACCCTAAAACCCCGAATCAGGGATTAGGATACACGTATTTGAAATTATTATTATGCCCCATTTATTTATCAAAATATCGAAGACCTGCCTGTGGGCAATTGTTCCTTTTTTCCTTATTTCACAAGGAAATCCGGACCAAGCATCCATGGTAGAGCTGGCGCACGAGGGATATTATGCTTTTAAAGTTACAGGGGAGGTGAGTGAGAATTTGAGTGGGATAATAAACTTTGTGACCACAAAGGAGACATCGGTAGGTGGTTCCGAATATTATGTTTTAAGGTTTATGTTGAAGAGCAAAAAGGAGAGTCCGATCCACAACATGGAATTTTTGATATCAAAACCTTGTACAAAAAGTAAGATTTCGGTGGGGACTTATGAAGTGGCAAAGCCAATCAATGGATTCCTTAATTATTTTGAAGGGGTATTTGGCGCCGCCGATTTTAAACGCATGGACGAATTGCCCTTTTTTACGGACCGGGGGACAATCAGGATTAGGTCGTTGGACGAGAACACGGTTGAAGGAAGTATGTCGGTCACCCTCCACGATCCCAACGGAAAGAAAATTACCATACAAGGGGAATTCGATGCGCTAAGGCAAGTACCATAGCACGAAGATCGATTACGAGCTTTAATTTTAATAAAAACTGTCAATTATATGTACGGACATTAGGGTAGGCAAGTTAAACAAATACTTGCCAATGCTTATGTAAGCGGCCCGGCCCGATGGAATTACGCGACTGGAAACCCAAAAAAACCAATCAGTTTATTTTGGAACACTGTGCAGTCTAGGTTTCGGGGGAACTACCTGGATAAACAGAGCCAATTGTAGTATTCATAATTTCCAAAACATCGGGAAGTCCGTACGTTATGACAGTGTTTTTTATATTATGCCAATCCTATCCCCTGGCCTAGATAGGTCTTTACAAAAGCATGCTCCCCGTTCAAAAATTTTTCCGGACTTTCCCCAATAAGCCTATTGAAATCGTTGATAAAATGTGATTGGTCGTAATATCCACAGTCCAATGCTAAATGGTGCAATTTTTCGGTCTCCCTAATTTTCAACAGATCGAAAATAGCGTTCAATTGCACTACTTTGCAGTAATATTTTGGCGATACCCCGATAATCTCCTTGAACCTTCTCCTAAAATGTCTTGGTCCCATTCTTATCTTATCCAACAGTTCGGTTTGGGAAACTATGCCATTCCGACCAAAAATTTCTGCCAAGGTAGCATCCAACCAGTTAATATGTGGAAGCTTGCTATTACTTAAAATGCACAAAAATCCCATTAAAAGATCGGCACGCTCCTTTGGGGTTGCGCATTTGGAAAGTTCCCGTAAAAGACTATCCGAATCCAAAGGGGAAACCTTGTCAAGACTTATTGTTTTATTTAAGAAGTGATCGCCCTTTTTATGGAATAAATAATAAGGTGCGGTCGGATATAGTACCAACCCTATTTGGCCTAGTTTTCCTTTGAACTCTAACTCTATATGGGCGTTGAAGACCTGGCCGGCGATATTTAGCCGCGATTGTGGGCGGTGTGTTTGGCCGTCGATATGTAATAGCGGAAGGTCGCTAAAGGAATTTATGAGTAGCGGAAATCCAGTGGGATGCACAGGATATGTAGCGTTTACAATAGAATCGGATTCCCCCAGAATAATGCAAACCACGTAAGGTTGCAGTTCTTGCGGGATATCAATATCCAACTTTTTTGCGAAATTTTTCACTATCTTATCCTATTGAAGTCCTTTGATATGCTGCTTTAGGGCCATATCCGATTTTTAAAGCTGTAGTGATCTTGAACAAAGTGCTATCTAAAGTTATTAAATTACGCCGATATAAATGATCTTTTTCTTCAATATGGACAATAAACGGCATAGAAGTACGTATCATCCGATGCTGTTGTTGTTACTAATTCCCTTAGCCGCCTCCCTTGGGTATGGCCAATCCCATATCACCTTTAGGCAATTATCCGTCAGGGAAGGATTGTCCCAAAGTAGTGCCATATCCATCACCCAAGACAGTACAGGTTATCTATGGGTGGCAACCCAGGATGGCCTAAACAAGTATGACGGGCGACATTTTACCACATTTCCTTATCGTTTTGAAGACATAACCAAACCCGATTACAGCCGTTTAGGGAAGGTGTACACCGATCGAAAAGGTGGGGTGTGGATCGTTCCGATGAATGGCATTCCACATAAACTGGATGAGGAAAACAATATTTTTATACCGTTTGCCGGAATTGCCGATGCAAGCGTAATCTTTCAGGATCGCCAACTTAATATCTGGGTCGGCACCTATTCCCAAGGCCTTTACAAACTAGACCCCAATTCTTATAAAGCGAGCCGGGTAATTAGCGCTGGGAAGATAAACAGTCCGATCTATAGGATTTCGCAAGACTCAAAGCATAATTTTCTGTTGGCGACCGGTACCGGAATTGTAGAATTCGATCCAAAATCGAGGAAAACAACCTACCATCCTCCTAAAAACATTGAAGGAAAGCCTCTGGAAGGGAATATTAGCACCCTAGTTTTAGGCCAGGACGATAGGCAATGGATAGGGACCTATGGGGACGGACTCTACTTTAGGAAGGCCGAGGACCCCGCTTTACGGCGAATTTCGGAGCTTGGATTCACAGACCCCATTCCGAACAACCTGGATATTCTTGATCTTTTTATCGATAGCAAGGAAAGGCTATGGGTCGCCACTTACGGAAGGGGACTCTACATGATAAATTTTAAGGAACTAAAAATCGCCCATTTTACGATTGAAAAACAGAATCCGAGGGCGCTGTCCTATAACGATATCTTATGCATATATGAAGATTATACCGGCACCCTTTGGTTTGGTACGGACGGGGCGGGACTAAGTTATTACGATGAACATCTGGAGAAATTCCACTCCTTCATCAATTTCCAAGTGCCGGAGGACATTCATATCGATGTGGTCCGAGCCATAGAAGTAGATAGTTCTGGTTCGGTATGGATAGGAACCTCGGGCAAAGGACTGACACAATATCGGCCCAAAACAAATAGTTGGAGGACATTTACCTCCGATTTTATGGATCCAGCCACAATTGCCTCGGATCGTATTATGTCCCTATTGGCCAATGACCATAACGAACTTTGGATCGGAACCCAAGGAAATGGACTTAATATCCTGGACTCTACCGGGAATTTTCTGCATTATTCCGAAAATTCCCCAGTTCCTTTATCGGCCAAAACTGTTTGGTGTATTTTTAAGGATAGGAATAACCGGGTTTGGCTGGGGACAAGGGAGCAAGGACTCATTATGTTCGACAAGGAGAAGGGCGAACTAAAAAAATACAAGCACGATCCTATATCCAAATATAGCTTGCCAAGTAATAATATTAGGACAATTGCACAGGCGGGTGATGGGAACTTTTGGGTTGCTACGGAGACCGATGGAATAGCCTATTTTGATCTGGATCAAAACACTTTTAAAACTTATAGACACGATCCGGAATCCAATTCCTTGTCCAATGACAATATAAAATCCCTCTATGTTGCCCCCAACGGAGTTGTGTGGATCGGCACCAATGGGGGAGGTCTTAATGCCTTTGACACTTCTGATCAACAATTTTATAATTATACGGTTGCCGATGGATTGGCCAACGATGTTATTTATGCCGTTTTACCCGATAACGATGGCAACCTTTGGCTGAGCTCCAACAAAGGGATCACCAAGTTTACCCCGGGGAATTCCCTGAAGGAGCGCCCAACGGCAATCAACTACAACAACTATGACGGTCTGGCCACCGAGTTTAACACCGGGGCATATCTTAAGGACAAGAAAGGTATTCTTTACTACGGAAGCTTGGACGGGTTTTATTGGTTTAAGCCGGAAGATATCCGGGACAATCATATCCTGCCCAAGACAATGATAACCAGTTTTAGTGTTTTCAACAAGCCCCAATCCCTTAGTCCGAACCTATCGTTGAAATACGATCAGAATACCCTCTCCTTTACCTTCAGTAGCATGCAGTTTTCCCTTCCCCAAAAAAATAGTTATCAATACAGATTGCTGGACCATGAGACCGAATGGGTGCAAGCGGGGAATATCAATACCGCCCGCTATAGCCAATTGCCTCCAAGGGATTATAAATTTCAAGTAAAGAGTAGTAATTATGACGGAATCTGGAACGAAAATCCGGAACAATTTGCCTTTACTATTTCCCCACCCTGGTATATGGCACCCTGGGCCAAAATGATGTATTTGATCCTTTTTCTGGTAGGTGCCTTTGGTATTTACCGGTATATGAAATGGCGATGGCACATGAAAATAAAACTACAATTAAATCGGGAGGAGGCGGAGCGGTTAAAAAGGCTAAATGATTTTAAATCGAAACTGTATACCGATATCTCCCATGAGTTTAGAAGTCCCCTTACCCTTATTTCCGGACCTGTGGACGCCAAACTGGGAGAGGGGAATCTCTCGGATTCGGATTTCACCAAGTTCTCTATGATCAAAAGGAATACCAAAAGACTTATTAACCTGGTAGATCAATTGTTGCATTTGGCAAAGCTAGAAAGCGGTAGGTTAAACTTAACGATACAACAAGGGAATTTAGGGCTGTTCCTTGGGATGTTGGCTTCTTCCTTTGAACACAATGCCGGTTCTAAAAATATTCGCTACGAGATCAGCATCGAGAATTTGGAAAATGTTTGGTACGATGAGGATGCCGTGGAGAAGATAGTCTCAAATCTACTTTCCAATGCGTTTAAATATGGTAAGGCCGGAGGTGTTTGCCGTTTTATCGCCACAGGAGATCGGACTAAACTTCAAATCAGTGTAAAAAACACGGTTGGGTTTTTTACGGATGATGACCTGTCCAAAATGTTTGGACGTTTTTACCAAGGTAATAACTATTCGGAAGGTGCAGGAGTCGGCCTTTCATTGGTCAAAGAATTGGTGCAGTTATATAAGGGCGAGGTAGCCGTGACCTTGGAACATAAAAACCTGATACATTTTAAAGTAACATTGCCACTCACCAGGGCCGACCTTGGGGATGCCAAAATTATAGAAGAAGATGCCAAAGAAATCCCTTCGGACATCCATAGCGCTAACGAAACAATAAACCGGTTGAACATGGCCAACGATAATGTTGAGCTGGCCGAACCGCCTTTGCTGCTCTTGGTGGAGGATCAAAAGGAGATGCGGGATTTCTTAATATCGGTTTGGAAGGAAAAGTACCAGATCCTGACGGCGGAAAACGGCAAAGTGGGTATAGAAAAGGCCCTAAAAACCGTTCCCGATCTTATCCTTAGCGATGTTCAAATGCCCATTTGCGATGGAATCGTACTTTGTAACACCCTGAAGACCGATGAGCGAACCAGCCATATCCCAATTGTTTTGCTTACGGCCGGTACCGGCGAAGATCAAGAACTCAAAGGATTGCGCTCCGGAGCGGATGATTTTGTATCCAAACCCTTCAATTTGCGCATTCTAAAAGCCAAAATAGATAATCTTATCCAGGGCCGCAAAGCCCTCCGTCATCGATATAGCCAAGATGTAGTGCTCAAGGCCAAGGATATTGCCATAACCCCTACGGACGAGGTGTTCCTAAACCGGTTACAAAAAGTATTGGACGATCGGCTGTCCGATCCTGACTTTAATTCATCCGATTTTTGCAAGGCCGTCGGTATGAGCCGTATGCAACTACATAGAAAATTAATGGTATTCACTGGCCTTTCCACTACGGCGTTTATACGTTCCCAACGCCTAAAGCAGGCCGTTCATATTCTTCAGACGTCCGATGCCACAATCAACGAAGTGGCCTATACAGTTGGGTTCAATACCCCTTCCTATTTCATCAAATGTTTTAAGGAAACCTACAAAATGACCCCATTGGAATATCTTCAAAATACCGATTGACAAGGTTTTCCGCTTTTTGGAAAGAAAAAATAGGAGGTGCGAAATACGAAATACAAGGAATTTCAGTTCAACTCATGATTTTTTACTATCCCCCTCTTGGGAGGGGCTAGGGGTGGGACTTTACAAAAGCCCTTGAATTTTCATCCTTTTATTGTCATCCCATCTCTAAAGGGAGTCAAAAGCTTAAAAATTATTGGTTTTTACCATCATACTTATTCTGAACTTGAGACTTTTGAATTCATAATTCCGAATTGAAAGAAACGGAAAAAATAAACTCCTAAACTTTCTTTTGATTTTGATTTTCAACTTCAATTTGAGCTTGATACATAAGCTCGACACTTGAGCTTGAATTTTAAGGAACCGCCCACTGCCACTGCCAATTGATACCTTTTCAGGACCGGTTGCTGAGCGAAGTCGAAGCATGAACTTGGCACTTGAATTTAAATTTACCTTCCAATGTTACATCTCTTGCACACCTTGTTACATACATGGCATCTATAATGTAGATAAAGGGGTAGTATTGGCATATAATTATTTTTAAAAAGAGAACTAATGAAAACGTACCATCCAATGACAAAGAGAAGGCAAAATCGTTCCATTGTTTCGATTCTTGTTCTGGCAACTATTTTTTTCTTGACCTTGTTGGGTTCATGTTCGCCAGAGGACTTACTTGCCCCCAAGGACTTTGAACAAAGTTCGGATCAAAATCAAAACGATAATAACACTAATAATGACGGCAACGATAACAACAATGATGGTAGCGATACATCAGAATTTAGCCTGGATAATATCCAGGGGGATTGGTTCAGGATAGGCGGTAACAATCCTAATAATAATGGGATGAAGCTCACCGTGACCGACAATTCGGGGAAGATCATAGAACCCGAGAAATCGGGTTTTAAGGTTGGGGACATTAAATGGAAAGATATTAAAGGAACGGATGTCAATAAATACACCCACCTGGAACTGGGCAGTGATTATTCCTATTATTCGGCCTCTTTTGAATTTGGAGTGGATGATACGCTACGAGTACAGGTAGATTTGGCAGCAGTTGGCGATTTTCAAAAATGGGTCCGAGAAGAAAATTTTACCCCTCAAAGCAAGTATCTGGAGGTTTTACAGGGCTTTTGGGTCAGGGTTGGCGGAAACAACCCAGCAAATAATGGGGTAGAGGTAGAGATGACCGAGAATACCGGGAAGGTCACCGTGCCAAAAGAATCCGGATTTGATGTTGGTGCCATTAAATGGAAAGACATTTACGCTTTAGACGGAGATAGTTTTACCCACATGGAACTGGGCAGTGATGGCTCATATTATTCCGCCACAATGGAAATTGGGGAGGCCGATACACTTAGAATTCATGTGGATAGTTCAGGACCTGGAAATATTCAGAAATGGGTAATGGAGAAGCAAGATTAATATTCAATTGAAAACGGATGCCCTAATGGGGTAAACTTCTTACGAAGATGTGTCTATCCTTAAATTACAAGATTGGGACAAGCACCCAAGACCTCAGATTCAAGTCAAAAAGTTTAAATAAACTCATTGGGAACAGTAGCCTTAAAATTCAAAGGTCTAAAAACAAAAATCATGGAACGAGCATTTAACGCCAAATACCTCCGGGTTAATGAGGGCCTGTCGGTTCCGAACGGGTGAACAGGCGAGTTTTTCAATTAATCTATTATCAAGAAATCACAAAAATTTAAACGTATGAAATTGAGATTCTTAGTTCTTGGACTTTGCATTGCACTAATTTCCATAGGCTGTAAGGATGCAAAAACCAACAAGGACAGCCCGAATGAAAAAGTAAACGTAGAAGTTGCAGAAAAGGAAAATGTTGTAGAGGTCGTAACCCGTGTGATGGATTTGGAAGTCGTCCCCAAAATATCTTCGGGGTGGACAACTTTTAGATATAGGAACGAATCCAACGAAACCCATTTTTTTGTCTTGGAAAAATTGCCGGAGGGGAAAACTTTGGAAGATAGCAAGGCAGAGGTGGTTCCCGTTTTTAAGGAAGGAATGGACTTGCTGAACGTTGGCAAAACGGAAGAAGGCTTTGCCGCCTTTAATAGATTACCGGCCTGGTTTTTTGAAGTGGTCTTCAGCGGAGGGGTAGGTCTGGTCTCGCCCAAAGGGATTGCCGAGATAACCGTGAACATGGATCCTGGAATCTATGTAATGGAATGTTATGTAAAAATGCCGAACGGGGAGTTTCATTCCGCTCACGGGATGGTAGCACAATTGGAAGTGACCGATACCAAGAACGGCAACATGAATCCAAAAAGTGATGTAGATGTGAGTATTTCGAGTGCCGAGGGTATAAACATAAAGAATAAAATAAGTGCCGGAGACCACATCATTGCCGTGCATTTTGAAGATCAAAAAGCCCATGAACATTTCTTGGGCCATGATGTGCATTTGGTTCGTCTTGATGCAGAAGCAAATCTTGACAACTTGAATTCTTGGATGAACTGGGCAGATCCCACGGCGTTTAAGACGCCGTCGCCAAACGGAGTCACCTTCTTGGGCGGAATTCAGGAAATGCCTGCAGGTAGTACGGGCTATTTTAATGAAAATCTTAGCCCGGGAAATTATGCGCTGATCGCCGAGGTGCCCGATCCCATGGGTAAGAATATGCTTAAAACATTTGAGGTTATTATGAAGAATTAGCGATTATTTTTTGAATAATTTGATAACTGGAAATAGATATAAGATGAAATTGTTAAAGAATAAAAATCAAATTTTGGGGTGTATTGCTAAGAATAATTTTTCAATGCAAGCAATAGTGTTTTGCACTATGCTTGGCATAACACTTATTTCGAACGGATGTAAGCATGATCCGGAAGATTGCGCAAACAACCCTCAATTATGTTTGGCCACATGTATTAATGATCCTACGTATTGTGTTGATGTTGATGCCCAGGCTAAAAGTACGGAAGAAACTGAAAAAGCAACAGATTCAACTGCTGCCGTGGCCAAATTACCGGTACGGGTAGAAATCGATGAATAGGAACCATTTAAAAATTTCCTGTAACCGTGTGCCCATGAGATACCGCCTAAATGTCTTACTTATCTGGATCTTTTTTTTACAGGCGTTTGCGCAGGCGCAACCCATGGTCACCAAGGAGGCCAAAATACTGTTGGTAATGGATTTGGACGCCAGGGATTTTAAGACCATGGAATTGTTCAAGGACCAAAATAGCTTAAAGACATTGGTCATAAAATATCCAGGATACGGTGTTTATATTGGATTGTTGGAAGGGGGTTACGAGTTATATGAAAACCACATAAGACCGGAAGAGGATGCTGTAATTACAATTTATACCGACCAACAATTGTTCGCTGGGAATTCTAGTTTTCCTTCCGAAATTTATCCGGTGGGGGAAGTGTTTAAAATGCAGGACAATGAGGTTAGGGTCGTTTCCAACAAAAAAGGAGAGTTAATTCTCAAAATGAAGTAAAATTTGCCATCAAGCGGGAAAATAAATTAAGGCCAACTAAAAATAGGGACACTACCTCCATTTGCGTTGAAATTTGGATTTATACATAACACTTTGATTATCGACAAACAATGAATTTATTTTTTCACTAAACACGAAACTCATTCTAAATGTTCCCAAAAGAAATGAAACATATTGCACTGGTCCTTTGGGCCATGATGGCCTTGGGGGTAGCTATGGCCCTTATCTCCATATTTGCCATGGCGCTCCATGGCTGACATCAGATAGTAGGATTTGTAATCTTTGCAAATCTAAGGTAGTACAACCGCTTTTGCCTTGGTGCAAAATCCACAATTTCCTTAATCGTTATTTCAGCTCGAAATGACTCTAGGACGCAATGTCCGATTTTTACAATGAAGTAGATTTTAAAGAGCGTACCTTTTTCAAATTAATAGAATTCAAAACAAGGACGCTATTTGAATAGTTTATGGCCTTTCCGGATATTCAGCCCATTTATTCATGTATTGTACCTTAAAAGGAGTGTAAAATGGATACTAAGGAAATTAGGGATATGTCCATAACGCTATGGGCAGTTGTAGTGTTGGGGTTGCTTATGGTCTTAATTGCGCTTTTTGGATAATGGTTCCTAAATAATTCTTAGAAATTTAGAAATATCAATTCATAATCGTTAACCAAATAAAATTATAAATCATGAAAAAGATTTTTTTATTGACGTGTGCCTGCTTGCTTATTTTCTCTTGTTCCAATGACGACAATGATAATGAGGAACCCAAAACCAGTGAGATCGTGGGGACTTGGGCTATCACTTCTTCGGATTCGGGCAGTGATGCGAATGAGGCCGAAGCGTCCTTAAAAAAAATTGTGGAACAACTGGCGGGCAAGGGTTGCCCCATTTTGACCTATACCTTTGATGCCAATGGGAAACTAACGGTATATAATATTTCCGAGGCTCTTTCCGAGGAAGAATTGCAGACTGGAGATGTTAGTTGCCCAGCATCAGGAGCCGGTAGTACCGCTACTGGCACATATACGTATGAAAATGGTACGTTGAAAATGGATTATAGCGATAATGGCAATACCAAAAAAGTATCGGCACCGATTACCATCTCTGGAAATACCATGAAGGCTACAGTAAATGATTTTTTCGATGAGCTCCCAGATGGCGTGGATGGCAGTACCCAAGTAATACTTACCAAAAGCTAATACCGCTCTAAATTAAAAGGCTTTTAGTGAGCGCCTCAGCATATAGTAAGAACCCGTTTAAACCAAAAAGTATAATTTTCATACTTTTTGGTTTATTAATTTTAGGCCCATTTCTTTCAAAAATTTATTCAAAATCCAGTGTTGCGCAAAGGGCAGCAAACATCACTTGCGAGCATGGATGTAAACATTTTGTGTTAAGAACTTTGCGGCCAAACCTTCATTTCCCACTTTACAAACTGCTGCATTTTTTCCATCTTTGTTAGCACCGCTTCCGTATAAAACGGTCGGTAGTAGCAACAAGCGGTTATCAAGTAAAGGAGTTTTAACTCTTGTTCATTTTACTCCTTCACTTAATTTAAAGCACACAGCAAGCCATAAATTATAAACCTTTTAACAATAAGCAACTATGTCCACCACAAGTGTTGAGCCCATCTTAGAAACAAATGAAGACCGCTTCGTAATTTTTCCTATCAAGCATCACGACCTATGGGAATGGTACAAAAAATGCCAGGCCTGTTTTTGGACAGCAGAGGAGATCGATTTGCATCAGGACATGGCAGATTGGACCGGTAAACTGAATGCTGACGAAAGATATTTTATTCAACACATTTTGGCCTTTTTTGCTGCTTCGGACGGCATCGTAAACGAAAATCTTGCCGAAAACTTCGTAAACGAAGTACAATACTCGGAAGCCAAATTTTTCTATGGCTTTCAAATTATGATGGAAAATATCCACTCGGAAACTTATTCGCTTTTAATTGATACTTATGTAAAGGACGAAAAGGAGAAAAATCTGCTTTTCAAGGCCATTGAGAATTTCCCCGCCATTAAGAAAAAGGCAGATTGGGCGTTAAAATGGATAGAGTCCCCCAGCTTTGCCGAACGTTTGATCGCATTTGCTGCTGTGGAGGGGATTTTCTTCTCTGGTGCCTTCTGTTCCCTTTTCTGGTTGAAAAAAAGAGGTTTAATGCCGGGCCTTACATTTTCCAACGAACTTATCTCCCGTGATGAGGGAATGCATTGTGATTATGCCGTACATCTGCACAATCGGCATTTGGCAAATAAAGTGCCAAAGGAAAGAATCACTGATATTATTGTGGATGCTTTAAATATAGAACGGGAGTTTATTACCGAATCCCTTCCTGTAAGCCTTATCGGCATGAATGCCAAATTGATGACCCAGTATTTGGAATTTGTGGCCGACCGCCTCTTGGTAGAATTGGAATGCAAAAAGGTCTATAACACTGCTAACCCATTCGATTTTATGGATATGATATCCCTACAGGGCAAGACCAATTTCTTTGAAAAAAGGGTGTCCGAGTACCAAAAGGCCGGGGTTCTCAACAAGGAGAAAGACCAAGAAGCGCAGAAGATCAGCTTCGATGCAGAGTTCTGATTTACGATTTTAGATTTACGAATCACGATTGTTGATTCGACAATAACCAAGCAGAACCGCAAAAAATCGTACATCTAAAATCAATTGAAGGAACAGCTTAAAAATCGGACTCAGAAATTTGCGGTCGATTGTTGGCATTTGTGTTCGAAATTTCCTGAATCTAGGGGATATGATGCAATTTGTCGGCAGTTAATACGATGTTCAAGTTCTATCGTGGCAAATTATAGGGCTGCTTGTAGGGCAAAATCACATAGCGATTTTGTCAACAAGTTGAAAATAGTTTAGAAAGAAGCAGATGAAAGCATGTATTTTTTGGTAATATTTTGATTATTTCAGAAAATGAACATCGAGAAATCAAAAGGTTACAGTTAGAAGCAGATGAATTATTATCTATTACGGTAGCATCCATAAATACCATGAGGAAATAAATAACAAATAATAAGGGAATATAGAATTACATGGTAATTTAATTATTAAAATACAATTCAATAAAACAGCCAAAAATCGTAAAACGTAAATCAAAAATCGTAAATCAATTATGTTTGTAGTAAAAAGGGACGGAAGAAAAGAGCCGATGATGTTCGACAAAATCACGGCCAGGGTAAGGAAATTGTGCTATGGTCTAAACGATCTGGTGGATCCGGTAAAGGTGGCCATGCGGGTAATCGAAGGTCTGTATGACGGGGTCACTACCTCGGAGCTGGACAACCTTGCGGCCGAGATTGCGGCTACTATGACTACGGCCCACCCAGATTACGCTAAATTGGCTGCGCGTATTTCCGTTTCCAACCTTCACAAGAACACAAAAAAATCCTTCTCGGAAACCATGAAGGACCTCTATGAATATGTAAATCCAAGAACGGGAAAAAAAGCACCCTTACTGTCCGATGAGGTTTATAAGGTGATTTCTGAGAATTCGGAAATTTTGGATTCTACCATCATCTACAATAGGGATTTTAGCTACGATTATTTTGGGTTTAAGACATTGGAGCGGTCATATCTTCTCAAAATCAATGGTAAGATCGCAGAGCGCCCACAACATATGCTAATGCGGGTTTCCGTCGGCATCCATTTAAATGATTTGGAATCCGTTGTGGAGACTTACGAGCTCATGTCCAAAAAGTATTTTACCCATGCCACGCCTACACTTTTCAATGCGGGCACCCCGAAGCCGCAAATGTCTTCCTGCTTTCTTTTGGCCATGAAGGACGATAGTATTGACGGGATTTATGATACCTTGAAGAATACCGCCAAAATTTCCCAATCAGCCGGGGGGATAGGTCTATCTATTCACAATGTTAGGGCCACCGGTTCCTATATTTCTGGGACCAACGGAACCTCCAACGGCATAGTACCTATGCTAAAGGTGTTCAATGATACCGCACGTTACGTAGACCAAGGTGGAGGAAAGCGTAAAGGCAGCTTTGCGATTTATGTAGAACCGTGGCACGCCGATATTTACGATTTCTTAGATCTTAAAAAGAACCATGGTAAGGAAGAAATGCGGGCACGCGACCTGTTCTATGCCATGTGGATACCCGATTTGTTTATGAAAAGGGTTGAGGCCAATGAAAATTGGACGCTAATGTGCCCCAATGAATGCCCTGGACTGTATAATAACCACAGTGAGGCGTTTGATGAACTATACTTAAAATACGAAGCGGAAAACAAGGGCCGTAAGACGGTCCGTGCCAGGGAACTATGGGAAAAGATTTTGGAATCCCAAATCGAGACCGGTACGCCATATATGCTCTACAAGGATGCCGCCAACCGGAAGAGCAACCAAAGGAATTTGGGAACTATCCGATCTTCCAACCTTTGCACGGAGATTATGGAGTATACTTCTCCCGATGAAATCGCTGTATGCAATTTGGCTTCGATAGCCTTGCCCATGTTCATTAAGAACGGGGAGTTTGATCATAAGGAACTTTTTAGGGTGACCAAAAGAGTGACCAAAAACTTGAACAGGGTCATCGATAGAAATTATTATCCGGTTAAGGAAGCGGAGAACTCCAATATGCGGCATAGGCCGATAGGTTTAGGAATCCAGGGTCTGGCCGATGCGTTTATTATGCTTCGTTTGCCATTTACCAGTGACGAGGCCAAGAAATTAAACCAAGAAGTATTTGAAACGCTCTATTTTGCGGCGGTTACCGCTTCCATGGAGATGGCCAAAGAAGAAGGTGTCTATTCTTCCTTTGAAGGGTCGCCCATTTCAAAAGGTGAGTTTCAGCACAACCTATGGGGAATAAAGGATGAAGAGCTATCTGGCCGTTGGGACTGGGACAAGTTGCGCAAGGAGGTCAAGAAAAATGGGGTTCGCAATTCCTTGTTGGTAGCCCCTATGCCCACTGCTTCCACTTCCCAGATTTTGGGCAATAACGAATGCTTTGAACCGTATACTTCCAATATTTATACCCGTAGGGTTTTGTCCGGCGAATTTATAGTGGTAAACAAACATCTTTTGGAAGACTTGGTTCAACTTGGTTTGTGGAACGAAAATCTAAAACAAGAGCTGATGCGCGCCAACGGATCCGTTCAGGATATCGAGGGGATTCCCGCCGATATCAAGGAACTTTACAAGACCGTTTGGGAGCTGAGCATGAAGGATATTATCGATATGAGCAGGCAGCGGGGTTATTTTATCGATCAGAGTCAATCGTTAAACCTGTTTATGGAGAATGCCAACTATTCCAAACTGACTTCCATGCATTTTTATGCCTGGAAAAGCGGCTTAAAAACAGGAATGTACTATTTACGCACCAAGGCGGCGGTAGATGCCATTAAGTTTACTCTGGACAATTCCAAGAAGGAGGAAGAGCCGGTAGTAGTTGCACAAGCATTGGAAGCCACGACTGCCAATGCCAAGGCCATAGAGGTTAATCCGGTTGCTGAGGAAATCGATATTCAACCTATGACTGCAGAAGAGATGAAGGCCCTGATTGCAAGATCAAAGGAAGGTCAGGCCGATGATGATTGCCTGATGTGCGGTTCCTAAGCCAATGGGTAGAATTGACGTTGGATATATTAAACAGATATTGATATAGTGTTTATTTTGATAAAAGATGCCTCGGGAGTAAATCTATCTCGGGGTATTTTTTGTTTCCCTTAATTCTCTTTCTTTTCCTCCTTTTTTTTCTCGTTGGCTTCTTTTTTATTCTCCTTCTTAACTTCTTTGGATTCTTCTCTTGCTTTCTTCTTCTCCATGCGATGGAATTTCCCCGGCTTCATTCCCAATCCCGTTAGCGTACTAACTACTCCACTGCGGACACAGACCCATAGGTAATTGAAGAACGATTTGTTGGTATTGCGCTCAACTTCAATTTTCCCATGCCGGTAACCTTCACCATCCGATTTGGACCCGTCGTTGACAAAAAGATTCCCAATCGCCGTAAGAAATTTATTGGTCTCTTCCCTGTCTTTCTGCAAAACGGTAAACTTGAAGTCCCCATATTTCATTACCATGTCTCCGCCAGCGGTATTGTTGTTGCCAGTTACCGTAAAATAAATTTGGTCGATATGTCCATCGGCCTCTACTTTGAGTCCGGATTTTAAGAAGGAATCAATTGTGGATGGGTCAAAGTTTTGTACCGATCCCGAAATAAGAAAACCGTCGGATTCGTCATTGATATCGAAGTCCCATTTTAGTTGGACAGGTGCATTTCCCATAAATTTTGAGGTGGCATTGATTTTGGTTTTCCTGCCAGGTGGATAAGTATTGGCCAATTGGTCAATATTAGCATTGATATCCGCAAAGAAAATTTTTCCGGGTTCAACCCCATCTTCTATTAATTGCTCTAAATTTATATGGGAATCGGCAATGTTGGTTTTTAGTATGGTCAGTTCTATTGGTAAATCCCGTAACATTTTACTGTAGAGAGGTTTATAACGCATATCTTCGGGGACTCGTTTATCCCTAAAAATATCCAATTTAGCCTCGGATACAGAGATTTCGGTAATCGAGGTGAAAAAGCGCTCCCCGTGGAATCCAAAATCGACGCCATTTAATTTTACTTCGGGTACGTTCAGGTCTAAATAATCCCGTTCTGTTTTTATGACCTTGGAAAGCTCTACTTTACTGTATTTTGTTTTAAGGACCAGGTCCTTGATATTTAAGTTATTATTGTCAACATCCAACCTGGCCACATTTAAACCCAATAGGGGCCCAAGATCTACAAAAATATCCTGGGCCGCAATGCTATACGAACCGTATTTTATGGGAATTTTATTCTTTATTATATCCGTGTCGGTCTTAATGTTGTCCATGGAAAATTCTATTCCAATTGCGGAAATCCTTGTGCTATCCATTCCTTTTTGCATCAAGGTAAACTGCCCATCCTTTATTTCGAAATGATCAAGGGAAAATGAATTAATTTTTTCTGGTACAATACTATCCTTACGGCTATGGTTGTCGGTAGATTTACCAGGGGGATAGTAAAATATTTTTGGCCCTATTATACTTGCCCTTTTGAGAGCTATCCGGTTTTTCATCAAAAATTGCCAATAACTTACCCCCTCCATGGCAATAGCATCCACATTTACTTTGGCCCGAAGCGATGCTGTATCCTTATTTTCGATTTTTAGACCAACATTTTTTATTTCTAGCGTGCCGGAAAAAATGCTCAACTCCAAATCCTCATATTGAAGTTGCACGTTGGTTGGCATTTTATGATCCAACGTATTGATCAGCTCCTTTTTGGCCCAACGTTGGAGTACAAAAGCGCCGATTAATACTAAAGCAACCGGAATCACCAGATAAAGTAGAAAGCGCTTTTTTGATTTTGTCATGAGCCTGGAATAATAGCCATTTAGAATGTGCTTGCCTAAAGATGCAAAAAAAAATGGTATGCTTCATATTATAAGATAAATTATAATGGACAACTCTTTAAGGTGCAATGGATTCCCGATTTAGGTTATATAAAAATGGCAGCACCGAAGCCTTGGGGTAATTTGCTTGCAATTTGTTACATCAAACAATGGATACTTTGACAAAAAGTTATAATTTTGCCAACCCATAACAAATTGGCCTCATAGTTCAACGGATAGAATAGAAGTTTCCTAAACTTTAGATCCAAGTTCGATTCTTGGTGAGGCTACAATGAAAACTCGCAACGCCCTAATTTGCAATTAAGTAAGTTGGGGCGTTGTTGTTTATATGGTCCTGCCAAATTAAGTCCGGAATTAAATGGAAAGTCGGGCCCTATTTAACTCATCCCCAGTTTTTTCGTTTCAGCCATGGTGAACATTAAAAAATGGAAAACTCCAGTAAATCCATTACCCTCCTTCCTCCTCTTAAATCCATTATTCGCTTTCATAATGTAAGAGCTGCATTCCCGTTGAGGAACGTGGTTTAAAACCAGGCCAATCCTTTGCATTGGAATCTTTGGGAATGTTCAGGTAATTGGAGAAATCTTTATTTTTTAAGTACGTGCCAAGAAAAGCGGTAACAAAATGCTGGTTGATATTATTGAGCCTACGTTGGTCCCAAGAGGGTTCGGCATAGCGGTAATATTCGTTGATGTTCAACCCAGGTGCTAAAGCCTCCGGTGGAGGTGGATTGGGCGCTACATTGTGCCTTGCGTTTTTGTAGGTCAGTAAATAGCGATCGGTTTTTGAGGCACCCTCAAAGATTGCTTTAGTTCCCTTTTCATAACCTGAAATATCATCTTGGTCACCTGCAACAAAAAAGGTTGGAACCCTTAATCCTTTCAACCCTTCGGCATCCCATACCCCGCGTTCCATACCCCATGGGGCAAAAGCAACTACAGCTTTAATGCGCGAATCCTTGCCGTTTTGATATTCCGGATTGCTTGCAGCCAGACTGGCAATGGCGGTATTTCCACCGGTCATTCCTGTAAAAAATTTGGTAAGTACATCGCTATAACCTGCACCTGCTGCGTTGAGCACCCCATATCCACCCATAGAATAGCCGATGAGTCCAATATGTTCCCCATCAATCAGACCAGCAAGTTTATCGTTACTGCCAGTTTTACCCATTAGTACCATTTGATCAAGGACAAACCGAATATCCTTCGCTCGGTTGAGCAACGTACTCTGGAACGCGTTGGCATCCTTAAAAGTGGAGTCTGTATGGTCTATTGCCACCACAATATATCCTTTAGAGGCGAGGTTTTCGGTGAGGTAGGTCATCAGATATCTAGTCCCCACATAACCATGTGAAACAATGATTAGCGGGAATGCCCCATCAGACGTTTTGGGTGCGACATCCCGTATGGCCCTGCCCTCAAATGTAAACGGAATCAATGGGCGTAGCGTATCTCCCTTGGCGCCCATAAACTCGTCATAGGACACCGATGCTTTCGTACCGGCATCGACCTCTGCTGGATACCAGACCTCTACCGTCAAGGGTCTGTCATAGAAAACATTTTCACTGCCTTTTGATCGGAGGATATTTACTTGGTCAGGATTTGTAAAGTGAACAGTTCGAACCCCTACGGTATATTCGCCACGAGAGGCCAATTCTGGGGCATCTGGCAAAGGGTCCCCATAAATAAATTTTGGGCCTTGTGCGGTAAGGGTATTTAACGCAAAAAACGCGATGAACAAGATGGCCTGTGCCAATTGAAATTTGGACATGATTTTGATCTGCATGGGATTTTCATTTTTATAAAAGTAATAAATAAAAGGTGCGTTGTCCCATCGCTAAAAATCTTGATCAAGGAATACATAAATATAGCCCCGGGCAACAGCTCTAAAGAACATAGTAACTTAATTGTTCTACAACCAACCCCCGAGCGGTCAGGGTCAATTTCATTGCTTTTCAAAGTCCCAACCGGAACGACGCTTGCAGGCTGGGATGGGTTTTAATTTATAGGGATGGTTTAGCTGACTACTTTTGAAATGACGGAAGCAAAAATCATTGAAAAAGTTCATAAATTGTCAACCTTATTAGATCGAATAAGAAAGTTCCTTTTAAAATAGGGTGCTTATTTTTAGAAGAGGTCTACACTAGGATTTCGGGTTGATGAGGCTAATGCCAAAATTCATAACACTCTAAGGTGATTGACTATAAGTTAGGGAGTCGAAGTTTTGATGGCAATGTTTCATGCTTTAATCGGTTATCACCTTACCGAGTACCTCCCACACGTTTTGCGCAACAATTTTGTGTCCTTCGGCGGTTGGGTGGATTCCGTCCGGCTGATTTAATTTCTGAACCCCTCCTACATTTTTTAATATAAAGGGAATCAGATAAACATTGTTCCTTTTGGCGAGGTCAGGGAAAATATTCTTGAACTTTGTAGTGTATTCTTCGCCCATATTCGGCGGAATCTGCATTCCAGCAAGAATTATCTTGATCTTTGGATCTTTTTTCCGAACTATATCGATCATCTTCTGTAAATTCTTTTCGGTCTCATCCAGAGGGACCCCCCTTAATCCATCATTGGCCCCCAGCTCGATGACTATTACTTTCACATCCTGATCCAATACCCAATTGAGCCTGTTGACCCCGCTCGCCGTGGTCTCCCCGCTCAATCCTGCGTTTACCACTCGATAATCCAGGTTTAAGGAGTCTATTTTCGATTGCAACAGGGACGAGTATGCGTCGCTCGGATCTACTCCCAACCCTGCAGTAAGGCTATCCCCGAACAAGAGGATTACGGAAGAATTCTTGTCCTTAAGAATGGTGTCCTTTTCAACGGAAGTTGTTTCCGTTTCAATTTCCTTTTTCTGGTTATCCTTGCAGGAAATAAAAAAGGTAAAATTGAACAAAACATAAAATACCAACAACTTTCCCATATCAAACAGATTAATCCAATTCAATTTCTTATTTTGTAATCTTTCAGATTTCGCTCATTTTCCAATGAAACCGGTATAACAAAATCAGATTCATGCCAAAGATATTAAACGTTCGCAATTTAGGGAAAAGCTATGCCAGCGGCTCCAAAAAACTCACGGTACTTCACAATATTAATTTTGATATAAAGGAGCGGGAGACTTTTGCCATCGTTGGCCCTTCGGGAAGTGGAAAAACAACCCTCCTGGGAATTTGCGCGGGCCTTGATCGGCCAGATTCAGGTTCCGTGGAATTATGTGGCACGGATTTGGGCAGCTTGACCGAGGATCAACGGGCCGTACTTCGCAACCGCAATGTGGGTTTTATTTTTCAGGATTTTCAATTATTGCCTACCCTGACCGCCTTGGAAAATGTAGCTGTACCATTGGAGCTTCAGGGAGCCAAGAATGCCATCCAAATAGGTAGGGAGCTTCTTGAAAAAGTGGGACTTAAAGACCGTTTTCACCATTATCCCTCACAATTATCGGGGGGCGAGCAACAGCGCGTTGCGGTAGCAAGGGCGTTTTCCAATAGACCGTCCATTCTTTTTGCGGATGAACCCACAGGAAACCTCGATGCAGAAACTGGGGAAAATGTGATAGACCTGCTCTTTAACCTCAATACGGAGTTGGGGACTACCCTTGTAATCGTAACCCATGACTTGGAATTGGCCCAAAGGACCCAACGGACGCTTAGACTTAAAGGAGGACGAATTGTCGAAAATTCTTTTAGGGATGATATAAAATAGGGCGAAGCCAAAAATCCTTATCCGCAGAATAGTGGACGAAAGCTCCGGGAACAGGAGCGGAGGAACGTAGCGACGCGGAGTTTCGGACGCGGTTTTTCGACCTTGTTGTCGAAAAAATTCATTGGAACCGAGTGGAAAATGCAACGATTTGCATTAGCAGCGAGGGGCCAGATGGTGCGTTGGCCTCGGCTTCGGCTGGCTCCTCCAAACCAAGGTACACAGTACCTTGGTTTTTCGGCCCTGTTTCGTTTCTTTTGGGCGAGCAAAAGAAACCGACGAAGGAGGTTCATGAATACCTTTTAAAAACAAATGGAAAACAATGAACTAAATGAAATGCAGAGACATCAGGACCATTGACAAGCCGAGCCCAACAACATTAAAAGTTATGAAAAAACTAAATCTCAACTCCAAAACCGCAGGTTTCGGATGGCTTTTTAAAATGGCTTGGCGCGATGGTAAGGCAAGTAGAAAAAAACTTGTCCTATTTATGGCATCCATCATACTTGGCATTGCCGCAGTGGTTTCCATCCAATCCTTTGGGGAAAACCTGAAGGCCAATATATCCCTTCAGTCCAAGTCCCTAATGGGCGCAGACTTTAAAATCGACAGCAATAATCCTCCCAATGAAGAGGTCTTGCAAATTATGGATTCCTTGGGGGGTGCAAATGGAAAGGAAATCAGTTTTGCATCCATGGCCATCTTTCCCAAGAATGGAACTACAAAATTGGTCGACGTAAGGGGAATTGAAGGCGGATTTCCTTTTTACGGGGAACTGGAAACCGATCCCGTACCTGCCTCAAAAGATTATCAAAATAACGGAGGCGCATTAGTTGATGCCACGGTAATGCTCCAACTGGGATTAAAGCCTGGGGATAGCATTAAAATTGGAAGTACTACACTCCCGGTTGAAGGGGCCTTGAAGTCGGTTCCCGGTAGCAATGCCATCTTTAGCAGTATTGCGCCCCCGGTGGTCATTCCATATCGCTTTATTGCCTTAACGGGACTGGTACAGACTGGAAGCCGCATTAATTATGACTACTACTTTATTGCTCCGGAAATGGATCTTAAAAAGTTGGAAAATACGGTTGGTAAACGATTGGATTTTCTGGAGGCAGATCTGGACACCCATACCTCGACGAGTGAACGACTGGGACGCAGGTTTGCGAATTTCGGAAAATTCCTAAATCTTGTTGCCTTTATAGCCCTATTGTTGGGGTGTGTAGGAATTGCAAGTGCCATAAACATCTATATCAAGGAAAAATTACGGGCCGTGGCCGTGCTCAAATGTATCGGTGCTACCCGTAAACAAACCTTTATAATCTATTTGATCCAAATTGGATTCATGGGCCTGCTAGGTGGAATCCTCGGAACGGTGGGCGGCCTGTTGCTTCAACAGTTGTTTCCGTTGGTTTTGGGAGATCTGCTCCCTGTTGAGGTCCACATAGTTTATTCAACACAAATAATCTTGATGGGTATCTTGCTGGGAATTTTAATGTCGGTCCTATTTGCTTTGTACCCTTTAATGGGAACCTTGTATGTTTCCCCATTGCAGGCCTTACGGGTTCAGATTTCAAATACAACCAAATCCCGGAAAGCGGCCACCCTGGTATTGCTTGCAATCTTCCTGTTCGTTTTGTTTTTCTCTTTTTGGATTTTAAAGGACTGGATGTATTCCATGGCATTCCTTTCGGGAACTATCCTGACCTTTGCCATACTTTCAGGCGTGGCCAAATTGTTTATGGTTGCCATTAGAAAATACTTCCCCCATTCCTGGGGATTTCCTGTCAGACAAAGCCTACTCAACCTTTTCCGACCTCAAAACCAGACCCTTACTTTGGTGTTGGCCATAGGGGTAGGAACGTTTCTAATAAGTACGCTCTATTTCACCAAGGACATTTTGCAGGTTCAGGCCAATTTGGATGATCAGATCGAAAGCCCGAACATCATCCTATTGGATATTCAGACCAACCAAAAAGAGGAAGTTGCGCATACGATCAAATCGCAGCAATTACCTTTGGTAAACAGTGTTCCGATAGTCACCATGCGCGTCAACAGCATTGATGGAGTTCCGGTTAATACAATAAAAAAAGATACTACTTCCCAAGTACATAGATGGATTTTAAATCACGAGTTCCGGGTAACCTATCGGGATACGCTTACGGCGTCGGAAAAGATCCTAGAAGGAAAATGGACACCTCAATTTACCGGGAAAGATTTGGTGCCTATTTCGGTAAGTGACAATTTTGCCAGGGATGCCAAGGTAGGGGTTGGGGATAAGATTGCATTTAACGTACAGGGGGTTCTTCTCAACACCGTTGTGGGGAGCATAAGATCGGTAGACTGGAGCCGGATGCAAATGAATTTTACCGTTGTTTTTCCAATGGGTGTACTGGATAATGCACCACAGTTCACGGTAATGGCGACCAATGTTCCCGATGAGGATGCCTCCGCCAGACTGCAACAGGAGCTGGTAAAAAAATTTCCCAATGTTTCAATTATAGACCTGCGGCAAGTGCTGGCCGAAATTAAAAACATATTGGGTCAAATAGACTGGCTTGTAAGTTTTATGGCGTTTTTTAGTATTCTTACCGGGTTGGTGGTGCTTTTGGGTGCGGTGCGTACCAGCAAATATCAGCGGATCAAGGAAAGCGTACTCTTGAGAACACTGGGTGCAAAAAGCCGACAGATATTTAAGATCCTGGCCTTGGAGTACTTTTTTATGGGAACGCTGGGCGCGCTTTCCGGAATTTTGCTTTCCCTGCTTGCAAGTCAATTATTGGGTTGGTTGTTGTTTGATACCCCTTTCATTCCTTCTTGGATTCCATTTATGATCTTGCTGCCCGGAATTGTAATTCTGGTCTTGATCATTGGGCTTTCCAATAGTGTGAGCGTTATAAAAAGCCCTCCGCTAGAGGTGCTCAGGAAGGATGTAGGTTAATGTTGTCCCGAAAAATATCCGCTTTTCGGGACAACATTGTATTTTTAGGAAATGGGATTATTTTACAACTTCCTTATCCAGATATTCCTAAACTGGGTCTTGTTGTTATGATCTTGTAACGCCAACACATCCTCGCCGTGGGCTTCGGGATAATCGTGAAGACCAATGTAAAGGGTAAGGCCGTGGATGGTAGAATTATTTTGAACCAATACCCCATTGTGCAGTACGGTGATTCTACCTGGGGCATCCAAACGTCCATCGGGTTTAAAACGGGGGGCGGTATAGACCACATCGTAGGTATTCCAATCTAACGGACCACGCATGGCGTTGACCAACGGTGCCTGGTCCTTATAAACGCTTCCTGCTTGTCCGTTCCTATAGGTCCTGTTGTTATAGGAATCCAATACTTGGAGTTCATATCGGTTCTGAAAAAATACCCCACTATTGCCCCTGCCCTGGCTTTCGCCCTCAACAATATCCGGAGCGCTGAACTCTATATGCAACTGGCAGTCGCCGAATTTCATTTTGGTCTGAATGTTTCCGGAGCCCGGAACTACCTCTATATGGTCATTGTCTACAATTTTCCATGGGGCAGGCTTGGAAGGGTCATTTTGGCTTACCCATTGATCCAGGTTTTGCCCATCAAACAAAATAATAGCATCCGAAGGGGCATCCCCCAAGGTTTTGGCAGGAGTTATCACAGGTACTTCGGGCTCCCAGATTTCGGTCATTTCTGGCTTCATGGGCATTGGGGATACGGCAGGCGGAGTACCCCCGTGCTGTGCCTTAATTTGGATTGAAAAAATGATTGCAATTAGGCATAGCCCGATAATTTTTGAATTCATAATCTGCAATTGTTTAGTTAAATAAAGAAGTTAACATGTTTTTTATCCCAATTTTGTAGAACCGAAAAAAGAATCGGAAGGAAAATACAGGAGCATAAATGTACACATATCACATAAAATAAGCTATTTTTTAAAAGGGAAACCTTTTGAAATTTCGGAGAAGATAAGTCACCGGTGTTATTTTTTAAAATGGCTTGGGACTATATATTTCATTCCTCCTTGGCGGTATTCAGGAATTTGGGTTTTAGGGTTAGCATGGCCCAGGCCCAGTTTTGGGAATTGGCAGCGAATTCCTCAGTGGTACCCTTTAGTTCGTACATGCCATCTGTCGCAAAAAGTTGGGAGTATCCCAATTGAAGATTAAAACTTTTAAAGTTTTGGGTAAATACCAGATCAACTTCCGTGCCAAGGGATTTGTCCCCGCTTGGAAGTCTTTGTTGGCCGTGAAAGTTCAATACTTTGATCAATAAATTCGAGGCTTCGGCCAGTTTCATATTTGCTCCAACGTGGACATCTACCAGACCGATCGAATTTGCATGATTCCCAACATAAAAATAGTCCATAAACCCATTAAACTTGTGATTGGTTCCATAAAGTGGAAAGAAGGCATGGGTCCTACCTGTTGTCCCAGGACCGTTGCCACTCTGAACCTCTGTCCCTGCCATAAAACCGATATTTTCAAATGCCTTATAGCTAAGGTCAAATCCCAGAAGGAACGCTCCATTCACTTTTAGATTTCCCTGTTGCTGACCGGTCTGGATAAAGGCATTGGCCGTGGATCCAAAATCATTCTGCATGTATTCCAAATGAGTTCCTATGGTCTGTAGGTAACTTTGGCCATCGGAAGTGGTTCCATCGGATTTAAAATCCTGAAAACCATTGTTCAAGAGTAATAAACTGCCATTAAACTTTTCCAAACTCTTTTTAAGATACAGGTATTGCATAGTCTTATAGCTGAAAAAACCGGTGGTATAGTAGGTATTGCCGACCGACTGGAATCCACTAGGGTCGTTAAAATCCTGATTATATGCCAAGGCGAGGTCTATTTGAAGGTCATTCTTGACATATTTTAGTAGGGCAGCATCGTGGTTACGGCCTTGCTGTGCCCATCCTACGCTTCCCATAATACGCTGATCATCCAGATCAATGGTCTGCCTACCCAGTTTTGTGGAAAAATTTTGCCCTAGTCTTATGTCCGCCCAAGCCTCAAAAATAGAAAAGGAATTATTTGCATCTTCAGGTCTTAATTGCCTGTTTTCTCCCCAAACCATAACGTCCTGAAGGCTTACATAGAACTTATAGGCATCTACGTTATATCCGGCATTGAGGCGCAGCCTATTAGAAATGGCATATCCGGCATCGGCACTGTCCGCAATAATGCTTCCATATCCGTGACGGTATTCCGTTCGCGGTCTAAACTCCCCATCCAATGTAAATTGGGCGGTACTAAACTCCACACTTAACAATAAAAGAAAAAAAAGGGAATACGGGTTGAATTTCATATCAATGTATCTGTTTTTGTCGGTTCTAAATCTAAAAATAATTTGGAAATGGGAATATAACCCAAATGCCAATCAAAAATACGTTAAGATAAATAATCAAAGAATGTCAAAAATCATTGTTTGTTAAAGGATAAAAATACTTAAGTAACCGTTTACTTATCCCTAAATTAGATGAACTAATTCCATGTTATATGAATAATTGGTTCACTTTGTCAAAATATTCTTGAGGCCTATTGGTACCCTTCTTAAGGGTAAATCTTTATCTTAGCAGAGGAATTGGGTGAATGCGAAAATCACTATTTATTTCAAAAACCTAAGAAAAACCAATCTGCCATGGAGCGCAATGAATTGTACCCCATCTTTTTAAAAGTGTCCCAACTGAATGTGCTTATCGTTGGCGGGGGGAATGTGGGATTGGAAAAACTCACCTTTCTGTTAAAATCCAGCCCCAATGCCCAGGTCGAAATGGTGGCCAAGGAGTTTAATGACGAAATTTTGGCTCTTGCAAAAAATCACAACATTAAGATTACGACGGCCGCCTATAGTGAAAACAGCTTGGAGAACAGGCATATGGTGATAGCCACTACCGACGATGTTGAAGTTAATGGACAAATTTACCGGGATTGCAGAAACAGGAACCTGTTGGTCAATGTAGCGGATAATCCACCTTTATGTGATTTTTACATGGGGGGCATTGTAACCAAGGGCAACGTAAAAGTAGCTATCTCCACCAATGGGAAATCGCCCACTACGGCCAAACGGTTGCGGCAATTTTTTGAGGATGTAATTCCCGATAATATCGATGACCTCGTTAAAAATTTGAATGAATTAAGGAAAACCATCAAAGGGGATTTTGAGGAGAAGGTGGAGACCCTGAACGAATTCACTAAGGGTCTGGTCGAAAGGAAAAGCAAGGACGATCAATGACAAAATCAGGCTATAGTAAACACCAATAGTTTGACGGAAGACTTGATTTATATTTGAAACAGATATCCATATTCCAGGAAATGGGTTGGTGCAGATTTTGGAGATTTACTTATGGGAATATCAACTTATCTGTAGATGGCCCTATAATAAAGGCAGGCACTCCATGTGACAGGGTGATTGCCATGTATGGAGCTGGGGCGTTTTGCCGGACAATCATAAAATAAAATTGATTATGGAAGTTAAAAAATCGAAGAACGTATTTCTCCAAGGACCTATTTCTCCCCATTTTATAGGGGACTCGATAGCAAAGCACCAGTCCAAGACCACCATTGGCGCCCACGATATCTTTTTGGGCCAGGTACGTGCCGATGTCATTGATGGCAAGACCGTATCGGCCATAGAATACACGGCATATGAGGAAATGGCGAACCAGAAGTTCTACGAGATCCGGGAGAAGGCCTTTGAAAATTTCGAACTCAGCTGTATGCACATTTACCATAGTTTAGGAACTGTAAAGGCCGGGGAATTGTGCTTGTTTGTCTTTGTATCTTCCCCCCACAGGAACGAAGCTTTCAATGCCCTGCGATTTATTGTAGAGGAAATAAAGGCACAAGTTCCTATTTTTGGCAAAGAACTTTTTGAGGATGAGAGTTATCAATGGAAAACCAATACATAGATTGCCCTAAAAAGTCGAAGAAAAGCGTTTTACTGTATTTGAAAACAGGCTTACCAGGTAGCAAAATTCTTGATCGTAAAGATCGGGAGGCTTCCCCAGCCTTGATCCCGACTTTCCAGCTCAGGCACTTAATAAAATTGAAAAACCAGAAACAACACCATGGTCGATATAACCCACAAAATTACCACGCTCCGAATTGCAACCGCGCAGGCGGTGGTCCAAGTCAGTTCCCAATCTACCATCGATGCCATAAAAAATGGAACGGTGCCCAAGGGAGATGTATTTGCGGCCAGTAGGGCAGCAGGTCTTTTGGGGGTAAAGAAAACTTCGGACCTGCTACCCGATTGTCATCCTATGCCCATAGAATATACGGATATATCCTTTGAAGTTAATGGACTCCAGATCACCGTTGTGGTTACCGTAAAGACCATCTACAAAACCGGAGTGGAAGTAGAGGCGATGCACGGGGCCAGCATTGTGGCCCTAAATATGTACGATATGTTGAAACCCATCGACAAGGGAATCGAGATACAACATATTAAACTTTTGGAGAAGAAAGGGGGAAAATCAGATTTTAAGGATGTCTTTGACGAAGAACTGAAATTCGCGGTTATCGTTTGTTCAGATACGATATCTGCAGGAAAAAAGGAGGATAGGGCAGGGAAGTCCATAATGGAAAAATTGAACGGGTATGGCTACAATGTATCGGAATATTCGATAATCCCCGATGAAATTGAGAAAATTCAGCAAAAGGCCATGGACTTGGTGTCCCAAGGTATGGATGTGGTCATATATACGGGAGGAACCGGACTTTCCAAAAGGGATGTGACCCCGGAAGCGCTGTTGACCTTGATCGATCGAAGGATTCCCGGGATTGAGGAGGCGATCCGAAGTTATGGCCAAAACCGCATGCCCTACTCCATGTTATCCCGTAGTGTAGCAGGCACTATCAGGAACACCCTGGTTTTGGGCCTACCCGGCTCCACCAATGGTGCCAAAGAATCCATGGATGCCATTTTCCCCCACGTACTGCATAGTTTTAAGGTGCTAAAAGGGTGGAGGCATTAAAAATGACACAGCACCAATTCGGTGAAGAGCGAAGAAATAGAGCGTGCCTTACCAGAGTTAAGGAAACCGTAGATTTACGGAAATGGGAATCCGAAGTTTTAAAAAGCTTAAATTGCATCGGAATTCATGTTGTTTATGAAATGAGCCATAACCATTCTTGATACCACCGAAATCGAAGATTCACGAACACCATAGTATAAAATAATAAGTAAGTGGGTAAGTTATTATTGGCGAAACCGAAGGTTCACGAACACCTTTAAAAAACAATAAAAATAAACAGTTGAAAAGAGCATTGGTCATTCTATTTTTCCTCCAATTTGGCCCGCTGATGGCCCAGGACGACTTTCTGGCCAAGCAATATTACAATGATGGGGACTTTGAAAAGGCCGTGGTCTTTTATGAACGGCTGGTTGCTAAAAATCCGGGAAGGTCAGATTATACCGAAGGCCTGGTCGGGTGTTACCAACAACTCGAACGCTTTGGTGATGCCCAGGAGTTCTTGATCAAAAAGCTTGATGAACCCAATGCACAGGCCACGCTCTATGTGGAACTTGGCTATAACTATACCTTACAGGGGCTCCCCGAAAAAGCAGCTGAAAATTACAATAAGGCCATCTCAAAAATAGATGAAAACCCCAACTTTGGGTATATCATCGGACTTAGGTTTCAAAAGTATGCGTTGTTGGATTATGCCATAAAGGCCTTTACTAGGGGGATGGAACTGAATCCGCAAATGGATCTCAATTTTCAATTGGCCCGCATTTATGGGGAGCAGGGAGATATTGAGAAAATGTATCAATCCTATCTTACCTTGCTTTTGGACGGAGGCACATCCCAAGCCGTGGTCCTAAAAAATATAGGGGATTTCATTACTTCGGACCCGGATAACCCCAACAACCTCACCTTTAAAAAGGTGCTGCTCCGGAACGCACAGCAGAATCCCGATCTTGTATGGAACCAATTGCTAAGCTGGCTTTTTGTACAACAAAATCAGTTTAAAAGTGCGTTTGATCAGGAAAGGGCCATTTACAAAAGATCGGAGACCCGCTCTTTACAGCGCTTGGAGGGACTCGGAACGTTGGCTGTGGAAGCTAAGGAATTTGAAACAGCCACCAAGATATTTCAGTTCATCGGGGATAATGCACATGACGGAAGAACCAAATTACGGGCCCAGCTAAACTTGATAGATCTCTCCCTGCAAGACCCGACCGGGAAATTGTTGGTCGAGGTGGAAAAACAATTTGAAAACTTGACGGAAACCTACGGGTATCAAAGCTCAACCCTACAATTACAGCTCGATTATGCCCGTTTTTTGGCATTTAGGATGGACAAGCCGGACGCGGCCATTGCCATGTTGAAAAAATGCTTGGACCTGCAGCTGAACACTTTTAGTGAAGCCTATGTAAAAATGGAATTGGGCGATATTCTTGTGTACGATCGGCGGTTCAATGAGGCGCTTATCTATTTTACCCAGGTACAAAAGGACCTTAAGAACGATGTTATGGCACAAAATGCACGGTTCAAGGTGGCCCAGACCAGTTTTTACAAAGGTGATTTTGACTGGGCACTTACCCAATTGAAGATTCTAAGGAGCTCTACATCCCAACTTATCGCAAATGATGCCATGCAATTGAGCCTTTTGATATCCGATAATATGTTGGAGGATTCTACCTATACCGCTCTTAAAAAATACGCAAGGGCCGACCTATTGGCGTATCAAAACAAGACCCAAGAAGCAATAGCGGAACTAGATCTAATCCTGACGGACCACAAGGGCGAAAAAATTGAGGACGAGGCCTTGTTGAAACAAGGTCGATTATTGGAAAGCGTAAAGGAGTACCAAAAGGCCGAATTTGATTATCTAAAGATTGTCGAGTTCTATTCAGATGGAATCCTAGCGGATGATGCCCATTTTGCCCTGGCGGAGCTTTACAGAAATTTCCTGGATGAACCTCAAAAGGCCCAGGAGCATTATGCCAAGATAATCTATGACTATAAGGACAGTTACTATTTCCCCCAGGCACAGCGGTATTTTAGGCAACTCAGGGGAGACAGCGTGAACTAAGTCCATATTCAAATATCAAGTTCAAACCCAAGTATGAAGCTCAAGCTGCAACTCATAAGGTTTGTGGGTATATAAGCATAGGAGGTTACTATTTTAAACGTCTAACATTTAAAACTATGTTCATCTACAACGTTACTACCAATATTGAAGAATCCGTTCAAGAGGAATGGTTGCAATGGATGAGAGAGATCCATATTCCTGAGATGCTGGCGACGGGAAAGTTTGTCCGGGCCAAGATGTGTAGGGTCCTTGTAGAAGAGGATATGGGCGGGGTTACGTATTCTGTCCAGTTTACCGTCCCAGACCGGGAGACCTTGCAGAGGTATTATAAGGAAGATGCAGATATGCTGAGAAAGAGGGCCATGGATCTTTTTGCTGGTAAATTTGTATCGTTCCGGACCGAAATGGAAATTATTAGCGAGCATTAAAAAAAGGCGATTTTTTAGCCAATTGAAAGAGTTTGAATGGGTTCTTAATGTAACTTGCCACAAAACTATCCCATGTCCAATAAAAAGTTGAAAGGGAATCACCGACGTAAACCGAAAGCCAAAGACCCTGGGAAAGTGGATGGTCCTGTTAAGGCAAAAAAGCACCTGGGACAGCACTTTCTTAAAGATGAGGGGATTGCCAAGCAGATCGCGGAGACCCTTTCCATGGAAGGATATAGGGATGTTATCGAGATAGGACCGGGAACGGGTGTACTTACCAAGTACCTTTTGGAAAGGGATATAGATCTTGTAGCGATGGATCTGGACAAGGAATCCATTGAATATTTAAACCATAGTTTTCTCCTGGAACATCCAAAATCCGCGCAGGGCAAAGCAGTCCTAAAGGTGGTCGAGGCCGATTTTCTTAGGGTTGACCTAGCTTCCCTCTTTGGCAGTAGGCCCTTTGCCATAACCGGGAATTTCCCCTATAATATTTCCACCCAGATCGTTTTTAAAATGTTGGAAATTAGAGGACAGGTACCTGAATTTTCCGGGATGTTCCAAAAGGAGGTTGCTGCACGAATTTGTGAAAGGGAGGGCAGTAAAACCTATGGGATCCTTTCCGTTTTGGTCCAGGCATTTTATGATGCGGAGTATTTATTTACGGTGCCACCAGAAGTTTTCAATCCCCCGCCCAAGGTACATTCCGGGGTATTGCGCCTGGTGCGGAAGCCCGATTTTAATTTACCGTGCGACGAAAAACTGTTTTTTCAGGTTGTGAAAACAGCATTTAACCAGCGCCGGAAAACCCTTCGCAACAGCTTAAAATCCCTTGCCCTTTCCGACGATTTAAGGGCGGAAGGTATTTTTGATAAACGTCCCGAGCAGTTAAGTGTATCCGATTTTATAGAACTGACAACGAAAATAGGGAACGATAGGAAGGGAACTAGTTCCGGACAGGGAGGATAGTGCAACGTTTTATCCTTCCTGATCCCGAAAACTAAATATTTTCTCGTTGATCGTTGAAAGGTATTGGTCGTTCCGGGCACTTGGGACCTATGACCTTCAATATCCAAACTGAACTTGATACTTGGGCTTTACTGTATCCGAGCAAACAAAAAACCACCGACCATCGTAGTATTTCGACGATTCTTACCGTAATTTGCAGGAAATTTGCTAACGATGACACCATTTAAACTTAGCGAAGAATTCTTAGCCGAAATAGAACAGCTGATTGCCGACCGAAAGGATCCCGAAATTCTGGAACTTTTGGAAGAAGTGCATTATGCGGATATTGCTGAGGTCATCAATGAACTTACCAAGGAGGAAGCTACCTATCTTATTAAACTCCTGGATACCGTCAAAACTTCGGACGTTCTTACCGAATTGGACGAAGACATCAGGGAGGCAATACTTGCAAGCCTTTCGGCCAAGGAAATTGCGGAGGAGATCTCCGAACTGGATACCGATGATGCCGCAGATATCGTTGCGGAGCTTCCTAAGGGAATGGTACAGGAAGTTATCTCCGAGATCGAGGACAGGGAACACGCAAAAGATATCGTCGATCTTCTTCGATATGATGAAAATTCCGCGGGCGGACTTATGGCAAAGGAGCTGGTCAAGGTCAATGAAAATTGGAACGTACTTACCTGCGTAAAAGAAATGCGGGCGCAAGCGGAAAATGTTACAAGGGTGCACTCCATCTATGTGGTGGATGACGATGGGAAACTAAAAGGGAGACTGTCCCTCAAAGATCTTCTAACGACTTCGACCAAGACTCATATAAGCGAGGTATACATCCCCAAGGTCGATTCCGTAAACGTAAACGAAGACCCTGAAGAGGTGGCAAGGATCATGTCCAAATACGATTTGGAAGCCATCCCGGTTGTGGATGAAATTGGTCGGCTCGTAGGGCGGATTACCATTGATGATATCGTAGACGTGATCCGGGAGCAGGCGGAGAAGGATTACCAAATGGCGGCCGGTATTACCCAAGATGTAGAGGCGGACGATAGTATTTGGAAACTTACCAAGGCCCGTCTCCCATGGCTCATCATCGGAATGATGGGGGGTATCGGAGCGGCAAGCATCATCAATAGCTTCCAGACCGTAATGCTGGAGTTTCCCATCCTCCTCATTTTCGTTCCGCTTATCCAGGCCACCGCCGGCAATGTAGGCGTGCAATCCTCGGCCATCATGGTCCAGGGACTGGCCAACGATACGGTAAAAGGGGAAGTCGTAAAAAGACTTTTAAAGGAGTTTATGCTTGGACTGATCAACGGGCTGGTCTTGGCCAGTATCGTATTGCTCATCAGCCACTTTGCGTTCCATACCGAATATTTGGTCTCGGCAACCATTTGTATCGCCCTAATGTCGGTGATTATTATTGCGGCCTTGATCGGCACCTTTATCCCGGTTTTCTTGGATGGTCGGGGCATAGATCCCGCCGTGGCTACCGGGCCTTTCATCACGACCGGCAATGACATTTTTGGCATTTTGATCTATTTTTCAATTGCGAAGATGATCCTTGGATTTTAAAAATCGCATGTTTTGGGCGCTCCCCGCTTTGGGGCGGGTCGGGCTTTCCGCGCTACGCGGTAGCTTGCTCCAATCCCTAGCGTAAATCCGAATCCTCTATAAAATAGACCTCGTGTAATTGATTTGATTGTTATTCGTTTATCATATTTTCAGGGCAAAAACCAATAAGTAATATCCCATAACCACAATGAAAGTCCTCCATTTAGACATTAATCACCCTTTGATCATAGAACAATTCAACGCCCTTGGCTTTATAAATGACGAGGATTATACCTCTTCCAAGGCAGCTGTGGAGGCCAAGATCCATGAATATGACGGTATTATACTCCGAAGCCGCTTTTCCATAGATGCCGGATTTCTGGACAAGGCCCACAACCTAAAGTTTATTGGCCGTTTGGGCGCCGGGCTCGAAAATATAGATGTGGACCATGCCAGGAAGAACGGGGTGTTTTTGGCCGCTGCTCCCGAAGGTAACCGCAATGCGGTTGGGGAACACACCTTGGGCATGTTGCTTTCATTGTTCAATAAACTCAATAAGGCCGACCGGGAGGTGAGGAACGGAATTTGGGACCGGGAGGGCAACAGGGGATTGGAACTGGAAGGCAGGACGATCGGAATTATCGGCTATGGAAATATGGGCAAGGCATTTGCCAAAAAATTGGCCGGTTTTGATGTGGAAGTCATTTGTTATGATATTGCTGGTGGGGTAGGTGATGCCCATGCCCGTCAGGTTGGGATTATGGAACTTTTCCAAAAGACGGAGGTGCTGAGCCTTCACGTTCCACAGACGCCATTGACCATAAATATGATAAACTCGGAATTTATTGGCAAATTCCAAAAGCCTTTTTGGCTGTTAAATGCGGCCCGTGGTAGATGCGTGGTTACCGAGGACCTTGTAGCTGCCTTAAAATCCGAAAAAATTTTAGGGGCAGGACTCGATGTGCTGGAGTATGAGAAAAAATCCTTTGAGAACATGTTTTCTCCCGATGTCACCATGGGCCCGGTCCAAGGGCAAACAGAGGCGATAATGCCTCCCGCTTTCCAATATTTGATCAAGGCGGACAACGTACTGCTCACACCTCATGTGGCGGGATGGACGGTAGAAAGCAAAATAAAATTGGCGCAGACCGTAGTGGATAAGATCGCGAAGGAATTCTGCTGAAATGAATTAAACGTGCCGTTTATCTAAAAATCCATGCTTCTTCATTAAAAATGCTGGCATTTGGCTACCTTGGTGAAGCTGGACTCGATTTTTTCATTAACCTCTTTGGGTTTAGTTTCCCGAGGCTCGCACGATCCCAGTTATATTTTCGGATTTTAACGTCTTGAGGGTTCGTCCCTAGGCCATTTAAAAAATATAATCAACCACTAATTTTACCAACATGAAGAATACAATTATTAGGTACGGTACCTATGGCTTTGTCCTTGCCATAGCAGTGTTTGCGATTTGTGTTAATGTATGGACGGATCTTGATCTTGCAGCGCATGAAAGGATCGGGTACTTTATGGCGGTCGTTTCCCTGTCGTTTGTTTTTTTTGGGATCAAACATTTTCGCGACAAGGAGTATAACGGCTCGATCGGTTTGCGAAGGGCGGTACTAATTGGACTTTTAATCTCGGTAATTATTGGAGTGGGCATCGCGATCGCCAATCTTATATATACCACATTTATAAACCCGGAGTTTTTTGATCAATATGTGGCAGCAATGAGGAAGGAGGGGTACCGGGGTGAAATACCAAATTATGGTAGAGGATTTCTGGCCATGATCATGTTTATAATGGTGATGATGCTTGGCATATTTTTTTCGGTGTTTTCGGCCGCGGTCCTTCAACGTAAAAGACAGTAAATATTCAATTTAAGCGAGCGTTCCGTCCGAGGCAAGGCTCAATCTCTGCCCGACTGGTCATTTAGCGGATTTTTAATTAATTTGTCATCAAGTAATCACAAAAATTTAATCGTATGCAAAACAGGGTTACCGGATTGGGCGGATTTTTTTTTAAGGCCAAGGATCCAGATAAGATCAAGGCATGGTATAAGAACCATTTGGGATTGCCTACGGACCAATATGGTTGTTCGTTTTGGTGGAAAGACAAGGAAGGCAACGATTGTTCTACCCAATGGAGCCCCATGAAAGAAGATTCCACCTACTTTGCGCCCAGCCAAAAGCAATTTATGATGAACTTTAGGGTGGAGAACTTGGTGGAATTGTTGGATGCCCTAAGGAAGGAAGGAGTTACCATAGTAGGGGAAATAGAAGAATATGACTACGGCAAATTTGGGTGGATCCTAGATCCCGAAGGTAACAAATTGGAACTTTGGGAACCTGTTGATAAAGCATTTCTTTGATTCTAAAATTATTACTACATTTAACTGCTAATCAATACAATAAAATCATGTCAGACGATAAAAAAGATTTGGGGGATAAGGCAGAGGATGCCTTTGATAAAGCCAAGAAGAAAGCCAAGGACTTTGCCGAGGATGCAAAGGAATCCGCGGACGATTTTTCGGAAAATGCAAAACGGGCAGCCAACGATTTTAAGGAGGAATCAAAGCGAACTTTTGATGCTGCCAATCCGGATGCGGGTAAAAACGTCGCGATTATAGCCCATATTACCCTTATCGGGTGGATCGTGGCTCTGATCATGAACAACCAAAACCGAACGGAAATAGGATCGTTCTATATCCGTCAGGTACTTGGAATAGGGTTACTGGGGTTAGTGGTTTCTTGGATTCCTTTAATAAATTTTATTGGGTGGATATTCGTCCTTATCCTTTGGATTATGAGCCTTATGAGTGCCATCAACGGAACCCAAAAACCCATCTTTTTGTTAGGGACCCAATTTCAGGAATGGTTTAAATCCCTATAACCATTATTTGTGTCCCCGTATTATGGTATTGGGCACAGATAATACCGGAACCTAACGGGTTTTTGCTTGTCGCCGACAGCAAGACCTGTTAGGTTTTTTTGATTGAACCAATTTGTGCAGAAATCCAGTCCCAAGGAAATTTAACGACCTTTTTAAATCATAACTTATAGGTTAGCTGTAAGCTAGAGTACCAATTCCGACCGTTCCCGGGATAATAATAACGGGGTTCGGCACCTCCAAAACCAACTGCGTTTATAAGCACGGATGAGGCATAACGGGCGTTTGCAATATTGTTGATGCCAAGATCCACGCCGAGGAAAAATTTGTTAAAAATCTGCTTTTTGTAACCTGCCCGGGAGTTCCAAAGGTTAAACGCATTACTGCTTAGGGTGTTGGCGTCCGTTAGGGGAATTTCACTGACGTACTGCCAGGTGGTATTCCAGTAAAATCCAGAGGTATGCCATAACTGTAGCCCCGAGTCTATCCTGTTCTTAGGCACTCCCGTCAATGGGTTGCCCGAGTAGTCGTTGTCCCCATCCACAAAATCCACAAAATTATCATCGCTAAGGGTATAGTTAAAGAATGGGGTCAACTGCAGGTCCGTGGAAGCTTGGAAATCATAATTTATTCCGAGCTCCAATCCTTGGTGCCTGCTACTGCCCGCATTTTTACCGACATATTGATCGTTCCCTACCCGTTGTGCGACCAAGAGATTCTTGATGTCCATTAGGTACAGGGTGGCATCGATCCCCAATTTGTCGGCCAGTAAGAAAAGGCGGCCCCCCACTTCGTAGTTCATTCCGGTCTCTTGGGTAATATCGGGGTTTATAACGCCGTCAGGGGTAAGGGTCTCTTCCAGACTGGGATTGGAAAATCCATGGCTGATATTGCCGAAGAGCCTTATTTCCCGGCTCAGGGCATATTCAAGGGTAAGGCTTGGCGAAAGGATGGCATCGAAGGACTTGGACGCGCTTTTATTGTCCGACCCCGAATTGTACAGGTCGTGAAAATCGTATTGGGTCTTGTTGATGTTCAGCCCAACCTGCGCCTTGAAGGAATCGGTGAACGGGTAGGTAAAGGTGCCAAAAGTGTTCAGTTGGTCCCGGAATTCCTTGTTCTGGCTAAGGGCCTCCCCTTGCAGGGACCCATTGCCGTTGTTTTCCCTATATAGGTTCTCAAATGTGCCCCAATTGTATTCGTCCTTGTAAAGTTCAGCGCCCAGGGAATATTCGGCATTTTTTCCCATAATCGTGAAATTCCCTAGAAATAAAGTTCGGAAACCGAAGCCGTTAGTGAATTCGTCCAATATATCAAACGGCCTGGGCTCGTAGTTGTCCAGATATGAATAGAAAATACTGGTAGTGTTCTCCAATCGATCGCCAAAGGTATGGCCATAGGAAATCCCCGTCAAGGTAGAATTTACGGCTTTGTACCCCTGGGCCGCTGCCCATGTCGGGGCAGCCTTCTTAGGGTCTTCGTCGAAGGAGGTTTTGCTCACGGAACTGGCAATATAAACTTTGTAGTCGATTTGGTTCAGCATCAGGGAGATCCTATTTTTTGGATCGATCTGATACGAAGAATTCAACAGGACCCCATTGCCGTTATATGCGCTGTTCTCCCTGTACCCATCGGTCTGCATATGCCCATATTGTAGCCCCAACGCGAACCCGTTGTCATTATGGCCCACACTAATATTGTTTTTAAAGAGGTTATAAGATCCCAATGTCAGATTGTTGGAAAGGTCGAGCGTTCCCTTTTGGGCTTCCTTGGGGTTGAGTAGAATCGCACCTCCCAGGTTGGTGCCATAACCGGTGCCTTTGGGCCCTTTGATCACTTCGATACTGTTCAAGTTTTCAGGATCAAAGTTTTCCAAGCTAGAGAACCCGGTACCATCGGTGACCGGGATGCCGTCAAAATACAACCTTACCTTGTCCGATCCATAAGGAGTTCGGGCCCCCACGCCGCGAATAGTGACCCTATTTGTGGCAATGGCCCCCGATAGGATATAAACCCCCGGAATCTGATTTAACGGAGATACTATGTCCGCTGGACTATAGTTTTGAAAAACCTTTGGGCCTATTTGGGTGGAAGGAACGATTCCCAAGGCGGCTTTTGTCCTTGAGGAATCCAGCAGGATCACTTCCTCAAGTTGGGTAATGCTGTCCAGCGGGGTTTGCTGCGCCGTGGAAAAACAGGGTAGAATTACCAATAGGTAAAGAAGGGGGAAATTTTTTAGCATATCGGAAACAAAATAAGCTATAAAGATAATGATTATATCCTCGAACCATCAACTTTTACTACACCAGGGAAGGGTGGACTTTGGGATTACCGCAAATCATGTGTTTTAAGGACTGGGAAACTATTCCTATTTTTGAACGATTGTTCCGGCAGGACGGTCGCAGGAAGAATTTGTATACCAATTTTGAAATTGTGTGACCTCAATAAAAATTAGGATGAAGAACGAAAGGAAAAAAGGCAAAGACAAGAATTTGCACATAAAAATGTCTTTCCACTTTTGTCCAAACTTGATTCGAATCAAATAAAATGAAAATAATCTCATATAACGTAAATGGTATCCGTGCGGCGCTAAGGAAGGGTTTTTTGGAATGGCTGCAAAGCGCAGATCCTGATGTGGTCTGCCTGCAGGAAATAAAGGCAAACGAAGATCAATTGGATCTTTCCCTTTTCGAAGACGCGGGTTATCCCTATCATTACTGGTACAGTGCCCAAAAGAAGGGGTATAGCGGAGTGGCAATATTGTCCAAGACCCGACCGGATCATGTTGAGTTCGGAACGGGATTGGATTATATGGATTTTGAAGGTCGCAACGTACGGGCCGATTTTAATGGTCTTTCCGTCATGAGCCTATATCTGCCTTCGGGCACAAACATTGCCCGATTAGGCCATAAACTGCAGTATATGGCCGATTTTCACGAGTATATCAAGCGGCTTAGGCAGGAACGTCCAAATTTGGTCATATGCGGGGATTACAATATTTGCCACGAGGCTATAGATATTCATGACCCCATTAGAAATGCCAATGTATCCGGATTTTTACCGGTAGAAAGGGAGTGGATCGGAAATTTTATAAAGAGTGGCTTTATCGATAGTTTTAGGCATTTCAATAAAGAACCCGATAATTATACGTGGTGGACATATCGCGCCAATGCAAGGGCCAATAATAAAGGTTGGCGTTTAGATTACGGTATGGTTTCCCGTCCCCTGAAAGGCCGATTAAAAAGATCGGTAATATTGCCAGGTGCAAAACATAGCGACCACTGCCCGATTCTTATAGAGATTGCTGCCCCTTGAGTTCTCCCCCACTAGATTGGGATCGTTTAACATTGTTGTTGGGTTAACAACCGACTTTTTTGAACGGAAGGTTGTCCTCGAACTCATTTTAAAACAAACACGGCATATTTTAATGCTGCCAAAGAAAAATATGTCTATTGTCTTTGTTCTTTTATCTTTGTTCCCATTGATTATTAACCTCAATCCATTCAAGTGAACTATACCACCTTGCCCCACACCGATATCGAAGTCAGTAAAATTTGCTTGGGCACCATGACATGGGGCAAACAGAATACCGAGGCCGAGGGCCATGAACAAATGGATTATGCTTTGGACCAGGGAGTCAATTTTTTTGATACGGCCGAAATGTATCCCATTCCTTCTTCCCGCGAACTTTATGCCGAAACAGAAAAGATAATTGGGTCTTGGTTTAAAAAGACGGGCAATCGGGACAAAGTGGTGCTGGCCTCAAAGATCGTCGGAAGGGGAGGACAGACCAAGTTTATCCGAACGACCGGATTTGATAGGGAATCCATTATTGAAGCGGTTGAAGGCAGTTTGCAACGCCTTCAAACGGATTATATAGACCTGTACCAATTGCATTGGCCGGAGCGCAAGACCAATTTTTTTGGTACCCGGGGTTATAAGCACGATGCGGCCGATCCTTGGGAAGATAACCTTCACCAAGTGTTGGAAACCTTTCGGGACTTGATCCGGGAAGGCAAAATAAGACAGGTCGGTGTTTCCAATGAAACACCTTGGGGAGTTATGCGGTTTTTGGAGGAAAGCAAGGTACATGCCAATCTTCCCAGGATGATAACCATACAAAACCCGTATAGTTTGCTAAACCGAACGTTTGATATTGGACTTGCGGAAATATCAATTCGGGAGGGTATTGGGCTTATTCCATATTCCCCAATGGGTTTTGGAGTACTCAGTGGCAAGTATTTGGGCGGAAGGCAACCTGCAAACTCCAGAATTACCCTTTTCCCAAACTATAAGCGCTATAGTAGTGAACCGGCTACGGCCGCCACCCAGAAATATTATGAGCTTGCACAGGCGAACGATCTGACACTTGCACAGATGTCCTTGGCTTTTGTCAATAGCCGCCCCTTTGTTAAGAGCACCATTATCGGAGCCACGGATATGCGCCAGTTAAAAGAGAATATAGGGAGTATTAACGTGAAACTGACCGATGAGGTCCTTGCGGGAATCGAGGCAATCCATAACGAGATTCCCGATCCGGCACCATAATGGGCTTGTCTATAACACGAATAGGTTTGTAAATCCTGATTTATTCAAGAAAGGACAAAGGACAAAAGAAGAAAGACAAATGTATTTTAAGGAAAATGTCAAAAAATTCAAATTTCTTCCCTAAAAATGCTTGTTCGGGACTGTACCAGTCCTTGATTTTTCCTCCAATGCAATATTGAGATAATACCAATTTTATACCATAGAAACAGTGATAGTCCCATTTAGTGTTATGCATATACTAGCAATCGGTTTTTGGCAAGCAGCTTTAATCTTCGTAGTGATTTTGATTATTTTGTTTGTGGCCAGGATGATGAGAAGGTGATAAGCGCGCTTTTGGCAGACGCTATTTAAAAAGCGTATAGCCATATGCGTATTGCGAAAAGCAGAATTCACCCAAACAAACTCCCCACTACATCCTCGATCTTAGCCATCAATTGTACTTTAATATTGGTGTTTTTCAGGGAAATTTTATTGTTTTTGGAGACATAAATGGTGTGAAAACCCAATTTCCCAGCTTCCAGAATACGTTGTTCCACCCGTTGCACGGGTCGTATTTCCCCCGCAAGGCCGATTTCGGCCCCAAAACAAATTCCTTTGTCTATGGGAATATCGGAATTACTGGAAAGTATGGCTGCAATTACCGCCAAATCTATGGCTGGATCGTCCACGGAGATTCCCCCGGTAATATTTAGAAATACATCCTTGGCAGCAAGTTTAAATCCGGCCCGTTTTTCCAAAACGGCAAGGAGCATGTTCAACCGCTTTGCATTATACCCCGTGGTAGATCGTTGGGGCGTGCCGTACACTGCCGTACTGACCAGGGCTTGGATCTCGATCATCAAGGGTCGCATGCCCTCTATGGTAGACGCTATGGCCGTACCGCTTAGGCCTTCATCGTTTTTGGAGATCAAGATTTCGGATGGGTTGTTTACCTCCCGCAACCCGCTTCCCTGCATCTCGTAAATTCCCAGCTCGGCCGTTGAACCGAAACGGTTTTTTAGGGCCCTAAGAATGCGGTACACGTAATTGCGGTCCCCTTCAAACTGCAGCACTGTGTCCACCATATGTTCCAAAATCTTGGGTCCTGCGATGGAACCATCCTTGGTAATATGGCCGATCAAAAGTACGGGTGTGTTGGTCTCCTTGGCGAACTTGATAAGTTCTGCCGTGCACTCCCTGATCTGGGATATGCTTCCCGCCGCAGATTCTATATAATCCGAATGAAGGGTCTGAATGGAGTCGATAACGACAATGTCGGGTTCTATGGCCTCAATTTGTCGGAATATATTTTGGGTTTTGGTTTCGGTTAGGATAAAACAGGTCTCGCTATGGGGGTGGATTCGATCTGCCCGCATTTTGATCTGTTTCTGGCTTTCCTCTCCGGAAACATATAGGGTGGTGTAGGGAAGTTTTAAGGCGATCTGGAGTAGGAGCGTGCTTTTCCCAATGCCTGGTTCTCCCCCCAACAGCACCAAAGATCCAGGTACCATGCCACCGCCCAATACCCGGTTAAATTCCTGGTCATAGGTGTTGAGCCGCAGTTCCTTTTCCGTGCTTATTTCCTTGACGCGAAGTGGGGCGGCAACTTTTTTGGTGGTGCTGGCGGTGCTTTTCCAAGGGGTCTTTTCCTCTTTTTCCAGCACTTCTTCCACAATGGTATTCCATTCCTTACAGGCTCCGCATTGTCCTATCCATTTAGCGTATTGGGTGCCACAGTTTTGGCAGAAAAAGGCGGTCTTTGTTTTGGCCATTTTTTTATTGGGGTTTGGAGCTAAAGATATTGTGGTTAAAGTTAAAAACCAAGTCGGAAAATTTTGCTCATAGGGCGATAAACCAAAGTGAAAGTTTATTAGGAACGGATTACTGCAAGTTTGCGGAATTTGTGCAGCAGTTTTTTCTTTTTGCCAATGGAAGCCTAAAAGGAGTAGCCAACATTAAAATAAACGGCTAATCTAGTAGGGGCTATTTCGGTTAAAATATAATTTGAATTCACCTTAATTTTGGCACCTACTCCCGCATTCACCGTAGGATAGATTCCGCCAAATGTTGTTTGGCTCCCCACATTTTCATAATCTTCAATAACGTGGTTGGTGTTTATCATCGCCGCTACACCCGCACCAATGTATCCGTAGGGTATTACTCGTCCGGAATTTCCTTGAAATTTAACTCCTACGGGTATGATATTTAATATTTGCTCTCTATAATTTGGTGTTCCACTTTCATATTGGTAGTCCTGATCCCCATCATTATCACTCCAATATCTATACGTAATTCCGCTTAAGTAGGAAATTCTATTGGTTTTTTCAACAAAGGTTTTGTTTCGGAAAAAACCGATCATAAAAGCTGTATTTTCCTCGTTAAAAGTCAAAGGAATGCCCGCTAAGATATCATAACTGAATTCATAGGGCTCTTCATATTTTTTTATAGGGTATTCCTCCTGAAAATTTCTGTTGTATGATAAGATTTCCTTGCCAATTGCTTTTTCGCCAAATTTCAACCTTTTGCTTCTTTTGGCTTCAAGGGTTCCATCATTTTCGACATAAACTATTTGGTTTTTATATTTATAATTCGTTTTCGAATATATTTTGCCATCTATTTCTTTTCTTTCATTTTTAGGTTTGGTTAATTGTGCTTCCCTTCCTGAACGGTTGTTTGTTATAAAATAATCGTTCGAATTTATTTTTTTATGGCGCCAAATATAAAGGTCGATTTTTCCATCAATTAATTTTTTTGCAAAAACATTTGAACTATCAGTACTCGCTTGATTTTTGTTTTTAATCTGCATACGCTCAAATACGCGTCCGGAAGTAAAGCCAAAGCCCAATAGTTCATTGGTTGTATATTGTGTAATCGTTGAATCTGACAACTCATTTTTAAAGCTTATTTTATAAGCTAATTTGGAATCTATATCATTTAGGATATAACCGTTGATGGTATCATTTTCTATGGTAAGTACATACCCTGGATCATAAGAACTTTGAGCTTTTATATTTTGACAAAACAATATAAATAGGACAAATAAATTTAAAGTTTTAACCTTCATCAAATGGTCGGGAGTTTTTTTGGTTGGTTTATTTAGAATGAAGCCTAGAATATTGCTTGGGAGTTTTATGAACGCAATTATCGAGGGAATATCCGCAAAACAAAAGGTTAATTACTTTCCTTTTCAGTTTGGTTTACTACAAGTTCAATAGATTTATCATATTGAATACCCTTAAGCTGAAATTGGTATTCTTTCCAACGCAAGGTGTCATATTTTTCATCGTTTGTCTTTCCCTCGGTTCCATGGACCGAAAGTTTTATTTCTTCAATTATCTGGTCCTTGGAAAGTGTAATATAGGCGGTAGCTTTGGTCGGGCCGCCTGTATAGGGGCGTTTATGGGAAAATGATGTTAAAACCACGGCCAGGCCATCATCAAAATAGGCCTTTTTATCTATTTCTAATAGTACCGTAGCCCCGTATTTTAGGTTTGTGTTTTCCACCTGGTTATTATTGGTTTGGGTTTGTGAATAAATTCTAGGGCAGCTAAAAAAAATCAAGAATGAAACAAGAAAGATTTTAAAGTTACTGTTTGCCATGTTTTTTGATGTAAGATCAACCTCGAAATTTCTACACTAATGTTATCAACCCCGGAACCCGAATTATTGTTTGCCTATATTGTCGAGTGTCCGAGCTGGAAGGTCCGAAAACAAACGTAACCAAATTATTGGACACTAGACACCAGTTAAAATCCAAAATCGGCCTTAAGCGCATCGATTTTTTCCAGGGCCATTTCTTTGGTAAGGAAATCTATTTCTTCCATTCCGAAGGCTTTTTCATAGGTCCGCAGCGCTTTTTTTGCCTCGCCCTCGCGTTCGTAACATTCCCCTTCAAAATAAAAGCCCATCATGGTGTCCGGGAATTCCTTCTTGCATAGATCGGACAGTTTTTTTAGGGACTCATAGTCCTCTTTTTTCTTGGAGGCCGCATAGATCGCCATAATGTCGTTAAGTTCTATGGGTTTTTTAAATCCAAAAAGCACCTCGATCGTTGAGTATTTGTTCTCCAGGTATTCAAATGGGGAATCATCCGATGCCAATATCACTTCTTTGTACTCTTTTGGGCTTATGGGTTTAAATATGGAAAATATATTGTCCAGCGCGGGCCCAATACCGTATGTGGCAACGGTAACATGATCTGCTAGCGGATATTCTACAAAATTATAGTAGAGGTTGTCCTTATCCAGGGCTTTTATCGCCTTGTCCATCGCCAGAATTCCTGCCCGATCTTTGGTTTTTTCCCCCTCCAGGATAAGCTGATAGAAAATCTTCTGGTCTAGCGCCCCCAATCTGGCGGGGACCCTGATTTCCATTTCAGGAGCCAGGGTTGGGGAAATACTGACATAGGCATTAAAGATCGATTTGTCCTTAAAGAGGTAAAAATTGCCAAAATTGGCCGTGATGTCGTACCCAACGAACATCTTGAACGGGGCGGTGCTGTATTTGCCGTCGAGATATGGGATGAGTTCCATCCCCAAAAACTCATAAAACTTTTTCCCGTCATCGGTAGGTAGGCCGGTATCTTTTTCAAAGCCGCAATCATAATAACGTTGCTCTTTTTCAAACTGATCTACCCCTACTACAATACATTCCGGCATCCCCTGGAATCGACTTCGGAACTTGGTGTTGGCAACTACGTTGTCAAACAAATATTCGGAATCCAAAACCAGGATTATGGGATATTTTTTGGTAGTGGTATAATTTTCAGGTATATAGTAGTTAACTTTCCTTTTCTGCTGCAGTTTAAAGGATTCAAAGACTTCTTGGGTTACTTGGGCGTTTAAGCCATAACATATTAAAAAGGCAAAGGTTGCGATCAACCGTTTCATAAGATGATATATTTGGTTTGGTTTATTAGGGTTTTAACCTAAACAATATCAAGTATCCGGGCTGGAAAGTTCGAGAACGGGGCATGCAAAGTTTTGAATATTGTAAAGCCTCGACGGGAAACCCCGAAGAATGCTGTTTTCAGAACTGGCACAGCGCAGTTATCGGACATTCTCAGCGGATACTATCTGTTACTGTTCCATAACGGCAAGACTACAAAAGATATTGCACCAAATACGACAACCATGGAAGTTTGTGAGATCCACATTATCCAGCCAAAGGCATCCCCGGAGACGGAGCTTATACCAAAAAGGGCCAAGGAACCACTTACGGCGATAGGATATAGCCCTATTCCACCATTGGTAGCGGTTATAGCGAAGGAACCGGCAACAAAAGCGACCAGGAGTTGGCTAAGGGAAAGCCCGATGGTCTCGGGTACCGTATGTTTTATTACCCAGAACATGGCGATATAGGCGGTCCAAATAAATAGGGTATGGAAAAGAAAGGCCCATTTACGCCTCATTTTAAAAACACTGAAGACCCCTTCCATAAGCCCTTTTACGAACCCCTTGATTTTTTTGGCCAGCGGATGATTTGATTTTTTCACAAAGAGGAAGAAGAGCAATAACCCAATAAGTCCAATTCCGATCAGGATAAATATGTTGCTGAGGTTCATTCCCCGCTTTTGGAGCATATCCAGAATAATATCTGTTTGTAGGATAAAGGTGGTAAAGACAATTAGAAGGAGCATGATAACATCGATTACCCGTTCCGTGACAATGGTACCAAAGCCTTTTTCGAAAGGCACATCTTCGTATGTTGCAAGCGCCGTAGCCCTTAGAATCTCCCCGGAGCGGGGAATTCCCAAATTGGCAAAATAAGCAATGAGAATAATGAAAATATTATTGATCAACCCAGGTTTATATCCCAAAGGCTCCAAGAGGTAATTCCACCTTATGGCCCTGGAAATATGGCTTGCAATACCCAGTAGAACGGACATCCCCACCCAAAACAAGTCGGCTTCCCGGATGTAATGCAGTATTTCCTGCCGGTCTTCAGGAGAGGTGTTGTGGTAGGAATACCAGACCAAAAAAACCCCCAAGGCTATGGGGAGAATCGTTTTTAAAGTCTTTTTAAGAGAAGCCCCCAAGTTAGTTCAGTAAATTGTTCTCCTCGTTGGGGAATACCAAAGCGGGGTTGAATTTTTTTGCCTCCTCAAGATCCATCTGAGCGTAGGTTATAAGAATCAGTACGTCCCCCACGGCCACCTTTCTGGCGGCGGCCCCGTTCAAGGTGAGCTCCCCACTTCCCCTTGGCCCTGGAATCGCATATGTTTCCAGTCTTTCCCCATTGGTATTATTCACGATCTGGACTTTCTCGCCACGAATAATGTTGGCGGCATCCATTAAATCTTCATCAATGGTAATACTGCCAATATAATTGAGGTCGGCCCCGGTGACTTTTACCCGGTGAATCTTAGATTTTACAACTTCTATTAACATAGTGCAAAGTTAATCAATTTAGGGCAATGTTGTCTATGAGCCGAACGCCTTCGGTATAAACTGCAATAAACGCCCTGTATTTTTTATTAGGTTGTTTTTCGGTCAATTTCTTTAGGGTATCCGATTCTGCGATTTCAAAATATTCGATCTCAAGATTGCGTCGGTTGTTGAACTGTGTCGTTACCCAATCAACTATGGAACGGGCATTTTCCGTGCCAAATTTTTCCTTTGCGGCCAGCAGGGTTTGGTAGATAAATCCGGCCTCCTTCCTTGAGCTCTCCGAAAGCCTTTGGTTCCTGGAGCTCATGGCAAGTCCATGGGGTTCCCTGACAATTGGGCAGCCCACTATCTGCACGGGGATTTTTTTAAGAAGGACCAATTTCCTGATTATCTGCAATTGTTGAAAATCCTTTTCCCCGAAATAGGCCCTGGTAGGCATGACGAGGGTCAGGAGTTTCTCAACAATAGTGGCCACCCCTGCAAAGTGGTCCTCCCGGTACTTGCCCTCCATCACCTGGTCCATCCCTTGAAAATCGTAGGTCCCTGCAACAACATCATCGGAATAGATTTCTTGTACCGAAGGGGTAAACAGGAGAATGCCGTTCGAAATCCCGCTTAACAGGTCTTTGTCCTTTGAAATGTCCCTCGGATATTTTTCCAGGTCTTCTTTATTGTTGAATTGGGTCGGGTTAACAAAAATGCTCACTACAGTAATCCCGTTCTCTTCGACCGACTTTTTTATCAGGGCCAAATGTCCCTCGTGCAGGGCGCCCATCGTTGGTACAAATCCAATAGTACTGGTTTTCAATTCGCTGGACGAAAGATGGGCTTTAAGACCCTTTTGGGTACTGAATTCCTGCATATGTGTTAATTATGAGCCCGCAAACTTATATAATTACGGCTAATCTGCATAATTTTTGTAATTTTGCACCCACGCTTGACCGATAAATAAAACACAGCATTTATGAATGGTAAAAAGATATTGTTTGTATCTTCAGAATTAGTGCCCTACCTACCAGAGAACGAAGTTTCCTTAATGTCTTACGAAGCCCCGAGAATGGTCAACAGCAATGGAGGCCAAATTAGGATTTTTATGCCTAGGTTCGGCAATATTAACGAGCGTAGGCATCAACTTCACGAAGTGATAAGGTTATCGGGGATGAATCTGGTCATCAACGATATGGATATGCCGTTGATTATAAAGGTGGCGTCTATTCCCCGAGAGCGTATTCAAGTCTATTTTATCGATAATGAGGAATATTTTAAAAGGAAGGCCACGTTTACCGATGAGCATGGAAATCTTTTTCCCGATAATGACGAAAGGGCCATCTTTTTTGCAAAAGGCGTGGTCGAAACGGTAAAAAAACTGAATTGGTCACCAGATATCATCCATGTCCATGGTTGGATGGCTGCCCTGCTGCCTTTATATCTGCGCAATTATTATCAGGATGAGCCGCTTTTTGCCGATAGTAAAATAGTAACTTCTATTTACGGAAAAGATTTTGAAGGAGAGCTTGACGCTAACCTATCCAAAAAAATAATCTTTGATGGAATACCCGAAGAAAGTATAACTTCCTTAAAGACACCCAATTATAATAATTTGTTAAAAATAGCGGTAGATTTTTCCGATGCCATTATTTTAGCCGCTGAAAAAATCCCTGAAGATTTACTCAACTACGTTACCGACCTTCAAAAACCAGTACTACCCTATGTTTCTTTACAAGAATTTGAAGAAGCCTATGCGGAATTTTACAGGGATAAAGTCTTAAAATAATCTATATGAATTTTTTGAAAAAAACATTATTTTCTGCAATGGCAGGGACATTGGTCATGTTGTGCCTTGTTTCTTGTGACGAAGACATCATCACCATTGGCGAGGGGGCCGTGGGCGGTGAGCCTTTTGAAACCGGCAAAGCGGTTTACGATGTTTTTGCGTACAATAAAAATATCCAGGCGGTAAAGACAAACAAGCTTCCGGTATATCAATTGGGTGTTTTTAACGACCCCATCTATGGCAAGACCCAAGCACAGATTACGACCCAAGTTCAATTGTCTACCGTAAATCCGAGATTCGGAATTTATTCCCAACAAACGGAAGATGTTGCCAATACCGATGCAAGTGCCTCCACGATTCCGGAAAATGAGACGGTTACCGATGTGTATCTCTATCTCCCGTATCTACGTGCCGAGGCGCTACAACGGGATCCCGATAATGATGGCGTGGATAGTGAATGGGACGTGGACCCAAACGATCCCAACAGCGATTCCGATGGGGATGGTTTAACCGATGTCCAAGAAAAGGCCTTGGGCTCCAATCCGTTGAACAAGGATACCGATGGGGATGGGGTAGAAGATAATTTGGATACGGATATGCAAGCGAATACGTATGCCAAGAAATTTCAATTGGACAGTATTTATGGCGTTAAAGAAAAGGACTATGCCACAACCCCGTTCCAGTTGAAGGTAGAGCGTTCTACTTATTATTTAAGGGAATTGGATCCTGAAAGTAACTTTATGCAAGCCCAGGAATACTATTCTTCCCAACAGTTTTCACCGGAGTTTGTTTCGGATGTTCTCTTTGACGGGGAAGAATACATCAGGAACGAGGAAATGCTTACCTTCAAGGAAGATGATCCCGACACCGCGGATGTAGACGAGTCCAAAGAGGTAAGTACTCGGATGGATCCGGGAATCTATGTAAAACTCGATCCTGCTTTTTTTCAGACCAACGTCCTCGATAAGGAAGGCAGCTCGGAATTGTTGAGCCAGGATAATTTTAAGGACTTTATAAGGGGGGTCCATTTAAATATTTCTCCCATTACTGGAGAAGAAATGATGATCCTGTTCGACTTGAAGCGGGCCTACATCACGATCAATTATGAATACGATAAAGTGGTTGATGGCACTACGAAAACGGCCAACAGTAGTTATCGATTAAATTTCTTGACCCAACAAATAGGGTCTAACGGTGTTGCGGGAGCTGTCTCGGGTATTGCCGTTAACACCTATATCAATGAAGCCTATCCGTCCCAGGTTGCTGATCAAATGGACACGGGTGGGAATGCCTCAAGAATATACCTTAAGGGCGGCGCAGGTTCCTTTGCCGAGATTAAGCTCTTTGATGCCAACAATGGGGAGGAAATACTGAACAACATCCAGAAGAAAAATTGGGTGATCAATGAGGCCAATCTGGTATTTTATGTGGATAGGAATACGCTTGATGCCGCTGGCGGCACAATAGAACCTCCAAGGATTTATTTATACGATTCCAGAACCAACAAGCCATTGTACAGTTATAAGTTCGATGCTGCCGGCGAAACCTCGCTTTCCAGCTACCCGTTATATGGAGGGGTCTTGGAGAAATCGGCCGGTAAAGGGGAAAAATATTCTATAAGGATCACCAATTATATCAATGATTTGATCAATGCGGATTCCACCAATGTTACCTTGGGCCTATCGGTAACTTCCGAAATACGGAACCCTTTGCTCGCAAGTGCCAAGTTAACCAATGGCGAAGAAAATGTGCCAATTATGTCTAACATAAATCCTTTGGGTACAGTTCTTTACGGTAGCAATGTTCCTCCAGGAGAGGCGGATAAAAAATTGCAACTCGAAATTATTTACACCGAAATCAAATAATTCAGGGTTTTCACGTACCACTTATAGGAAATTTAGGTTTTATACCTAAGATTGATGCAGATTTCACCTACTTAAACTAAATTTGAGGGGTACAAGTCAAGGCTCGTTTAAATCTAATCAAAAACTTTAACTATGTGTGGAATTGTAGGATATATTGGTCATCGGGATGCTTATCCCATTATCATAAAAGGTTTACAGCGATTGGAATATCGTGGATACGATAGCGCCGGGGTTGCCCTTTTTGACGGGAATGATATTCAACTGGCCAAAACCAAAGGCAAGGTCGAAGATTTAAATAAGAAATCCAAGGCCACCATTTCCCTTCAGGGAAAATTAGGTATAGGCCATACCAGATGGGCCACTCATGGCGAACCCAACGATGTTAATTCCCACCCGCATTATTCCAATTCGGGAGAGCTGGTCATTATTCATAACGGAATCATTGAAAATTACGATTCCATCAAAACAGAGCTTACCAAAAGGGGATATGTGTTTCATTCCGATACCGATACCGAAGTTTTGGTAAACCTAATCGAGGAGGTAAAGAAAAAGGAGAATGTAAAACTGGGGAAGGCCGTTCAAATTGCTTTGAACCAAGTAGTGGGCGCATATGCCATAGCAGTCTTTGATCGGGAAAAACCGGACGAGATCGTGGTCGCCAAATTGGGCAGTCCATTGGCAATAGGTATTGGTGAGAACGAATATTTTATCGCTTCCGATGCATCGCCTTTCATTGAATTTACAAATAATGCCATTTACCTGGAAGATGAGGAGATGGCCATTATCCGTGTCGGCAAGGAGGTCAAATTGCGAAAAATAAAGGATGATGCCATAGCCTACCCAAATATTTTGGAGCTACAACTCAATCTTGAAGAGATTGAAAAGGGAGGATATGAGCATTTTATGCTCAAGGAAATCTATGAACAGCCCAGGGCCATATTGGATACCTATCGCGGTCGGTTGCTCTCAAAGCAGGGGCTTATTAAAATGGCCGGAATAGACCAGAACTTGGAGAAGTTCCAAAATGCAAATAGGATTATCATTGTTGCCTGTGGTACCTCTTGGCACGCCGGGTTGGTAGCCGAATATATTTTTGAGGACCTGGCAAGGATACCGGTGGAGGTGGAATACGCTTCTGAATTTCGATACCGAAATCCTGTTATTACAGATAAGGATATACTGATCGCCATATCCCAATCCGGGGAGACCGCAGATACCTTGGCAGCCATAAAATTGGCAAAGGAAAAAGGAGCATTTGTTTTTGGCGTTTGTAATGTGGTAGGGTCTTCCATAGCTAGGGAAACCGATGCAGGGGCATATACCCACGCCGGCCCCGAGATCGGGGTGGCCTCCACCAAAGCGTTTACTACGCAAATTACCGTTTTGACCCTGATAGCCTTAAAATTGGCCCAGAAGCAAGGGATTTTTTCCCAGAGCAAATTCCATGAGTTTTTAACGGAATTGGAAAGCATCCCCGCCAAGGTAGAACATACGTTGAAACAGGATAAACTCGTTCGGGAAATTTCCGCAATATATAAGGACTCTCCCAATTGTCTTTACTTGGGTCGGGGCTATAATTTTCCTGTAGCCTTGGAGGGAGCATTAAAGTTGAAGGAAATAAGTTATATCCATGCTGAGGGGTATCCGGCGGCCGAAATGAAGCACGGACCCATTGCACTGATCGATGAGCACATGCCAGTTATCGTAATCGCTCCCAAAAAAGGACATTATGAAAAGTTGATCAGTAATATCCAGGAAATAAAATCCAGAAAGGGTAAGATAATAGCTGTGGTGACCCAAGGGGATACCACTATTAAGGAATTGGCGGACCACGTCATAGAAGTTCCCGATACGCTAGAAAGTCTAACACCTCTTTTGACGACCATCCCGCTGCAATTGCTCTCCTATCATATTGCCGTTATGAGGGGATGCAACGTGGATCAACCACGAAATTTGGCCAAATCGGTCACCGTGGAATAGCGTTGCTTGTTACCATATTTTGTTCCCGCAATCCAACTTTTATCGGTTGGATTGCGGGATTTTTTATTTTGTGGCCCGTTTACGGTGAATCGCGTGGGTTTTAATCCCATTTTTTGTTAAAATTATATTATGCGTGCATAATATTTTTTGGTTTAAGAGTTTTGAAATGAAAAATTGTGTATCTTGGTTTTTGACTAATTCTTTAACTGACAGAAACGATGAAAACGTTAGTATTTCTATCCTTTTTTTATTGGGGGATTTTTATCCTATTCCCAAACCACGGTCGTCAAAGGAACTGTGGTAGACCAGAATGGCCAGCCGATCCCGGGGGCCAATGTTGTTATCCAAGGCAAGGCGATCGGTACCGTAACCGATTTTGACGGTAACTTTGCTCTTGATACTTCCGAAGAGCCGCCCTTTACTATTTCGATCTCAAGTATTGGATTTGTGGCTGGAAAGGCTCAGGTGACACAAAATAATCAAACAATTTCGGTGACGCTAAATGAGGCGGAAACCCAGTTGGATGAAGTGGTAATCTCGGCCTCGCGAACACCTGAAAGAATTTTTGAATCCCCGGTGACGGTAGAGCGCTTTGGCGTAAAGGACATCAAGACCACGGCCTCGGCCGATTTTTATGATGGCTTGGAAAACCTGAAGGGGGTGGATATCAATACCAACAGTCTTACCTTTAAGGCCATCAATACCAGGGGTTTCGCGACCTTTGCCAATACCCGATTTATGCAGTTGGTGGACGGTATGGACAACTCCGCCCCGGCATTGAACTTTCCCTTGGGTAATTTATTGGGGATGACCGAAACGGATGTCCAAAGTGTGGAATTACTTCCAGGAGCCGCTTCCGCTCTGTACGGCGCCAATGCCTTTAACGGAATCTTGTTTATGCGGAGCAAGAATCCCTTCGATTCTTCGGGACTCAGCGGTTATGTAAAACAGGGTATGACCATTCAAGATGTAGCTGGCACCAACCCGTTTACCGATGTTGGGATACGGGCAGCTTATAAATTTAACGACCATTTTGCGGCCAAGGTAAATTTTGGCTATTTAAAAGGTACCGATTGGGCGGCGGACAACGAGGCCGACAAGCTCCATAGAGGGTATACGAGGGAAGATATTGACTACGATGGGGTGAACATCTATGGGGATGAGGTAAGCACCAATATTAACGGTGTGGCCAAAACTCTTGTAGGGATGGGGATCCTCCCCGAAGGTGCGGATGCCTTGGTGCCCTCCGTTAACGTGAGCCGTACCGGATATCGCGAACAGGACCTTACCGATTACAACGCAGAAAGCATAAAAGCTGATTGGGGATTGTACTATCGGCCATTCGCCGACGATTTTGAAATTGCCTACGTAGGTAAAGTGGGCTCCGGTTCTACTATTTACCAGGGGGCCAACAGGTATGCCTTGGACGATTTCTTTTTGCAGCAGCATAAGATCGAGTTGAGGAACGATAATTTCTTTGTTAGAGGCTACTTTACCGAGGACAAGGCGGGAAAATCCTACGATATGGTCTTTACCGGAATTAATATAAATAGGTCTTGGAAACCCGATGCTACTTGGTTTGGACAATATGTCGGTGCATATGTCCAAGGCACGTTGGCTGGCCTAGTGCCCGAACAGGCGCATGATCAGGCCAGACAAGTAGCGGATACGGGCCGACTACTTCCGGGAACACCAGAGTTTCAAAGTACGTTTAACAGGATCGTTACCGACCCCGACCTGTCCAAGGGTTCCAATTTTCAGGACAATTCCAAAATCTATCACGTTGATGCAAACTATAACTTCAGCCATATAATCGATTTTGCCGATATCCAAGTGGGTGGTTCCCATCGAACTTACAAACTCAATTCTTTTGGTACGATCTATACGGACGGCGATGGTACGATCACCTATTCGGAACTGGGACTCTATACCCAGCTCCAAAAGACATTTTTGGAAGAAGATCGATTAAAATTGACCGCTTCCCTAAGATATGATAAGTCCCAACTCTTTGATGGCTTCTTTTCTCCTAGGGTCGCTTTGGGCTATACCGCAGGGGAGAATAACAACCATAACATCAGGGGTTCGTTTCAGACTGGATTTAGAAACCCCACGACCCAGGATCTCTATATTGGACTGGACGTAGGCCGGGCAATTTTGATCGGCGGGGCCAAAGACAATCCGCCCCGCTATGTAGACACGTATGACGTTAGCCAAAGCGCTCAGGACAACCTGGGACAGCCCGCTACAGTTACTAAAGATGGGACTGGTGCATATGACAACTCTTATTTTGCCAGTTCGGTACAAGCATTTGCTGCTTCCAAGGACCCCACCGATCTTAGGGTCGCCAATTCCAACTTTGCCCAACCGGAACAGGTAAGTTCCTTTGAAGTTGGTTATAGGGGCAAGTTGTACAATAGGTTAATTATAGATTTTAGTACCTATTACAATATGTACAAGGATTTCTTGTCCAATGAGAGCGTAATATCGCCATATTATGGCCAGGTAGGCGACAATTCATTGTCAATTGCGGCGATCGCCAATAGCGATTATAAAGTATACCAAACCTATACCAATTCCGATGCTAACGTAAATTCCTATGGGGCCGCGGTCGCGTTTAGCTCCAAAGTCTTTGGGAACTATGATGCGGAAATTAATTATGCCTATGCCAAATTGGATTTTGACCAAGCTGCATATCCCGATTTCAAGACCTATTTTAACACCCCGGAGCACAAGGTAAAGGCCTCCTTTGGCAACACCAATGTATTCAAAAATTTTGGGTTTAATGTGGCATGGCGTTGGAGCGACAGTTACTTATGGGAATCTACCTTCGGCGATGGGGACGTTCCGGCCGTTAACGTCGTGGATGCACAGATCAACTACACGGTGCCCAAAATAAAATCCAATTTCAAGTTGGGAGTGGCCAATCTTATGGGACATGAATATACCACGGCCTTTGGTACCGGCTATATAGGTACACAGTGTTATGTTTCCTGGACTATCAACAATCTTTAATTCTCTCAAATCACAAAACTAAACGTTATGAAACTAAAGTATATATGGATCATTCTGATTTTTATAGGGCTCGTTTCCTGTGACAAAGATGATTCCGGATCGGATGCAATTCCGGTTGTAGAGCTCACGGCGGGTACTGCCGATCTGTCCAATTATGTTGCCGTTGGGGCTTCGTTTACAGCTGGCTATACCGATGGGGCATTGTTTATCGCTGGTCAGGAAAATTCATTTCCCAATATCCTGTCGCAACAATTTGCCCAGGCAGGAGGCGGTGCTCTTTCCCAACCCTTGATGAGCGATAATACGGGTGGACTTCTATTGGGAGGAACCCAGATTGCCGAGAACCGGTTGGTCTTTAATGGTAAGGCCCCCGCACGACTGGAAACGGTAATTGGTCCGGTGACCCCTGCCACCGACCTTTTGGTCAACAATCCATCAGGACCATTCAAGAACATGGGGGTTCCAGGGGCAAAAAGTTTTCATTTGGTTGCCAAAGGTTATGGCAATGTAGCCGGCGTAGCCCAAGGTTTGGCAAATCCTTATTATGCCCGTATGGCTTCCAGTTCCAGTGCTTCTATAATGGAAGATGTCATGGCGCAAAACCCAACCTTTTTCACCCTATCCGAAATTGGTGGGAACGACGTACTGGCATTTGCCACTTCGGGAGGAATTGGGGTAGACCAAACCGGAAATTTCGATCCCGCCACATATGGCAGTTCCGATATTACGGATCCCAATGTGTTTGCCCAGGTATTTAGCACGGTTGTCACGACCTTGACCTCCAACGGCGCCAAAGGGGTAGTTGCCAATGTGCCATACATTGTTAACCTTCCTTATTTTACAACGGTGCCCTACAATCCGTTGGATCCTACCAATCCGGCTTTTGGCCCTCAAATACCAACGCTAAATGCAACATTTGCAGCCCTTAATCAGGCCTATGCCTATCTGCAAATGCCAGAACGATCCATTGTTTTTTCTGAAACCGAAGCTAGCCCCGTGGTAATCCAAGACGAAACTTTACCCAACATAGCGGTCCAATTGGCACAGGTGCTTCAGGGGGGAGGACTTGATCCGATGACGGCAGGGCTGCTTGCCGGTCAATTTGGTCAGTCCAGACAGGCAACCGCTGCCGATCTGTTGGTGTTGCCAAGTTCTTCCACCATTGCCACTGTTAACCAGACACGGTACGACCAGCTGGTCGGAGCCGGGGTGCCTGCGGCAACAGCAGGACAATTATCCGTAAACGGGGTAACCTATCCCTTGGAAGATAAGTGGGTTCTGTTGCCCAGTGAACAATTGGCCGTCAAGAATGCTACAGATGCCTATAACGTTACCATAAAATCAGTGGCGGAGTCTAACGGGCTTGCATGGGTAGATTTTAAGGGTATTTTGGAAGAGGCGGCAACCACGGGAATTTCCTTTGACGAATTTACCATGACCACAAAATTGGTTATGGGCGGATTGGTAGGGCTCGATGGGATCCATCTAACCGCCCGTGGATATGGACTTATGGCCAATAAATTTTTGGAAGCAATGGATACCACCTATGGTTCCAATTTTGTGGAAGCTGGGGTAGTAGCCAAGGCCGATAATTACCCAACAAATTATTCCCCGATGCTTCCTTAAGCCTGAGCTTGGTTTTAGAAGATTATTTCGATAAAAAACGCCTTCGATAAGAAGGCGTTTTTTTATGGAAAAAGCGCGGCAACTATCATAATATTTAAATAAAATCTTTTATATTTGCAGCCTGAAAAACAGTTCCGCTTTTGGTAGTGGAATGTGGTATTGAAATACGATAATCCTTTTAATTATAAATACTTAAGTAATGTCAAAAGTTACCGGTAAAGTTTCCCAGATCATTGGGCCAGTGGTCGATGTGGAGTTTCAGTCAGGAAGTGATCTTCCAAAAATCTACGATTCGCTCGAAATCGCCAAGAAAGATGGTTCCAAATTGGTTTTGGAAGTACAATCCCACGTGGGTGAAAACACGGTAAGGACTGTTTCCATGGATTCAACAGATGGATTGAGCAGGGGAACGGATGTAGTTTCAACCGGAACTTCGATTCAAATGCCAATAGGTGATGATGTTTATGGCCGATTGTTCAATGTGATCGGGGATGCCATTGACGGATTGGGGAATTTGCCCAAAACTGGTAAAGATGGTCTGCCCATTCACAGGGAAGCACCTAAATTTGAAGATCTATCCACTTCTACCGAAGTTTTATTCACAGGAATCAAGGTTATCGATTTGATCGAACCTTATGCCAAAGGGGGTAAAATTGGTTTGTTCGGTGGTGCCGGGGTAGGTAAGACCGTATTGATCCAGGAATTGATCAACAACATTGCAAAGGGTCACGGAGGTCTTTCCGTTTTTGCAGGTGTTGGGGAACGCACCCGGGAAGGAAATGATTTGCTTCGCGAGATGTTGGAGTCCGGTATTATAAAATATGGCGACGATTTTCTTCACTCCATGGAAGAAGGAGGATGGGATCTTTCCAAAGTTGATAAAAAGGCAATGAAGGAATCCAAAGCGACTTTTGTTTTTGGACAGATGAACGAACCTCCAGGGGCGCGAGCCCGAGTTGCCCTTTCCGGGCTTACCATAGCGGAATATTTTCGTGATGGGGCCGGTGAAGGCCAAGGAAAGGACGTTCTTTTCTTCGTAGATAACATATTCCGTTTTACCCAAGCAGGATCTGAAGTATCCGCCCTTTTGGGACGTATGCCCTCTGCCGTAGGTTACCAGCCCACATTGGCCACAGAGATGGGTGCCATGCAGGAACGTATTACTTCAACGAAAAGAGGGTCCATTACCTCGGTACAGGCCGTTTATGTGCCTGCGGATGACTTAACGGATCCAGCGCCGGCAACTACGTTTGCCCACTTGGATGCCACTACGGTACTTTCCCGTAAGATCGCGGAGCTGGGAATATATCCTGCTGTGGATCCTTTGGATTCTACGTCTAGGATTCTTACCGCTGAAATTTTGGGTAAAGAACATTACGATTGTGCCCAGCGCGTAAAAGAGTTGTTGCAACGATATAAGGAATTACAGGATATTATCGCAATTTTGGGGATGGAAGAGCTTTCGGAAGAGGATAAGTTGGCCGTAGGACGGGCAAGACGTGTACAGCGTTTCCTTTCCCAGCCGTTTCACGTGGCCGAGCAGTTTACCGGTATCCCAGGAGTATTGGTAGATATCAAGGAGACCATAAAAGGGTTTAATATGATTATGGACGGGGAACTAGATCGCCTTCCGGAATCGGCCTTTAACCTTAAGGGTACTATAGAAGAAGCCATCGAGGCCGGGGAGAAAATGTTGATAGAAGCTTAAATTTAGTTGGCAGTTTTCAGAAGCAGTAATCAGTTACTGCCAACTGTCACTGCCAACTGCAAACTGTAACAGATGTATTTAGAAATCGTATCTCCCGAAGCGACTTTGTTTAGTGGCGACGTTATCTCGGTAACCGTACCCGGGGTGGATGGGGAATTCCAAATGTTGAACAATCATGCTCCCGTTGTTTCCTTGCTCCAAAAGGGCAAGGTGAAAATTGAGGGAAATGCAAAGGTTATGGAAGGCCATGAAAACAAGTTTTCCAAGGACAATCTTGGTAAAACAATTTTGCCGATCACCAGTGGTACCGTTGAAATGAAGGATAATAAAATTATTGTTCTGGCGGATTAATTTCGACAGATCATCGTTTTTAAGAAAGACGATTTAGAGAATAACATTGATAGAAAAGCCATCCGTTCGGATGGCTTTCTTTATTGTCCTACTTTAAAACTTTTCCTTGAAGATTTCCGTTCCAAGCTTTTCTTATTTCACTTGGTTTAGCCACTCCCTTCTTGCTTTCAATAATTTTTCGGATACGGGAATATTCCCCTTTTCGAACAGGGAAATGGAATAGGTGGGATTGGGCCCAAGTTCTACCGCGGTGGATTTGGATTCCCCGTATCGCTCATAATCAATATGTAGGGTGTCCCCCACCTTAAACTGCTTTAAAAAGTCGGGAAAGGGGATTTCTTTTGGAAGGGCCGCCCCGTTTACCTTAACAATATTATCCCCGTTATCCAATCCGGCTACATAGGCGGGACTACCTATTTTGGTATTGTTTACAATGAGGACCGCCCCTGAAGGATCATTTCGGGTATTGGCGCCAAAATATGGCTCCTCCATATTTTGCTTTAATTCGACCCCGACCGATTTCATCAAGCCGGCATAACCCGGCATTTTACTATCGTATATATAGTTGTTGAAGAAGTTGTCCCCAAAATCCTTGCCGGCGTATTGGCCCAATAAATTTTGTAGGTTTTCTAGGGTATATGGAATTTCGGTTTTTCCATAAGTTTGCCAGGCAAGTTTCATAAATCCATCAAGGTTTAGCCCGTTTTGACGGAGGGATAGATCTAAAGCCAGGCCCATCATGGAACCGTAAGAATAATAGGAAATAAACATATTCTCACGATTTACCGGATCTACCGAGGTAGCGGCATCCACGAAAGGGGCTTGCTCACTCATGCCTACCGGCCCGAAAAATTGTCGTGCCGGGGAATTCCATACGTAGTTAAATGTGCCGACAAGTCCCTCCACATATTGCGTTGGGGAAATGAGTCCCGTTCGGCATAGGAACAAATTGGTGTAATAACTGGTGAATCCTTCAGCAAACCAGAGGGCGCCGCTCATATTGGCCCGATCAAATTGAAAAGGTTCCAGGGATTTGGGCCTAATCCTTTCAACGTTCCAAGAATGGAAAAACTCGTGGGATACGGTCCCTATATTGCCTTCCATACCGCCATCGGATAAGGCCCGGGTGCTGGTTACGGTGGTGGAGTTTCTGTGCTCCATGCCATCGCCGGAGGCATTGGGGAGATAACAGGCCAAGAAGGTGTATTTGCCAAAATCGAAATCGGGCAATTCCCCATATACCTTCATTTGCTCCAACACAATTTTTTTTACCTTCTCAAAATAGGTGTCGAGTTCCGCCTCCGTGCCATTGTGGTGAAGTACAAATTGGATATTGTATTTTTTATTGTTTGATGTTACCTGGAACTCACGGATATCGTAATCGCTTATTTCTATAGGGCTATCCATAAAATATTGAAAGTCCGGGGCGTAGTAGGTGGATCCCGAGACCAAGGGGAGTTGGGTTGCCACTTTCCAATTTAGATCCGTACGGACATTGAAAGTCACCTCGATTCTTCGTTTGTCCAATTTGGGCACGTACATAAAAACAGCCGGAACATTCAAATGCGCGTGGGTTTCGTCTATCTGGGCATAAGTTCCGTCACCCCGATTGCCAAAAAGAGTGTACTGGACTTTTACGGTCCCGTTGTGCCCGGTGACGTTCCATTGATAGGGGTTGGGCCGGGTAATCTTTAGAGGTTTCCCCTCGCCATCGAAGGCCTTTACATTATATACGTTTTTTGCAAATTCGTGCAGGGCATATCGACCCGGGGACGAACGCGCCATCCGAAGGGAAAGAGTATCCGAAGTGATCTGGGGAAAGGTTGCCGTTATTTCGGCCTCATGATGGTTTGCATTTTCGAAGGAAATCGTATAGGAATCGGTTTGTGCGTTCAGGCTATGGATGGCCATTACAAGAACAAGGATCGCGAATGTTTTTTTCATTTTAATTGCATTTGGGATGCCAAGATAATGAACTCCGTTGAATTTTCTTGGATTGAGGTAGTCCCAACATTTTGGAAAGGTATTTTCTGGGCAGACTAGTATAGGATGCTGTCCTTTCAACTTTTCATAATAAGTAAAGTATGTTAACTCCCAACCATTATTTAGGAGAATCATCAAAACAAAAAACCATCGGATAGTCCGATGGTTTTTGGGTCGATTTGACTGTTAATTTTTTTCAATAGATATCCGTTAAGACAAAAACCCTGAAACATTTCCACTTTAAAAGCGCATAGTTCCTTCGAGTTTCATGTCCTTGCCTGGTTTGTGGTTGCTAGGAATTTTTTATATCAAAAGAATCCAAAAGCGGCCAAAATAAGGCCGAGAACCACCGCAATCAGGATACCGATCAAGACCACGATTAAAATACTAAGGAAGCCATTGAGCATCCTAGTGCCAAGAGTAATTTCTTCCATAATCATAAATGTTTGTATCCAAGATACGGAATAATTACCTAAAAATCAACTGGTTTAGCTAATATTTCGACCATTGGTTTTCCTGTATTGCGTTTCTTGGCCCAACGGCACAAAAACTCGATATACGGAATATGGCCTATATATGGACCCCAATTTGAATTTTTTGGAGTTGGGAAATACGGAAAGAATTTCGCATAGCGAAAGGCAGGAATATGAAGTTTTTACTTTTTCCTTACCATTTTCCATATTTTATGGAAGATGTTTATTAAGAGTAAAGCCGTGAACCCCACCACCAGGCCGACAACAAATTCGAGAACAACGGAAGGCAATGCCGGCAGCAAATGATGAAAAAAGTCAACGTTGTGGACAAATATCCCACCAGCGACCAAAATCAATGCCAGGGTACCGATTATACTTAGCCCATTGATAACTTTTGGAAGGGCCAAAACCAACATCTTTCCTATGCTTTTTTTAAATCCTTTTTCGTTTTTACTACTGGCGATCAATTTATAACCAACATCATCCATTCTTACAATGAGCGCAACGATCCCATAGACCCCGATTGTGGCCAGGATCGCAATAAAAGTAACGACCCCGATCTGTGTAACGATCGGTTTTCCTATTACCGTGCCCAGGGCTATGATCACTATTTCTATGGACAGGATAAAATCCGTAACAATTGCCGATTTTACACGTTTTTTTTCCACGGCCAATATTTCTGTTTCCGTAAGTTCCAGTTTGGAGACAACTTCTTCCGCATGCTTGTGGGGCACAATAAACTCGTAAATCTTTTCGGCTCCTTCATAGCCCAAATAGACACCGCCGATCAAAAGAATTGCGATGACCGCCCAAGGCAAGTAGGCACTTAGCAAAAATGCGACCGGCAAGATGATCAATTTATTTAAAAATGACCCTTTGGTAATTGCCCATAAAACGGGGATTTCGCGGGAAGAGACAAAACCGGAGGCCTTTTCCGCGTTGACGGCCAGGTCGTCGCCCAAAATGCCGGCTGTTTTTCTGGCGGCGACCTTGCTCATCACCGCCATATCGTCCATAAGGGCGGCTATATCATCCAATACTGCAAAAATTCCTGATGCCATAGTTTAAATAATTAATAGTTTGATGAAATCACAATAATGTTGATCCAAATTCAGCTTTTTTTTGACCTAGGAACCAAGAGACAAGAATCAAGAGACAAGAATCAAGACTAAAGAAATAGAACGTAGAGAATAGAAAATGTTTATTGGTTTAGTTATTTTAGTTACCATTGACCGACTTCCAACCTCGTACCTCGTATTTCGTTTTCCGTAAAACTGTGATGCAGTTATACGGTTAATGGGTTAAGAGCCTGCCTATAGTTCTTCTTCTCTAATTTCCAGTTTCTAATTTCGTATTTTCCCTAAACCCTAAACCACTTATCGATATAGGACATAATAACGTTTGTTGCACCTTTTTTCTGGCTCACGTACTCTTTACATATATCTCCAGTTTTCCTGGCATATTGTGCGTCGTCCCACAACCTGTTCAGCGTTTCTTCTAAGGATTTTGCACTAGAAATTGGTAATATTCCCTGAAGTGCGACGAGGTCTTGTGCTTCTTTAAAACCTTCATATTGGGGCCCTATAACCACAGGAATACCAAAAACGGCAGGTTCCAAGGTGTTGTGGAGTCCGGTGGAAAATCCTCCCCCGACATAGGCGACATTGGCATAGCTGTAGATTTTCGTGAGCAAACCGATGGTATCCACGATCAAAACATCACAATCGCTTAAATTGGCATTCCCAATTTGGGAAAACAGAATTGATTTTTTGGTCAAAGAGGATTTTAGATGATCTATGTGCTTTTCCTTGATGTTATGGGGCGCCAATACATACTTAATGTTTTTAGTGGAAGAATTGATGTATGGCACCAATAGTTCCTCGTCCTCGGGCCAGGTGCTTCCGGCAACAAGACAGTCTTGATTCCCTTTGAAATTTAACATAAATTCCAAGGTATTTGCCCTTTCCAAAATTTGTGAGACCCGATCAAAACGCGTGTCCCCACTTATACTGACGTTGGTGTATCCAATGGAATTTAATAGCTCCTCGGAATTTTTATCTTGAACAAAAAAATGTGAAAATCCATTTAAGGCTTTTCTCATAAAGTTTCCGTGCCATTTGAAATAAATCTGATTATTCTTAAAAAGAGCGGAGATCAACAGCGTGGGAATTTTTCTACTGTTGAGCGCCCTTAGATAGTTGGGCCAAATTTCGTACTTGACAAAAATTGCCAATTTTGGATTGGTTAACTTTAAAAAGCGCTGTACATTTTTCGTTGTATCCATCGGCAGGTATGTGACATAATCGGCTGCCGGGGTCTGCTTTTTGACTTCATATCCCGAAGGGGAAAAAAAAGTGACCAAAATTTTATAGGTTGGATAAGAAGATCGTATAGCCTCAATTACGGGAAGTCCCTGTTCAAACTCGCCTAAGCTGGCAGTATGGACCCAGATAATCTGATCGGATTTGGATAAGTTGGCTTCTAAAAAAGCAAAAGTATCTTTTCGCCCATCGACAAATAACCTTAATTTGGCATTGAACTGCGCGGCCAAATTAAGGATGATCCATGCAGTTTGTACAACTAAATTGTATAATAGATACACCTATTCTGCTTTTGGGGCTAAAATACGGTTCTTTCAATAATTTCATTGGCTACCGTTGCTTATATTTGCAATATTGTTCGTGCAATTCCCCTGAAATTAATGTTTGGTACGGATGTAAATCTTTTAATTTAATGGGAGCCCGCCCGTACCCAAAGGTATGTTTGGGCGGGAGCGTAGCGGTTACATACGTTCCCAACCTGCCCGACTTGTCATTCTGACGGGTTTATTAATTAATTTGTTATCAGGTAATTACAAAAATTTAAACGTGTGAAAAAAATACAAATGGTAGACCTTGGCGGTCAATACCAAGCGATCAAGCAACAAGTAGACTCCTCAATTACCCAAATTATGGAGACATCGTCCTTTATAAACGGACCAGAGGTTCACGCTTTCCAACAGGAGTTGGAGGATTATTTGGGAATAAAGCATGTGATTCCCTGTGCCAACGGTACCGATGCGCTGCAAATTGCTATGATGGGACTAGGTCTGAAGCCTGGGGATGAGGTTATTACGGCCGACTTTACTTTCGCGGCAACGGTAGAGGTCATAGCCCTGCTGCAACTTACGCCGGTTTTGGTAGACGTGGAACCAAATACCTTCAATATAGACCCACTGGCCCTGGAAAGGGCAATTAGCCCAAAAACCAAGGCCATTGTGCCAGTACATCTCTTTGGGCAATGTGCCAACATGGATGCGATAATGGAAATTGCAGAAAAGCACAGCTTGTACGTGATCGAGGACAATGCCCAGGCCATTGGCGCGCAATATGAGTTCAAAAACGGACAAAGGCAGAAGTCCGGAACTATGGGACACGTATCTGCCACTTCTTTTTTTCCATCCAAAAATTTAGGCTGCTATGGTGACGGTGGTGCAATATTTACCAATGACGATGATTTGGCACATACCTTAAGGGGGATTGTGAACCATGGCATGTACGAAAGGTATCACCATGATGTTGTGGGCGTAAACTCCCGGTTAGACTCCATTCAGGCAGCTGTACTTCGGGCGAAACTACCTTTGTTGGACGAATACAACAAGAAACGATGGACCGCAGCCCAAAAATATTCCAAGGCTTTTGAAGGCCATGAAAATATCTTGGTCCCTAAGACCATAAATCATTCAGGTGAGGTCAATTCCCCTAATTTTCATGTATTCCATCAATATACCTTGCGAATTTTGAACGGTAAAAGGGATGCCCTAGTGAAACATTTAAACGAAAATTCAGTTCCATGTGGCGTTTATTATCCAATCCCGTTGCACCTGCAAAAGGCATACAAGGATAGTAGGTACAAAGAGGTGGATTTCCCCGTCACCAATCAATTGGTGAAAGAAGTAATATCCCTCCCCATGCATACCGAACTGGAAGATGAACAGATTAAATTTATTACGGACATGGTCATTGGGTTTGTCAATGCCTAATGTTTTTCCATTTTGGAAACTAGAAACTAGAAACTAGAAACTAGAAACTAAAAACTGGAAGTTGGAGACATGACAAAAGTTAAGGGTTATTAGTTTTTTAATTTTCTAAACCACAAACCACAAACCACAAACCACAAACCACAAACTATCAACCATCAACCATCAACATCGAACGCCAAACACACATAACATGAAGATATTAGTAACGGGAGGTCTGGGCTTTATAGGGTCGCATACCGTAGTGGAATTGCAAAACGAAGGATTTGATGTGGTCATCATCGATGATCTTTCCAATGCTTCCGAGGACGTTTTGGAGGGGATTGTTTCAATTACGGGCAAAAAGCCGTTGTTTGAGAAGTTGGACCTGAAGGAAAAATCCAAAGTGAAGGACTTTTTTAAAAGACATCAGGATATCGGTGGGGTTATTCATTTTGCAGCTTCCAAGGCTGTCGGGGAAAGTGTTGATAAACCGCTGTTGTATTATGAAAACAATCTCAACACCTTGGTTTACCTGCTTCAGGAATTGTCGCAAAAGACCAGGGTAGGCTTTATATTCAGTTCTTCCTGTACGGTCTATGGCCAGGCGGACAAATTGCCCATAACGGAAAATGCACCTATAAAGGAGGCGGAATCCCCTTATGGGAACACCAAGCAGATCGGGGAAGAGATCATACGCGATACCTGTAAGGTCCATGCTGGACTGCAGGCGATAGCATTGCGTTATTTCAATCCTATCGGGGCCCATCCCAGTGTTGCAATCGGGGAACTTCCCATTGGTGTACCACAGAATTTGGTTCCATTTATTACCCAAACCGGGGCTGGACTTCGAAAGGAACTTTCGGTTTTTGGTGATGACTATCCTACCGTTGATGGAACCTGCATCAGGGACTATATCCATGTGATGGATCTGGCAAAGGCGCACGTTGTTGCCCTACAGCGCCTTTTGAACGGGAAGAACGATAGTAATTACGAGGTCTTTAACGTGGGTACCGGAACCGGCAGTTCGGTTTTGGAAGTAATTCAAAGTTTTGACCGTGTATCCGGAAAAAAGCTTCCCTATAAAATCGTGGCAAGGAGGCAAGGGGATGTAGTCCAGGCCTATGCCGATACCTCCAAGGCCAATAAAGTGCTAGGGTGGAAATCCAAATCTACTTTGGATGAGGCCATGAAATCTGCCTGGGATTGGGAAAAAAAAGTAAGGGGATTGTAGGGAGCCAGGACAAAACTTTTTTGTAAACAGCAACGGGTTAACGGGGACATTGGAACAAGATAGGGACCAGTCCTAAAATAAATTCTTAAGGCCATCCAACGAATTCAAAAATGTTATTTAATTCCAAAGTCTAGTTTCTTGATTCTTGGATCTTGATTCTTTGTAGATAAGGTATGCAGATAAATTTCCCCAATAGCCAAAAGTTGCTCTCCAACGCTAAGAATGCGGGTCTATTTGAAAATCTTGTGGCACAGCTGCTAAAGGATTTCCACTTGGCCAATATCCCAATAGATATAGAAATGGGGGACAAATCATTGCAAATATCTCCAGAAGAACTGAAATCGGTATTGCATGAGAAGATTTATCGGTTAATTATGGAGAAATTTACGGACTACCTTAATCTCCTGTATATTGTGGATGTACCGGAAAAAGCCTTCAAGGAGATTCAATTGACCGATGCCGTGGAGATAGCGGAGCAAGTTACCCTGCTGGTATTAAAACGCGAATATCAAAAGGTTTGGCTAAAGGCAAACTATGGATAGCAGGGATACTAAGCCTAAGGCCTTAATTAAAAATACACTCGGATAAATGGCAACAATGGGGTTCCGTAGATACTGGTTTGGTCATCGTAAAGCACGTCGAATTTAAGACCAATGGTAACATTGTTGGTGCTGTATCCGGCACCTAGAAATAGAGCTGGAGACCAATAATCGTAGTTGTAGTTCAGCCCATCGAATTCATAGCGCTCATTGACCCTAAGTTGCTCAAATTCTGCTGAAAGCTGTATGGGCCTTATTGGATTAAAGAAAGTCATTAAGGTGCCTCCATAGGCAAAAAGCTTGGAAGTTTGAAACTTCGAATAATTAAAACTAATTCCCGTTCCAAAAGCCAATTTTTCATTTAATCGGTATATGGCGCTAGGTGAAACCGAAATGTTAAAGGTTTCGTTGCCAAATCCTAGACCAAGCCCACCACCAAAGGACACATGGTCCCAAAACGAATCGGAAGGCGAAAGGTCCTGGGCATGTCCTATTTTAATGCCAAGCCCCAAAATGAGGACTATAAAAACGGATTTAACACGGGATTGGTTTATTCGGATCATAATCGTTAATTTTCGCCTTTATTGGAAGCTAAGATATGATTAGATATACGAATTGTTGTATTTTTGATAAAAATTTGTTGGAAGGACGTTGCGAAATATAAGGTAGGTATTCCTAAACGTTCCCAAAAACGATAGAGATATTCTTTCATGGATAAATATTCCTTTTTAAACGCTGCGCATACTTCCTATTTCTCTGCGTTATATGATAAATATTTAATTAACCCGGATAGTGTTGAGCCTAGTTGGCGCGCTTTTTTCCAAGGGTTCGATTTTGGTTTGGAATCGGCGATGGGTGAAGGTGAAAGTGCTGTCTCCGAAGGGGTTGTGAATCACAGTACTGCAGGGAATGTCGGTTCCGATGGCGGAAAGGCCGAGATTCCCGAATTTCTTCAAAAGGAATTCAAAGTGGTAAAAATGATAGATGGTTACCGTAGCCGAGGCCATTTGTTCACCAAAACAAATCCCGTAAGGGAAAGACGCAAATACTATCCTACCCCAGATCTGGAAAATTTCGGCTTGTCCGAAAGTGACCTGGACACCGTTTTTAGTGCCGGGGACATACTGGGAATTGGGCCAAGTACCCTCAGGGATATTAGAAAGCACCTTACGGATATTTATTGCGATGCTATCGGGATAGAATATATGTACATCCGTAGTCCTGAGCGTATAGAATGGATACAAAACTGGCTTAATGTAAACGACAACCATCCAAAATTTTCCCCGGAAAAGAAAAAGCATATTCTAAAAAAACTGAACGAGGCCGTTTCCTTTGAAACCTTCCTGCATACTAAATATGTTGGTCAAAAGCGCTTTTCCTTGGAAGGGAACGAATCCCTTATTCCTGCCTTGGACGTTATCGTTGAGCGTGCCGCAGAGATGGGAGTGGAGCAATTTGTGATGGGGATGGCACACAGGGGAAGGTTGAACGTGCTTACCAATATTTTTGGAAAACAGGCAAGCGATATCTTCAATGAGTTCGATGGAAAGGACTATGAGGAGGAAATATTTGATGGTGACGTAAAGTATCATTTGGGGTGGACCTCCGTGCGCAAGTCAGAAAACGGAAATAAGATAAGTATGAATATTGCCCCCAACCCTTCCCATTTGGAAACGGTGGGGCCGGTGGTACAGGGAATTACCAGGGCAAAGCAAGATAGCCATTTTCCGGACGATTTTTCCAAGGTTCTTCCCATTATTGTACATGGCGACGCTGCCATTGCAGGCCAAGGAGTTGTTTATGAGGTGGTGCAAATGGCCCGTTTAGAAGGCTATCGTACCAATGGTACCATTCATATTGTGGTGAACAACCAGATCGGTTTTACCACGAACTATTTGGATGGGCGATCTTCAACGTATTGCACGGACGTTGGGAAAGTTACCCTCAGCCCTGTTCTACATATTAATGCGGATGATCCCGAGGCTGTGGTCCACGCATCCCTTTTTGCCTTGGAGTACAGAATGCGCTATGGGCGTGACGTTTTTCTTGACCTTTTGGGATACAGAAAGTACGGGCATAACGAAGGGGATGAGCCGCGGTTTACCCAACCAAAACTGTACAAAGCCATTGCCAAGCACAAAAACCCAAGGGATATTTACGCCGAGACCTTGGTAAAGGAAGGCATAATAGACAGTGAATATGTAAATCAACTGGAGGCACAATACAAGGCTGCCCTGGAGGAGGAATTGGAAGATTCCAGGAAAGAGGAGAAAACCATCATCACCCCCTTTATGGAAGATGAGTGGAAAGGCTTTGTCCATGTCCGGGAATGGGAAATGATGGACTCCGTGGATACCACTTTTGATAAGGAACACTTGACAAAGATAGCCAAGGTTTTGACGGAGCTCCCTAGCGACAAAAAATTTATACGAAAGACTGAAAAGCTGATCAATGACCGAAAGAAAATGTTCTTCGAGTCCGATACTTTGGACTGGGCCATGGGAGAATTGCTCGCTTACGGAACATTATTGGAAGAAGGTTTTGGCGTCCGTATGTCCGGACAGGACGTGGAACGGGGAACTTTTTCCCACCGCCACGCCGTGATCAAAGTGGAGGACAGTGAGGAAGAGGTGATGCAATTGAGCATGATTTCCAAGAATCAAGGCAAATTCCAAATTTACAATTCCCTTTTGTCTGAATATGGGGTTCTAGGATTTGATTATGGCTACGCCATGGCGAGTCCCAATACCCTGACCATATGGGAAGCACAGTTTGGGGACTTTAGTAACGGGGGCCAGATTATGCTAGATCAATATATTTCTGCCGCAGAGGATAAATGGAAGCTTCAGAATGGCTTGGTGATGTTGTTGCCCCATGGCTATGAGGGGCAGGGAGCGGAACATTCCTCTGCAAGAATGGAGCGGTACCTGCAGCTTTGTGCTAGGGACAACATGTATGTGGCCGATGTTACGACACCAGCACAGATGTTCCATATTTTGAGAAGACAAATGAAAGTCAATTTTAGAAAACCTTTGATTATTTTTACCCCAAAGAGTCTTTTGCGACATCCACGGGCGGTATCTACGGTAGACGAGTTGGCGAACGGAAGTTTCCATGAGGTTATAGATGATCAATCGGCAGATGTTGCGAAGATAAAATCCTTGGTGTTCTGTACCGGGAAATTCTATTACGATCTTTTGGCGGTTAAGGAAGAGAACCAACGGGATGACGTTGCTTTGGTCAGGGTGGAGCAGTTGTTTCCCTTGCCTTCCGATCAAATGAAGGATATCATAAAGAAGTACAAAAACGCCGAAGATATCGTGTGGGCCCAGGAAGAACCAAGAAACATGGGTGCATGGAGCCATATGTTGATGCATTTTAGCGATGTACACAAGTTTAGGGTAGCATCCAGACGATTCTATGCCTCACCGGCTGCCGGTAGTTCGGTGCGTTCAAAACGACGTCACCAGCAGGTATTGGATTATGTGTTCGACATAGAGAAAAACAATGCCGTAAGACCAATTTCCAGAAAGGAACGCGAAGAAATGTTAGCGGTAAAAGCCGAAGACAATACAAAGTAAAAATTTTATAAAACGTAGGATGCAATGATTTTAGAAATGAAAGTTCCCTCTCCGGGAGAATCCATTACAGAGGTAGAAATAGCGGAATGGTTGGTGAATGACGGCGATTATGTGGAAAAAGATCAACCAATCGCGGAAGTAGATTCGGACAAGGCTACCTTGGAGCTGCCCGCTGAAGAAAGTGGCACCATTACTTTAAAAGCCGAAGTGGGGGATGCCGTGGCCGTTGGTGCAGTGGTTTGCCTTATCGATACCAGTGCTAGCCCGCCAACCTCAAAAGGGAGTGGGGATAAGACTGCAAAGGAAGAGGGGAAAAAGGATCCAGTTGCTAAAAGTGCCAAGGAAGAGGCCCCAAAAACGGAAGGTAAGAAGCAGGATACTTCTTCGAAAGAAGCCAAAACTTATGCCACCGGAACCGCTTCTCCTGCAGCAAAGAAAATTTTATCGGAAAAGGGAATAGCTGCCGATGCAATTAAAGGCACTGGAAAGGATGGCCGAATCACGAAGGACGACGCGGTAAAGGCAGTGCCCTCAATGGGGACTTCAACTGGTGGGAATAGGGGAGAAACCCGTTCCAATCTTTCTATGTTGCGTAGAAGGGTTGCGGAACGTTTGGTGACCGCAAAAAATGAAACCGCAATGTTGACCACTTTTAACGAGGTCGATATGTCGGCTATTTTTGCACTTCGCGACAAATACAAGGAAAATTTCAAGGAAAAGCATGGTGTAGGTCTTGGGTTTATGTCCTTTTTTACAAAGGCCGTAATCCGGGCACTTCAACAATTTCCATCGGTAAACTCAATGATCGATGGCAGGGAGATGATTTCCTATGACTTTTGCGATATCAGTATTGCGGTATCCGGTCCCAAGGGATTGATGGTTCCCGTAATTAGAAATGCCGAGAACCTATCGTTTAGGGGAATCGAGGCCGAGGTAAAAAGATTGGCCATCAGGGCACGGGAAGGAGAAATTACGGTAGACGAAATGACCGGCGGAACTTTTACGATTACCAATGGCGGAGTGTTTGGCTCTATGTTGTCCACCCCGATCATCAACCCTCCCCAAAGCGCCATATTGGGAATGCACAACATTGTGGAACGTCCAATTGTACGGGACAATGCTATTGCTATTGCCCCTATCATGTACGTGGCGCTTTCCTATGACCATAGAATTATAGATGGGAAGGAATCCGTTGGATTTTTGGTGGCTGTTAAGGAAGCCTTGGAAAATCCTGTTGAGATTTTAATGGACGGCAATGAGAAGAAGGCGTTGGAGATGTGATAGCGAATTTGAATAAGCCAGATTAGACCCCAAATGTTTTCAAGACCTTTGGGGTCTTTTTTTATAAGCTATTTTATTTTGTAATCGGTTTCCTTAAGTTTTTACTGAAATGAATGTCTTTGCGCAGGGCGTTTGGCGATTAGCGGCTGGCAATCTTTTTAAGGGGAGTAACCTGCCTGAAATCTTGATTGGGAACAATTTTTCAAGGTAGAATCATTTTTTGTTTTTTAGATAGACACATTTTTTGTCATAATCGATTATCGCTTTTCCCATTTTAAGGAGATCTGCACCGATTATGCCATCTACTGGAAGTGCATTGTGGGAGGTAAGGGCCTCGTTGACATGCGAAAGGTCAAATAGAACGATCTTTATTTTTTTCTTCTGCCAGAGCCCAATCTCAATTTTGTTTTTTGAAGAAATTTGTGTCAGCATATTGGTGGCCCCTGCCCCTGCGGCCTTGATTTCGGAATCTTTGGAGATCAGTTTAAAAAACTCGATCTTATCAAAACCTACACAAGTGTTGGAGGCCCCGGTATCCAAAATAAAACGGCCTGAGATACCGTTGAGTTTTGCGGTTATCTCAATATGGTTGGTTTTGGTCAGCACCAAGGGAATCTTTACGTACCTTTTCTTTTTCAAAATGTTTTTAAGGGATTTCATAATATTCTTTTTGGGTATGTTAACGTCAAAATACGTAAACAGGATCTTTATATTTTAAGTTATTGTTTATTCTCTATTTTCTTTACCCTATGATTCTATTTTCTTTTCCAAAGATAAACCTATTTTTGTTGCATGATATTAACCGATACCCATACACACTTGTACAGTGAGGCCTTTGACGTGGATCGCAAGGAGGTTATTTTACGAGCGATTGGAAAAGGGGTGGAGCGATTCTTTATTCCGGCCATAGATTCCACCTATACAAAATCAATGTTGGAACTGGAGAAATCTTTTCCTGAAAATATTTTTTTGATGACCGGGCTCCATCCCACCCACGTTAAGGAAAATTACAGGGAAGAGCTAAGGCATGTTGAGGGGATGTTGGCCAATCGAAAATTTTATGCGGTAGGGGAAATCGGCATTGACCTGTATTGGGATAAGACCTTTTTAAAAGAGCAGCAGATCGCATTTCGTAGTCAAATAAAACTGGCAAAGAAGTATAAATTGCCCATTGTGATCCATGGCCGTGATTCGTTCGATGAAATCTTTGAGATTCTGGACGAGGCACAGGGAACGGACCTTTTCGGTATATTCCATTGTTTTACTGGGAATCTGGAGCAAGCAAGACGGGCCATTTCTTATAATTTGAAATTGGGTATTGGAGGGGTAGTGACCTTTAAGAATGGAAAAATTGACACCTTTTTGGACCAGATAGATATAAGACACATTGTTCTGGAAACAGATTCGCCTTATTTGGCACCTGTTCCTTTTAGGGGCAAACGCAATGAAAGTTCATACCTAGGCGAAATCTTGGAAAAAATGGCCAGTATATATAATAGGAGTAAGGAGGAAATCGCGGAAATAACAACGGCCAATTCCAGGGAAGTTTTTGGGGTTTAAATTTTGGAAAAGGGTACGCGATGTTTGTTTCGGGGCGGTAGAACACAGGATATGTCATAAGTGTAAGGTTGATGGCTCAAAGTTTAATGGATATCCATTCCTAAAAAGCATTGACGGGAAAAGCCCTAAACCAGAAACTTGAAACCGGAAACCCCGCCAAATCAAATAACATCTAAATGAATAACCCATTGCAGCAGAAAGCCAAAATATTGTTGATATATACCGGGGGCACTATCGGGATGATCAAGGATTATGGATCGGGGGCATTGAAGCCTTTTAAATTTAATAAACTTATAAAGCACATTCCGGAACTAGGTCAGCTGGACTGTACCATAGATACGGTTTCCTTTGATAAACCTATTGATTCTTCCAATATGAACACCGACCAATGGGTAATATTGGCCAATCTAATAGGTGATAAGTATTTGAATTATGATGGCTTTGTCGTATTGCACGGTAGCGATACAATGAGCTATACCTCGTCCGCATTGGGGTATATGCTAGAAAACCTATGTAAGCCGGTAATATTTACAGGTTCCCAGTTGCCTATTGGAGACTTGCGGACAGATGCCAAAGAGAATCTTATAACCTCAATTCAGATTGCGTCATTACAAGAGAACAACGTACCTGTTGTTCAGGAAGTCTGCCTATATTTTGAATACAAGCTTTACCGTGCCAATAGGACAACAAAGATCAACGCGGAACATTTTCAGGCCTTTGCCTCTCCCAATTATCCTCCACTGGGAGAATCCGGAGTACATTTAATGATAAATAAGGAATTTTTATGGCGAAGGACAAGGTCAAAGAAATTGGATGTACACACAAATATGGACCGTAATGTTGCAGTTTTAAAATTGTTTCCGGGATTTGATAGGCCTCTTTTAAAGAATATTTTAAGCGTTCCCGGACTTAGGGCTTTGATATTGGAAACTTATGGTGCCGGAAACGCCCCAATGGATGATTGGTTTTTGGCCGATTTGCGGGATGCATCAATGTCCGGATTGCATATTGTTAACGTAACCCAATGTACGGGTGGGAGTGTACAAATGGGCGAGTATGAAACAAGTGAGGCCTTAAGGGAAATGCAAGTACTTAATGGTAAGGATATTACAACAGAAGCGGCCATTACCAAGCTAATGTACCTATTGGGGAGCAATGTTTCCCCCAGTTCGTTCAAAACCATATTTGAAACCTCCCTCAGGGGGGAGATGAAATAAAATTAACTGATTATATTTCTTTAACTAATTTTTTTTTTGTTATTTGGACACCCTAAAACGATTGAATAGAGAGGTGGCCGAGTGGTCGAAGGCGCACGCCTGGAAAGTGTGTATACCCCAAAAGGGTATCGAGGGTTCGAATCCCTTCCTCTCTGCTTTAAGTTTTAATTTTTTAATTGCAATTTTTTTTTATCTTTAACCTTATTAACTAATCTAATTTTAAGTTTTAAAAAAATGAAAAGATTATTCTCTATCCTGGTTCTGTCCGGGTTATTTGTCCTAAGCACAAATACGGTAAATGCAAAAACGGGCGCAGCCGCGGTAGTGTCCAATCTATCTGCAACAGTCGCTACTACTGCTGTAGTGTTACAAGATGAAGTGCCTTCATCAGCGGATAAGGGTTTTACGCAAGTTTTAAAGGAAAAGTTCATCGAAGGTGGTGCCGCATTTATGGGAATCGTTCTTTTGTGTCTTATCTTAGGCCTTGCGGTTGCTATTGAAAGGATTATTTATTTAAACTTGGCAAGTACCAATTCCGCCAAATTGAAACAACGCGTTGAAGATGCATTGGCTTCAGGTGGAGTAGAGGCTGCAAAGGAAGTTTGCAGGAACACAAAGGGTCCTGTTGCTTCTATATATTATCAAGGTCTGGATAGGGCCGGAGAAAGTTTGGAAGCTGCTGAAAAGGCTGTTGTGGCTTATGGCGGTGTACAAATGGGACAATTGGAGAAGAACGTTTCGTGGCTGACCTTGTTTATCGCAACTGCTCCGATGCTTGGGTTCATGGGTACGGTAATCGGTATGATCCAAGCCTTTGAGAAAATTAGTGCCGTTGGTAACTTGAGTGCATCCCTGATCGCAGGTGACATCCAAGTGGCTTTGTTGACAACGGTTTTCGGTCTAATTGTGGCCATTATTTTGCAGGTTTTCTACAACTATATCATTGCTAAGATCGACAGTATCATAAATGATATGGAAGATTCATCCATTGCCTTGATCGATATGTTGGTCGAGTACAAGAAATAAGTAGAAATCTTAACAAAAAACTATCATGCATAAAATTATAAAAATAGTATTGATCGTGCTGGGTCTGTTGGGGACACTACTTTGGTTCATGCTTCCCGGTTCGGATGTTCCCGCATCGGAAGCTTCACAGAACTCGGCAATGAACCTGATGTTTGTAATGACCTATGTGCTGCTTGCCATAGCCATTATTGCTAGTGTACTTTTTGCTTTGGCCAAATTAATTTCTTCGCCGGCAAGCCTTAAAAAAACCTTGTTTACCTTGGGCGGATTTGCGGTTATAGTGGTGATTGCATATGTATTGGCTTCGGGCACAGACGTAGATATGGATGGCTTGGCCAAAAATGGTATCCATACCACAGAAGGCACCGTTAAGGCAATTGGAGCAGGTTTAAATGTGTTTGTAATCATGACCTTGGTCGCAATCGTTTTAATGATAGTACCGGGAGTGAAAAGATTGTTCAGTAAATAAAAAAATAGAAAATTATGCCAAGAAGAGGAGCACCACCAGAGGTTAATGCCGGTTCTATGGCAGACATTGCTTTCTTGTTACTTATCTTTTTCCTAGTGACTACCACTATAGAAACGGATGCAGGTCTAGATCGTATGTTGCCACCCTTTGAACCGCCTACTGAGGAACCGCCTATCATTAAGGAAAAGAATATTTTTACGGTTAATATCAACAGGGATGGACAACTGTTAGTAGAGGATGAATTGACCAATATAAAGGATCTTCGAAAAAAGGCGATCGCATTCTTGGACAATGGCGGGGCACCAAGTGGATCTCCGGAATATTGTTCTTACTGTCAAGGTAAACACGATCCAACTTCTTCCGATAACCCGGAAAAGGCCATTATCTCCTTGAAGAATGACCGGGAAACCAAGTATGGGACTTATATAACGGTTCAAAATGAGCTTGTGGGAGCCTATAACGATTTGCGGAATAGGGAAGCCCAAAGATTGTATAAGCAGAATTTCACCGACATGGAAGCGGCTTATTTGAATCCCGAAACCCCTTCCAGTATTAGGGACGGACTTAAGGATAAAGTAAAAAGGATTCAAGACCTGTTTCCACAGAAATTATCTGAAGCGGAAGCAGCTGCTCCTGGCACTATTAATTAACAAGAAGGCTAAAACAAAGAGATATGTCAAAGTTTAATAAAAAGAAAGGTGCGGAACTACCTCCGGTAAATACGGCCTCCTTGCCTGATATTGTCTTTATGCTTCTGTTTTTCTTTATGACGGTTACCGTAATGAAGGATAGTACCATAAAGGTGGAAAATACGCTACCCAATGCGAGTGAGACCAAAAAATTGGAGAAAAAGGATCGTATTATCTATATATATGTGGGTAAACCGACACCAGAGTACCAAAAGGTTTTTGGTACCGAGCCAAAAATTCAGTTGAACGATAAATTTGCTAGTGTTTCTGAGGTTGGGGACTATATTTTGCAGGAAAGGGCCAAAAAGGCACAGGAATTGCAGAATGTACTTACTACGGCCTTAAAAGTGGATAAGAATGCCAACATGGGTATTATTTCCGATATCAAGCAGGAACTGCGCAAAGTAAACGCCCTCAAAATTAACTATACTACCTACGAGGGTGATGCATTTAATAACTTATAGATTTAATTAGTTAATAATAGAATTAAAAGCGCGCCTCAATACAATTGAGGCGCTTTTTTATGCGCTGTAGTTTTGGTAGGACATTTTGTTTGATGATTATATTTATCTTTAAGACATGCAAAGATATTTTTTATTGATCTTATTGGGGCTGCCATTCTGGTCGCCTGCCCAGACCCATACTACGGCTTCGGACGTAGATTCCCTATACCGGGAGGATCAGTTTTATATTGGGGCAAACTATAATTTCCTGTTTAATAAGCCTTCCGGTGTAACGCAACGAAACCTTTCATATGGGTTGCAGATCGGGTTTATTAGGGACATTCCCTTAAATAAAAATAGGAATCTGGGGTTGGGAATTGGTTTGGGCTATTCCCTGGACACTTACTACACAAACCTACTTGCTTCCGAGACCGATCAAGGAATAGTATATTCTATTCTAGAGGGTAGCTCGTTTAAAAGAAACAAATTGGAAAATCATCTGGTTCAGATGCCCTTGGAGTTTCGTTGGCGGACTTCTACCCCTACCGATTTTAAGTTTTGGCGTATCTACACCGGTGTTGTTGTCGGCTACGTCTTTGCAAGTCGCTCAAAATTTGTTTCCAATACGGAAAAGGTTGGCTTCAGTAACAGTGACAGCAGAAATTTTCAGTATGGCTTAACCTTTAATTTTGGTTATGGCACTTGGAACATACACCTCTACTATGCGTTGGATACCCTTCTAAAGGATGGCGTAGTTACAGATGCAGGGGAGCCCATCAAAATGAAACCACTTCAACTTGGTCTTGTCTTCTATATTTTATGACCGTTTGGGATAAATTCTACAGCCAAAATTTTAGGGTAAGCAATTGGGAAATAATGCCGATCGCTAGGCCAATATATACTTGGGCTGCGGTATGGGCTTTCAAATAGAGCATAGATGTTGCCAACATTCCGGCAATAAGGGTAGCTGCGCTGATCGCTACAATTAAATTAATCCCGAAATGGATACTAAGCGCGATCATGAACATTAGTAAGCTGCCGATACCTGCCAGGTGTAAACTACTTTTAAAATCCAAAAAAAGCAATAGTAGAATAGCCATGGATGCCGAAAAGAGACCCAAGAAAAAATAATGAAGCTCAATGGTGTAGTTGTTGGGGATTACCTTCAGGATAATCATCAGTAATAAGCCACTTTGGATCATTAAGGGATATTTTCTTTCCTTGACCGTGGGCAGGTACTGGTTATGTACCAAACCGAGGTTTTTCAGAATCAGAAAACAAATAATGGGAATAATGACCGTTAAAATAAAAATGGGCAAAATATTACCGCTCTGTAGTTTTAACGGATTGTATTTCGGGGTAATGATAAAATACATCAAGGTCCCGGTGATTGGGACGAAGAGGGGGTGAAAAATATAGGAAATTGCCGTAAAAAAGCCTTTCATTATATCTGTTTTCTCATACGTGCCACCGGAATGCCCAGTTGTTCCCGGTATTTGGCGACCGTTCTTCTTGCAATGGGATAACCCTTTTCTTTAAGAATTTTGGTCAGCTTTTCATCGGTAAGCGGCTTTCGGCTTTCTTCTTTTTCAATGACGGTTTCCAATATTTTTTTAATTTCCTTGGTGGAAATATCTTCGCCCTGTTCATTTTTCATCGATTCCGAGAAGAATTCCTTGATTAATTTCGTGCCATAGGGTGTATCCACATATTTACTGTTTGCGACCCTGGAAACCGTGGAAACGTCCATTTGGATCCTATCGGCAATATCCTTGAGGATCATAGGCCTTAATTTGCGTTCATCCCCGGTAATAAAATACTCCTTTTGGTATTTCATTATGGCATCCATAGTGATATAAAGCGTTTGTTGCCGTTGCTTTATGGCATCTATAAACCACTTGGCGGCATCTAGCTTCTGCTTGATGAACATAACGGTATCCTTTTGGGATTTGGACCTGTCCTTGGCGTTTTTGTAGCCCTCCAACATGTTGGTATACTGTCGGGAAATATGAAGTTCGGGGGCGTTTCTCCCATTAAGGGTGAGCTCTAGCTCACCGTCCATGATTTTTATGGAAAAATCGGGTACCACATGGTCTACTATCCGGTTTCCGCCCGAATAAGAGCCCCCAGGTTTTGGGTTCAGTCTTTCAATTTCGGAAATGGCTGATTTAAGTTCCTCCTCCCCAATATTGTGCTTTTGAAGTAGCTTGCTATAATGTTTCTTGGTAAATTGTTCAAAGGATTTTTCTAAAATTGAAGTGGCCAGCTCCGTACTTGGGGTAGGCTCTTTTCTTTGGAGTTGAATGTTAAGGCATTCTTCCAATGATCTGGCCCCAACTCCCGGAGGATCTAATTGCTGTACGATTTTTAGGATTTTTTCTATCGTTTTCTCATCCGTATAAACGTTTTGCGTAAATGCAAGATCATCCATAATGTCCGAAATGGGTCTTCGGATATAACCACTTTCATCTATGCTCCCTACAAGGAATTCTGCAATTTCCCATTCTTCCTCGCTGAGATAAAAGGTATTCAGTTGATTGAGAAGATACTGGTTAAAGGAAATTCCTGCTGCATAGGGAACACTTTTCTCCTCGTCGTCGGCACTGTAATTGTTGGCTTGGGTCCTATAGTCCGGAATCTCATCATCACTGAGATATTCATCAATATTGATGTCCTCGGCCGAGATGCTTTCACTGTCCGTCTCATTGTCATAATTGTCCTCAAAGTTGTCCTCTTGAAACTCCGCCTCGTCCTTGCCACTTTCCAAAGCCGGATTTTCCTCCAATTCCTGTTTTAGGCGTTGTTCAAATGCCAATGTAGGCAATTGAATAAGCTTCATCAACTGGATTTGTTGAGGCGATAACTTTTGCGAAAGTTTAAATTGTAGGTGTTGTTTTAGCATGAGGATTGCCCTGAAGGTTTATTTATGTTCCGTTCATTGGAATATAAAGTTAAAGAAATTATACCATCTATGTCCGGTTTTAATAATTCAAACGCATCCCATGGGATTTGGAGTCTAGAATTCGGCATTTTGGGGGGTTCTGGGGAATGGGATTACGTCACGGATGTTCCCCATGCCCGTGGTAAAGAGTACCAAACGTTCAAAGCCCAGGCCAAAACCACTGTGGGTGGCAGTTCCGTATTTTCTTAGTTCCAAATACCACCAAAGTTCTTTTTCGTCTATATCGAGTGCCTTTATTTTATCCCTTAACACATCCAAACGTTCCTCTCTCTGCGATCCGCCTACGATTTCCCCAATTCCAGGGAATAGGATATCCATCGCTCTAACCGTTTTGCCATCCTCGTTCAGACGCATATAAAATGCTTTTATTTTGGCGGGATAGTCAAATAGTATTACCGGACATTTGAAGTGTTTTTCAACTAGGAACCTTTCATGTTCGCTTTGAAGGTCGGCACCCCATTCTTCTATCGTATATTGAAATTTCTTCTTTTTATTGGGCTTGCTGTCCCTCAAGATGTCTATGGCCTCGGTGTAGGTTACCCTTTTAAAGTTGTTGTCAACTACAAAACGGAGTTTTTCCATAAGTGACATCTCACTGCGTTCTGCCTGTGGTTTGGATTTCTCCTCTTCCAAAAGTCGGTTTTCCAAAAACAAAAGATCTTCCTTGCAGTTCTTAAGTACATAGGAAAGGGTCTTTTTAATAAAATCCTCTGCCAGGTCCATATTGGCATCCAGATCATAAAAAGCCATTTCCGGTTCTATCATCCAAAACTCCGAAAGATGTCTGGAAGTGTTGGAATTTTCGGCCCTAAAGGTAGGTCCAAAGGTATACACCTTGCCAAGGCCCATGGCAAAGGTTTCCGCTTCCAACTGGCCGGAAACGGTCAGATTGGTCTCTTTGCCAAAGAAATCCTTGGAATAATCCACCTCACCACTATCGGTCAAAGGAGGGTTTTTATCATCCAACGTGGTTACACGGAACATTTCCCCCGCTCCTTCGGCATCGGAACCCGTAATTATAGGGGTGTTCACGTAGAAAAATCCGTTTTGCTGAAAATATTGATGAATGGCAAAAGACAATGCGGAACGAACCCGCATTACGGCACTAAAGGTGTTCGTGCGTATGCGCAAGTGTGCTTTTTCACGTAAAAATTCCAGTGAATGCTTCTTGGGTTGGATAGGGTATGTTTCTGGATCGGCTCCCCCAAGCACAACGAGGTCGGTAACTTGGATTTCCACACTTTGACCCTTTCCCTGGCTTTCTACCAGCGTACCACTTACCTTTATCGCGGCTCCCGTTGATATTTGCCTTAGCAGGCTTTCATCGAATTTTTCAAAATCCACTACACATTGAATATTGTCAATGGTAGAGCCGTCGTTAAGGGCAATAAAACGGTTGCTCCGGTACGTTTTCACCCATCCACTTATCACGACCTCCTGAAGCACATGAGTGCCCGTTAACAATTGCTTTATGCTGAATTTATTCATTTTAATTTACTTCTTGATTTTAGGTGGCAAAGATAGCTTTTTTGGTAAAAAGGACTAAAATCATAATGTGAATAAAGGTTGTGGAATTTTACATCTCCTGCTTCCCCATATCGTCACTATCATCTGGAAGAATATCGATTTGGGGTTCCTTCAGAATTCTTTTATTGGCAATACTTCTTTCCAAGGACAGTAACAGGGAAGGCAATAAAATAAGGTTGGAAAGCATTGCGAAAAGCAAGGTTATGGACACTAGGGCACCTAGTGCAACGGTTCCTCCAAAATTGGAAATGATAAACACCGAGAAGCCAAAGAAAAGTACGATGGAGGTGTAGAACATACTTACTCCCGTTTCCCGCAAGGCAGCATATACCGATTTTTTGATCTTCCAATCGTTGGCAGCCAGCTCTTGCCTGTATTTGGCCAAAAAGTGAATGGTGTCATCTACGGAAATACCAAAAGCGATGCTAAACACCAATATGGTCGATGGCTTTATGGGAACGCCGATATAGCCCATGACCCCCGCTGTCATAATCAATGGCAATAAATTGGGGATGAGGGAAATAAGAACCATGCGGAACGACCGAAATAGGTAGGCCATAAAAAGTGCGATCAATAAAATGGCCAGGGCCAAAGAAATGACCAAGTTCTTTACCAGGTATTTGGTGCCTTGCAAAAAGAGGATCGCATTCCCCGTCATATAGGCTTTATAATGATCGGGCGGGAAAATGGTCTGGATACTTTCGCGGAGTTGATCCTTGATCTGCTCCATACGATCGGTCTCAATATCCTTCATAAAAGTGGTCATCCGGGCCGTTTGTCCGGTGCTATCTACAAAGCTTTTGAGCAAGTCGCCACTGTCGGTTGATTTACGGGCCATATCCAGAATAAAGGAACTTTCCTGGGAAGTGGGCATCTGATAATATTTTGGGAGGCCACCATAAAATGCCTGCTTGGTGTATTTTACCATATTCACTATGGATATGGGTGGGGAGAGTTCTGGTATTTTATTTATGACTTCTCCCAGCTGATCCATTTTTTTGAGCGTAGATAATTTAAGGACCCCGTTCTTGCGTTCCGTATCCACAACAATTTCTACGGGCAATACACCATCAAACTCTTGTTCATAGAAATGGATGTCTTTGAAAAAATCCGATTTCTTGGGCATATCCGCCAAAGGACTGCCAGAAATGCTTATTTGATAAATGCCGATAATGCTTATGATCAACAGGGAAATACAAGTGATGTAGACTGCAATCCTTCGCTCCCGAACGATCCGCTCCATCCAGTTGACAAAGGTGTCGATCCATTTCTTGTTTAAATGCCTAAGGTGTTTGGACTTTGGCAGAGGCATAAAGCTGTAGACAATGGGGATTATGAGAAGGGAAAGCACAAAAATGCAGATAATATTGATGGAAGCCACAATACCGAATTCAGTCAGTAATTTGCTGTCCGTAAAAATAAAAGTTGCAAATCCCGAGGCCGTTGTCACATTGGTCATTAAGGTGGCATTCCCAATTTTTGAGATTACCCTTTGTAGGGAAAGTGCCTGATTACCGTGTTTCTTTACCTCTTGCTGATACTTATTGATCAGAAAAATACAGTTTGGGATGCCAATTACGATAATCAACGGGGGAATCAGGGCGGTTAAAATGGTAATTTCGAACTTCAAAAGCCCCAATATCCCGAGAGACCACATAACCCCAATGATCACCACACACATGGATATAAACGTGGCGCGTATACTCCTAAAGAAGAAAAAGAAGATCGCGGAGGTGACGAACAGGGCAGCCAGGATAAATTTTCCGATCTCGTTAATGATATTCTGGGCATTCATGCTCCTTATATAAGGCATGCCCGAAATTCTAACGTGCAAATTTGTTTCGCTTTGAAATTCGTCGATAAGGTTTTGGAAATCCTTAAGTATAAAATCTTTTCTTACCGCTGTGTTAAGGACCTCCTGGTCCATATAAACAAGCATGCGGATGGTATGGGTTTTTTTATTATAGATCAAATGATCGTAGAAAGGTAGACCATTAAAAAGATGGTTTGACAAGCTATCTACCGCCTTTTTGGTCTTTGGCTTGGATTGAATAAAAGGACGTAATACAAACTTTTGACCGGTGGAATCCTTCACCAGTTCCTGAAGGTTGTCCGTGGAGAGCACAAATTCGATCTCCGGGAAAGCTGCAAGCTGTTTGCTCAGTTTGTTCCATCTATTAAATTTGGCCGGGGTAAAAAGGGTACTGTCCTTTACTGCCAAGACTATGATGTTGCCTTCTTCCCCAAATTTTTTAAGGAAAGCCTGGTACTCCACATTGGCCGGATGGTGATCTGGCAACAGGTTGGCCTCGGTATTGGACATCTTCATGTTCTTCCATTGGAGGCCTAGGAAGACCGTAACAGCTGCTACAAGAAAGAGTATTAAGATTCGGTTCCTGAGGATTACTCTCGCCAATATTCCCCAGAATCCATAAATCGACTTCGCTGCCATAGCAATTTTTTGTTCGGCGGTAAAGGTAAAGAATGAATGGGAACGTACCTAAAAAGGGGAGGAGGAAATGGAGTATTTGTCCATAACCATTATTCTTGACACTTTTGCATTTTTTAAACCTTCATAATTTCGGCCTCCTTTACACTGAGGACCGCATCTATTTTTTTGATATAGGAATCGGTAAATGCCTGTACATCCACTTCTGCGTTTTTAAGTAAATCTTCGGATTCGTCCAGGCCGCGAATTTCCTTGTTGGCCTCTTGTCTGGCACTTCGGATGCTTATTTTGGCGTCCTCAGCCTCTGCCTTGGCCTGCTTTACCAGGTCTCTCCTTCTTTCCTCGGTGAGCGGAGGTACGTTGATTATGATATTTTCCCCATTGTTCATGGGATTGAACCCTAGATTGGCGTTCATAATGCTTTTTTCAATTTCCTGAAGCATGCTTTTTTCCCAAGGTTGTACCGAGAGGGTGCGTGCATCCGGAGTATTTATGTTCGCCACTTGCGACAAAGGGGTCTGTGAACCATAGTAGTCGACCATTACGCTAGAGAGCATTATCGGGCTGGCTTTCCCGGCACGGATTTTACCGAAGGCCTTTTCCAAATGTAAAATGGTATCATCCATACTTTCTTTGGTGGTGTCCAGTATAAATTTGATTTCTTCGTTCATGTCCAAAAATTATTAAAAATAAATTCCAAAATTTGGTGTAAAAGGTCTACTTTAAAAACGCACATTTGCTATTGCTAAACTCTAAATTTATCTCCATATATCAAAAAATAACATCTAAGTATCCATTGGATTTGGAGCTTTGGGATTATGCCCTAAAGATTGACAACCGTCCCTATTTTTTCCCCTGAAACAATTTTTAATAGGTTGCCCTTTTTGTTCATGTCAAAAACAACGATGGGGAGTTCGTTTTCCTGGCTCAGGGTAAAGGCTGTGGTATCCATGACCTTAAGGCCCTTGGTAAGCACATCTTTAAAGGAAATAGAGTCAAATTTAGTAGCATTTTTATCTTTTTCCGGATCCGAAGTATAGATGCCATCTACCCTAGTTCCTTTTAGGATTACGTCGGCCTCAATTTCTATGGCGCGCAGTACGGCCGCAGAATCTGTGGTAAAATAAGGATTTCCCGTTCCGCCTCCAAAGATGACCACCCTGCCTTTTTCCAAATGTCTCATGGCGCGTCTACGGATAAAGGGCTCTGCTACCTCATTGATCATAATGGCCGACTGTAGCCTGGTCTGAACGCCTTTGAGTTCCAAGGCACTTTGCAAAGCCAGGCCATTGATTACCGTGGCCAACATGCCCATATGGTCCCCTTGTACGCGGTCCATGCCATTGCTGGCACCAGAGAGGCCCCTAAAAATATTTCCGCCACCGATAACTATGGCTACTTCGATACCTTTTGCAGCTACCTCCTTTATCTCTTCGGCATATTCTGCCAAACGATTGGGATCTATTCCGTACTGTCGATCCCCCATTAACGCCTCACCACTGAGTTTTAAAAGTATCCTTTTATATTGCATTGTAGCTTTGATTAAAATCAAACAAAAATAGTCAAAAATTTTTATGGGAGCAGGTCGGTGTTGGGGGAATGTTTTTGTAATTGCAGATTTGGAAATGGGAGCGTTTGTTTGGTAGGGATATTTAATCGACGGGTTGGGACACTTCCTTTTGCTTTCTGCGACCTCCTGAACGGGTTAATCATTGGTCACAATTTGGAGCCCAGAATGCCAAACAATACATTTTCTCCTTGTATTGCTAATTATTTCCTAATGCTTAACGTTGATTCAAGGTAAATTTTATAACCTTGTGCCTGTTTTAAAAATCGGGTTACTTGGATTTATCCAGTATGGTCCAATTGGAACAACTTATTTATAATTATAGGAACGTAACGATTATATGCGTTCCCAACCTGCCCGACTTATCATTCTGGCCGGTTTTTAATTAATTGTCAGGTAATTACAAAAATTTAAGCGTGTGAAACGAATATCTTATTTATTTGTCTTGGGTTTATTGTTAAACGGATGTGGGTCTACCAAGAGCCTGGTTTCGACCGAAACGCCGACAATTATGGCAACCATAGACCTTGTCAATGTAACGGATGATAAAGTAAACGTAAGCGTCGATCCTGGGGTGTTTACGTCGGATGACGTTACCTTTTATATTCCCGAAACGGTTCCGGGGACGTATAGTATCGACAATTATGGTCAATATATCGAGGGGTTCAAGGCCCTGGATTATGATGGGAAGGAGCTTCCTGTGACCAAGTCCGATGAAAATACCTGGAACATTTCCAATGGAAAAAATTTGGATAAGGTCGTTTATTTGGTAAACGATACTTTCGATACCGAAAACGTTAAAAAGGACCACGTATTTTCCCCGGCGGGCACCAATATTTTAAAGGGCAAGAATTTTATGCTCAACCTTCACGGTTTCGTTGGGTATTTTAAGGGGATGACTGAAGTTCCCTATCAATTATCCATCAGTTCACCCAGTAATCTAATCCCTACCACCTCCATGTCCAGGGCAATGGAAGGAAAAAAGACTCCCGGTACGGATGTGTTCAGTGCCAGTCGTTATTTTGAGATTACCGATAACCCAATTATGTATGCTGCCCCGGACACAACTTCCTTTCAGTTGAAGGATATCGAGGTAACATTGGGGGTCTATTCTCCGAATAAGCTATATGACGCGTTGGATTTTAAACCGAGCATGGAGAAGATGATGCAGGCCCAAAAGGCATTTTTGGGTGCTACTAACGGCACCAAGAGCTACGACATCATTTTATACCTTGCTAATTTCGCCAAGGATGATGCAACTGGATTTGGGGCTTTGGAGCACCATAAATCGACTGTTGTTGTATTCCCTGAGCAAATGGACAAGGACCGGCTAGAGGAGGCTATGATCGATGTGGTTTCGCACGAGTTTTTTCATACACTAACCCCATTAAACGTGCACTCCAAGGAAATCCAATACTTTGATTATAATAATCCCAAGATGTCCGAACATCTATGGATGTATGAGGGTACAACAGAGTATTTTGCCAATCTGTTCCAGATTACGGAGGGATTGATAGACGAAAAGGAGTTTTACAAACGCATGATGGACAAGATCAACAATTCCAAACAATACGATGATACCATGTCATTTACCAAAATGAGCAAAAACGTATTGGTAGAACCCTATAAAGATCAGTATCCCAACGTATATGAGAAAGGTGCTTTGATCAGTATGGCGTTGGATATAAGACTAAGGGAATTGAGTCAGGGCGAAAAGGGCATCTTGTGGATGATGAAGGAATTGGCCAAAAAGTACGACGATAAAACACCTTTTGACGATGACCAATTGATTCCTGAAATTGTATCGATGACCTACCCGGAAGTGCAGGATTTTTTCGATACCTACGTAACCGGTACTACTCCAATTGATTATTCGAGGTTTTTGGCCAAGGTAGGACTGGCCATCAGCGAACAGGATAGGCCAACCGGCTATTTTATGGATGGGGAAATACCGTTTATAGATGTTGACCCTGGTAAGGACAATGCTATATTTGTGAGAAAGGGGATTGCTTTAAACAATTTTTTCACTGATTTGGGAGCCGAAGGGGGAGATGTTATAAAGAGTATCGATGGAAGAGCTACAAACCTGGTCAACATCCGTCTTATAATAGGGGAGAGTTTTAATTGGTCTCCGGACAGGGAGATTACAATGGTGGTAGACCGTGACGGTAAGGAGGTAACCCTGAAGGGCAAGGTGGGCACCCCGGTACTTCAGGAATGGACCATAACCCCAATGGAAAATGTTATGGACAATCAAGTAATGTTACGGGAAGCTTGGTTAAAGGGATAAAGCAGAAGCTTACGGCATGTTTTTTTTCGGTACGCAGTACTTTGAACGTAAAAAACCCGCTTTCTTAAGAAAACGGGTTTTTTTATGATGTGATTTAAACTTGTTATCCCAGGGCCACTCTCGCAAACCCGGTCACTTCCAGATTAGGGGCGACCGATTTTACGTATTGGGCAACGCTTTGTTTGCTATCCTTGATAAAATCTTGGTTAACCAACGTATTATCCTTAAAAAAACGGGTCAACTTACCTTTTGCGATGTTATCCAACATAGCTTCAGGTTTACCTTCTTGACGCAATAAATCTTTTGCAATCTCAATTTCTTTGTCGATAACGGATTGGTCAACACCTTCTTCGTTCAATGCAACGGGATTCATGGCTGCAGCTTGCATCGCCACGTCCTTGGCTGCTACATCCGCTCCGTTCACGTTGGCGGAAAGTCCAACCAAAGTGGCTATCTTGTTACCGGCGTGGATGTAAGAACCCACGAAGGGTGCACTTAATTTTTTAAAGCCCCCGATTTCGATCTTTTCTCCGATGACCCCAGTTTGCTCGATTAGTTTCTCACTAACGGACAAACCTTTGAAATCGGCGGCAAGAAAGTCTTCTTTGGTATCGAATCCTAAGGCCAATTCTGCAAATTCATTGGCCAAAGCTACGAAGCTATCGTTTTTGGCTACAAAGTCGGTTTCGCAGTTAAGGGAAATAACAACCCCCTTTGTGTTGGTCGAATTGACTTTCGCAATAGCTGCCCCCTCGGTAGATTCCCTATCGGCCCTATTTGCGGCAACTTTCTGACCCTTCTTACGAAGGATTTCGATCGCTTTTTCAAAATTGCCCTCGGCTTCTACCAAGGCTTTTTTACAGTCCATCATGCCTGCGCCCGTGGTCTGTCTTAATTTGTTTACATCTGCGGCTGTAATATTTGCCATAATATATTGTTTTGATATTCCCGTCCTTCGTCTTCGCTCAGGATAACTCAGGCGGGAATCTATTTAATTGTTCTTAAAACTTATTCCTCAATTCCTCCTTTGACACTTTCCTGCCATTCTTCCAATTCGTCCCATTGGCCTTTGGCGGCCATTTTGGCTTGTTTTGGCCAAGATGCTGGGTTTTTGGAAGCATATTTGGCTCCGGCGTCGGTCAATATTTCCCTCAGTTCCTCTTCGGTCTTTTCCGCAAGATCACTGTAAGTGTGTATTCCGGAGTTTTGGAATATCTCTGCGATTTTGGGCCCAATTCCTTCTACTTTCGTCAAATCGTCAACTTCGGCACTAACTTCCTTTTTGGGAGCTTTTTTCTGGGGAACTGCCTCACTTGCTTCCTCGCTCTTCTTGGCTTTCTTCTCGCTTTTTACAACATCTTTGCCCTCATCATCAGTTTGCTTTTCCGATTTTCTTTCGGTTAAGCCCTCAGCGATGGCATTGGTTACATGGGCTAGAATAACCTCTATGGATTTTGAGGCATCATCATTGGATGGAACGATAAAGTCTATAGGTCTTGGATCTGAATTGGTATCCACCATAGCAAAAATTGGAATGTTCAATTTTTGGGCTTCTTTAACGGCAATGTGTTCCCTCATAGTGTCTACAACGAACAACGCTGCGGGCAGCCTGGTCATTTCCGAGATAGAACCCAAGTTTTTTTCCAATTTGGCACGAAGGCGTTCTACTTGTAAACGTTCTTTTTTGGACAGCGTGTTAAAGGTGCCATCTTTTTTCATCCTGTCAATAGAGGCCATCTTTTTAACGGCCTTCCGGATCGTTACAAAATTGGTCAACATACCACCGGGCCACCTTTCAGTGATGAACGGCATGTTTACTTTGGCCGCTTTTTCGGCTACGATGTCCTTCGCTTGTTTTTTGGTGGCGACGAAAAGTATTTTTCTGCCAGAAGATGCAATTTTTTTCAAGGCTTCGTTGGCCTCTTCCAATTTTGCAACCGTTTTGTAAAGATTGATGACGTGTATCCCGTTACGCTCCATGTAGATGTAGGGCGCCATGTTTGGGTTCCACTTTCGTGTGAGGTGGCCGAAGTGCACACCTGCTTCCAATAATTCTTTTACTTCAATGTCTTTTGCCATTTTTTTGTTTAGTTTACGTTCCTTTGAATTAGCAATGCCAAAGTGGTATTCCAAGATTGGATGGAAAGCCTTTGACATTTAGATGCTAAACTAACTTTGCCCTGTTCTCGTTTCAGGTTCTGCCCGATTCGAGTTTCCAATTATTATGGATGGGGGTTTTTAATTACCTCAATGGTAGAGGTTTTCAATGAACTTTGTTATAGCTGAAAATCGCCGGCTTGGTGGTCTTCAGATTTTATTGATTTGAATATATAATTTTAAAAAAGGAACACGAATAAAGTACACAAGACCCGATGGTTCGGGGATGCGTATATTAACGTTTGGAGAACTGGAATTTCTTACGGGCCTTTTTCTGACCGAATTTCTTGCGCTCTACCATTCTTGGGTCCCTTGTAAGTAACCCTTCTGGCTTAAGAATACCTCTATTCTCAACGTCTACTTCACACATAGCTCTGGATAAAGCCAAACGGATAGCTTCTGCCTGGCCGGTGATGCCTCCGCCGTATACATTTACCTTAACATCAAAATTGTCCTCGGTGCTGGTCAATGTAAAAGGTTGTTTTACTTTGTATTGCAGGGTAGCAGTTGGAAAGTATTCGCTCAGGTCCTTTTTGTTGATGGTAATGTTTCCTTTACCTTCGGAAACATAAACACGGGCCACGGCTGTTTTTCTTCTGCCAATTTTATGAATTGTATCCATTACTTAAATTCGTTTAAGTTGATCACTGTTGGTTTTTGTGCTTCTTGGTTGTGGTTTGGGCCTACATAAACCTTAAGATTACGGAAAATTTCTGCTCCCAATTTATTTTTGGGAAGCATTCCCTTAATCGATTTTTCTATGATACGCTCCGGGTGTTTTGCCAAAAGCAACTTTGCAGTTTGGGTCCTTTGCCCTCCAGGATAACCTGTGTAATGGGTGTAAGATTTACTTTCCCACTTGTTGCCCGAAAGGTTGATCTTTTCTGCATTGATTATGATGACATTGTCTCCACAATCTACGTGCGGTGTAAAATTAGGTTTGTTCTTCCCCCTTAGCATTTTGGCTACTTTAGAGGCAAGTCGGCCCAATATTTCCCCTTCAGCATCAACCAACAACCACTGCTTGTCAACGGTTGCCTTATTGGCCGAAATTGTCTTATAGCTTAATGTATCCACACTACTATTTTTATTGATTAAACACTTCAATCCCGATAAACGGGGTGCAAATGTACAATTATAAACTTGAAATGCAAATGGTTAATTCGGAATATTTTTTGAAATATGCCCAATATTTTTTTGCAGCAACCTGGTTTTGGGTTTTTCAGGTGAAAGCACAGGAATTTTTGTGCAGAAAAGCTATTCCCTTGTGTAACGATCAAAATGTTTGGCAGTCTTTAATAGGACGTCATTTAGTATTGTATCCCTTATGTTTAAATCTAATCTGTTTACCGTATTTTTTCTTTTTACGATTGTTCTGATAGCACAGGATACCACAACCGTAGTCCCTAAACGCAGTTATATTACAAAGGCATTGGAAGATGTTGAGCCCCCTGAAATTGATGGGTTTTTGACCGATTCCTCCTGGAACTTGGTAGATTGGACGGGAGACTTTGTAGAGCAACGGCCCGATGAGAATACGCCTCCAAAGTATCAAACGAAGTTTAAAATTATTTATGACAGGGAGTTCTTATATATAGGTATACGGTGCTTTGATGCCGAACCGGATAAAATTGTAAGGCGCCTATCGCGCAGGGATGGTTTTGAGGGGGATTGGATAGGGGTATTTATCGATAGTTACCATGATAAGCGTACCGCTTTCGGATTTATAGTGACCGTCGCGGGCGTAAAGGCAGATGTATTCGAATCCAACAACGGCAACAATGAGGATGAAAACTGGAATCCAATTTGGTACACAAAGACACAAACCGACGAGGAGGGTTGGACGGCCGAGTTGAAGATACCCTTGAGTCAGCTTAAATTTGGAAAAGCGGAGGAGCAAGTTTGGGGCCTAGAGGTCATGAGGCGGTTTTTTCGGGAAGAGGAGCGCTCGGTGTGGCAGCGCTTGCCTGCGGATACCCCCGGATTTGTGAGCGAGTTTGGACTTTTGAAAGGGCTGATGAATATTGAACCGCAAAAACAGATGGAGATTCAGCCGTATATGGTTGCAAAATTGGAAACCTACGAAGAGGAAGTTGGCAATCCATTTAAGGATGGTAAGGACGCAAGTATCAACGTGGGGCTCGATGCAAAGATCGGAATTACTAACGACCTTACGTTGGATTTGACCATCAATCCCGATTTTGGCCAGGTAGAGGCAGATCCATCCGCTATAGCCTTGGACGGATTTCAGATATTTTTTGAGGAAAAAAGGCCCTTTTTTGTGGAGAACAAGAATATCTTCGACTTCGCGGTCTCCAAGTCGGAAGCAGGCGAAACGTTTGGTTCGGATAATGTGTTCTATTCACGACGAATTGGCGGCAGTCCCCATGGTTTTCCAAATACTATTGAAGGCGAGTTTGTGGATCAACCGGAAAACACCCCTATTCTTGGTGCGGCAAAGTTCAGTGGCAAAACAGCTGATGGCTGGTCTATAGGGGTCCTGGAGAGCACAACCGCAAAAAAATACGCAACCATTGATAGGGCTGGCGAAAGAAGGGAGGAAGTTGTAGAGCCGTTGACCAACTATTTTGTGGGACGGGCTCAAAAGGATTTTAACAATAAAAAAACATTTGTTGGGGGAATATTTACGGCTACGAATAGGGGGGGCTTAAGCCCGGAGATCGATTTTCTAACAAGGGCGGCCTATACGGGGGGGTTCGACTTTAAGCATCAGTGGAATAACCGCGATTGGTACGCGGGAGGGGATTTGGTGTGGAGTTATATACAGGGCAGTACCAAGGCCATCCAGAATACCCAAGAGTCCATGACCCATTTATTTCAAAGGGTAGATGCGGATTATTTGGAGGTGGACTCTACAAGGACCTCCTTGGCAGGAACGGGAGGAAATATGCAATTGGGAAAAATAGGGAACGGACATTGGAAGTTTGAAACAGGGGCTACTTGGCGATCGCCAGGACTAGAGCTGAACGATTTGGGCTTTCAACGCCAGTCCGATGATATACGCCATTATACGTGGATAGGATATCAATCCTTGAAGCCGGATAACACTTTTAGAAAATACGGAATAAATTACAACCACTGGAGCGTTTGGGATTTTGGAGGGAACCATAACAACCTAATGTTCAACACCAATAGTTGGCAAAATTGGAAGAATAACTGGTTCTCCAACTTGGGGGTCACCTATCAGCCAAAACAGTATTCCAATTTTGCCTTAAGGGGCGGTCCGCGATTAAGGTTATCCCCAGATATAAGTTTTTTTAACGGCGTTGAAATGGACAGTCGGAAAAAGTTGAGGTTCAATATGTTCCAAAATGGAAATATGGCATTTGACAATTCCCATGCCGCATACGGGGTGGAATTTGGAATGACATATCAACCGTTGAATTCGCTCACCGTTTCTGCAAATCCTTCCTACGCAATCAACAACGACAAATTGCAATTCGTGGATAATCTGGATTTTAATGGATCTCCCAGATACCTAAACGGGAAGATAGAACAACGGACCTTAAGCATGTCCTTGCGGGTAAATTATACCATTAATCCAAATCTTACCATTCAATACTGGGGACAGCCGTTTGTTTCCAGGGGAAGATATGCCAATTTTAAACTGGTGACCGACCCATTGGCAAAGAATTTTGACGATAGGATTACCCCTTTTAATGACAATCAGATTTCATTGTCGGAGAACATCTATTCTGTGGATGAAAATTTGGACGGAATTGTTGATTATAAATTTGGCGATTCAGATTTTTCCGTGGTTCAATTTCGATCAAATCTGGTATTTCGTTGGGAATATATTCCGGGTTCGGAGATTTTTTTGGTTTGGTCCCAGGATATTTCCCAGACTGGTAATGCTAAAGAAGAACTTTTTCAAAATTTGGAGGACCATATTTTTGGACAAAAGCCTAAAAATATATTTTTGATCAAGGCAACGTATAGGTTTGTTAGATGACCGATGAATATGATGTGATATAAGGTCAATCATGCCTTGGGTGATTCTATTGGTATATTCCTTTGAAAGAATGAGCAATATAAAATATAATGTTCCAGAAGGCGTTTTATTTCCGTTAATCAATCCAAATTTAAAAATGAATCGAATTTTGTGTATGTTATTTATGGCTTCGGCCCTTATTTCTTCCTGTTCCAAGGACAAAGAAAATGCTTCCGGTGAGGATTCCCTTGTTGGAACGTGGGATGTCCATGAGCTTAAAATTGATGAAAACAATGCCGATGATGCCACCGTTTTCTACAAACAAATTGTAGATGTTTTGGTGCAACAAGGCTGTAATCTTATCACCTTAACCTTTAATGCCGATGGGAAGCTGATTATTGAATCGGCAACCGATGATATTGGTGGAATAAATGCAACTTCCACAGGCCTAGCTATTGATTGTCCTTCAGACAAGAATATAGAAGTTGGTACGTGGAGTTTGGACGGGGATCAGCTTACCGTTACAAATGCCGATTCCGGTAAACAGACGGTGACTATTGCCCTGGATGGCGATTCCATGGCAATTGGTACCGAAACTTTTGAAATAGACGGGATATCCGATGCCTCTGTTGTGTTTCAAAAAAGATAACCTAAATTCTATTAATCAACCGAATAAAGCCTTCTGTGGGATCCCCATGGAGGGCTTTTCGTTTTTAGTCCGTTATTTCCTTCCGTTGATAACTCCTGAAAACTCCCCCTTTTCCATGCCCTTATATTTCACTAATTTTATGGCCGGATTTGTAAGTAGGCGGTTAGCGGTTGCGGTAGGCTGAAAAAGGTTCATGGTTGAAAGTTCATGGCAAAATGTATTTATTGTCGACTTTTGTCGGTTAATTCAAAAACATCCCCTTGGCCCCATTCAAAGGGGGAATCCCAGTTAAGAAAACCTGAAACCTTAAACTTGGAACATTGAACCCAAATAGAGCAATACTAGGCCCCAAACGTAAAACAACGATACGCCGTAGAGACGCAAGCATCGCGTCTCTACCACGGATAACCGAATAAATAACAAACAGCACATGTACCTAATCTTCGATACTGAAACAACTGGACTCCCGAAACGTTGGAACGCTCCCATAACGGATTCTGACAATTGGCCACGTTGCATTCAGATTGCCTGGCAGTTGCACGATGACATGGGCAAACTTTTGGAGCATCAGGATTTTTTGGTGAGGCCGGATGGGTTCAATATCCCATATGATGCTGAACAGGTACACGGCATTTCAACGGAATTGGCGCAAGAAGAGGGAATTCCGTTATTGGAAATGTTGGAGAAGTTCAACGATGCCCTAGCTAAGACCAAGTTTATCGTCGGCCAGAATTTGGGGTTTGATGTGAACATAATGGGGGCCGAGTTCCATCGGGCTGGGGTTACAAATCCGTTGTTGGAGTTGCCGGTACTGGACACCTGTACGGAATATACGGCGCAATTGTGCCAAATTCCAGGAGGACGTGGCGGCAAGTTTAAGCTTCCTACTTTAACGGAGTTGCACGAATATCTATTTGGCCAGCCTTTTTCGGAGGCCCATAACGCTACGGCGGATGTAGAGGCCACTACCCGATGTTTTTTGGAATTGGTGCGCAAAGGACATTTTACCAAGGAACAATTGGACGTGCAACCCGATTATTTCCAAAATTTTTCCGAGGCCAATCCGCAAGAGATCCAGCTCATCGGCCTAAAACATATCAACCTTAAAAAAGCCTCCAAGAAAATTGCGGATAGGCTGGGGCTAAACGATGAAGTTGAAATTTCCCGTGAAGAGATTAAGGAGAATCTGCAGACTTTGGTGGATGTTCCCTTTGTCCATTTGCACAACCATTCCCAGTTTTCGGTATTGCAGTCCACCATAAACATCAAGGATCTGGTATCTGCCGCGGCCAAGGAGAATATGACCGCCGTAGCACTTACCGACCACGCAAATATGATGGGTGCCTTTCATTTTGTTAAGGAAGTGAAGGCCCATAACGCAGGTGTAAAGCAGAAAAAGGAGGCTGCATTGGAAAATGGGGAGACCGTTACGGACCATGAGATAACGCCTATTATTGGATGTGAATTCTTTATTTGTACCGATCATGCGAACAAGAATGTAAAGGACAATGGCTACCAGGTAGTATTGCTGGCCAAAAACAAAAATGGCTATCACAATTTGGCCAAAATGTCCTCCCTGGCCTATACGGACGGGTTTTATTATGTGCCCCGTATAGACAAAGGAATCGTAGAAAAATATAAGGAAGATATTATTGTCCTAACAGGGAACTTATATGGGGAAATACCTGGAAAAATCCTTAATGTGGGTGAAAACCAGGCCGAGGAGGCCCTGTTGTGGTGGAAGGAACGGTTTGGGGACGATTTATATATTGAACTGATGCGCCATGGGCAGGAGGATGAAGACCGGGTAAACCAGGTTTTGATAAGTTTTGCCAAGAAACACGGCGTAAAAATGATCGCCACCAACAATACCTACTATTGTGCCAAGGAAGATGCGGAGGCCCACGATATTTTGTTGTGCGTAAAGGACGGGGAGAAACAGGCTACCCCTATAGGTCGTGGGAGGGGCTATCGTTACGGAATGCCCAACCAGGAGTATTATTTTAAGTCTTCGGACCAAATGAAGGAACTGTTCAAAGACCTGCCCGAATCCATTTTGAACATCCAGGAAATAGTGTCCAAGATCGAAGCCTATGAACTGGCCAGGGAGGTCTTATTGCCCAAGTTCGGGATTCCGCCCGAATTTCAGGTTGCCGAGGATGAGGTCGATGGCGGTAAGAGAGGGGAAAATGCTTACTTAAGAAACATAACCTACCAAGGGGCGCAGAAAAGGTATGGCGAAATAACCGATGAGATTCGGGAGCGCTTGGATTTTGAATTGAAAACCATAGAAAATTCAGGTTACCCGGGTTATTTTTTGATCGTTGAGGATTTTATCCGGGAGGCCAGGAACATGGGGGTATCGGTAGGTCCAGGACGGGGCTCTGCAGCTGGATCTGTGGTTGCCTACTGTTTAAAGATCACGAATATAGATCCGTTAAAATACGACCTGCTTTTTGAGCGGTTCCTTAATCCCGATCGCGTATCCATGCCGGATATCGATATCGATTTTGATGATGAGGGCAGGGGCCGGGTCATGGATTATGTGATCAAAAAATACGGTTCCAATCAAGTGGCGCAAATTATCACTTACGGAACCATGGCGGCCAAATCTTCCATAAGGGATACGGCACGGGTTTTGGATCTGCCCCTCAACGATGCCGATAGGATTGCCAAACTGATTCCCAATATGTCCAAGCTGGCCAAGATATTTGGGGTGGAGGAATCGGAGTTAAAGAAAAGGTTCCGATCGGATGAATTGGAAAAGGTATATCAGCTCTTAAACATTTCAGAAGGGGATGATCTGGAAGGTAGGACGGTAAAGATGGCCCGAATATTGGAAGGTTCACTCCGCAATACCGGGATTCACGCCTGCGGGGTCATTATCACCCCGGATGATATCACCAATTTCGTACCCGTTGCCACGGCCAAGGATTCCGATCTCTATGTAACCCAGTTCGACAACTCAGTGGTGGAAAGTGCCGGCCTGCTCAAGATGGATTTCCTGGGGCTCAAGACACTGACCCTTATCAAGGACACCGTAAAGATAGTAAAGGCCAAACATGGCCTGGAATTGGTGCCGGATGATTTTCCGTTGGATGACGAGAAAACCTATGAGCTGTTTCAACGGGGGGAGACCGTTGGGGTATTCCAATATGAATCCGTTGGAATGCAGAAACATTTAAGGGATTTGAGGCCCACCGTCTTTGACGACCTTATTGCTATGAATGCCCTTTACCGTCCCGGGCCTATGGAATATATTCCGAGTTTTATCGCGCGTAAACATGGGCGGGAGGAAATCGCCTATGATCTGGACGATATGGAGGAATACCTCCAAGAAACCTATGGGATAACGGTGTATCAGGAACAGGTGATGTTGCTCTCCCAAAAACTGGCCGGTTTCTCCAAAGGTGAGGCGGATGTGCTAAGGAAGGCCATGGGGAAAAAGATTTTCGCACTGCTTGAAAAATTGAAGCCCCAGTTCTTGGATGGTGGTGAAAAGAAAGGTCATCCAAGGGATGTTTTGGAGAAAGTATGGAAAGATTGGGAAGCGTTTGCATCCTACGCATTTAATAAGAGCCACTCTACCTGCTATGCCTATATCGCTTATCAGACCGCTTATTTAAAGGCGCATTATCCGGCGGAATATATGGCGGCCGTTCTTTCCAATAATATGAACGACATTAAGCAGGTTACGTTCTTTATGGAAGAATGTAAACGGATGGGGCTGGAAGTTCTAGGTCCCGATGTCAACGAATCCTACTATAAATTTGCGGTAAACCAAAACAATGCCGTACGGTTTGGGATGGGGGCCATCAAAGGGGTGGGACGTTCGGCGGTGGAGACCATCGTAGAAAACCGAAAGGAAGGCGGGCCTTTTAAATCGGTATTCGATCTTTCCAAGCGGATCGACCTCAGGGCAGCCAACAAAAAAGCATTTGAGAACCTTGCGCTTGCCGGCGGATTCGATTCTTTTGGGGACACCCACAGGGCGCAGTATTTTCATGAAGAAGGTGACGGAATCACCTTTTTGGAGAAAGTTATAAAATATGGGGCCAAATATCAAGAGAGTGAAAATTCGGCACAAGTCAGTTTGTTCGGGGATGCCAGCGAGGTGCAGATACCGGAACCGGTCGTGCCTCCGTGTGAGGAGTGGGGCACCATGGAAAAATTAAGGCGGGAAAAGGAGGTTGTGGGCATATATATTTCGGGTCACCCCTTGGACGATTTTAAGACAGAGATCAAGGCATTTTGCAACGCCCCAATTTCCCAATTTATCGCTTTGGAAACATGTGTCAACAAAGAGCTTTCATTTGCGGGCGTTGTGACCGACGTGCAGCATAGGGTTTCCAAAAATGGGAAGGGTTGGGCACTGTTTACCATAGAGGATTATACCGATTCAATGGAGTTCCGCATTTTTGGGGAAGAATATCTTAAATTCCGACATTTTTTGCTGATAAATTCCTTTGTGTATATCAAGGTTTTCGTCCAGGAAGGATGGACCAATAGGGACACAGGGCAAAAAGGAGACCCCCGATTGAAGTTCAACTCCATGATGATGCTTCAGGATGTCATGGATACCTTTGCCAAGAAACTTACGGTTAAGTTAGACATCTCCCAGTTGAAAGAAGAGGATGTAACCGGCCTAAAGGATACATTTTCGGTGCACCCCGGAAACCATCCCCTTAATTTTATGATCTATGAGATGGAGGATGCCATCAAGGTCAATTTGTCCTGCAGAAGGCAAAAGGTTCAGATATCCAGTGAACTGCTAAAGGAACTGGAACAAATGGAGGTGCATTTTAAATTGAATTAGAGGTCACGTTCCAGGCCATCCCCTAAGAATGGGCCATAGATTCCCATGATAGCGCCATAACTAAAACGAATTTGGAACCGGTAAGGAAAACGATAAAAAATTGACTAAATTTGCATAATCCTTAAATGAAATAAAAATGGCATTAGAAATAACAGATGCTACTTTTGATGAAGTAGTTTTGAAAAGCGACAAACCCGTAGTTGTGGATTTTTGGGCCGCATGGTGCGGACCATGCCGTATGGTAGGTCCTATCATAGACGAAGTAAGCAGTGAATACGAAGGCAAAGCCGTTGTAGGCAAGGTCGATGTTGACGCCAATCAGGAATATGCCGCAAAGTACGGTGTGCGAAACATTCCGACCGTTTTGGTCTTTAAAAATGGGGAAATCGTAAATAGACAAGTAGGGGTTTCTCCCAAGAAGGTCTATACCGATGCCATAGAAGCAGCATTGTAAAAAGCCCTCTTACCCCTAAAGTAAAATTTGAAGTCACAAAAAATCCTGCTGTTGAAAGCAGGATTTTTTGTTGCCGCTATATTGAGTATTCCAAACACTTTTAGGTCTTGACAAGTTTAATAGCGGTCAATTTCCTGATTTTTTAGGCCCTGCCCTTAGGCAAGGAGATGTTTCGAAGGCAGTGTCAATTTTTGTAAATACCGATGTACAGCTTCCCGTTATTGTCCATAGAGGCGCGGTACATACCTGAAGTGTTGAATTCCATCGCCATGTTACCAGATGCGTCAATGGCGATCACCCCGCCATCGCCCCCTAATTTTGGCAATTTATTTTGGATAACTTCCTTGGTGGCCTCCTCTAAGGACAGCCCCTTATATTCCATTAATGCGGATATGTCATAGGCAACGACCCCTCTGATAAAAAACTCCCCCCATCCTGTAGAAGAGATTGCGCAGGTATTGTTGTTGGCATAGGTGCCGGCACCTATGATGGGAGAATCGCCGATTCGTCCCCATCGTTTATTGGTCATCCCGCCAGTGGAAGTGCCTGCGGCTAGGTTCCCCTTTTTGTCAAGGGCAACACAACCTACGGTCCCGAACTTTGCATTCTTGATGTAAGGATCAAAAAAGGCCGCCTGCGCATTATTTTTGTTGGAGGCCCTTTCCCGATCCAAAACACGTTCCAGCGACTTCATCCTGTCTTCGGTATAAAAATAGGAAGGCGGCATTGGTTCAAACCCTTGATCTAAAGCAAAGGCCTCTGCTCCCTCACCAGCCAATAGTACGTGATCGGATTTTTCCATGACAGTCCGCGCCAACGAAATAGGGTTTTTTACCGTAGTAACCGAGGCCACCGCCCCTGCATTTAGATTTTTTCCTTCCATTATGGAGGCGTCGAGTTCATTTCTTTTGTTGTGGGTGAAAACAGCGCCTTTCCCTGCATTGAACAATGGGGAATCCTCTAGGATATTGATGGTTTTTTCCACGGCGTCCAAGCTGCTGCCCCCATTTTCCAAAATCCTGTACCCAGTCCTTATGGCTTCTTCCAGTTTGGCTTTGTATTGCGCCTCCAGTTCCGGATCCATATTTTCTTTTAGGATGGTTCCAGCACCCCCGTGGACAACGATAGCAAAATTTTCGGATGTTTTTGAAGCCTCGGCAGTCGGCTTTTGGTTTTGGGGTACTTTTAGTTTAGGATTGTCTTTACATCCTAGAATAAAGAGACAAGAAAGAAGTAGGGCGAAAATTGGTTTCATCTGGTGGAGTTTTACAATGATGGATTTACGTTTTTGTTAGTTGTCCCCTAATTTAAGGAAAAGTAGCCGTCCTGAATTATTGTTCCTCCAAAAAGAGTTTTGTGTTTTCCCCTGCCCGTGCCTGCCGGACGGGTTACCGTTATTTCCGATGCGAATCGATAATTGCGTCGGGAAGGTTTTGCAATGATTTTTAACTTAGGGAAAAATAAATTTCCCAAAATTCCCGACTTTCTAGTTGAAGGGAGTATATCTTTGTTGGTGTTGGGTTACTTTTTAATTCCAAAATTTAAGGTTGACGATTATGAATATCGAAAGCGAGGTAAACAAACTTTCCCTTTTTTCAAATCTGGAACTCTTGGCCGGCCAAGTGGTCGAAGGCTTTATCAGTGGCATACACAAAAGTCCCTTCCACGGATTTTCTGCCGAATTTGCTGAGCATAAAATCTATAACAACGGAGAGAGTACCAAGCATATTGATTGGAAACTGTTTGCGAAAACGGACAAGCTTTACACTAAGCGGTATGAAGAGGAAACCAATCTCAGGTGCCACATGATCTTGGACAATTCGGCATCGATGTACTATCCCGAAGTTCAGGATTTAAACTTTGAGAACCTTAACAAGATCGGATTTGGTGTTTTGGCCATTGCAGCATTGATGAACATATTAAAGAAACAACGGGACGCAGTAGGGTTAAGCGTTTATTCCGATTCTTACAGCTTTTATGCACCTGAGAAAAGTAGTGAGCGGCACCATAGGATGCTCCTGGCCAGGTTGGAGGAAATAGGCGCGGAAACGAAGCCTTCCAAGCAGACGGAGACCTATGCCTATTTGCACCAGATTGCAGAGAAAATCCATAAACGGAGTTTGATCTTTCTTTTTACGGATATGTTCCAAACCACAACGGACGATGACAAACTTTTTGAGGCTTTGCGACACTTGAAGTATAATAAGCACGAAGTGGTGCTTTTTCACTTAATTGACAAGGATAAAGAAATTAAATTTGATTTTGAAAATACCCCAAAGCGATTTTTTGATGTGGAAACCGGGGAATATATTGACCTATATGCCGAAAATGTCAAAGAATCGTACAACACTGCGGTCGAAAACTATTTCAAGGAATTAAGATTGAAATGTGGCCAATACAAAATCCGATATGTTGAAGTGGATATCCGTTCCAACTTTTCCACGGTGTTGAATACGTATTTGGTTGAACGCCAGCAATTTGTTTAAAAGTCTTGTTTTTTTAATAAAATTAGTTTGTGCAATTAAATTAGGAGTGTATATTTGCACACGCTAAACGCCTCGGTTCGGTAGTTCAGTTGGTTAGAATACCTGCCTGTCACGCAGGGGGTCGCGGGTTCGAGTCCCGTCCGGACCGCCAACAAACACAAGGCCTCCAAGAGATTGGGGGCTTTTTGATTTTAGGGTTTATAAACTATTTATAAACAATTGGAAGTCTTAGAGCAGTCCTCCTAAAGTTTGCGTTAACGGGAGTCTTTTGGGTTTAACGTAGCCTCGGATAAATTTCTTCCGTATTCCAAGGCTTTATTGGATGCAGTATACTTAATCAGTGACCACAATCCCACCATATTTTATATGAATAAGAGTGAAACAAAAGTCCTGAATTATTAATTTTTTTAATTATATTGGGTTGAGAGAATAATAATAATCGGATTATATCCTGATAATTTAAATAATCAATGCAAGTCGTCTGCCTACAGGAAGAAGCTTTTTATGCCTTATTTGATAAGGTGGTGGAGCATATAGAGGCGAAGCGAAAAGATACCCTACCCAAATGGATCGATGGCGAAGAAGCTATGCAGCTTCTTAACATAAAATCTCTGAAGCACCTTACAGAAATTAAGAGATGAGGGAAAAATCAGATTTTCCCAGCCCCATGGCTATTTCGGAGTGACCGTGCCACCCATTTCGGTCAAATGGTGCC
>SWCD01004109.1_pt1 | contig 116790 bp, 99 predicted proteins | sample 4693011 | NCBI WGS metagenome assembly SWCD01 (sample SAMN10267278, study PRJNA491770) | bioreactor metagenome | isolation source: DHS bioreactor inoculated with marine | place: Japan: Omine Ridge, Nankai Trough | reverse complement strand
TCATGACGCGCATAATTTCACACCCTGTGTCATAATTTGCACTGTAAAATTGATACAAGTTTAAAACATTGAAAAATCGCTAATAATGAAGGTTTAAATCTATTGGCATGTTGCTTGTCATAATACGGGCAAACATAAGCAAAATTGAATATCAAAAAAGGAGATATAAAATGTATAACAGAAATTATAATAACAAAATGTATTCAACAAGAATTAAAGACAATGAAAATAATGTAGTTCTTGAATACCCGGTTCCCGGATTTGAAAAGAAAGATTTGAATCTTACAGTTAAGGAAAACTATCTTTTACTTAAAGGTGAAAGCGGCGAATTAAAATTTGAAGATGCTTTTAGGTTAGGAAACAAGATTGATCATGAAAATATAAATGCCGAGATTGTAAACGGAGTTCTTTTAGTAACGCTTAATAAAACTTCGCCCGACACAAAAGAGATAGCAATTAACTAAATGTATAGAGCCCCCAAGCGGGGCTTTTTTTATTTTAAACATTTATTCGCAAAAAACCTCTTGCAAACTATTTCTAAAATATTTAATATTGACATCTAAATTTTTTGTTCTTATAAGTTTTTGGGGTCGTAGTTCAGTTTGGTTAGAACGCCTGCCTGTCACGCAGGAGGTCGCGAGTTCGAGTCTCGTCGGCCCCGCACTAATCCTCATTTTTTATGAGGATTTTTTTTATCCCTTAGGTATTCCTTTTCCTGTATTCCAGTATAAAATTTGAATTTGATAATAATATATTTAACAGTGGAGGTTAAATAACGTGTCGATTAAAAAGCAATACTTTAAAACTAAAGACGTATGTAAAGTTACTTTCAGAATACCAAAAGAAATTGGTAATGAATATGAACAAGCTAGCCTGGTAGGTGATTTTAATAACTGGGATCACAGCGCTCATAAAATGAAAAAGTTAAAAAAAGACGGTTCCTTTTCAATTATTATGGAATTGGATAAAGGAAAGGAGTACCAGTTTAGATATTTACTGAACGGTGAACACTGGACAAATGAAGCTGATGCTGACAAACATGTCACAACCCCTTTTGGTGATTCGGAAAATTCAGTTCTTTATTTATAACTAGTTTTTATTGATACAGACAGATCAAAACAAAACCCCTTAGTAAAATCTAAGGGGTTTTTCATTTTACAATAATGAATATTTTAGAGGAAATTTAATCCCAATCTAAAAAGTCATCTTCCCCCAACAGTTCCTGCACTCTTCTTCTAATTATTTCCGTTTTATTTTTACTTCTCACATCAAGCTCTTTTTTTAGCTTCGCAAGTTCACGCTCCAGCTCTTGAACTTGAGATTTTCTATTCAATTCCTTTAGATCAAAAAGCTCGCTAATCGTTGTTGTAAGCTGAGATTTGAGCTTACTTTTATCTGCAGACTTATCAGAATTATATTTTGCCGAAAGGGAACGCGTTGCAACTTCGAGTTCAAATATTTTTCTTTCACGCTGAAGCATTTCCTTTTCTTTATTTGTAGCAAATGGGTAGCGCATATTTCTGTATTGTGATTCCCTCAGGAGTTCGAAGTATTCTTCTTTGTCGTATTTTTTAAGTTCTGTAAAGTGTGTCTTTAACTCGGGAGTAAGTTCCTGCAATAACTTTTGTTCCTCTTGCTCGCTGAATTCAAAAAATCGCTTGTATTCTCCAAACTCAATATTCTCAGGTTCCGGAGGCTCAGGAGGTGCCGGTTTTTCTTGTGCCAATAATACAATTGGGATAATGATCATAAGTAATATTTGGATTAATACTTTTGTTTTCATAATAACCTCTTGTTTTTTCTAAAATGATTTATCTTTTAATTCTTCTTTTAATTCTTCTTTTAATTTTTCTATTCCGCTGCTGATAGTGAATATATCTCTATCCAGTTTTTCTTTGCCTCTTTTATTATTTAAAAATTCCTTAAAATTTTCATCTCTGATTTTTGAAATTGAAGTGCTTACTTCACTTATCTGTTCCGATATCCCTTCAGAATTCCAATCAAGAATTTCATTGCTTAAATTTTTAACAGGGTTCGGCTTATTTGAAAGAAGCAAAATCACAATTGCTGCAGCAGCCATTACCCCGCCAAATGCAATTTTAACCGGATTAAACATTCTATCTTTTTCAATTTTAAATGGATTAACTTTTTGAATAAAATCCGATAGAGTATTTTTCTTTTTCACCGCATGTGAAACAAATTCTGAATAGCGGGCTTCACTAAATTCATTAAGGGAAACTTTTTCATATAATTCCACTAACTTTTTATTTTCATCCAGAAGAGATTTTAATTCCTGATGAACAATTATTTTCTCATTCCAAAATTTCATTCGCTCGGGAGATAGATCATTATCAAGATACAGCCATACCTCTCGTTCAAATTGTTCAACCAGGCGCTTTGTATTAGTTAACATTTTCGTTCCTCAACATCGATTTTAATTTTTTCACGGCATAGTGCATATGTCCAAGTACTGTGTTTATCGGTTCCCCCGTCAGTTTTGCAATTTCTTTAAATGGTATATTTCCATGCATTCTTAACAAAAAAACTTCTCTTTGTTTTTGCGGAAGCATTTCTATCGCCTTTTCGAATTGGCTTTCAATTTCCTTTGAAACATAAGCTGAATGAGGATTATCATTACTTGATAAGTCGGCAGCCTCTTCAACGGCTATGGTATATTTTTCATGTTTCATTTTTCTGTATGAGTCTAAAGCAACATTATGGGCAATTGAAAACAACCAGGAAGAAAACTTGTTCTGTTCTTTATATTTCTTTATCCCTTTCCAAACTTTAACAAGTGTTTCTTGAAATAAATCCTCGGCAGTTGTTTGATTTCCAGATAACCGGCTTAAGTATGTTATCAAATTTTCCTTATGAGGATAAATCAAATCGGCAAATGCAGCCGAATCACCATTTTGGCATTTCTTTATCAAGTCCGGTTCCTTTATAATTTCCTTTAGTTGCATATTCTAATATAGTAAACGTAACTATTTCAATTTTATTGTACTGGGGTGAGAAAATTTTTAGGCGCCGGGTTTTAGATACATACAATAAAAAGCATTGTGCTACTCAAACTGACAGTTTTCGATACACATTGAAAGTATTGCGCTGCTCAAATTTAAAGTTTCAAGTGGATTGAAAGTTAAATTAAGTAATAAAAAACCCGGCTTAATTTGCCGGGCTAATGTTAATAGACTAATTCTGATTAATATTTCAAACTGCTCCCGCCAATAAACTCGCGTAGTACTGAATCATGCGGAACCGGGGAATCATCTTCAATCGGCTCAACTTGTTTAAGCATATTGTAAACTCTGTTCGCTCGTTTATCGGAATCAACCCTTACCGGATCTCCTTTGTACTTATCTTTCCATTCCTCGAACAAGTGAAACATCCTTGAACGGTAAAGCGGCAGTTCATAAGGCATCGCGCTGTTAACAATGTAATCGGCTGTGTTTATGAATGGAATAATATTTCGTAACTCACTCGCCCGAACATAATGCCAATGCTCTAGGGTTTGCTGCGGGTTATATGCACGGTGCACTGAATCACGAAGCATTCTTCTAATTAATCGTATGTCAGTCCACTGCACATAATTGTCATCGGCATCCTTCATCTGCATTAGCGGTTCCAAATAAAGTTTAAACTTTTGATCATTTGGAATGTCTTCACTCATTTTAGGGTAAAGACCATGCAGGCTGTCAATTAATAAAATTTCATCTTCCTCAAGATGCATTGGTGTGCGGTCGGGGTATTGGGTTCCGGTTTTAAAATCGTAATAAGGAATTTTTACCTCTTCTCCGGCGGCAAGTCTGGTAAGATGATTATCTATCATTTCCAAATCCAACGCTTGTGGGGTTTCAAAATCATAATCGCCAAATTCATCTTTCGGGTGCATTTCTAAATCGTGAAAATAATTATCCACAATTAATGCCCGGAATTTTAATCCGGCATCATTCAATCTTTGTTCTAGTTTAAGTGTAGTTGTAGTTTTGCCGGACGAAGAAGGTCCGCTGATAAAAACCATTTTAAGCTTATCTCTTCGCTCAATTATCATTTGCGATGCTTGATAAATTTGTTCGTCATATCTTCGCTCCGATTCGTGCACGATCTGCGGGAACTCTCCATTTCGTATACGTTCGTTCATCGATTCAACCGTATTAAGTTTATATTTAACCGCCCAGTTAAGTACCCGCCATATTTTAGGCCAAGGTATAAATTCCGATGGATGTGAAGCATGTTTTGCATCTTCCATCCGGGACCGATTTCTTTCGTCACGGTAAAGGATATATTCTTTTGCAACTTTTGCATGACCCTGTTCAATCAAAACTTTTTCAACAACGTCTTGTATTTCTTCAATGTGCGGCATATGGCCATCCGGAAATCTTGTTTCCATCACTTCTATAACTTTATCAGCTAATTTTTCCGCCGTATCTTTATCGCGCCCACCTACTGAAACAGCTGAGCGGTAAATTGCGTTCATCACCCGTTCTCTTTTAAAGGGCACAATAGCGCCGCTTCTTTTTATCACATGTGTAAATTTACTCATTGTTTCCTCCGATAAGACATTCACTCTTTTATAACTGCATTTAAATACTAAATTTATAATTAATTACTTTAAAAATGAATTTATTATAATGAATGTATAATTGGAATTAAATTGGTAATACCTAAACGTGGTTGCTATTTTGAAAAACAAAACTAAAAGTTAATGGCAGAAAAAGCACTAATATATATACCCGATATAAGCGGATTTACAAAGTTTGTTACGCAGACTGAAATTAGCCATAGCAATCATATAATTGCTGAGCTGATTGAAGTTATAATTAATGCAAATAATTTGAACTTGCAGATAAGTGAGATAGAAGGGGACGCTGTTCTATACTATAAGTTTGGGGAACTGCCGACTCTTAATGAGATAATTCTTCAATCGAAAAAAATGTTTTTGGAATTTCATAAACACCTAAAAATTATTGAACGCGATAATGTTTGTCAATGCGGGGCTTGTCAATCTGCATCTAATTTAGGATTGAAATTCATAACTCACTTTGGGGAGGTTAAAGAAGTTGCTATAAAAAACTTCAAAAAGTTAATGGGTAGCGATGTTATTCTTGCCCACTCTCTTTTAAAATCAAATTTAGATTTTCCTGAATACCTTTTGCTTTCAAGCAATTATCTTGATACCCAAATACAGCGGGAAGGGATTGAAGAGTGGGTTGAGTTTCAATTATATACCAAAATTTTTGAGGATTTTGGAGAGGTAAAATTGGAAGTCGTCCCTTTTGATAAATTAAAGGATCAGATTCCGCCATTCCCCGAAAACAATTTGAGTTTTGCAAATAGATTGAAGCCGGATGCATCTGTAGAAATTAACGCGCCCATTTTAACTGTGCATGAAATATTAATTGATAATGAACTAAAACTAAAGTGGGTGCCGGGAATAAAAAAAATTGAATCGGACTCTCCCATAAATAAAATTAATTCTTCGCACACTTGTGTTTTTGATGATTTGGAAATTCACTTTGTTACTCTATTTAATAAAAGAGAGGGCATTGAAATCAATTATTCTGAGGCCGGTGAACTAAATTCCGGTTTAAGTTTTGTTAGTGATTATAAACTTGTAGAGGAAAATGAAATCACAACGCTTTCGCTAAATATTATTCCTGGCAAAATTGCAGATAAAAATTTGGGTGTTATCAAAAAACTATTTTTATCAATAAAGCTATTGGTGATTGTTTTTGTTTCCAGAAGATCATCGCAAAAGAATCTAAACAAGTTTAAAGAATTTGCAGAAAGTTATTCTGTCGGATAAAAATAACTTTGAACACATTTGACAAATGCTTGAACACGAATTTAGTCATGGGTTAATACAAATAATTAAAAGAATTTAATAGCAGTTTTAACGGTTAATTTTCTTTCAAAAAAATAAGTTTTGCAAAAGATTATTTTGATTTAAAAAGATTAAGAATAAACAGCAAAGTAAATACGCCCCCGCAGGCAGCTATTAAATAAGTAGTATGCAAACCAAAAACATCTCCCAGTAATCCGACACAGAAAACCCCAATTGCAGCGAAAGAAAAATTGACTGTCATAAATAATCCATTGACAAAAGAAGGATGCTCACTTTTGGTATCGTTTACAACCGCAAGCAGAACCGGCGTGCTGGCAAATAAAAAGAATCCTAAAACTAAAAGTATTGGGAATCTTAAAAAGTCGTTTGAATAAATAAATGCAAGCATAAGCAGCGGGTTTACTGTTGCCATTATCAGCATAGTTTTTTTTCTTCCAATTTTATCGGAGATGGTGCCTGAAGTGAACGTGCCTGCTGCTCCCGCCAATTGAAGAACGGACAAAGCGATACCGGCAAACCACAAACTTTCACCACTAGATGTAAGAAAAATTGGAAGAAATATTGTTAAGGATCCTTTAATTAATGAATTAAAAAATATTATTCCCCCGATTGAAAGGAATAGAGGAATATGATTTTTGAATGTTTTAAAAATCCCGACTTGTTTTTCCCGCCCCTTAAATTCATCTGCGATTTTAATTTTTCTAAATCGTAAAAAAAGAATAAACGATGCGAGCAGACCAAAGGGAATAAGCTTCCAGGTGCCTTCGAGCCCCCAAACAGAAACCGCGCCAAGAATTACTAACGGACCCAAACTTCTGGCAATTTCACCGCCGAACATGTAGAAACTCATTCCCTTGCCGATGCGTACACCTGCAACTTGTTTTATCATTACCGGCGAAGGCACATGAAATAGTGAAGCGCCAATTCCCATCATAAAAAGTAAAATTGCAAGCGCCGTGTAGTGAGGTGCAGCGCCAAGCAGACTCATACTTACAGCGGTTATTGATGGAGCGATAATAAGCAGATATCTAACACTAATTTTATCAGCGGCTATTCCTATAAACGGATTTAGCAGTGATGGTATTCTTTGAATAACTGTGAGAAGCCCAACCATTGAATAGGAGATGTTGAGTTTTTCTATTAGTAAGGGAAGGATTGGTGCGAGGAAAGATGAATAAATATCATGCACCATGTGTGCAATTGAAATTGTAAGAACATTTCCGGTTTGAAACTTCTGCTTATTTTCTTTCAATTTACTCTTCGCTGTTAAACATTAAATCAAAGTCGCGCTCAACTGCTTTTTGATACCAATCATCCGGAACTACTTTCCAATTTTTAGTTTCAACAGGGGTTACGCTTCCTTTTTCTTCAATCCATTTCATCATGTAGTAACGCAAATCCTTTTCTGTAGAATTGATTACGCGAGTGGGAAGGTTTTCTGAATTAATTCCGGCACCGGTTACTAAATGTCCGCCACCCCCGTTACCTCTGTAACTATTTACTGCAACTTTATATCTTTTATCTAAGCTATACTCATTTCCATTGGAGAATGAACTAATTGATATTCGATTCCCTATAGGCTGGCTTACATCAACAATGTATTCTATACCTTCAGCTGAATCAAAATTATAATAACGATGTTTAAGTGCAGCGGCACCGCTCCTTTTTGAAATTATGGGATTACCGTTTTCATCAAGCACAAAACTTAATAAGTTGTCCTCTTCCGATTGCATTGTATTGAACCAAAGCGAATATGAGTATTCCAGATAATCTTTAATTTCTTTTCCCGTCAATTCCATTGTGTAAAGCAAATTTTCGTAGCGATAAAGATTAAACATATCGCGAACGTAAATTTTGCCTTCATTCAGCTTTGAATAAATTGAGAGCGGTGCAGTAAATGAAATATCAGCGCCCGTTATTTCTAATTGAATATTGTGAATCAAATCAGTAAAAGTTGAATTTGAAAAGACGGATTCTTTTGCATCAATGGTTTTTGTAAATATGCCAATCTCTCGAGACACATAATCTTTTACTTCATTAAATCCCGCATCAAAATTGCTCATAAATTTTTCATCGGGCTTTATGTTTCTCATTTCAACAATTCCGCCGGTTATTTTCTTATCCCATTTGCCTGCTGATTTATTAAATATAAAATCCACTTCAGCAATAGTAACGCTGTTTGCCCTGCTTGCCGGTCCAAGAATAACAACATCCTTTCCTTTTGGTCCCTTTACTATTTTATTCCATTCATGGTGATCGTGACCAACAAAAACAATATCAAAGCCGGGCACTAGCTCTGCGATTAATTGTGATGCGTTTTCATTTCTCGGCATATCAGCAGTTTGGTTATCGTATGTATGGTCAATCCCGGAATGAAAAAGCCCAATCAGCAAATCGGGATCTTCTTTTTCTTCAATTATTGCAGCCCATTTTTTTGCAGTAACAATCATGTCCTCAAACTCAATTCCTTCCCATATTTTTTTAGGAAGCCAATTTGGTATGCCGGGCGTAATTAAACCAAGTATGACCACTTTAATTCCATCTTTAACAATTATATGATAAGGTTTGAAATACGGTTCGTTTGTTTTTGTGTCAATAGCATTTGCCGCAAGCCATGGAAAGTTTAACTCTTCATTAAATTTATCATAAACCGGATGCCCGGTTTCAATATCATGATTTCCAACTGTTCCAACTTCATATTTCATGTAGTTCATTACATCGGCGTAGAGATGAGGCACATCTGTTTTTTCGTAATTGTAATAATAAACTGCAGGGTCGCCTTGAAGTATATCGCCATTATCAATCAATATTACAGACTGATCTTCTTTTTCTCTTTCACCCTCAACATAAGTATGCACTTGCGCCAAAGAATTATTGGAGGGTTCATCATCTACAAAATTGTATGGGAAAATTGCGCCGTGAACATCGCTAGTTTCTACTATTTTTATTCTTACGTTTTGAGCATTTATGTTAGATGAAATCAGAAATATTGATACAATAAGAAAAAGGAAAGTGGATTTTATTATTCTTTGTTTAATCATAATTATTGTGTGTTGTTAATAAGAATTTTTTGTAAAGGAAATTACAAAAGTTGCAGGAAAGAATTATAAAAAAAAGTAATACAGGCTGTCTCTTTAAAAGTCGGAAAATTTCATAAATGAAAAATTTATTTTATGGGTTAAGCAGCAAACTCAACACAAAGCGGATCAAAATAATCTTGTTATTTATTTTGAGCTTTACTTCATACCGGCTTGCAAAAACTTATTCATTGGTTTACCGGCGTAGTAATGTTTCATTAAAACATCAGCAAAGTTTTTTGCTAATATTTTTGAGCTATCGAGCTGTGCGAAAAAGTAGAATTGTTTATTTGCAATAAGTGGCTGCTTAACAGCAACTTCTTGAAACTCTTTTGGTATGCGTTTGTTCTGTTCGCCTAAAATTTTTCCAAAATATTTTTTGAATTCTTTCTCTTTCATTAAAGATTCAAATTCTTTTAGGTTAGAGACAATATGCTCTCTCAGATTCTGAAGCTGATTTTTTTCTAAAAAGTGAGCGCCGCCGTAAAACCGAACTTCATCAGCACGCAGTTCTAAATAGTAACCGGGCACAGTAAAATCTTTCCTTCCCCCGGCAGAAAGCACGGCAGAAACATTGGTCTTATAGGGAGTTTTATCCTTGCTGAAACGTACATCCTTGTAAATTCTAAATATAGCTTCGCGTGGAGTTATGTTTATCGATTCGTCATCCGCATGCATCCTATGAAGCAATTCTTGAATGAAATTTTCGAAAGGCTCTTTTACATTTTCAAAGTAGCGGGGCTTATTTTTTTCAAACCATTCGCGGTTATTGTTCTTTTTTAACTGAGTAAAAAATTTGATAAAATCTTCATTGAAGTATGACATATCGGCTCCTCGTTTTTAATTAGCCCCGCTATAAATTACGGGACTATTAAATGTACTAAATTTTAAAACTATTTGTGGGAGTGAAATGCCATCCGATTGCCCTCGGAATCTATAAAAATTGCCATGTAGCCAATTTCGTCAGAGATTTTTGATTTCTCCATAATAATTTTCCCGCCTGCTTTTTCCACTTTTGAAAGAGGCTTTGAGAGGTCTTCGCCTCCGTTAAGATAAAGAACCGAACTATTTTGAGAGGGGACATAGCCTTCATCTTCACAGAGAGATCCACCGACACCCTCTCCATCCATAGGTAAAAATGCCATTTTTATTCCCATCATTTCCTGTTGCTGTAAATCTCCGCCCAAAACTTTTTTATAAAATTCTGATGCACGATTTATATCTGTTGCGGGTATTTCGAACCAATTTATTAAGTTAGCCATACTGTACTCCAATTAAGTTTGAGGATGTAATTTTGACGATTGAAACGCAAAAAAGATTTGTTGTCTTATACAAATTATGTAATAATGTGGGGAATATTGTATTTATCTAGTCATACTTAATATCAAAAAGAGCTTCGAGTTCATGGGTTCCAAGAGTGCCGTATTTACTTACGTTGCTTAAAACAATTATAGTTTTCTCTTTATGCAAATCCCTTATAAAATAAGTTCTAAATCCTTTCCACCAGCCGGTGTGGTGTACAATTTTTGTAGAATCGGGCTTGGTGTTTATGCGCCAGCCGAATCCGTAGTTATCACTATCCCATAAATCAGAGTGAGCAGGTTTGTAAGCCTCTTCCATTTTTTCAACTGAAACTAGTTTGCCTTTGTACAGTGCCTGATCAAATTTAAAAAGATCTTCAACCGTTGAATAAATTCCTTTATCTCCAACAACTCCGTTTAGGTATGAATCATCAGCTATTCGTCTCCTAGTTTTGTATCCAATTACATCATGACTATTCAGCGAATCATCACTCTTTCTGTAAACGTAACTGTTTGTCATGTTTAATGGAGTAAAGATTTCATTATCCATAAAATCTTCAAAAGGAAGCTTGGATACATTCTGAACAATTGCTGCCAATAAACAATAATTGGTATTGTTGTAGTTATAACGTCTGTCCGGTTTGTAATACTGTAAGGGCTGATATTCAATAAAAAGATCGACAACATCTTTATTATTAATAGTTATGTTTCTTCTATCCCGCCAGTGTTCATCAGCCAAATACATATAGTTGGGCAACCCGGAGCGGTGTGTCAATAAATTACGGATCGAAATATTTTCATAAGGAAATTCCGGAAAAAATTTTCGCAGACTGTCTTCGAAAGATAATTCACCCCTTTCTTCTAAAAGCATTATTGCAAAGGATGTTAACGGCTTTGATACTGAAGCTAATTGAAATGCAGACTGAATTGTTAGGGAGTCCTTCTTCTTAAAATTTGCGAATCCGAAAGCATTTTTATAAACAACACTTCCTTTCTCCGCAAACAAAACTGTTCCATTAAAAAGCCCGCGCTTGTTTCTGTTTTTAAAAAAACTGTCAATCTTTGAAGCAGCACCAGAATATTTTTCGCTTATATCAAGATTAACAGTATCAACTTCTATTTCGGGAGCTTCTTTTTTTTGGCTTTCAATTTTAGTGCAGGCTAATTGAATAGTAAAAAGAATGACTAATGTAAAATGTATATATACTTTCAAGTTTCTTTCTTGCTAAAATTTTGATGCTAAAGTTAATAATTATGATAAATAAAAACAGATGCAAAATTATCAAATTATTTGATCAAAAAGTATTTTGTGATTCATTTAAAATTGAATTACTCTTGTTTTATAAGTACAGATTATGAATTTTAAACAAACATTATAACGAGATTAAAATGAAGAACTTTCTATTTATTATAATATCAACCGCCATTTTCGGCTGCCAATCTAGTGAATTAAAAACTCAACCGATTGAAGCCAATCTAATTGAAGGCGTTTGGGAAATTACTCAGATAATTTATCAAACACCCGGCAATCAATATGCTAATCCCGCTCCTCAAGCCGGCATATTTATTTTTACAAAAAATTATTACAGCATGACTTGGAATCCGAATGATACAAAACAGGAAAATTATAAAGATAAATGGCGACCGACTGATAACGAAAAAATTGAAAGCTATAATTCTATTATCACTAATTCTGGCACTTATGAAATAGCTGAAGGAAAATTAGTGACTACTCCAATAACAGCCAAAACTCCCGCTTTTATTGGAGGCAAAGCAATTTATGATTATTTAGTAAATGAAAGTTCTTTAACATTAACCTTACTCGAAGTTATTTCTCATGACGGTGTTTACGATGAAGGAGTAAAAAATCACAAAACAACTATTAAGCTTAAGAAAATTGAGTAGTAATGAAACCGAATTCCTCCAAAATTAGCAGTAATTCTTTAATTAATGATGAGTATAAATCTAGAATAAATACTGTCATTGATTACATAGAAGCAAACTTAAAATCTGAAATGTCACTTCAAACTCTTGCTGAAGTTGCTAACTTTTCTAGTTTTCATTTTCATCGAATATTCAAAACAATAATTGGAGAAACTCTAAATCAATTTATTCAAAGAATTAGAATTGAAAAAGCAGCAACCTTATTAATTAATAATCCGAAGTTTTCAATTACTGATATCTGCTACGAATGCGGATTTTCTAGTCCCTCTGCATTTGCCAGATTATTTTTACAATATTACAGGATGAGTGCTACTGAATGGCGAAATGGTGGTTTTAAGACATATAGCAAAAAGAATAAAGCAAATAGCAAGAATGGTCAATTAAATAGCAAAGGTGGTAAAGAAATAAGTATATCCTCAAATTATTTTGATACTGTAAATCAAAAACAATTTTGGAGGATTAAAATAATTGACGCAAAAGAAGTTAAAATTGAAGTAAAAAATATTCCAGATTTTCATGTAGCCTATATTCGCCATATTGGTCCGTACCAAGGAGATGGACAATTGTTTGGTCGGTTATTCGGAAGACTTTGCCAATGGGCAGGACCAAGAGGATTACTAAATTTTCCTGAGACTAAAATGTTATCAATTTATCATGATCCGCCAGACGTAACAGATGATGAAAAGTTAAGATTAAGCGTTTCAATTTCAGTTCCAGAGGAAACAGAAGTTGATGGAGAAATTGGGAAGATGAAAATTGCCGGCGGTAAATATGCCGTTGCAAATTTTGAGTTAGCTGAGAATGAATATTCCGAAGCATGGGAAACTATATATGGTAAGTGGCTGCCTCAGAGTGGATATCAGCCAGACGACAAACCTTGCTATGAGTTATATTTGAACAATCCGGAAACGCATCCCGAAAAAAAATGTATTGTTGATATACACATTCCTGTTAAACCACTATAAATTAAAACCGTCAATAATTTTATTGGCGGTAAAATTTTTAATTTTTAACCTTAACACCATGCGCATGAAATCCTGTCCCTCCAAAGTGACCCATAATTTCGATTGCCTTGGAAACCTCGAAGCCAACCGGCAATTGTGCGGGACCTGAAACCATATATTCCTTACCGGTTTTATCAACGACATAAAAAACAGAGCCTTCAGAGTTTTTCTGAACACCCTTTTCGGCAACATATTTTACAACAATTGGAATGCTTGCATTACTGTCCTTATCAAAATTAGCGAAGGAGCCTAATTCATCACTTGGAGCAAAATAAAAAAAGTACAATAGTGCAACTATTACAACTACTAATCCGGGAAGTATAAATTTTTCTATCTTTTTCATATTCACTTACTACTTAGTTTTATAATTTGATTTTTACGAACAGCAATATAATAATTACTGTAAAATTACTACTCAATTTATTATATCAACAAATTAAAATCTACACCATATCTCAATTTAGAAATACTAATAGCTTTTTCTTCATTCATGTTAAATTATTATTTTGAATCAACCGTTCAAGAAAATTTGAGGAAAAAATGAAATTTTCAAAATTGATATTTGTAATATTAAGTTTCCTAATGTCGGTTTCAATTATTGCTCAGGATACAAATAATGACCCGGTAATTAAGAAACTCAAAAAGGATAATGAAAATCTTCACCATAGGCTTGATGAAATTGAAAGGATGGTTGATGATGTAATTTGGCAGCAGCGCCTTGGAGATGCGGCATTCATTGATAAAGTTTACATTACAGGTCCGCCGCTTTGGAAAGAAAAAAACCCAACCGGACAAGGATACGGCAATCCGACAAAATTTTGGTCGTATGTTTTTATACCAAACACAATCGATTATGATAAAAAATATCCGCTCATAGTTTTGCCCCACGGCGGCGTGCACGCAAACTTTACAACTTATTACACACACATTATTCGCGAATTGATGGCTCAGGAATATATTGTTGTAGCTGCAGAATATCGTGGAAGCACGGGTTACGGAAAATCTCACTACGAAAAAATTGATTACGGCGGATTGGAAATTGAAGACGTGAATGCAAGTCGACAATATATGATCGACAATTACAATTTTGTGGATGAAGATAGAGTCGGGATAATCGGCTGGAGTCACGGCGGGTTAATTGCATTGCACAATATATTTGAGCATCCTGAAAATTACAAAGTCGCGTTTACCGGCGTTCCGGTTAGCGATCTAATTGCAAGAATGGGCTACAAAGATCAATCTTACCGAGACCTCTATTCCGTTGATTATCACATTGGTAAACCCGCTGATGAAAATGTTGAGGAGTACCGAAAGCGATCACCGGCATGGCAGGCACATAAACTGCAAACACCTTTGCTTATTCACACAAATACCAATGACGCGGATGTGAATGTTCTTGAAGTTGAGCATTTAATAAAATCATTAAAAGCCGAGGGTAAAAAATTTGAATATGAAATATTCAAAGATATTCCCGGAGGACATTCATTTGATAGAATTGATACAAAACATGCAAAACAGACTCGTACAAAAATTTATAAATTTTTAGCAAAGTATTTATCACCGCCAAAAGTTTTGGATTCAGTTGAGAAAATTATGAGAGCATCTTATTTGAAATAGATGTTAATTTTATTACAAATTTAACATCGCTTTCTGCCTGAAAAATTATTTTCCAGGCAGGGTCTGACAATTTTCAGGCATTTAAATATTTATAAAAGTTTTGTTTTTAGCCCCAATTATAACTAAACGAACAAAATAGAGCGCTGGTACGCTTATTGGCTCACCGAATGAAACAACTTTAGTTATAATTTAATTTGCAGGGGTTAAAATGATTAAAAGGGTCTTTTTATTTTTAGTTTTATTCACACTTTGCACAACAGTAAACGGACAATGGTCTAGCGAATGGTCAACTTCAAACATATCATCCACCACTGCATCCGGATGGTTAAGCTTTCAAAGAAACGGGGATGAATGGAATGCTTGTTTTTACGAAGTAGGCGCTGAAAATTTTAGAATTATGCAGTCGGCATATTCGAGCACAGCAATTTATACTTATACGTTTACAGCGCCGGAAGTGTTGGCGGGTAATCAAGTATATTCACTGGGCATTGATTTAACCGGCGATAACATAACTGAATTTTACGTGCTTGGTTATTACGGCAATGCCGAGCCTTACCGTCAATCAATGAAGATCTTTGATATCACAACTGGCAATATTTTGTTCGAACGAAATGATGCAGCATACTTTTTTACGTATCCGGTTATTTGGGATGTTGATAATGATGGAGTTTTAGAATGCACACTCGCACGTTATGATTATCCAATTTTTGCAGGTTATATTTATGAAGTTTATAACACGAACGTAACCACAAATGTTAAATTAGATATCCCGATTCAGACAAAATTTACGCTCGAGCAGAACTACCCTAATCCTTTTAATCCAAGTACAAATATTAATTATAGTGTAAAGAATGCTGAACATGTACTGCTGAAAATTTATGATGCCAAGGGTGAGCTTGTTAAAACTTTAGTTAATGATGAGATGGCTGCGGGCGACTATTCAATAAAATGGGACGGTACAAATCATAATGGTATGAAGGTTTCATCCGGCACATATTTTTATCAGGTAAAAGCCGGGCAATCTATTCAAACAAAGAAAATGATAATGATAAAATAGTATTTTGTAGTACGAAATTAATCAAGGTGAAACAATGAGCAAAATAACAATATCATCAAACCTGGCAGTGAGCGATAACGGATTTTTATTTCTGCCGTCAACGGGAGAATCATTTACACTGAACCCAATCGGTAAGCTAATTCTTACCGCGCTTAAAGAAGGCAAGGAACAGCAGCAAGTAATTGATATGATAATGGAAGAATACGATATAGACAAAAGTTCAGCAGAAAAAGATTTGGACGATTTTATTAGTCAACTAAAAAACCACAAATTGATAATTGAACAATGAAAATTGCAGTAACAGGTTTAAATAATATTGATAGTCCGGGTCCCGGCGTTCCTGTAATAAGAGGAATTAAAGACTCGAACAATTTTGACGGCGAGATAATCGGATTGATATATGACTCACTTGAACCGGGCGCTTATATGGAAAATGTTGCTATTCGCAATTATCAAATTCCATATCCGTCCGGCGGGCTCGATGTTTTGTTCGAAAGAATAAAAATTATTAATGAAAAAGAAAAAATTGATGTAATTATTCCGACCCTGGATGCAGAGCTATACGGCTTTGTTAAGCTTTCGCCAAGATTAGAATCACTTGGAATTAAAACATTCTTGCCAAGCCAGGATCAGCTTAATGTTAGAGCAAAAGATAAGTTGTTTGACTTTTGTAAAGCCAACGGCATTAAAACTCCGAAAAACATTCTGGCAAATTCTATCAACGATCTACAGAAAATTCCATCGGAAATAAAATACCCTGCCGCCATTAAAGGAATATTTTACGATGCCTACATTGTAAATAATTTTGATGAAGCTGTTACTGCATTCGAAAAGATGCAATACAAATGGGGACTGCCGATAATCGTTCAGGAATTTGTAAAAGGCGAGGAATATAATGTTGCGGCACTAGGCGATGGATCAGGAAATACTATTGGCGCAGTTCCAATGAAAAAATTGTATATAACCGACAAGGGCAAAGGATGGGCGGGCGTTACTATTGATGATTCCGTGTTAATTAATCTTTCGAAAAAAATAATTGAAAGCTTAAAATGGAAAAGCGGCGCAGAGTTAGAGTTTGTAAAAGTAAAAGAGTCTAACGAATATTTTTTATTGGAAATCAATCCGCGCTTTCCTGCATGGGTTTATCTTGCAGTGGCAGCAGGGCAAAATCTGCCGTACGCTTTACTGCAATTAGCCAGTGGCGATAAAGTGGAACCGTTTAAGGAGTATGAAGTTGGGAAAATATTTATCCGCTACTCGTGGGATTTAATAACAGACATAAAAAGATTTGAAGAAATTAGTGTTAAAGGAGAACTGAATCATGGATAAGAAAATTTATGAAAGACCGTTAATCATAAAACAGCAATCGGGTTTGATGAATAAATTTGGTTCTTCAACCATAAGTGCACCGGTTACGGAAATTGATAGAGTGCCGGTTAGAGATATCGTTGAAAAATTTGGATCCCCAGTGTTTGCATTTTCCGAACGCAAAATTAGAAACAATCAGCGTGAAATGTTTAGGATATTTAAAACGCGATACCCGAAAGTTCAGTTCGCATGGTCGTACAAAACAAATTATATGAATGCCATTTGCTCGATCTTTCATCAAGAAGGATCATGGGCAGAAGTAGTATCTGAATTTGAATATGAAAAAGCACGCCAGCTTGGCGTTGAAGGGGAGCATATAATTTTTAATGGTCCTGCTAAAACCGCTGAGGGATTAGAACGAGCAATTAAGGAAAAAGCAAAAATTCATATTGATCATTTTGATGAACTCTATTTGCTGATCGAACTTACCGAAAAATTAAACTTAACTGCTGACGTTGCGATACGTGTAAATATGGACGTAGGCATTTATCCAAAGTGGGATCGCTTTGGTTTCAACTATGAAAATGGTGAAGCTGATCAAGCATTAAAAAGAATTGTGATGAATGATAAATTAAATTTGATAGGGCTTCATACACACATCGGCACGTACATAATGAGCACAGAGCCATACAAAGCAGCGGCAACAAAGCTTGTAGTTTTAGCAAATAAGCTGAAAGAAAATCATAATATTACATTGGATTATATTGATATGGGCGGCGGACTCCCATCAAAAAATACTTTGAAGGGACAGTATCTTGAGGCCGAGCAAATACTTCCAAGCTATGAGCAATACGCCGAAGCGATCACATCGCCATTTTTCAATTTAACAATGCCGCCGGATGAATTCCCAACATTAATTATTGAAAGCGGCAGGGCGCTGATAGATGATGCGGGCTTTCTTATAAGTTCAGTGATTGCTAACAAAAGATTATCGGATGGAAGAAGAGCGGTAGTGATTGATGCCGGTGTAAATTTATTGTTCACGAGTTTTTGGTTTAAGCACAGAGTTGCGCCGGGTCAAAATGCCGGCAGCTTTACAGAAAACTCAACATTGTACGGACCATTGTGCATGAACATCGACTGCATTAGAGAAGAAATAGTTTTGCCTGCACTAAAGAAAGGCGAGCTTGTTGTAATCATGAATGTTGGTTCATACAGCGTTACGCAATGGATGCAGTTTATTTCAATGCGACCAAACATAGCCTTGGTAACGGAAGAAGAAGAAGCTGTGCTAATTAGATCAAATGAGAATTTAGAATATTTGTCATCATTAGAAGTTGTACCGGAAAAACTTAAAACATTCAGTCTGCATTAATATGAAAACAAAAATGTTAAAAGCCGTCGATTCAATATTGTATAGTTATGCACAAATTTTCTTTTCGAACAGAAAATGGTTTGGCTCAATTGCTATGCTTTCCACATTCATTGTTCCGCAAATAGGAATAATGGGATTGGGCGGAGTAATGTTATCGAACTTACTTGCTTACTTATTAAAATTTGATAAGGACAAAATTGAAAGCGGCTATTACGGATTTAACGGATTGCTATTCGGGGCTTCGGCTGCATACTTTTTTGAGATAACACCATTTTTAATTTTTCTAGTTGTACTCTTTATCATCATTTGCTTTTTTATGTCGGCAGCGCTTGAGCATTTACTTGCTAATCTTTTTAATCTGCCCGGGTTGAGTTTGCCATTTATTTTTACGCTATACATATTTTTTGTGTTCACTACTAATTACGATACAATATTTTTTAAGGGATTAAATTTTGAAGATTATCAGTTCCTAAGTTTCATCCCCGATTTTATTAAGATTTATCTTAAATCATTTTCACTTATTTTGTTTCAGTCGAGTTTAATCTCAGGCTTAATATTAGTAATTGCTGTGCTTTTATTTTCCCGCGTACATTTTGTGAACAGCATAATTGCATTCACGTTCAATTATTTTTTTGTGAATTTAATTTTCCCCGAAGTATCAACCGACTTGTTAATTTTAACTTCTTTCAACTCGATACTTACTGCGTTTGCATTAGGCGGAAGTCTGGTTATCGTTTCACGCAAGTCAATCTTTCTGATAATTCTTTCATCATTAATGATAATTGTTTTTGCGGGGTTCTTTTCAAAATTGCTGGTGAATTATTTACTTCCGGTGCTGGTACTTCCGTTTAACTTTGTTGTGCTTTCAACAATTTACAGTTTAAAGTTTAGAAAAGATCAAACGGATATGGTGCTGCTATACTTTAAGCCCGGCTCGCCTGAAGAAAATTATTACTATCACGATAACAGAAAGAATAGGTTTGCTAAGTTTAAATATATTTTTCCCGAACTGCCGGTATTTGGTGAATGGAAAATTTCGCAAGGGATTGATGGAAACATTACTCACAGGGAAGCGTGGAAGCAAGCATGGGACTTTGTAATTGCCGAGGGAGATAAAGAATACAAAACCGATGGAGAGCAAAAAGAAGATTATTACTGTTATGATACTCCGGTTGTTAGTCCAATGGATGGTGAAGTTGCAAGAGTAATAGATAATGTAGATGATAATAATATTGGAGAGATCAATCACAAGCAAAATTGGGGAAATACGATCATCATTGATCATGGCGAAGGTTTATTTTCATCTTTATCTCATCTTAAGCTAAACTCAATTAAGGTTAACAAGGGAGATAGCGTTAAGAAAGGACAAATAATTGCAAACTGTGGCAATAGCGGTCGATCGCCGCAGCCCCATTTACATTTTCAATTTCAACTGACGGATAAACTCGGTGATAAAACATATGAATTCCCGATCTCGCATTTTTTAGAAAAGGATGATTCAAAGTTTGTTCTAAAATCATTTGATTACCCGAAAGAAAATACCTTCGTAAGAAATATTGAAACTCATAAAGCGCTTAAGAAGGCATTCGATTTTCAGCTCGGTGATGAGTTTATTGTTGAATATAATTTTAACGGTGAAGAGAAAGTTGAAAAGTGGGAAGTTGAAGTTGACATGCTGAACAATGTGTTTATCCAAACTGATAATGGCGCAAAAGTTTTTCTTTATCCACGCGAAAAAGTATTTTACTTAACTCATTTTATCGGGAATAAAAAATCCGCACTATATCATTTTTATTTATCAGCACTCAGCGTGCCTTTGGGATATCTTGATAATTTAGAATGGCAGGATAAATATCCTATTTCAACGACGGTGAATAGTTTTGTGAAATATTTATCGGAGCTAACATTAATATTTGCGCCATCGTTAAAGTCTTATGCTGATTTCAAATTTGAAAAAAGAATTAATGGCTCTAAGAGTTTCATTGTTAAAAATCATTTAGTAAATAAAGGAAGAGGATTATATAAATTATTTAATGAAGAAGGCAATGGTCAAATTGAAATTGATTTTGACGGAGAGATAAAATCATTTTCGTTCGAAAAGAAAAATTCTAAAATTACTGCTAAAATAAAAATTAAAGAGGATTAAAAATGAAATCGAAATTAGTTGCGTTTGTTTTGCTGATGCTGTTTACAAACTACTCGGCAAATACAATTTTGTCCGATAAAAAATTAATAGCTTTTCAATCATCAATCTCTGCCGAAAGCAATGGTAACTATAACAGCGCCATTAAATTCCTTGAAGATATTTACAAAGATTTAAGCGATGACTACTTAACTAACTTGCGGCTTGGCTGGTTAAATTACGTTAAGAAGGATTATGAAAAGTCAGTTAAGTATTACAACAAGGCAATAAAAATTTGTGACAACTGTACAGAAGCAATGCTGGGGCTAACATATCCTTTATCTGCTCAAAATAAATGGGACGAGGTTGAAAGTATTTATGAAAGAATACTTGAAACGGATGAAAATAATTATGCGGCAAATTTGAATCTCGGTAAAATTAAGTACAACGCTGCCGCATACTTAAACGCTAAAATATATTTTGAAAAGATTTATGAAGATTTTCCAAGCGATGTAGAAACAAATATTTATCTGGGCTGGACATATTACCAGCTTGGCAATGCTTCAAAGGCGAATGATTATTTTACCGATGCTTTAATTAATGATCCGGACAACAGCAGCGCACTTGAAGGGATAAATTTAACCAGATGAAGAATTTTACTATAAAAATATTTGTTGTGATGGTATTCCTTTCCATCTCTGTAAGCGGACAAACAAAATTCACGCCGTCATTCTATTTTACGTACGGCGACTACTCGAATAAAAATTATTCAAATAGCTTTGCCGGCTATGCAACGCTTGCAATTAAAAACGCCGATTTTATTACAGGGGCATTTGAGCAATTAAATATTAAAAATGATGAGTGGACGTATGATCAAACGATGCTTACCGCCGGATATACAAAAACAATTTATCCGTTTTATGTAAAATTAAATTATTCACATGTAATGGGTGAGTTTGATTATTTGCCGTTTCCTTTTACTTATAAGGAATTTTTAAATGTTTACAATACAAGTCTCATTTACAATTACTATTTATTTTATTTTGGAACGTCATTCACATATCAAGATGTAAACGGTTTAGAGTCTGTTGTTGCAAAGCAATTCAAGTTTAATATTGGTTGGATAGCCTCATCAAAGATTTCATTTTCAATATCGCCGCTTTATACAACCGTTACTGACGGTCGCGCATTAACTTCGGTTTATGGCAAGCTGAAATACTCTCCGATAAAGCTTCTCACAATTACACTTGGTGCAATGGCAGGTAAACGCGCCTACTACTTTGATGAAAATCTTTTAACAATATTTAATCAAGATGAGACACAAAAAAAATTATACAGCGCAAGGGTTGAATTCAATTTAACTGAACAGTTTAAGCTTCCTATTGTAGTTCAATACAGTGCGTTTGAAACTTATGACATTAAATATTTTACAGCAGGAATTGTTTTAAAGTTTTAAAAATTTATATGGCAGTCATTAAAATAAGCAGGCTTCGACTGCAATAAATTTACGCGGAACTCTTGATTTATAAATATTGTTATGCGATTATTACTTATTGCTAAAATCATTTGTGAGTAAAAAGATGATCGATTTCCTAAGCGACTTTAAGACCACATTAGATTCCGCCGAAAAGGCATTACTCATTTATTCAGATGAAGAAAGTCTTGATGCATATGCACCGGGAAAATGGAATAAACGGGAAGTAATTGGGCACCTAATTGATTCGGCATGCAACAATCATTTCAGATTTGTAACCGCACAATTTAAAGATGATTTAGTATTTCCATCTTACGATCAAGAGAAATGGTCATCGTTTCAATCAGCCGAAACACAGTCGTGGAAGTTTTTAGTGTCGTTATGGAAAAAATATAACTTACACATTCTTCATATCGTATCACAAATTCCTGATGAAATATTAGACAGAGAAATCAACGAACATAATTTTGATGTGATTTGTTGGAAGCCAATACCACAAGAGGAAGCCGTTACCTTAAAATATCTGATCAAAGATTATTATGGTCATCTAAAGCATCACTTAAGTCAAATACTAACATAAATTTTCTAGAAACTATTTTAATTATTTGTCATTCTGAGGAGCGAAGCAACGAAAGCCTGCCTGCCGTAGGGCAGGAATCTCTCGCGAAAAACCACAGAGGGGCAAACATGCAATTCACTTTTAGCTTATTAATTGACATGGATTATCTTTTAATATTTTTAGGACTGGCATTTACAATTGCAGGATTGATCGGCTGCATTATTCCGTCTATTCCAGGTCCGCCATTAAATTTTATTGCTTTGCTTTTACTAAATTGGGTTGACCCCACAATTTTTACAAAAGAATTTATGTTCTTCTTTTTTATAACTGTAATAACGACAATCATCGGTGATTACACGCTGCCTTTAAGCGGAAAAGCTTTTGGTGTTACACGTTACGGAATTTGGGGTTCGATGCTTGGTATGCTTACCGGAATTATTTTCTTTCCGCCATTCGGAATGCTAATTGGAATTGCGGTAGGTGCAATAGTTGGAGAACTTTACGCCGGCAAGGAAAACTCAGAAGCACTAAAGGCAGGGCTATTTACTTTTATAGTGAGCATCTTAATGATAGTAGTTAAGCTTGTTCTATCGGTAATAATGAGTTACCACTTTTTTAAGGAAACAGTGAATTATATTTTTTAATTATTTTCCTTTGTGTCCTTTGCGAAGTATTTCTTCGTGATCTTCGCGGTTAAAGTATTTTTAAAGTCCAACCACAAAGGACACAAAGCAATTAAATTAAAGCAACAAGTGTTTTATCGTTGATTTTATGTCCCCCATCGTAAACGATCAGCTCATGTTTAATTCCATGATCGTTTAACTTTCTTTTTTCGCCTTCAATTTGTTCGGAAGTAATGAATGGATCTTTATCCCCGATTAAAATTTTCAAACGGATGGAATTAAACTTTTCCTTATTCTCTTTCAAATCAATATCATTCGGAACACCACCGCCCCATAAAATTAACTCATCAATTTTTGAATTACTATTAATGAACCATCGGCAAACAGTTGCTGTGCCTTGAGAAAATCCAAATGCTGTTTTTATTATTTTTTTATCTGGCGAATGTACTTCAACTTCTTCATAATAAATTTTATCAAGGAATTTCACATAATCACTGATCTCATTCAGCCGGTCTTCTTTTGTCATCCATGATGCACCAACATTTCCGTAGAATCCTTTTGAATAAAACCTGTGCAGCCCTTCAGGGGCAATTACAATAAATTTTTCTTTATCAAGTGAGTCAAAGTTTAGTAAAAATTCCTCAGCTAACTCACCGTAACCGTGACATACGATTAATATCTTTTCAGTCTTTTCATTAAAGCTTCCGTTTAAAAAATATCTTGCAGTTTTAGTCGTTTGTATATATTTGTTTATTGCCATGGTTATTCTTTATGAGAAATTATTTTTATTTCATCGCCAACATTAATTTGTCCGGTTCCTTTGTGAATTAAATTTTCGCCGAATAAAATTTTACTGCCGGAACGACGATATGTTGAAAGGGTTGCTAGCGGCTCTTTGTTTTTAGCGGCAGTCTCCTGGTCAATTGTTGTAATAACACAGCGGGCACAAGGTTTTACAGCAAAGAATGTCATTTCGCCAATTCGTATTTCGCTCCAATTATCTTCTTCGAATGCATCGCCGCCGGTAAAAACAATGTTGGGTCTAAAGTTTGTAATTGGAACCGGATTATTTAACCGTCGATTTAGATCGTCGAGAGCAGATTGACCGATAATTAAAAAAGGGAATCCATCAGCAAAGCTTACAATTTCATTTTCTTTTGCATGTTCTTTGCTTACTTCGCGTTTTGTTTCATCCGGCATATAAACAAGTTTGCAATTAATTCCTAAAAAATCGCTAAACCATTTATTGAATCTCTTATCGACGACGTTCGCGACAACTGCATCATCCCAGATTTTAACTTGCAGTTCTTCATCAGTAAATTTGCCGATCGGTATTTCAATTTTATTTATTGGATTATTCTTCTCTGAAACTTCTAAAATACCGTCAGTTATATTTGTTTTTAAAAAAGTCATTCGGGGAAAATCACGCTGAGTAAAAAAGCAGTTATTCCCATCAACTAACAACCAGCGGCGGTCGTGCTTTAATCCGCGGTCTGTTACTTCGGCAGACTGTAGACTGATCCCTCCAAGTGATTTGATCGGGTGAATGTATAGTTCGGATATTTTTAGCATTAATAAATTTTAGTTTTTTGTAAATATGTTGGTGTGAAGATAATTGGATTATTATAAATAATCATTAGTTGATTTCTTCTGGTGGTATTTTTGTTCAACTGCTCCGCAGTTGGATTTATTATTCTTTATCGTGCATCTACAAACATTAGATGGCTAACGCCATCTGACAAATTATAGTAGAAAAAGTTAAGGTACAACAGGCTTGAATTATAATTATTATTCTGTAAATAAAGAGTGGAGGTATGAAGTTGAAATGTTTCAACCGCATTAGCGGTTTAATGTTTGTAGAAATAAATCAATAAATAAAATCCAACCGCGTAGTGGTTGAATTTATCACTCTAACTTATATTTTGTCCACCAGAATCTTTATATTTACATCATGAAATTCAGAACAGAAATTAATTTAGCAAAAAGTGATTTGCAAATTGAACACAAAAATTCCGTAATAACATTTGGTTCATGCTTCGCTGAAAACATATCCGAATATTTTCAATTCTACCGTTTTAATGTAATGAAAAATCCTTTTGGAGTACTCTACAATCCTATATCTGTCTTGAATGCCATTAAGTCATTGGAAGAGCAAAAGGAATTTTCTGAATCAGATTTGGATTTCCATCAAGATGAATGGCATAGCTTTTATCATCACAGTGATTTTTCAAATCATGTTAAGGATGAATGCTTAAATAGCATTAATGAAACTGGAAAAACTGCTTCAGAGTTTATTCGAAAGACAAAAGTTATAATAATTACTTTCGGTACTGCATTTGTATTTAGGCATCTCGAAAAAGAAATTGTTGTTTCTAACTGTCATAAAATTCCTTCAAATAAATTCAAACGATTTAGGTTATCAATTGATGAATCAGTATTGAATATTAATTTTATTATTGATTCGATTAGTAGAATAAACAATGATGCGAAAATAATTTTTACAGTTAGTCCCGTAAGGCATTGGAGAGACGGCGCTGTAGCAAATCAGCTTAGCAAAGCAACATTACTACTGGCGGTTAACAATGCGGTAAGTACACATTCCAATTGTTTTTATTTTCCTTCATACGAAATTGTTATGGATGATCTAAGAGACTACCGCTATTATGAAGCAGATTTACTCCACCCTAATAAATTAGCAACCGACTATATTTGGGAAAAGTTCTCCAACACTCACTTTTCGGAAAAATGTTTATCCGCAATGAATGAAATGAAAGTAATTGCAGAAGCACGAATGCATCGCCCAAGAAATATTGTTTCTGAAGCACATCAAAAATTCTTGAAAAAGCAATTAAAGTTTATAGATCAATTAGAGTTAAAGTATGGTCATTTAAATTTGGAAGAGGATAAAAAATATTTTAAGGAACAGTTGAATTTATAATTCCCAAACGGAACATTCGATCCAGCTATCGGATGAACCGGAAAAGTATTTGTTTTCGCCCAATCTTTGCTTTTCAATACCTTTTAAATTTTTTACTTCTACTAATTTCCCACCGCTCGCAGTAACAAGTTCTGCCATAATTTCATTTGTATAAAAATTAATATTTTTGAGACCAATGCTTTCCTGGATCGTTGAATAAATCGATTGAGGAATTTTTCTAATTTCCTCTGAAACATTTTCTGTGGGGAGTAAATACTCAACAAGTAATTGGTTATTCTTTTTGCTCGACTTAAAACTAGCTATTATATTTTTTATATCATCCGGTGAAAGAAAACATGCAATCCCTTCCAGAATAACAATGCATGGAATATTATTATAATATTCATGCAAACATGAGTTCAGCATCATCAATATCGGTTTGGATGAAATATCGGCAGTAATACATTTTATCTTTTCAGAATATTTGGGAAACTGACGATCGTACAATTCTTTTTTCTCCTCCATTCCCACCAAATCAATTTCTAAAATTTTATTTATTTTTTTTAGATGCTGATTTAGCAGACTTAAGGAAAGTGGAGATTTACCCGCTGCTAATATAATTATCAAATGTTCTTCATCGCTGGCAGCAAGTTTTTCCGAAATATAATTTTCAATAAAATATTTTCTGTTTAAGATTACTTCATCATACCATTCACAAATTGAATTACATTTTTCATAAAGTTCATTCCCGGAGGACAGATCAAGGTGAGAGATAAACTTATCTAAAATTTCACCTTCAAAAGCGCGTTTACCCCAAAGCATGTTTAAGGCGGCTGCCGGTTCTAACTTTATCTTATCCATTATCATTCAATTTATTTCATTCTTATTCTTAAATTTTCATCGGTCAATTCATTTAAAGCGTTGCTTGCTATCCATTTTGCTGATTTACTATCAATCTTGTAAATATCTTTTGCAGTTTTAATAGCTAATTTGTTCAGTCGAATATTCCGTTTGCCGATTTGGCGTAAAGCCCAGTTAACAGCTTTTTTAACAAAGTTCCGCTCATCGGTAGCCTCTTTTTTTATTAACGGTAAAAACTCTTCAAATATTGTATCGGCAAACTCTTTTTTATGCACCGCCATAACTGCCATTAAAACAAATCCCGCTCGTTTCGTAAACTCTTTTTTGCTGGCATGCCATTCAAAAGCTTTGTCATAAGCATGACGAGAATAGACAAACAAATTGTTACAACATTGATCACATAAATCCCATGAATTAAAATCTTTTACCCAATTATTCATTTCGGACTTAGTAAGCAAGTTAGGGTCACCAATCATTGAGGCAAGTATGCGTGCTTCATGCAAACCCGATTTCCAGAGTTCTAATGCTAAATTGTGATTTTTTCTAACTGTTTTTGCAAGTTTTCTGAGGTATGGAATTCTAATTCCAAAAGCAAATTTGGTATTAATGCCAAACCTTTCCATGTCCGGAAGAAATTTGGGGTCACCCAGCTGTTTGAGTTCTGTAAGAATTATTTTTACTTCCGGAGCTAAAGAGTTCATTTTAGAATCAGTAACTAGTTAATCCCTCATTTAATTAGAAAAGGAAAGCAATTTAATTTCGGAGTATTCCTTTCATTAAATTGTAATTATGTTTGACCATCTAAAATATAATTTTGTTGCATAAAAGCTTAATAAAAATGTTAATGTTTGTTAAAACAATATTGGCAGAAAAGGATGTGAAGTGTTCAGAAAATCAAATTTTTAATTTCTTAATGCAAAGCTAATTAATTACACTTAAAAATTCCTCCTTTTCTTATTATCTTTCAAGGTACGATTATTGGCACAGAATGAAGAACGGTATGTATAATACGCAAAGAAAATTATTGAAAAGTAAATTTAGAAAGAGTGTGAATGGTATTTCTTAACCCGGCTGTTTTATTTGGTCTGCTGGCAGCATCAATTCCTGTTTTAATTCACCTGATAAATCTAAGAAAATTAAACAAGATTGAGTTTAGTACGCTTGCATTTTTGAAAGAGCTTCAGAAAACCAAAATTAAAAAGGTAAAACTGAAGCAGTGGATTCTATTAGCTTTGCGGATACTCATTATCATTTTTCTTGTTAGTTCATTTGCGCGTCCAACTCTAGAAAGTGTTTCTTTGGCGGGCGTTTCTTCAACAGCCAAAACTTCATCGGTTATTATTATTGATAATTCATTCAGCATGTCGGTCGTTACCGAAAACGGTTCTTATTTCAACCAGGCAAAGTCAATTGCGAAATCTATTTTAAAAGAATTTGAAGAAGGGGATGAAATAATAATTATTTCCACTTCTAATATTCAAAACTACGGGTATGAATTTTCCAGAAACATGGATCAGATAGGAAAGAATCTTGATGAAATTGAGATTACCGATTTAAGCGGTGATTTGAATACGGCTATTGTTTTAGCAGGTGAGGCGCTATCTAATTCCCAAAATTTCAACAAGGAAATTTATTTGCTTTCTGATTTTCAGCAAGGACGAATTTATAATGATGAAAAAGAATTGAAGGATTTGAGCAATTTGTTTGGTGAAGAAATAAAACTCTATATGTTTGAATTTTCCGGTAAAGATGTTAACAATCTCGCAGTTACAGATTTCAAAATAAACAACCAAATTTTCCAGAAGGGAAAGCCGGTCAGTTTTTCAGCAACCATTACTAATTTTGCAAAAACAGCCCAGAACGATGTTGTAGCTTCATTATTTATTAATGGAAATAGAATGGCGCAAAGCAATCTTTCCCTTGAACCGGATGCAGCCAAAATTATAAATCTTGAAACAACATTAAACGAAACCGGTTTGCTCGAAATTTTTGTTGAGATTGAAGATGATGAGATTTTGCAGGACAATAAAAGATTTGCTGCGATAAATATTCCCGGTCAGATTGAAATTGCAATTTTTTCCGACGGTCCCGAGAACATTAATTTTATTGAGCTTGCACTAAGCGGAAGCACAGCCAACAGTAATTTTAATCTAACAAAAAAGGTAACCAGCCAGCTTACTTCTCTTAATCTAAATAAATTTGATGTTATAATTTTGATCGGAAGTGAAAATGAAATTAACCTAACTAGATTAGTTGATTATATTCAAAGCGGCGGCGAGTTGATCGTTATGCCCTCTGTGACAACATCTTTCAATAACTATCAAAAAATAATTAATGAAGTTGGCTTGAATATTCAGGTAAAAGAGGTTGGTAAAATTAATGAAACGCAAAATTATTATTCATTTGAAAAAATAGATTTCGTGCACCCCTTATTTTTTGACATGTTTGAAGATAACTCCAAACCGAAAATTGAATTACCGGATATATATTATTATATGCAAGTTAATCCCGGTGGGTCAGGTAAAACAATTATTTCAATGCCGGATAATTCTGCATTTTTAAGCGAGTACATTGTCGGAAATGGTAAAGTTATGGTCTTCAATACAGCACCGGTTTTAAACTGGAGCAACTTTCCGCTAAAGGGAGTTTTTGCGCCGCTGTTAAATAGGTCCATTTACTATCTAATTTCGGAGCGAGCAAATAATAAGGAAAATATTGTTGGTGAAGAACTTACTCTTTCGCTTGCAGATAGAGCAGTTCAAAAAATTAATATTATAAAGCCCGGAAACAGGGAAGAAATTATTAATCTCGATACCCTAAATAATAGAAGACCATTGAGATTTAATAATACTGGCTCAGCGGGAATTTATAAATTTATTTCTGAAGGCAATGTTATTGATTTTTATCCGGTAAATGTAAATCCGCAGGAATCAATAACTAAAAATTTAGATGAAGATGAAATTGAAAATTATTTAAATATAATCGGCTTCAATGGAACAAGCTATTTTATTGGGCAGGACGATGATTACAAGTCAATTATTTATCAGGCAAGATTTGGAACAGAGCTTTGGCGGTTGTTTCTCCTACTTGCATTTTTACTTGCGATAGTTGAAATGGCTGTCGCAAAAAATTCTAAAAAAGATATTGTAGAAATTACATGACGGGACGAATGGAAGAAATTATTTCGGACAAAAAGGAAAAGGCTATTTTAGTTGCTGTGCGCACTAAAGATATTACTAAGGAAAAAGCGCAGGAACATTTAGATGAGCTTGAGATGCTTGCTGACACTGCCGGCGCCGAAACGGTGTTCAAAGTAATGCAGGATAAAAGTAAAGTTGACACAGCATTTTTTATCGGAAAAGGAAAAGCCGAAGAGATTGGCGAACTGATTGAGTTGAATGATATTGGCTTGGTAATTTTTGATGACGATCTAACCGCAACTCAGGTTAGGAATCTCGAGAAATTAATGGAAAGAAAAATTGTTGACCGCAGCGGATTGATACTAGATATTTTTGCATCCCACGCAAAAACAAACCAAGCTAAAACACAAGTAGAGCTTGCCCAGCTTCAATATATGCTGCCCCGGTTAACACGCGCATGGACTCACCTTTCCAAGCAGTATGGCGGAATTGGAACTAAGGGTCCGGGTGAGACACAGATTGAAACCGACAGGCGAATAATCAGAACGAGAATCAGTAAGCTAAAGCAGAAACTGATTAAAATTGAATCGCAGCAAATTACTAAAAGCTTGAATCGTAAAGATTTTATAACCGCGTCACTTGTCGGCTATACAAATGCGGGCAAGTCCACACTGCTCAACTTGTTAACCGATTCTGACGTACTTGCTGAAAACAAATTATTTGCAACGTTGGATTCAACAACACGCGCACTTAATCTTGAAGGCAATAAAAAAATTCTTATGAGTGATACAGTTGGATTTATCCGCAAGCTGCCGCATAATTTGGTAGCTTCGTTTAAAAGCACACTCAATGTTGTAAGAGAAGCTGAATTGATTTTACATGTTATTGATGTTTCGCACCCTTATTTTGAAGATCATATTGAAGTTGTTGAAAGCACATTAAAAGAAATGGAATGCGAGAAAAAACCGCAGTTGAAAATATTCAATAAAGTTGATGCTATTAATGACAAAGATAAGATCGATTACGTCCGCAATAAATTTCAGAATAGTATTTTAATTTCTGCACTTAAGGGAATGAACATTAATTCACTGCAAAAAAATCTTATTGAGTTCTATGAGAGAAATTTTGTTGAGAAAACAGTCAACCTACCAATAGAAAGAACCAAATCACTTTCGCAAATTCATTCATTAGCGGAGGTGCTGAACACGAAGTACGAAGAAACATTTGTAAACATTACATATAGAACAAGTCAGGAAAACAATAACAGGATCGAAAGAATAATCAATGAAAAGTAAACAGTTAATTATTGACGGCGAATCGTTATCCCTTGACCAGATAGAATATTTTGTGAAGGAGAGTCCAAAGGTTTTATTATCCTCCGGGGCAAAAAATAAAATAAACAAAGCTCGCAAACTTATTGATGAATGGGTTGAAAGCGATAAAGTAATTTACGGAGTTACCACAGGATTTGGTGAATTTGCAAATGTAAGTATTTCAAAAAATGATTTGGCAAAGCTGCAGGAAAATTTAATTGTTAGTCACTCTGTTGGTGTTGGCGAACCGCTGCCGCCGATGATAATTAAAATTATGATGCTTCTCCGTGTTAATGCATTGGCGAGAGGTCATTCGGGTATTAGACTTTCGACACTTGAATTATTAATTGAAATGATCAACAAGAATATTATTCCATATATTCCTTCACAAGGTTCGGTTGGATCAAGCGGAGACCTTGCGCCCTTATCGCATCTTGTTCTTGCAATGATAGGAAAAGGTAAAGTTCAAGTCTTTAAAGATATAAATGAAAATTCCTCGTTTGGAAAAATCGTTTCTGCGAAATCAGTATTCAAAAAAAATAATATTGAACCGGTTATACTTGCTGCAAAAGAAGGACTGGCTTTAATAAATGGAACACAAATGATGACGGCATTTGCGGCATTGAACTGTGTGCGGGCAAGAAAACTTATCAAGCATACGGATATTGCCGGCGCACTTAGTCATGAAGCATTGCGCGCAACTGATAATGCATATGATCTGCGGCTTCATAAGTTGCGCCCATTCCCTGGACAAATTACAACAGCAAAAAATATGCTCGCATTATTAAAGGGAAGTGAAATTAGAAAATCTCACCTTAAGGGAGATACAAGAGTTCAGGATTCATATTCGATGCGGTGCATTCCCCAGATACACGGCGCCTCACGCGATACAATTGATTATGTTTGCTCGCGCGTTGAAATTGAGTTAAACTCAGTGAATGATAATCCGCTTATCTTTCCCGAGCAGGGCGATCATCGTGAAGGGGGAAACTTCCATGGTCAGCCGATTGCACTTGCAATGGATTTTATGGGAATTGCATTAGCAGAGCTTGCTAATGTTTCCGAAAGGAGAATTGAAAGATTGGTTAACGGCTCATTAAGTTCGTTGCCCCGGTTTTTAACCAAGCAGGGCGGGTTAAACAGCGGATTGATGATCGCACAATACACCGCTGCCGCGCTTGTTTCTGAGAACAAAACTCTTGCTCATCCGGCAAGTGTTGATTCTATTCCCACTTCTGCAAACCAGGAAGATCATAACTCGATGGGCTCAATTGCAGCAAGGCATTGTTATCTGATTCTAAAAAATGTTGAACAAGTAATTGCAATTGAAATGATTGCTGCATCGCAAGGTATTGAATTTTTGAAACCGCTAAAATGCGGAATTGGTACTTCAATCGCGCATAAAGAAATTAGAAAAGTTATAAAACCGCTTGAAGAAGATAGAATTTTATACGAAGATTTTGAGAAGATGTCGGAACTTCTTCAGAATGAAAAAATATTGAAAAGTGTCTCTGCAAAAGTGAAAATTAATTGATAAATAATTTTTGCTTTTAGTTTTAAGGAAATTTTGTTGTCATTCTTAACTTCATTTGAGCAGAATTAATTCTGTCATTCCGGCATGTCTTAAGCCGGAATCTAATTAGTCGTAGATTTCCGATAAAACCATCCGAGAATGACAATAGAGCTAAGCGTCATTCAATCTTTATTCTTTTCTTCCTCCGAAGAAACAGATTTCCTCCCCAACCGATCCTTCTTATCAATTCGTCTATCAAGCCAATTGATAAACATGATCAAACCGATAATTGCGCCAACAAAAAATAAAATTACGCCTATTGAAATTAAAGTGTAAATGCTCATTCTAAATTCTTTTAATTACTTAAACAATTATTCTTGACAATTTCTCTCTTTTTAAGAATCTTTCCAACACTATTCCTGACAGCACTATAATCTATTCTATAAAAAATCTTTCAAACACAAATTAGGAGTTTACATGAAATTAAAATTGACTAACGTATTATTGTTGCTACTGTCAGTAACATTTTTAAGTTCTGCGGTTTTTGCACAGGACATGAAGGAAATAAGAGAAAAAGTAGATGCAATTAATGCAACATTATCAAAAGCAATGCTGGAAAATGATATGGAAACACCAATTTCTTTGTATGCTGATGAGTGCTGGTCACTGCCGAGCTACAGCCCAATGTTAAAGGGAAAAGCCGCAATTAAAAAAGCCGCAATAGAGAATGCACAAAACCCAATGAAGATGACCGAATTCAAATTAAAAACAGTCGATATTTTTACTGAGGGTGAATTAGTTGTTGAAATTGGAGTGTATGAATTAGAATTTGAAATGCCCGGAATGACGGAGCCAATGACTGACAAGGGCAAATACTTAACAATTTTTGAAATGCAGGATGACGGAAGTCTGCTTATGAAAGCTGAAACATGGAATACCGACATGAACCCTTGGGAGATGATGGGTGATACGGGTCATGATGGTGACCATGAAATGGAACATGATGATCATGATATGGACCATGGCAAACCGGAAAAAGAAATGAAAGAGAAGAAATCTGAAAAGGAAATGAAGAAAAAATAATCCTTCCGGATATCGAATAAATTTAAGCCGCATTGATTATTATTGATGCGGTTTTTTACTTTAAATTAAATGGTTGAATGGTTGAATGGTTGAATGGTTGAATGGTTGAATGAGTACATGAACCGTGAATATCAATTTAATTTTCGATTACCGATTATTCGATTATCGTTTCAACTTCTTAACGTTTCCAAGTAATAACATTTTTAACTAAAATATCTCCTATCAATTATTTAATTTTACAATATCCTTTTACCTACTTTGGAGGCAGCAATGTCGATTATACTAGATGGCTCCGGGCTCACGATTGAAAAACTTGTGCAAATTGCACGCTATAACGAAAAGGTTGAATTGCATCCGGATGCATTAAAACGAATTAAAACTTGTCGGGCAATGCTCGAAAAGAAAATTGAAGCCAAAGAAATTATGTATGGTGTTAATACCGGGATTGGAGAATTTTCAGAAGTCGTATTAGATGATGACCAAGTAAAAGATTTTCAGAAGTATTTAATTTACAATCACTCTGCCGGTATTGGCGATCCGGCACCTATCGAATACGTTCGCGGCGCAATGGCGGGAAGAGTTAATGTTCACGCACATGGCAACTCGGGGTGCAGACCAGAAATAACTTTTACTTTAATTGAAATGCTGAACAAGGGCGTTACTCCTTTCGTCTGCCAAAAGGGATCTGTCGGTGCGAGTGGGGATTTAGCTCCAATGTCCCAGGTTGCTTTATTAATGATGGGGGAAGGACATGCATTTTACAAAGGAGAAAAACTTCCAGGTGCAGTTGCTTTTGATAAAGCCGGCATTAAAATTCCGGGATTACAAGCACGAGATGGGCTCGCAACGATCAACGGTTCAAATCTATTGACTGCTATGAGTGCAATCCACCTTTACGATATGAACCGCTGGCTGAAGCAGGCGGAGATCGCATGTGCACTGTCGCTGGAAGCCTTGATGGCAAACTTAAAACCATACGATGAACGATTGCATAAATTGCGCGGCTTTGCTGGAGCGGTACGTTCGGCAAGCGCAATTAAAAAATGTATAGATGGAAGTGATCTTCAAACAGGAAAATTAAAAATAAAGGTTCAAGATGCATACTCAATGCGTTCATCCCCGCAGGTTATTGGTGCGGCTCACGATGCAGTTGCTCATGCCAAAAAACAGGTGGAGGTTGAACTGAACGGCGTTGGCGATAATCCAATATTTTTGCCGGAGGATGATATAACATTAACCGGCGCAAACTTTCAAGGAACTCCGGTCGCATTGCCGATGGATATGGCCGGGGCTGCAATTACAATGGTAAGTGTCCTTTCGGAAAGGAGATTAAACCGATTGCTCAATCCGGCGCTGAGTGTTGGTCTTCCATCATTTTTAACAAAAGGCGCGGGAATGTTTTCAGGAATGATGCTCAGTCAGTATACAGCGGACTCGCTAATTGTTGAGCAAAGAATTCTTTCAACCCCGGCATCAATACAATCAATTCCCGCGGCGGCGGACCAGGAAGATTTTGTTTCGATGGGAATGAATACTGCAATTAAAAATGCTCAGATAATTGAAAACGCTCACGGCATTCTTGGAATTGAATTCATGGCAGCGGCTCAAGCCCTCGATTTTAGAGAATTTAAAAATGGAAAAGGTGTAGCGAAAGCGAAAGAAATTGTACGCAAACATATTGATCATCTCGATATTGACAGACCGCTTTATCCTGACCATACAAAAATGATGGAAGTTGTTAAAGCCTGCGAAATTTTGGAAGAGGTTGAGAAGGAGGTTGGTAGTTTGGAATAAATATTTCATTTTATTTGGATTATGTCAGATGAAATATGTTTATACTGAACAATTATCTCATTTCTTATGTGGTTTATTTTTATTGAAAATTTTTTTACTGACATTTAATGTCAGATAATAGATTGATTTGGGAATTAACGAAGTATAAAATAACAACCACTCGACACCATAATAAACAATATCTTTTAATGTTGGATAATAATTCGGAATTTTGTGTTTATAGTAAATCATTTTGTTTTCAATAAATTCCACAGAAATATCAGGTTTGTATCTCAGCTGAAAATATCTCGGTAATTTTTTAACTTTTCTTGCAAGTGGCTCAACGAGGAAATTTTTTCCATCTAGACTTAAAGTGACCCATGCATGTCCAATATCGTAACGTCCACCAAGTCCAATGTTATAAAGTGATTTCATACCCATTTCAATAAACTGCCGCCATGTATATAGAGCAAAATCATCGCAATCACCAGATCGACTCTTCTCAAAATCGTTGGGAGGCATCCAATAATCATCTTTATCAAATTGATCTCTATCTGATTTATAACTGCAAGTCATTAAAAATTTACGCAACTCTTCAATCGAGTTAAACTTATTCTCTACTTTACAATTAGCGTAGAATTCCATTTTGAATGTTGGATGCCAGAGTTTATTAATGTTTTTACTTGGATGATAAATCTGCTGGCCTTCAAAATCATATGCTGCGTCAATAATTTCAGTAATCATTAAAGGATGCGTGTATTTTTTTTATTCACAATTCTACTTATAAAATATAACGAAAATTTTTTCTGTGCCATTAATAATTGAAAAATCTTCAATCCTAAAACCCACTAGTCTCCACCTGCTCGATCAAATCATTTTTAACATCGCTTGGTAATTCATTCCAATGTAGATCCATTATTGCGCCTTGGAGGGCATAAACCATATTCATTGATACATCAAAACCGCGGCTCTTAAGAATAAAATAAATTGTTACCGGTCCTAGATCTTCAATATCCTCTTTCGTATGAACATCAATTGAGTTTAGCATCTTTTCGGAAACTTCTCCGATATTTTTTAGGTTGGATAATCTATGAGCGGTTTTCAAAAAAATTCTCCACATTTTATAACCATACTAAATAATCTGTTATAAATATTCAATAATTTACAGTTCGGCAATTTTTTTCTATTTTTCAGCATTCATTAAATAATTAAAAATAGAGTGCTATGAGTTACTACATTGGATTAGACGGCGGTGGAACAAAGACTAAATGTTTGATAACTGATGAAAACTTAAATGTACTTCATCAATGTACCGGCGGACCATCAAACTTTTTAATGATCGGGACAGATGAAGTTTCATTAACACTCTATAAATTGATTTATGAATGTATTGAAACTGCAAAATGCAAGGCTGATGAAATTGCAGCTATTGTAATTGGAACAACCGGAGCGGGAAGAAGAACCGATGCTGAAAAACTAGAAAATGATTTTATAAATTTTGTAAACTCAAAAAACATGCGGTTAAATAATTTTAGAGTTGAAAGTGATGCACGCATAGCTTTGGAGGGAGCTTTTCCCGGAAGTCCGGGCGCAATTCTTATCGCAGGTACCGGCTCAATAATGTTTGGAAAGGATAGAAACGGCAATGTTCATCGTGTTGGTGGTTTCGGCAGATTTATTGGAGATGAAGGGAGCGGTTACGATATTGGCAGGCGAGGACTGATTGCGGTTGCAAAAGATATGGATGGACGCGGATTAAAAACATCACTGACTAAACTGCTGAATGAAAAATTTAATATTGATGACGTCTCTTCCCTAATAACAGAAATTTATAAAAACAAATTTGATATAGCTTCCGTTGCACCTCTTGTTACAGAATCTGCAGAAAACGGCGACGAGATTTGTGAAAATATTTTAAATGACGAAGCTGAAGAATTAATTCTTCATATTAGAGCAATGGCTAAGCTGCTTAAAGAAAATGAAACTAAACTCTGCTTAATCGGAAGCACGCTTACAACAGAAAATTATTACTCGAAATTATTTCATTCAAAAGTAAAAAAATATTTACCGTATGTAACAATTCAATCTGCGGAGCATGAACCGGCGATTGGAGCTATTTTAATGGCGAAGAGTTAACTTGGGTGTCACGGACCATTCCTTGACACATTCCAAACTAAATCATAGAACACCAAATTATTGGATAGAACACTCCTATGAAAAATTCAAAACCGACTAAAAGAAATCCCTGGGCGTGGGTGCCTTCACTCTACTATGCCGAAGGAATTCCATACGTAATTGTAATGACTGTTTCTGTAATCATGTATAAACGAATGGGTGTTTCAAATACTGATATTGCCCTATATACAAGCTGGCTTTACTTGCCGTGGGTTATTAAACCGCTGTGGAGCCCGATCGTAGATATTCTTAAAACCAAAAGGTTTTGGATAATAATAATGCAGCTTATTATTGGTGCGGGATTAGCCGGTGTTGCCCTTACCATTCCGGTGCCCGGATTTTTCCAATATACGCTTGCATTCTTCTGGCTGATGGCATTCAGTTCTGCTACACATGATATTGCCGCCGATGGTTTTTATATGCTGGGATTAAGCAAACACGATCAAGCTTTTTACGTTGGTGTTAGAAGCACGTTTTATAGATTGGCTATGATTACTGGTCAGGGCATACTAATAATTTTTGCCGGATATTTTGAGAGTACAACCGGACTCGATACCATACAAGTTGAGGCATATTCTTCTCCTAAGACAGAAGTTATGAATGTAATCAATCCTGATTCACTAAATGTTCAAGCCCTTGAAGGTGAGTTAAGAATTATTCGTCAACCTGAAAAACTAGTTATCAGCACTGATTCAAAACCAAAATCTTATGGTGATTCCTTGATAGCATTCGCAAAAAATTGGAATGTGAAAAATAATTTTTATGAAGTTGAAACAGTAACAACACAAGCCGAAATAGAAGAAGGAAGGTCGTGGCTGGAAAACTTTATTGCAGATACCTTTGGCCCTGAGAAAAAACCAGCTCCATCAAAAAATGAAGCAGGAAATGCTGCGTTGGTATATTTTCATCTATCCGGTAAACCTGAAGCAGGGGAAGAAGTTGTTGTAAACTTTGGTCAAGAGAGCGGGGACGCAAGCATTTCGCTTAAGGAAGGTGTAAGGTTTGTATTCACTGAAAATAATTGGAACAAACCTGCATTCTCTGTTATTCAGCTTGATCCAAAACTTAAAGTTGAATCCTCTGCAATGTTTGAGGCACGCGCGGGAAATATACCTCTTGCGTGGGTTATAACTTTTACCATTTTAACATTTTTGTTTTTATTGTTTTTCATCTATCACAAATTCATTTTGCCTTATCCAACAACTGATAAACCGGCGGTTAGTGCAGATGGATCGAGTGTTTTTGCCGAGTTCTTTAAAACATTTGCTCTCTTCTTTAAGAAAAAACATATCGGGCTTATTTTAGCATTCTTGCTCGTTTATCGTTTAGGTGAATCTCAGCTTGTAAAATTAGCAGCTCCATTTTTGCTTGATATTAAGGAGAGCGGCGGACTCGGATTAACAACCGGTGAAGTTGGAATTGTTTATGGTACGGTTGGAATAATTTCATTAACACTTGGCGGACTTCTCGGCGGTTTTCTTGCTGCACGCAATGGTTTAAAGCATTGGTTATGGTGGATGCTAATTGCTATCAACCTTCCAAATTTAGTTTATGTTTACCTTTCCTATGCTATGCCGGAATCATTCTTTTTGATAAACCTCTGTGTGGCAGTTGAGCAATTCGGTTATGGATTCGGGTTTACGGCTTATATGCTTTACATGATCTATGTTTCCGATGGAGATCATAAAACAGCACACTTTGCCATCACAACGGCATTTATGGCTCTCGGCATGATGATTCCCGGAATGATAAGCGGCTGGCTGCAGGAATTGATCGGTTATCAGCACTTTTTTATTTGGGTTGTACTGGCAACAATTCCGGCTTTTATAATTACAAAAATGATTCCGCTGGATGCTGACTTTGGAAAGAAAACGGAAAATAATTCGGAGGAAGAATAAGGTTATGAAATATATTGCTCGATTAAATTTTAAAAAGTTGTCATTTTTAATTTTTGCTTTGGTCGTTTCATCAAGTTCATGTTCCGACAATAGCAGCAAGTATAATTTTACAAAGATAGATTCTTTATTTGCTGCTGCTATCGAAGATTCCGTATTTCCCGGTGCAGTAGCATTTGTGGGATATAAAGGCGAAAGAGTTTTTGAAAAAGCTTACGGCAAGTTTACTTATTCCACCGATGCAAAAGTGATGACCACTGATGCAATTTTTGATCTGGCTTCCGTAACAAAAGTAATTGGAACAACATCAGCGGCAATGATATTGGTTGATGAAGGGAAATTGGATCTTGATGAAAAGGTTGCAAACTACTTGCCTGAGTTTGGAAATAACGGAAAGGAAAATGTAAAGATCCGCAATATATTATTGCACAATACCGGATTGCCTGCTTTCAAAAGATACTATTTAACAATGAAAACCGGTGACCAAATAATAAATGATATTATGAATTGTGAGTTAGATAATCCTCCCGGCGCTAAATATGTTTACAGCGATCTCGGAATGATAACACTGCAAAAAGTGATTGAAAAGATTTCCGGCAAAGGGATTGATGAGTTTTTGACAGAAAGTTTATTCAAACCGCTTGGAATGAATGATTCATATTATGCGCCGCCGGATGAAGTAATCGAAAGGTGCGTGCCCACCGAACTGGACGATTACTGGCGGAATGTGCTTGTGCAGGGAAAGGTGCATGACGAAAATGCATACATGCTTGGCGGAGTTGCGGGTCATGCCGGATTGTTTTCAACTGCTAATGATATTTCCAAAGTTATGTTCACTCTTTTGAATGATGGAAATTATAACGGCAGACAAATTTTTAATTCAGAGATCATTAAAAATTGGACATCAAAACAGAGTGAACAAAGTTCACGAGGAATTGGTTGGGATACTATTGATCTAGAAGGCTATTCCTCCGCCGGGGATAAATTCTCGAAAAATTCTTTCGGGCATACCGGATTTACCGGTACATCGGTATGGGCAGATAAGGACTCGAAACTCTTTATTATTTTATTGACAAATAGAGTTTATCCGACAAGAAAAAACAGAAAAATATCGCAATTTAGACCGGTTTTTCATAATGCTGTTTACGATATTATAAAAGGAAACTAATCTGGTTCAATAGTTGTTGGCTTATTTGGTTAACAAAAAGAGAAATACTTGCAGACTGAAAAAGTAATAGAAGTACAAGGATTAACGAAAAAATTCAATAATCTCATTGCTGTAAACAATTTAGATTTGAATGTTTATCGCGGAGATGTATTTGGATTTCTCGGTCCAAACGGAGCGGGAAAAAGCACAACCATCCGGATGCTTCTTTCACTTATTAAACCTACAAGCGGCACAATAAAAATTTTTGATAAACCTTTAAATCAAAACCGAATAGAAATATTAAGTAAGGTCGGTGCAATAGTTGAGAAGCCTGATTTTTATCTTTATCTAACCGCCTATAAAAATTTAGAAATACTCGGAAAAGTTTCGGGTCTTGAAGTTTCAAAAAATATGATAATGGAAATGCTTGATGTTGTTGGATTGAAAGAACGCTACAACAGCAAGGTAAAAACATTTTCACATGGTATGAAACAAAGACTTGGAATTGCACAGGCTCTGCTTCATGATCCCGAATTGATCATACTCGATGAACCCACAACCGGGCTGGATCCTCAAGGTATGAAGGAGATTCGCGATTTAATTAATCAGCTTAGTAAAGAACAAGGAAAAACTATTTTTCTCTCCTCACATATTTTACGCGAAGTTGAGTTGATCACAAATAGAATGATAATTATTAATCGCGGTACAACTCAGATCGAAGGTGACGTTGAAGAATTATTAAATAAGGAAAAACTCTCCGTCACTTTTGAAGTAGGCGATATTCAAGGAGCGATTAGGATTATTAAAGACAGTCTTTGGGCACCGTATTTCAAATCGAAAGAAAAAAATGAAATTACATTTGAAATTGATCAGCCCCAGATATCAGAATTGAATTCATACTTAATCAGAAATAACATAGAAGTAAGTGCAGTCATACCAAAACGTTCGCTTGAGGAATTCTTTTTGAAAATTACTGAAGGAAGCGAAGTATGGTAACTTTGATCGGAATTGAGCTTTCGAAAATTTTTAGGAAGTGGAGAACTTACATTGGCTTTATTGCAATAGGCGCAATTGTTCCAATCGTGCAGATCGCATTATTCTATGAGGGTGACGGCTACATTAACATGGCTCTCAGAAACGTGAAAGAAAACTTTGTGTTCGTGGGAAATTTGATGAACGGATATTTAATTGGTCATTTTATTTTGCAGGCACTTTACATTCATATTCCTTTTTTAATTGTTTTGGTCGGCGGTGATCTGCTTGCGGGCGAAGCAACATCGGGGACATACCGAATGCTAATCACAAGACCGATTTCAAGATTAAGCTTGCTAACATCAAAATATATTGCGGGAATAATTTACACGAACATGCTTCTTTTATTTCTCGCAATTTTAAGCGTGGGTTTGAGTTTGCTGATTTTCGGCGACGGTGAGTTATTAGTTTTTAGAAGCAAGATTTACATCTTTGCTGCCGACGATGTTTTGTGGAGGTTTGTTCTCGCTTACGGTTTTGCAACTCTTAGTCTATCAACTGTGCTTGGACTTTCATTTTTATTTTCGTCACTTGTAGAAAATGCAATTGGTCCAATTGTAGCGACAATGGCAGTGATAATAATTTTTGTTATTCTCTCCGCTTTACCAATTGAAGCTCTGAGTGCTATCAAACCATATCTGTTTACAAATTATATGGCGGAGTGGCGATCATTTTTTACTGATCCAATTGAATACGGAAAAATATATACTGCCGCCGGTGTTTTACTTGCTCATATTGTTGGATTTTATTTAATCACTCTATTTTTATTTACACGTAAAGATATTTTAAGCTAAGGTTAAAAAATGAAAATAATGATTTTTACTTTGCTGATGTTCACGATCGCTGCGGCTCAGTCTAGAGACCCCGAAGCAATTTTAAATGAAGTGAAAAATGAATTCAGCAAAATAGAGGATTACGAAGTTGATGTAAAAATTAATATTGATATTAATTTTTTAAAAGTACCTGAATCAAAAGCTAAAATATATTTTAAGCAGCCCGATAAAGTAAAATTAAAATCAGAGGGATTTGCTCTGCTTCCGAGAGAGGGTTTAAATTTTTCACCGGCAAAATTATTAAATGACGACTATACAGCAATCTACTCGAAGTTAGACTCGATTGACGGACGATATATTGATGTGATAAAAGTAATTCCCACGAGTGATTCGTCAGATGTTGTTTTAACTTCACTTTGGGTAGATTCAACAGAGCATGTTTTACGGAAAATTGAATCCACCACAAAAAGATCCGGTACTTTCACAATAACACTCGATTACGAAGACATCACGAATCTTCATCTTCCCTCCGAAGTAGCGTTCTCCTTTAATGTCTCCGATATGCAATTGCCTAAATCATTAACCGGTGATTTTGATGAGCAGCCGGTTCCACCAAAAGAGAATGGCAAACAGATGAAAGGTACTGTCACCGTTACTTATTCAAACTACAAGGTTAATCAAGGATTGCCGGATACTATTTTTGAGGAAGAAGAAATAAAAGAATAAAATATCCTTCTGTTTTCAAATCCATGTATAAAATTGCACGGTGCTTCAGCGCCGTGATAAAAGATAGGCAAAGTATATTGGGTTTTAACCCAAAGATTTTTGAATTCATTGCGATAAGTTTTGGGCTAAAGCCCGTTATCATTGGGGTCATTTTACCACCGCCATTAATGGCGGTGCAATTAATGAAGATTTAGTTTCTTAATTTCTCCAAAATATAAATTATCGTAACGATGAAATTTTATTCATAAAATTTTTAACTCTGGTTTTATCAATTTCATTATTCCATTTCTCATCAACTTTAAAATGAGAGCCGATAATAAACCCATCTGCTGAATTGACATATGATTCAATATTATTAACATTTATGCCAGAGCCAACCAGAACCGGAATGGATGTATTCTCTTTAACAATTTTCACATCACTTTGATTTGCTTCTTCGCCTGTTGCAGAGCCTGTAACTATTAGTCCGTCACTGATAAAAAATTCTGTCGCTTTTGCAGTTTCTTTCAGATCAATATCCAATGTGATGGAATGAGAACTGTGCTTCTTTTTTATATCTGTAAAAACTAGAATATTATCTGCACCGATTTGTTTGCGGTATCGTAAAAGCTCTCCTGCGCTTGATTCAATTATTCCTTCATCAGCAACGTGTGCAAAAACATATCCTTCGGCACGAATAAAATCTATTCCCGATGCAAGGGCGGCTGCAAGTGCCTGCTTATTTGCGCCCGCTAAAATCTGTATTCCGCATGGAAGCTGCGACACATTTTTTACTTCGTAAGCAATTATGCTCATAAGTGATGTAACTTCCGGTCCGACATTGCCTTTTAAGTAAGGCACATCATGCATGTTTTCAATTGCGATTGAATCTACTCCAGCCGCTTTATATATTTTTGCTTCTTCAATTGCTTTGCTTATAATCGCTTTTACATCACCGCTGTAGTTAGGTGTGCCGGGAAGTGCTTGCACATGGATCATCCCGATTACAGGTTTGTTTTGTTTAAATACTTTTTTGAAATTTTCCATTAGACCGCAGATATTTTTCAATAATTCTCAAATCAATTTAATTTCAATTTATTTAAGAAGGAAATACTATTTGGCATTTTCCAAACCTGCAACAAATTCGGATTCATCAGTTAGGTATTCATAATAAACAGCAGCGGCTAATCTTTTTGCTCTCGGGTCATTATCAAATGCGGCTACTCTTTTTACGGCCTCTATACCTTTATCATCACCAATTAAATACAAACTTAAAGAAATTAAATATTTGTTCTCGGTCGAAGTCTCATTTTCTAACTGCTCAACAAGTGCGTCAACTGCTTCATCAACCTTGTATTTTCCTGCGTAATAAATAGCACTTCGTTTTAGTCCTTCGTTATCAGAGTTTATACCGTTTACCAAATTACCGATCATCCGTTTTTGCTTCAGTTCAGATTTGGTGATAGTTTTTTGTGCATTTAACACTGTTGTGAATAATAAAGCAAATAAACCGACTGCAACTAACATTGATTTCGATATTGATTTTGTGGTTTTCATTTTATCCTCGTTTAAAATTTATTTGTGTTTCTACTTTAAAAGACGCTGACAATAGACTTAAGTTGTCATCGTTAGGTAAAGAGATGTCAAAAGTTGTCATTAATGTTGATTGTAATTTTGGGTGTAACGGAGTGAAGTTATTGCGGGGTGAAAATAGTTTATCTGTGTTGTTCTGTTTTAAATATACAGAAGCCAACTGCAGATTCATTTAGCTGCCTTTCTTTTGTTTGAGTGAATAAAATAGTTGAGTTTTTAATTATCAAAGAGTATTTCCCAAATGCTTTTTTTTCGTTTTTTTTGTTTCCAGTATTCTACATAATCATCTTGGGTAATTATACCGATCGGACCTTCGTAAATGCCACCGTCACGGTAGCCATCGTAAACCCTAACAGCAATAGTGTTTTTTCCCGGTTTCAATAAATGTGTAGGAATGTAATATCCGCGGATCTCCGACCACTCAGGACCAAAGCTGCTTTTTTCAGGACTTTTGGCAAATATACCCGTTGAACCGATAAGTTTACCGTTTAAATAACATTCATCTATGTCATCAATTTTGCCGAGCATTAAAACTAGTTTTTTGTTATTCAAATCATCAGGCAGTTCAAACGATTTTCGGTACCAGGCAACGCCGTTGTATTTTTTATACCCCTGTGTCTCCCACAAAGCTGGGACAGCAATCTCGCGCCAGGTATTATCATCAAAAGTAATTTCTTTCCAGCCGGATTCATCTCCAGTATTAAACTTCCATCGCCCGGCTAAATTTAACTGAAGATTATAAATTTGACTCGGAACATAAATTCCAATGTCACCATTCAAAATTCCGCCTGCTAATTGTGAATCATATACCCGAACTGCTAAATAATTATCCCCTTTCAAATTCAATTCATCAACGGGGATTGGATATTTTCTGAAAGCATTATAAGCGGTTTCATAATCAGGAGGAAATGAACCTGTAAATCCAACTAACTTTCCATTTAAATAAACTTCATCAACGTCATCAATAAACCCTAAAACTAAAATTGCGGTTTTGCTGTTAAAATTTGAGGGCAGTTTAAACTTGTGCCGATACCAAGCATAGCCGTTGTAGCCATGAAATCCCTGATCTTCCCATGATGATGGAACGTAAACCTCATCCCAATTTGAATCATCGTATTCGGGATTTGCATATCCCGTATCGTCGCCAATTGAGAATTTCCAATTTCCTTCAAAATTAATTATTCTGTTTAGCTCTTCGCCTAATAGCGGTTTTGTACTTAACAGAAGCAAGAGACTAATGATGATATATTTGATTTGATTTTTCATACGATATTATAATTCTACGTTTTCTTGTTACAAATTTAATGAATAGGAAATTATGGAAAGTCACAGCCAAGTAAATAAATGTAAAAAATTGTCACGAATATTAAGAAGGATTGATGAATATTTAATTATAAACGGAAAGAGTTTGCTTAATTTACACCAGTTATAATTTTCTTTATTTCATTTTTTAAATTCTCATTTCCTTTATTCGAGATTGCCAGCCATTCTAAAAGTTCTTTTTCAGTATCAATGTCAATTAATTGATCCATTAATTTTATGGTAAGATTTTGCTTTTTTGCAGCGTCAACCGTTTTGCTGAGAACCGAACTGCTGCTCCATTCAATATTTTCAAATAGACTTAAATTGAGCTTTTTCATTCCTAATAAATTATATCCCCCATCGGGAGAAGGTGAAATTACTAAATCATACTTGTCCAGCAAATCAAAAGTCTGCTCAATAATTATTTTATTCATATCCGGTACATCAGTTCCAACTATTACTGCTTTTTTAAATCCCTTATTGAATAATGTCTTGAACGCTTCCGACATTCGTTTCCCCAAATCACAGTTGTTTTGCGGATTGTATTCAAAATCATACTTGACCCACTCCTTCATTTTTTCTTTTGTGCTTGCCTGATCAAAAAATAGATACGTATGAGTAAAAGAAATATTTGCAGCTTGATCAAATAAATTTTCAGCACAGAGCTTATAGAATTGAGTTGCCTTGTTATTCCCAATTGCTTCTGCTAGGCGTGTTTTAACTTTTCCCTGCTCCGGATATTTTGCAAAGATTAAAAGACCATTTATATTTTTATCATTCATGATAAAGGTAGTAGTAAATATTATTAGAAATTGAAATGATTATTATGGCTTCCTTAACAATTCACTAAAAATAGTTTTAAGAATAATAATGCTTGCCATTATCGTTCCCTTTAATGTTCCAGTAACTTTCGATTTACCTATCCTATTGCGGTAACTAACCGGAACCTCTTTAATTTTAAGGCCGGCTTTAATTGCTCTTATCTGCATTTCTACTGTCCAGCCAAACCACTTGTCTTCCATATTTAACTCAAGCAACCTATTATATTTAATTGCACGGAAAGGACCGAGATCGGTATACTTAAATTTCCAAAAAAGTTTAATTAAAGTTCCCGCGACAATGCTTCCAATTTGTGATTGATATGGAAGTGCGCCTTTTTCTCGCTCTCCAATTACTCTGCTTCCGAGCACAAAATCATAGCCATCATTAATAATTGGATTAACAAGTAATTCCACCTCTTCGGGGTAGTCACTGTAATCGCCGTCTAAAAAAACAATAACATCAAATTGTTTTAATTTACAATATTCAATTCCCTTTAAGCATGCTGCGCCATAACCTTTATAAGTTTCATGCAGAACAGTGGCTCCGGATTGTTCTGAAGTTTTAACTGTATTATCAGTTGAGTTATTGTTAACGACAATAATTTCATCAATGAAAGAAGGGATATCATTAATTACTTTTTCAATTGATTGTTCTTCATTATGGGCAGGAATAATTACAGCAATTTTCATAAAAATTAATAGGCAAGTATATGGGATTGAAACGCATTCAATTCAATGTACAAACCGCTGCTGTGAACTTCAGAAGCCGAGCGCAAGTAGCTTTGTTTATTTAGTACATCTTCAATCAACATTTCTTCGGGATAGCCTTTAACGTCCAACTTAATTCTGCACTGTGCCTTCGCATCGGAAAAGTTAACTATAACTAATCTTCGTTCACCGGCATGACGCCATTGCCAGACGAGAATATTCTGATACGTTTTACTTCCCTCCCAAGCTTCAGTAGTTGAAAGTAAATTCCACTCACCAACTTTGAAAACCTGGCAGTTAATTGCTGAGAGTAAATTGCTATAAAATTCCGGCAAGCATTTTACAGCTTGCTCAATAGGCTCTCTGCCTAACTGAACAGGTACTTTAATTCTATAGCCTTCAAACTGACCATCATAAAAAAAGTGCATACCCGGAAGTGTGCTCATTATTACAGCCGCTGCTCTAGATTTATTTTTACCCATCGAGGTCATGGCTCGTTCTTCATCATGGTTTTCAATAAACCTTGCCGACCTGATCTGGTATTCATGTTCAGCGAGAAGATGATCGTGAATGTCATGAACAAATCCTGCCTTCAACCGGTCTGTTAAAATTTTATCGTAAGTAAAATCAAAACCAAGCTGCTGAAGTTCCCACTCTAGATCCCAATAGGCTTCAGCTAGAAAAATAAAATCGTTGCGGTAGTCTTTAACAATTTCGAGAGCTACATTCCAAAATTCTTTTTGAGGTTTAGCAAAACCCATTGAAGAAAGAACATTGCCCCAGGTATTTTTAAATACATTATTAAAACCCAGCATTGCCATATCGCAGCGAACGCCGTCACACATTTTTGTAAGCTTAACCAAAATTTTAATCATGTATTCGCGTGCAGCAGGGCTAAAATAATTTACTTGAATTGTATCTTCCCACGCAGGAAAAAATGGATCGCGTCCGTGAGCAAAAATTCTATTTTCATAAAAACTGCTTTTAAAAAATGTATGCGGATCACTTTGATAATATTCTTCATTTGCTTCTAGAAAAATTTCGGGATTTGTCAGTATTAGTTGCGAATCAGCACTAAAATGGTTGTGAACAAAATCCAGCATAAGCTTTATGCCTCTTTCATTCAATAATGATTTAAGTTTTACGATGCTTTCTTCATTTCCAATAGCAGGATTTATTTCATAGGTATCCACAGCAAAGGGGGAGCCGATTACATCTTCGTTAGTAAAGTCCTTTAATGCAGATCTATATTCGCGAACGAGCCCTTCTTCAAAGCAGTATTTGTCAATTGTTTCCGAAGCGGTTTTCCAAACGCCCATAAGCCAAACAATATCAATCCCTTTGGCTTTTAGTTCATCCCAGTAAGTTGTTGGAACATCATCAAGCGTGGCTCTTTTATTTCCTGTATCAAACCGTCGTAGCCAGACTCTGGTATTTATTTCATAAAGATTAGGATTATTATTCATAGCTTATAAATTATTTACTTAACCTGTTATTAAATTTTCACCGTTTTCAAATATTGATTTTTTCTCCAACTGAAGTTCCTTTAAGTATTTAAGCAACTCCAGCTTTTCCATTTCATCTTCAGTTTCAGCTATCTTTCTATTGTTTTCCTTTATTTGCACTTGAATTCTAGTTAACCGAATTTTCTTAATTAAATCATTTGCAAATTGGATTAAATCTGCCTTCAACTTTTTTTCGTTTGTCTGCTCTTCCCACCGTTTTTGACTAATCTGTTCACCGCCGAATGATGTTTCAATAATATACTTACGGGCGGCTTCATTTTCAATTTTATCGATAATTGCTGCGGGCTGAATAACATTTTCCTTATAGCAATCATAAGCTATTTGTGCAAGATATTGAAATGTTTTGTTTTGCAGATCATCAGGCATAATGTGGTCAAAAACATTTTCAATTATTTGAACATTTCCCTTGAACAGTAAATCTATAAGTTGTTTTTCTAGCGCGGTTTCTTTTTCAGAAACATTTTCTGGTCCATCAGTTGTTGGAATGGAACTATCAGATTTTCTTAAATTATTTTCTATTCGTTCTCTTTTATCTCTTGATTGATAAAGAAGTTTGTTTAACTCCGTCTCAATCAATTTTTCGCGTAGATTGAATTTGCGGGAAATTGATTTTAGCAAAATACTTCTTTTAAGTTCATCTGAAACGAGTGAAGCGGATTTTACAAGTTCACGAATTGCTTCGGTTTGTTTTATCGGGTCTTCAAGCAATCCGTCATTCTCATACTGATAAATTTGATGTTCTAAAAAGTGGCGGGAATTTTTTACAGTTTCCTCAAAAGCTTCGGCGCCGTTTTTATTTATGAATGAATCGGGGTCCTCACCATCGGGGAGTGCAATTACCTTTACATCAAAATCATGCTTAAGTAAAATTTCAATAGAACGGATTGCGGCTTTTTGTCCCGCAGCATCTGCATCAAACAAAACAAAGATATTTTTTGTAAAACGTGAAAGAAGCTGAACTTGTTCTTCGGTAAGAGAGGTGCCGGATGAGGCAACCACATTTTTTATTCCATGCTGAAAAAGTGCAATGGTATCCATGTAGCCTTCGACAAGAATTGCCTTATCAAGTCTGCGTATCTCATCCTTTGCGTGGTAAAGCCCGTAAAGAGATCTTCGCTTCGAGTATATTATTGATTCCGGGGAGTTGAGGTATTTTGCAAGGTCAGTTCTTGTTTCAAGAGTTCGTCCGCCAAAAGCAATCACTCTGCCATTGGTTGAAAAAATTGGAAAGATTATTCTGTTCCTGTATTTATCGTAGAATCCGCCTTCGTCTTTTCGATCAATTAAGCCGAGGGTATTGGCTTTCTCTAAATCTATTTTATTTTTTTCTGCAAATTTTACAAAATAGTCCCATCCGTTTGGGGCAAAACCAACTCCAAAAATTCTTTGTGTTTGAACTTTAACATTACGTTCTTTTAAATAATTTGAGGCTGTTTCTCCTTCAATATTATTTAATAGATGGTTTGAAAAAAACTTTGCCGCCTGAACATTAATTTCGTAATAAAGTTCCTGTTCGGATTGCTGGTCACTGTTTTGGTTCTCTTCTAGTTTTAATTGTATTCCTAATTCTTCGGCAAGCTCTTGAACAGATTCCACAAATGAGATGCTTTTGTAATCCATTAAGAACTTAAAAACATTGCCCCCTGCGGCGCATCCAAAACAATGAAATATTTGTTTTTCTTCGCTAACTGTAAATGAAGGGGTTTTTTCCTGATGAAATGGACAAAGCCCAACAAAGTTTTTACCCCGCTTTTTTAGCTGAACATAACCGGATATAATATCGACGATATTGGCTGAGCTGCGCACTTCTTCTATTTTTGTTTCAGGAATTCGCATTAATAATCTTAAATAATTTGATAAGCTAAAATAACAATTTTGAAATAATTTGTTTGATTAAGATTTTACTCCAGCATTCTCTGGTAAATATTTACAACAAAAAATTGTTTGGAAGGCGTGAATTATTTAAAACATTATAAAAAGAATGTATATTATACCGGTTCTCTTTAATAAAATAACTGCATATGTCGGAAAAGTATAAAATTTACAAAGACGAATTACGCCAACTCCTGGAAAATTCTGTTTACCCGGAAACAAAAAGATTCAGCAGTGAAAGAACTGCTTACATTAGCTCATTAATTAAAATTTTTGATCAATGGAAAATTTCTTTAGATGCGATTAACGAAAATGATCAATGGTGGAAGACTACCACAAAATTATATGACAGTGTTGAAAATCTTCTTCAAAAGGATAAGTATAAATTATCAAAATTTACTTTGCTTGATGGAATCAAAAAGTTTAGAGCGGAATCGAAGCTATTATTTAAAATTGAAAAGAATGAAGATGAACTGAAAGAAATAATTGAATTAAACTCTGATGAAGCCAAAAAGATAAAAGATGAATTATTGGTTGGTTATTTAAATAATCAGTTTTTTAGTTTGCTTCTGAAAGAATTTGAAGCTGAATTTAAAGAAGTTGGACAAAATTATTTAAGCGTTTATGATTTACTAATTGAGTTTAATAATATTACATGCAGTAAAGATTTAACTCCGGAAATAAAAACCGAAAACGCTCATAAAATTATTGAAGCGAAACTGCCCCCAATTGAACAATCATCAAAATTATTAACTGAAAATTTTATAGCTGCTGCAAATCGTGTGTTCCAAATCTTAGATGCCAAATTTGATAAGCCGGAAGAGGGGAAATCGGAGGTTGAAAATCTGCTGTCGAAAATTTCACTAAAGGAATTAAAGAAAAAAGATGAAGCAGCTGTTAAGGATTGGGAAAAGTTTAAGGATAATTATAAAAATTATTTTCCAGCAGTTTTTGATTATAAAGAATTTTTAGAAGATATACTTTGGTTTAACGCAGGCCTCAGATCAGAATATTTTTTAGTGCTGAAGAATTTTTTCAATACAGAAAAATATCTGGAACAAAATGTATTTAACAAATTAGATAAACTGATTGATGAGAGTAAAATAAAAATTGAGCAGGTTAAAAAAGGGAATTTATTAGCAGCAATTGGAGACAATAAATCATTACTGCTCGAAAAAATAAATCGTGAAATTATAGTTGAATTTATCGAATATTTCTCAATCGACGATTTTTCCGCAAGGGTCAATTATTTTTTTGAATTGGTTGAAAAAAATCTTGGAGAGTTTTCTAAAGAATACTCCTTTATTAAAGAAGATGACCTTGTTTTTAATTTGAATACTAATCACATAACAGAATTTTCCCCAAAAGATTTAATTACGCCAATTGTGATTAACAAGCTTGAGCATGAACTTGAATCAATTTCGGAAGATATTAAAAATGATTTGATTCAACTGAACACGGATATTATTGCCTATTCGGATATGATTGAGTTTAACCTGGAAAGCGCTCAATCACTATATAATGAAAATACGAGTCTGGCAGATGAGGCTAGAATACTTGCGCTTGAAGGATTGGAAAGAGCGAAAAATAGAAACGCTGAGTTTGTTCAAAGGTTCAGAAATGTCGGTGATCAATTTGAGTCATTGTTTGTTGATGCTTGCGAAACAGCTTTAGAGAATCTGACTGATTTTATAGATATAGATAAATTGCTTTCAATTAAACTTCAGGCTTCAAAAGAAAAAGCAGTTCAAAATGTAAAGGATAAATTTTCTTCAACATTTGAAACTGTAAAGACTTTTGTAAACAAGGATTTAAAGAAAAATATACAGCGATTCGGTTCTTTTAAGAAAAAGCTGGTAGAAATTTCGAGCAAGGTTGGTTTAACTTCCGAAGGATTGGAGTTATCAGAAGAACTTTCAAAGTATCTTCTTAAAGTATCCTCTACATTAGGCAATTTACCTTACATCTATAAAAAAATATTCGAGAATGAACCTGTTGCTAAGGAAGATCTGTTTATTGGCAGGAGAGATGAGATTGCAAAGTTTACCTGGGCTTATAGAAGATGGACAAATGATATCCCAACCTCAATGCTGCTCGTCGGTGAAAAGGGAAGCGGTACGTCTTCAACGATAAACATTTCCATAAAAAAGATAGCTCCTGAAATGGAAGTACTGAACAAGGAAGTTGAAACGACCATTTACAAAAAGAGTGAAGTTCTTAACGAATTAAAATCAATATTCAACATTGAAATTGCAGCGGACTTTGATGAATTAATTACTAAAATAAATTCATCAGAATCAAAACGGATTGTTGTGCTTGAAAATATTGAAGACTTCTTTTTAAAAATTGTTAATGGTTTTGAAGGAATGAAAAGCCTGCTCAGGGTTATATCAGAAACGAACGAAAAAATATTTTGGATTGTCACATGTAATATTTATACATGGAAATATTTGAATCATACTATAAACATTAACGATTCGTTCACTACGGTTATAGAATTTTCCGAGTTATCAAAAGATGAAATTCAGGAAATAATATTAAAGCGGCATAACATAAGCGGGTACAAATTAAAATTTTTGCCTTCGGAAGATGTGAGCAATAACTCATCATTTAACAAAAAGACAGATGAAGAAAAACAAAAATTTCTTGCGGATGAATATTTCAGTAGAATAAAGGATCTGTCGCCAAACAATATTGCAATCTCTTTATTTTTATGGTTAAGGTCTATCAGCGATTTTCAGCAGAACGAAATTCAAATAGCAACACATCTACATAAAGATTTTTCATTTCTTCAATTATTGCCAAACATAAAACTGCATACACTTGCAACTATGATCCTTCACGACGGGCTTTCAGCATCCGAACACGCGCTTATTTTTAATATGAGTGAAACCACAAGCAAATCGTTGCTAATGGCTTTGGAAGATTCCGGAATAATATTTAAGGGAAAGACCAAGTATAAAATTAATTTTCAATTGTACCGACCAATAATCAATCTATTAAAAAATAAAAATATATTACATTAGGATTTTTTTGATGAGAAGTAGAAACATAAATCGATTTAAAATATTATTCATATTGATTTTACTGCCGGCAATGCTTTGCTTTGCGCAGGAAACTGACAGCCTTGCAGTAGACAGCATCAAGGCAGTTACTACCTCAGTTGTTTCATCGGACACAGTTAAGCAGATTGTTACTCCAAAGGAAAAAAAATCCGAGAAGAATTTAATAGAAGAAATTGTTCCGGATGAAAAAGTAACAGAGAAATTAACAGATGTATTTTCACCTGCAAAAATAATTTGGGCAATAATTTTTCTAACTATCAGTTTTTTTGTAATAAAATTTTTAATAAAAATTCTTTCGCTCATTTCAGAAAAGAGTGCTCGTTACAGATTAACACTAAAAGGCTTAATACCAATTGTTAGAATACTTGCCTGGACAGCATCACTTTCAATTGTAATAATTGTAATTTTTGCCCCGCCAATAGAATCATTGGTTGTTGTAACCGGTTCCCTTGGCATTGCTGTTGGTTTCGCATCGCAGGATATCCTAAAAAATATATTCGGCGGAATAATGATAATTTTTGACAGGACATTTCAGGTTGGGGATAAAGTGGCAATTGGCGAGCACTATGGCGAAGTGTTAAACATTGGCTTGCGTTCAACAAGAATTGTAACAGCTGATGATTCAGTTGTAAGTGTTCCCAACGGGGATCTAATCTCTAAGGCAGTATCAAACTCAAATTCCGGTGAAACAAACTGCCAGGTTGTCGCGGAAATATATTTACCTCCATACATCGATACCGCAAAGGCAAGAGATATTGCCATTCAAGCTGCCCAGGTTTCGAGGTACGTTTATTTGAACAAACCGATTGCAGTAATTTTTAAGAATGAAGTTCACCATGGCAAACCGTTTTTAAAAATGCGATTGAAAGCCTATGTTCTTGATATAAGGTATGAATTTGCCTTTATGAGTGATATGACTGAATCGACAATTAAAGAATTAGTTAATAATGATTTAGTGACGAAGGAAGAATTGGCAGGGGAGTTTAAAAGCGAGTAGTAATCAATTATAATGAATTTGAACTATTGTATTCTAAATTCATAAAGTTCTATATTGCACTATAATATTTATTTAACTGAGAAAAATGACAACCGCACAAAGAAGTATACTTTTAATTTTACCAGCCGATAATTTTAACGAACAAGAATTTTTGACAGTTAAAAATGTTTTAGTAAAAAAGAATTTTAACATTTTTATTGCTTCCGATGCTCATACATTGTGTATAGGTTCAGATGGATTACGTGTGCGAGCGGATGTTAATTTATATAATATGCATGTACAGAATTTTGCTGCAGTTGTTTATATCGGCGGGGAGGGTGTAAGAAATTATTGGAATAATCTTATGCTTCAGAAGATTGCCTCAGATTTTAACAAAGCAAATAAAATTGTAGCAGCAATTTGCAGTGCACCGGTAATACTTGCAAAGGCAGGTGTGCTATCAGAAAGAGAAGTTACTTGCTACCCTGCTGATAAAAAGGAAATTGAAAAAACCAATTTAATTTATAAAGATCAGCCTGTTATTGTGTGCGGAAATATTATTACCGCTCAATCCCCAGAAACCTCATCCGAATTTGTAAACATGATTGTTTCACATCTCTCCAAATAGTGTTATTTTTTCCGAAACTAAATTTATTCCCAAATTGTTTATCTTTTAAATATGGACATACAAAAATTTAAATACTGTAATTCATTAACGAATTATTCTAGATATAAAACCCGCGAAGTTAAAATCGGAAATATTCCCCTCGGTGGTAATAATCCAATAAGAATTCAATCAATGACAACGACTGATACAATGAACACTATTTCAACTGTTGAGCAAACAATTAGAATGGTTGAAGCCGGATGTGAATATGTTAGAATAACCGCCCCAAGTTTGAAAGATGCAAACAACTTACAAAATATTAAAGATGAACTTCGTAAGCGCGGATATGATGTGCCATTAGTTGCCGACATACATTTTACTCCAAACGCTGCTGAAGCTGCGGCAAAAATTGTAGAAAAAGTTAGAGTTAATCCGGGCAATTATGTTGACAAGAAAAAATTCCAGCAAATTGAATATACTGATGCTGAGTACAATGAAGAGATCGAGAGAATCCGGAAAAGGTTTACTCCTCTTGTAAAAATTTGCAAGGAATACGGAACTGCAATGCGGATAGGTACTAACCACGGTTCTCTTTCAGATAGAATTATGAGCAGATACGGCGACACTCCGCTTGGCATGGTTGAATCTGCTTTGGAGTTTGTTCGCATCTGCGAGGAATTGGATTATCATGATATTGTGCTATCGATGAAAGCAAGCAACACGCAGGTAATGGTTCAGGCATATAGACTTCTGATGAATATGATGGAAAAAGAGGGAATGAATTATCCAATTCATCTCGGAGTTACCGAAGCAGGTGATGGTGAGGATGGAAGAATTAAATCTGCAGTGGGAATAGGAACCCTGCTTGAGGATGGAATTGGCGACACGATTCGAGTTTCGCTTACCGAGGAACCGGAAAACGAAGCACCGGTTGCGATTGCTTTGGCTGAAAGATATAAGAAAAGGGAAACTAAAAACTCGGCTGCGGAAATGACTTCTATTCCTAAAAATCCTTTTGAATATTTTAGAAGAGAGTCATTTGAAGTTGCAGGAGTTGGGGGCAAACTTCCCCCGGTTGTTGTTGCTGATTTTGGGGAAATAAAGTTAGATAAACCCGAAATGCTTATTCCCGTTGGTTATACTTATAGCGAAGATCTTGATAAATGGAACATGTCGGACCAAGCATGCGATTTAATTTATCTCGGTAGCAATCCGCCTGCATTTGATGTGCCGCGCGGAACCAAAGCAATATTTGATTATAAATTCTGGATTTCGTTGGAGGATAAATTATCCGGATTTCCTTTTTATACTTTGAAAGAATTTACCTCCGCTGAAAAGACATCTTTCGTTGTCAATTTTGTTAAAATATCAATTGAAGATTTAAGCAAGCACGAACTCAAATCAGCAGCTAATAACTCGAAAGTAGTTTTTGTTATTTCCACAGAAAATCAGCACGCAATGCCGGAACTGCGAAGTATATTTTTTGAATTTTTAAGAAAAGAGATCAGCAACCCCGTTATCATTTTTAGAGATTATAAAAACATTGGCAGTGAAGAGTTTCAAATTTATTCCTCAACCGATTTCGGTGGACTTCTCATTGGCGGATTTGGTGATGGAGTTTGGGTTGGAAATGAGTCAATTATTAACAATAATTTAACTCATGAGTTTATCAACAGAACACTGTTCGGAATTTTGCAGGCTTCAAGGGTTCGGATCTCGAAAACTGAGTATATTGCTTGCCCTTCGTGCGGAAGAACTTTATTTGATCTGGTTGAGGTAACAAATAAAATTCGTGAGAGAACCGGACACTTAAAAGGGGTAAAAATTGGGATTATGGGCTGTATTGTCAATGGCCCCGGTGAAATGGCAGATGCCGATTATGGTTACGTAGGTTCAGGAATTGACAAGATCACTCTTTATCGGGGTAAAGAAGTAGTAAGAAAAGGGGTGAAATCCGAATTTGCCGTTGATGAATTAATTAATATTATTAAAGAAGATGACATTTGGATAGAGCCAAAATAGATAAATTTTGGCATGCTGCTTTGTTGTATGTAAAGATTGAAAATCTTATATTTATCTACTTGGAATATGAGAAAATTAGACTTAAAAAGAGAAATAATATTACTACCCTACTCAGATATAAGCAGGGGTTAGAAATTAAATAAATTACACTTCCACAATGGAAGTGTTTTTTTTTGAATATGACTGTTCATAAAATAATTAAATACTTAGAATCCTGGGCACCGAAAGGCGCATCTTGGGAAAATGATAACGTTGGATTACAGATCGGCTCTGAGGATACAATAATTAAAAATATTTTTTTATCCTTAGAGCTAAATGAAAGTTCACTGAACGAGGCAATTAAAAAAAATTGCAATTTCATTTTTACACATCACCCACTCCTTTTCAACCCGCTGTCCAAAATCGACATAAAGAATAATCCAAAAGCAAAACTTATTGAAACCATAATTAAGAAGAACATTACTGTTTATTCTGCGCATACAAATTTAGATTTTACTAAAGATGGCGTTAGCTTTGAGCTCGCAAAAAGATTAAAACTAAAAAAGATAAAATTCCTACAGCAGGAAAGCGGCAACCAAGTTAAGCTTGTTGCATTTGTTCCTATCGCTTTTGCAGATAAAGTTTCAGATGCGGTTTTTAATTCGGGCGGAGGAATAATTGGAGAGTATTCTCAGTGCAGCTTTAGATCCGTCGGTAAAGGAACATTTAAGGGATCGGAAAATTCAAATCCGGCTTTAGGGAAAAAAGAAAATTTTGAAAAAGTTGATGAAGTTAAACTTGAAGTTTTAGTTGACAATTGGAATTTAAGAAAAGTTATAAACAGTTTAATAAAGGCTCATCCTTACGAAGAGCCTGCATTTGATATTATACCTCTGAAAAATGAGAACGTAAATTTTGGATTCGGTGCAATTGGCGAACTTGAAAACTCAATGAAAAGCGGTGAATTTTTAACTCATGTTTGTAATTCACTTAAAACAAAAAGTTTAAGGTTTAACAAGGGTAAAAATTCGAGGATAAAAAAAGTTGCGGTATGCGGCGGCAGCGGAAGCAGGCTGGTTAAAGAAGCGATTGCTCAAAACGCTGATGTATTTGTTACTGCCGATATTAAATACCATGACTTTCAAGATGCTGAAAACAAAATTTTATTTGTAGATGCGGGACATTACGAAACTGAAATATTCGTTTTAGATGAAGTTAAAAAACGAATTGAAAAATTATTTTCTGAAGAGAAAATTAAAACCAAAGTTTATAAGAATAGCCGCTCTACAAACCCGGTAAGATTTTTTAATAACACAGGAGATAGATAAATTGATTAATAGATTAACCACTCTATATGAGTTGCAGCTCATTGACGACCAGCTTGATATACTTGAAGAATTAAGAGGCGACTTACCACTGACAGTCAATGAACTTAATAGTCAAATCCAAGGCATACAGGATCAAATTGATGCCAAGGAAACGGAAAAAAAAGAATCCTTAAAAACCCGAAAAAGTAATGATGACGAAGTTGAAAGGTTAAACACTGGACTTAAGAAATTTAAAGCCCAGCTTTATCAAGTACGCAATAATAAAGAGTATGATGCATTAACAAAAGAGATTGACCATTCGGAAGAGCAAGTAGAGAAGCTTGAAACTGAAAATATTGAAATGGAAGATTTAGTTGAAAGACTAAAAATTGATATTCAAGAAATGTCTCCCCAGTTAATTATTCTTAAAGATGAGCTGAAAGTTAAAGAAGAAGAGCTTAAAAAAATTATTAAAGCTAATGAGCGCGAAGAAGCTAAGCTGAATGAAAAGCGTGAGAAAATTGCGGGGCAAGTTCGTAAATCTGATTACAATACTTACATGCGAATAAGAAAAGCGTGCGGCGGTAAAGCGATGGTAACAATTAATCGTTCTGCATGTTCAGGATGCCATAATGTGGTTCCGCCACAAAGACAGTTGGAAATTAGACAGAACAAAAGATTATATACTTGTGAATCTTGCGGAAGGCTTCTTGTTTCCCCAAGTATTGCTGAGGATGTTGGAAAAAAAATGTAAACCAATTCCGGTTTGCATTTTGTGAAAATTTTTTCGAACTGTTGTAATTTTTATTAACCGGATTTTATTGTTATCTCAATAGCTTCATTAATATTTGCGATTGAGATAATTTCAATGCCGGATTTTTTGGTAAGCTTGGAAATTTTTGGAACCAAAACTTTTTTGAATCCTAATTTTTCTGCTTCTTGAATTCTTTTATCGAGATGACCCACACCTCTAATTTCACCACCGAGCCCAACTTCACCAATTAAAACTGTTTTATTATTTGCCGGTTTATCCATAAGGCTGGAAGCTATTGCGCAGCACACCGCCAAATCCACAGCCGGCTCATCAATTTTAATTCCGCCTGCCATATTTAAAAACACATTAGCACTGGATAGCCTTAACTTAGCACGTTTTTCGAGAACTGCGAGGAGGATTGATAAACGACGATAATCAAAACCCGTTGCAACGCGCTGCGGGTTACCATAATGCGATGGAGTAACAAGTGCCTGTACCTCAAGTAATATTGGGCGAGTGCCTTCCATGCTTGATGTAATTGTTGATCCCGTTATGTTTTCAGTTCGCTCATTTAAAAATATTTCACTCGGATTTTTGACCTCAACCAGTCCCTCTTCGTGCATTTCAAAAATGCCGATCTCATTTGTGCTGCCGAACCTATTTTTTTGCCCACGTAATATTCTGTATGAATAATTTTTTTCACCTTCAAACTGAAGTACAGTATCAACAATGTGCTCAAGGACTTTTGGTCCTGCTATGTAGCCTTCTTTTGTAACGTGCCCGACAATAAAAACAGAGCATCCGGTTGATTTGGCTATCTGCATTAGCCTAACCGTACATTCTCTAATTTGTGTAACTGTGCCGGGAGCGTTTTCAAAATCGGGGTGCGACATTGTTTGTATTGAATCGATAATTATTACTTCGGGGGAGTGTTCTTTTATTGAATCGAGAATATTGGATAGATCTGTTTCCGCAAGCAAAAGAATACTTTTAGATTTTATCCTTAAACGCTTCGCGCGAAGGCTTAATTGATTTATTGATTCTTCTCCCGATACATAAAGCACTTTGCCTTCAATTTTATCCGCAGCCTGCAGCACCAAAGTTGATTTACCTATTCCGGGATCACCGCCAATTAAAATTACAGAACCGGGGATAAGTCCGCCGCCAAGCACTCTATCAAACTCTCTGATGTTTGTCGGCAGCCTGTTTTCAATTTTTGTTTCTGAAAAATCAAGTTCACGCACTTCCGATTTTCTTAAAGCCTTTGTCCGCTTAGTTTTTGTGTCTTCTACAATTTCCTCTGAAAAAGAATTCCACGAATCACAAGAAGGACATTTGCCTACCCAGCGCAATGATTCATATCCGCAATTTGAGCAGATAAACTTTATTCTATTTTTTGACATGCTCTTTCGTCCTTAAAATAAAATCAAATATCACTTCATCCTTACTGTTTTCAAGTTCTTCGGGTGTTCCGGTAAAATAAATTTTACCTTCGTTAAGCATTGCAACTTTTGCGGCAACATTTTTTACACTAAGCATATCATGTGTAACAACAATTGAGGTAACATTTAAGGCTTCCGCTAATTCACGGATCAGTTCATCAATTGCGTTGGACATTATCGGATCGAGCCCGGTTGTAGGTTCGTCGTATAAAATGTAATCTGGACTAGTAATTAATGCGCGGGCAAGTGAAACTCTTTTTTTCATTCCGCCGGAAAGCTCGGATGGTTTTAACTTTTCAACACCGGGCATTCCAACCCAGTCTAATTTTTCGGCAATATTTTTTTTGATCTCAGCCGGAGAGAAGTTGTAATTATTTTCAATTATGGGCAGGCTAATATTTTCTTCAACTGTCATCGAGTCGAATAAAGCGGCTCCTTGAAAAAGAAAACCAAACCTTCTTCTAATTGAATATAATTCGGCGGGAGTTGCCTGGTCTAATCTTTTATTTTCAATGGTAACGTAACCTTCATCCGGGAAAAGCAAACCGACAATATGTTTTAGAAGAACACTTTTCCCGCAGCCGCTCCGGCCAATTATTGCAAGCGTTTCGCCTTCGTTAATTGTTAAATCGACACCCTGCAGTACTTTTTTTTCTGCAAAACTTTTATGAACATTATTGATTGTTATCATTCAAAAAATTGTTTTTAGGAGAAATTTATTAAAATAAATATAATAAATATTTGACGAATTGAAGGGGCAAGAATCAAAGAACGGACGAATGATTGCATGGATCAATGAATAATAGGAAGTAATTTAGCCGCACAATAAACGATCATCTAATTTACAATCAATGACAACCAACCAAGATTCACCCAAAAGACAATAAATAACCACCGAATTACAACTGAATCACTTCGTCCACATTCATAAATAAACAAAATTAAATTACATTCAGCTCCCGACCCTAATATTAATGGTGTAGATTAATTTTTTCCACAACAAATATTGTTATTAGGATTTTAATGTATTAATTTCATTAGATAATTATAAAATATATTGTCTTTTTATTCTGTTAAGCAGATAATTGTAAAATAAATACTCATAAATAATTAAAGACTTCATGGGAATAACAAAAATTAAACGCGGCTTAAATTTACCGATTAACGGTGAGCCAAACCAGACAGCGGCTGAAGCCAAAACGGTTAAGCGTGTTGCAATATTGGGCAGAGATTATGTTGGAATGAAGCCCACTATGGAAGTTCAAGTTGGCGATAATGTTAAGCTTGGGCAGGTTTTATTCACAGATAAAAAAATGGAAGGTGTAAAATACACTTCGCCAGCTGCGGGAAAAGTTATTGAAATTAACCGCGGTGAAAAAAGGATTTTCCTTTCGCTTGTTATTGAACTTGCCGGTGATGATGAGGTCGCTTTCAAATCATTTTCTGAAAGTGAGATAAAATCAATCGACAAGGAATCGGTTAAAACACAATTGATCGACTCGGGTGTATGGACAACAATTAAAAGCCGACCTTTTGGTAAAGTTGCAAATCCAAATTCAGTACCCCATTCAATTTTTGTTACGGCAATGGATACAAATCCATTAGCGCCGTCAGTTGCAAAAATTTTGGAAGGGAACGAGAATAATTTCAAGAATGGATTGATGCTCCTTTCCAAATTGACCGATGGAAAATTGTACTTGTGTAAATCACCAAGTGAGAATATTCCAACTGCTGATATTGACAATCTATCAGTTGAAGAATTTGATGGACCTCACCCTGCAGGCAACCCGGGTACTCATATTCATTTTCTTGATCCGGTCAGCAGAAAAAAAACTGTTTGGCATGTTAATGCACAGGATGTTGTCGCGATCGGCAGTTTATTCACCTCGGGAAAAATTAATGTTAACCGTACTGTTGCTATTTGCGGACCATCGGCAAAAAATCCACGCTTGATCAAAACCAGAGTGGGCGCTGCAATTAGTGAATTGACAGCAGGTGAAATTAAGGATGGTGAAACACGAGTTGTTTCCGGCTCAGTTTTATCCGGCAGACAAGCGGCAGGCGCGGAAGCATATCTCGGAAGATTTCATCAGCAGGTTACTTTGCTTGAAGAAGGAAGAAAGAGAGAATTTTTAGGCTGGTTAAGTGCAGGTTCAAATCTTTATTCAGTAAAAAATATTGTTATCTCAAAATTGTTTAGAAATAAAAAATTCGATTTTAACACTTCAACTAACGGCGGTCCAAGAGCAATTGTTCCTATCGGTAGTTATGAAAAAGTAATGCCTCTTGACATAATTACGTCCTATTTTTTAAGAGCTATAGCTGTGGATGATGTTGAAGAAGCTGAAGCTTTAGGCGTTTTGGAACTTGATGAAGAAGATTTAGCATTATGTACTTATGTATGCCCTTCAAAGATTGATCACGGAATAAACCTAAGAAGAAATTTAACCTTAATAGAAAAGGAAGGCTAGTGAAATTCCTCAGAAATTTACTCGACAAACAAGAGAAGCATTTTGAAGCAGGCGGAAAGCTGGAAAAGCTTTACCCGCTGTACGAAGCGATAGATACCTTTCTTTATACAAGCGGTTCTGTTACTAAACACGCCTCGCATACTAGAGATGCTCTAGACTTAAAGCGCATGATGATGATGGTTGTTTATGCTCTGCTTCCAACTGTTATCATGGCTCTTTACAATACCGGTTTGCAGGCTAATTTAATAATTGCTGGGCAAAGCAGTATTCCGGATACAAATTGGCAGCAGAGTGTATTAGCTTGGCTTGGGGTTGGTTTTGACCCAAATAATATTTTTGAAAATTTTGTTCACGGAACGTTGTACTTTTTACCGGTTTATATTGTTACAATGTCTGTCGGCGGATTTTGGGAAGTGCTGTTTGCTGTTGTAAGAAAACATGAAGTAAATGAAGGTTTTCTTGTAAGCGGACTGCTGTTTCCATTGATATTACCTCCCGACATTCCATACTGGCAGGTAGCTATTGGAATTACATTCGGTGTTGTTATTGCCAAAGAGGTTTTCGGCGGTGTTGGAATGAATATTCTTAATGTTGCATTGACTGCAAGGGCATTCCTCTTTTTTGCTTACCCGGCGGAAATTTCCGGCGATAAAGTTTGGGTTGCCGTTGATGGTATTAGTAAGGCCACACCTCTGGCGCAGCTTGCCGATGTGAATATTGCAGAACCCACAGTAAGCTGGATGCAGGCATTTCTTGGTTTTATTCCAGGTTCAATGGGTGAAACCTCAACTCTTGCATGTTTGATTGGTGCCGCAATATTATTAATCTCGAGAATCGGTTCGTGGCGGATTATGCTTGGTGTTACTGTGGGAATGGTTCTGATGTCCTTAACATTAAATGCAATAGGCAGTGAAACAAATCCAATGTTTAATGTTCCGCCGATTTGGCATTTTGTTTTAGGCAGCTTTGCTTTTGCTACAGTTTATATGGCAACTGATCCGGTTACTGCATCATACACAACTGCTGGTCAACTGGTATATGGTTTCTTTATAGGAATATTTGGAATTCTTGTGAGAGCTGTGAACCCGGCATTTCCGGAAGGCTGGATGCTGGCTATATTATTTATGAATGTATTTGCATCTATAATAGATAGATTTTTTATCAATAGGAATATTAAGAGGAGGCTGGCGAGAAATGTCATCTGATAGCACAAAGAAAACCATTATTGTTGCACTCGGCATCTGTCTAGTTTGTTCTATTCTAGTATCCTCTGCTGCAGTTGCATTAAGTAAAATTCAAAATGAAAATAAAGAATTGGATAAAATTACAAATATTCTTTCTGCAGGCGATTTATTAGTTGAAGGCAAACCCGTAAGAGAAATATATAGCAAATCAGTGATGTCGCTATTACTTGATCTTAACACAGGCGAAGTTGTGCCAAAAGAAAATTATACAGAAGAATTAAATGTTGAAAATTTTAATATCAAAGACATAGCTTTTGACCCTCAATTGAGTAGTGCAATCGATTCAAAAGAAGATATAGCTGGTATTAAAAGAAAGCCGAACTATATGGTTATTTATGAAGTATTAAAAGGCGACGAAATCGATAAATATATTCTTCCGATTTATGGAAAGGGATTATGGTCCACATTATACGGATTTATTGCTTTGGACAAAGACTTAAAGACAATCAAAGGATTAACATTTTACGAGCATGGCGAAACGCCCGGCTTAGGAGGTGAAGTCGATAATCCGAAGTGGAAAGCTCAGTGGAAAGATAAGCAGGCTTTCGATGAGAACGGAGAAGTTATTATTAATGTGATAAAAGGAATTGTTGATAGATCCAGTTCTTCTGCTAATCATCAGATAGATGGATTATCCGGCTCAACTATAACAACGAGAGGTGTTGATAACCTGGTGAAATTTTGGCTTGGCAATAACGGCTATGGACGATTCTTCGAAAAACAAGGAAGGGGAACTCATGAGCAAGTATAAAGCTATTTTGATAGATCCTGTATTTAATAATAATCCAATAGCTCTTCAAATTTTGGGTATTTGTTCAGCACTTGCTGTAACATCAAAACTTGAAACCTCTATTGTTATGTCACTTGCGGTAATCTTTGTTCTTACATTATCAAATTTTTCCGTTAGTTTAATCCGTAAGCATGTACCCAGCAGTATTAGAATATTAGTTGAAATGACTATAATAGCTTCGCTTGTAATTATTGCTGATCAGTTAATTAAGGCTTTCGCTTATGATGTTAGTAAGCAGCTTTCAGTTTATGTCGGATTGATAATCACAAACTGTATTATAATGGGTAGAGCAGAAGCATTCGCGTTAAAAAACCCACCATTATTAAGCATTATGGATGGCATTGGTAACGGGCTAGGCTATACTTTTGTTTTATTGTTTGTAGGATTTTTTAGAGAACTATTCGGTTCCGGAAAACTACTTGGCTATACAATATTTTCGGCAAATACCGAAGGCGGATGGTATGTGCCAAACGGTATGATGCTGTTATCGCCAAGTGCGTTTATTTTAATCGGATTACTTATTTGGGCGATCCGCACATGGAAACCAGAGCAAGTTGAAGAGGAATAACAAATGTTAGAACATTATTTAAGTTTATTCGTAAAATCCATTTTTATTGAAAACATGGCGCTTGCCTTTTTCCTTGGCATGTGTACTTTTATAGCTGTATCAAAAAGAGTTGAAACAGCGATTGGTTTAGGAATTGCCGTTGTTGTTGTACAGGCAATAACCGTTCCCGTTAATAATTTAATTTTTCATTACGTGCTTCAAAAAGGAGCGCTTAATTGGGCGGGACTTCCAGATCTTGATTTAACATTTTTAGGACTGGTAACATATATTGGCGTCATTGCAGCAATGGTACAAATACTAGAAATGGCATTAGATAAATTTGTTCCTGCGCTTTATAACTCACTCGGAATTTTTCTTCCGCTTATAACAGTTAACTGCGCAATTTTGGGCGGTACCTTGTTTATGGTGGAACGTGATTATATGTTCGGTGAAAGTGTTGTATTCGGAATTGGATCGGGAGCCGGTTTTGCTTTAGCAATAATTGCTTTAGCCGGTATTAGAGAAAAAATGAAATATAGTAATGTACCTGTAGGACTTAGAGGACTAGGCATTACTTTTATAATTGTAGGTTTAATGGCAATTGCCTTCATGTTGTTTTCAGGAATTCAATTGTAGGGGAAGTTTTATATGGACGGTTTGACAATCGTTTTATCCGGTGTAATAATGTTTACGATAATTATTTTAGTTTTGGTAGTTATCATTTTATTTGCAAAATCAAAACTAGTAGCAAGCGGAAGCGTTACAATTTCCATTAATGATGATCCGGAAAAATCAATAAAAACACCAATTGGTGATAAACTGCTTAATGCACTTGCTGATGCAGAAGTTTATCTGCCCTCTGCATGTGGCGGAGGAGGTACTTGCGGTGAGTGTAAATGTATTGTTCTTGAAGGAGGCGGCGATGTTCTGCCTACAGAAAAAGGAAAGCTTACAAGAAAGCAGATTAGACAAAACTACCGCTTAACATGCCAGGTGCCTGTCAAAAGTGATATGAAGCTTGAAGTTCCGCCTGAAGTGTTTGATATTAAAAAATGGGAATGTACTGTCCGCTCTAATCATAACGTGGCAACATTTATTAAAGAATTAATTCTCGAACTGCCTGAAGGCGAAAAAGTTGATTTCCGTGCAGGCGGCTATATACAAATTGAAGCTCCGCCTCATATTGTTAAGTATCAAGATTTTATTATTGAAGATGATTACCGTGGCGATTGGGACAAGTTTGATCAGTGGAAATTTGTTTCTAAAGTTGATGAACCGATAGTGCGAGCTTATTCAATGGCGAGTTACCCTGAAGAGAAGGGAATAATTATGCTGAATGTGAGAATTGCGAGCCCGCCTCCAAACAAACCTGATGCTCCCCCCGGACAAATGTCTTCATATATTTTCGGGTTGAAGCCCGGTGACAAGGTTACGATCTCGGGACCTTACGGTGAATTTTTTGCCAAAGAAACCGATAACGAAATGGTATTTATAGGCGGCGGCGCGGGTATGGCTCCAATGCGCTCTCACATTTTTGATCAATTGAAAAGACTTAACTCAAAACGAAAAATTACGTTTTGGTACGGCGCAAGAAGTTTAAGAGAAGCATTCTATACAGAAGAATTTGATAAACTTGCAGAAGAGCATGATAACTTTACATGGCATCTGGCGCTATCTGAGCCATTGCCCGAAGATAATTGGACAGGTTATACCGGCTTTATCCATCAGGTTCTGTTGGACAACTATTTAATGAAGCATCCCGCTCCTGAAGATAACGAATATTATATGTGCGGACCGCCAATGATGAATAACGCTGTAATTCAAACGCTTGAAAATATGGGCGTAGAACCTGAAAACATTGCTCTGGATGATTTCGGCGGTTAATTATTAGCAAGTATTTGTTCAGTTAAAAGTTTTAGAATTATTATTAATGAGGAGAGAAAAATGATAACAGCAGAAGATATATTAAAGGAAAAAGGGGATGAAATAATTTCGGTTGCTCCTGACTGCACACTCCACGATGCACTTAAAGTTATGCTGTCTAAAAGGATTGGAGCAATACTGGTGAAGCAAGGGGAAAGCTTAATTGGTATCTGGACAGAACGCGACCTAATGAGAAATTCTGTAAATGAAGAGTTTAATCCCTCAAAAGCAAAGGTTGAAGATTTTATGAGCAAGGGATTAATGTCTGCACCTTACTCCGATTCAATATATAGTTTAATGGATAAATTTCTTGGCAAAAGATTACGTCACTTGCTTATCGAAAAAAATGGAAAGTATATCGGTTTCCTTTCAGCAGGCGATGTTACCAAAGCTTTGCTGGTTGAAAAAACGCAGGAACTTGAAAAGCTTAACAAACTGGTTAATATGGATTATTACGAAAACTGGCGCTGGAAAAATAAATAATCATTTTTATTCCAGATTATTTTAAATGAATATTAAAAAAACAATACTGCCTCTTTTTGTTGTTGTACTATTGCTGCAAAGCTGCGGCGATTCCCAAAATAATTTTGAGCAGTTTTCATTATCCGGCACAACAATGGGCACAACTTACAGCGTTAAAGTTGTGTATAAAGAAAATGAGGAATTTTCTCTCCTTTCAGACAGCATTCAAAGTGATATTGACAGTCTTTTGAAGCAGGTCAATCAGGAGATGTCCACTTACATTCCTGATTCTGAAATTTCCCTTTTTAACAAGTACAATAAAAGCGACTGGTATCCAATTTCAATTGACTTTGCAAATGTTTTGGAGATGGCGTTTTATATTTCCGATAAATCCGGCGGCGCTTTTGATATTACCGTTGGTCCCATTGTAAATTTATGGGGATTCGGACCCGATCATAAATACGAATATGTACCGTCTCAAAAAGAAATTGATGAAGGATTAAAATCAGTTGGATATGAAAATCTGAATGTTGTAACGGAGCCGCCTGCACTAAAGAAAAAGATCAAAACTATTTACTGCGATCTTTCTGCCATAGCAAAAGGTTTCGGAGTTGATAAGGTTTCGGAATATCTTGAATCAAAAAAGCTGAATGATTACATGGTTGAGATAGGCGGTGAAGTTAGAACAAAGGGAAACAATATTCACAGAAAGCCGTGGCAGATTGGTGTTTCTACTCCTGATGATGAATTTAATTTGCAGAAAGTTTTGTCTCTAACAAATAATTCAATAGCAACATCCGGCGACTATAGGAACTATTTTGAAAAAGATGGTGTTCGATATTCACATACGATCGATCCGAGAACGGGCAAACCGATCAAGCATACATTGGCTTCGGTAACTGTCGTTCACGGTTCATGCATGATAGCAGATGGAATGGCTACTGCTATTACTGTTATGGGTCCCGAGGCAGGATATGAATTTGCCTTGAAAGAGGAACTTCCGATTTTTATGATTGTTAGAGAAGGTAACGAGTTTGTTGAAAAAATGACTCCAAGTTTTGAACAGTTCTTAACAAAGGTTGAAGAATAATAAATAGAAATTGTCACGCTGAGCTTGTCGAAGCGAAAGAATAGAAAGATTAATGGTGAAATAAATGACACAAGTACTAGTAGTAATAGGATTTTTTATTGTTGCCTTTTCATTAATGGCGGCATCACTCCATTTTAGTAAATATAAAAAGAGAGCATCCGGATGCTGCGGCGGAGGAAATTGCTCCACTGATGAAGATGGAAACAAGATTAGCAGCTGCTACAATGATAAAAAAGAATTTGTTGATAATTACTCCAAGAGCACAGCAAACTAAGCATACATAAATTTTACTTTTGAAAATCCACCTTTAACCTGCCTGCCGGCAGACTTGTTGCACAACTTAAATTTGTCATTTCGAAACCCGTTTCTTGGGTGAGAAATCTCGTAAATAAATTTATTTGAGATTTCTCAGTCACTCCGTTCCTTCGAAATGACACATTAGTCTATTCTTCATTACGCGCTGAATGCAGGAATCTTGAATAGCGGCTTTTTTATTTTTTGCTCTTCAAGATGGGATCTCTGCAAGAGATCACATCTTTGGAATGCTTTTTTAGTTCATCATTGGTTATTCAGTATTCGGTATTTGACATTTATTTTCAAGGCAGTCACGGTCGCACCGTGACTGTGAAAAATAACGAATACTGAACGCTGAATTTTGAATATCGACTTTTAAGCTTCAATTTAAGTTTGCGATTATGGGCTGATCAATTCTTTTCACATTTCATTTATTATTTTTTAAACATAAGTTAGAAAAACAGATTAAACATTTTCCGGGCGAAATGAATGCTGAAGAAAATCTTAACACTTATCTTTTTAACTACACTTACACTAACTTTTTTTCAAAGTTGTGACTCCACCGAACCTAATGACAAAAGAAAACTAACCCTTAGCGTAGAAGATGTTTCAACTACTGAAGTGCGGCTGAGATTATCTGCAACCGAAATACAACTGCCCGCTAACATAAGCATTACTAAAAACTCAACCTTTGCAAAACTAATAACCCTAAAGAGCAATGATTCATTATTTACTGTTGATTCATTACAGCCGAGCACTTCCTACTCATTGCAGGCAATTTATGATGAAGTAAAAAGTAACGCGATAACTGCTGTAACTATGGACACAACAACCCAAAACTTTACATTTGAAACTGTTGAATTTGGTGACGGATTTAGCTCCAGCTACTTTAATGATGTTTGGATATTTGATGAAAATAATATTTGGGCTGTTGGAAATGTGTTTACTGACGATAGTACTGATGGTAACTTATATCATTGGGATGGTAACTATTGGAAAGCAGTTAGGCTTAACTTCGTTGATCTTGAGGGGATTTGGGGCATAAATAATACTCTTTACTTTGCTAGTGTTGGGCTATGGAAATATCAAAATAGTGTTTTAACAAGACAAAATATTTCTGGTACACTTTCCCAGGGTCAGGGCGTCCATAAACTATGGGGCAGCAGTGAAAGCAACATTTGGGGTGTTGGTCCTTGGGGTACAATTGTTCATTATGATGGAAATGGCTGGGCAAAGATTGAATTTGATAATGAATTGTCCTTCTATAATATTACTGGTAATAAAGAAACCGGTACTGCATATGCAATTGGCAGAAGAACCGGCGATATAATTTATATTGTTGAATTGAAAGAGAACGAGATAAATGTTCTTTATAAAAGCAGTGAACGTTCCCATCTAATAAAATCTAAGGTAATAGAATATTGTGATCAAAAACTATATTTAGGCGGATCGGATATAGTTAGTTTAAAAGTATGGGAATATGATTTAGTTACAAAAGAAGTAGAATTATCAAAGGATTTTATAGAAACATCTAGGACTATGGATATTCGCCAAATATCAGTGAATAATTATAATGACATATACTATATCGGTAAGATGGACGGATTAGGAAGAATGATTCATTACAATGGGTTTAGGTATACTGAGATAGGAAATGATTTAATGGCTTTGAATAATTCTGGTAATGCTCAATCGATTAATAATTTATGTGTAAGTGTAGGCTATGTTAACAACAAAGCATACATAACTAAAATTAAGAGGAATTAATACAATGAAAGTTTGTTGAGTTACATGTTATTTTAAAAGTATCATTGAACGCGTAACTATTTCTGAACCCCTTATTAACCGGTAAAAATAAATCCCGCTTGAAACAGATTGATTTGCATTATTTTTCCCATTCCAAATTAGCTCATGTGTCCCGCTATAAAAATATTCATTATCAATCAGTCGCTTTACTTCCTTGCCCATCGCATCATAAATAATAAGAGAAATGTTATTAGAGCTTTTTGCATTAAAACTTATTGTTGTACTTGGGTTAAAAGGATTAGGATAGTTAGGATAAAGTTTAAAATCAGAAATTGAAATATTAGATAAATCAAGTACTGAAGTTATAATATTTGTTGTGTCGCCATATAGTGTATCATTTATAAAACAACCTTTTAAAAAAATATCACCAACTAGATCCCCGCCGCCTCGCCACCATAAACCAAATCCACTGGCTAATATATCACCATATCTTCCTAAACCCAGCGTATCAGTTGATTCATCAGCAAAATAATAGTGAATATATTTAAACGTAACTTGTTTCCCAAAAAGTACATCTTCCCAGACTTCTCGAACTCGAGCCATTTCATAGCCATATATGGTAGTACTATCTTGATGAGTATAAAGAACCCACTGGTCACCGAGGTTCGCATTTAGTTTATAGATCAACAGATTTTCTGCACCAGGTCCGCCTTGCATATAAGGACCGAAAACATTGAAATTAGTATCAATTTTATAATAACCCGTATCCGGGAAAAGAACTGCCCATTCTATCGGATTTATTCGTCTTCCAAACTGTGTTAGATAATTATTCCCTCCAGAATCAACGGAATCATGAATATTAAAATTCTGAACTGTGTCCGGGTATTGAAAATCATCCCAAAAATATTCCCACATATCACCAGTTTTGTAAGGAAAAAAATCAAGCGGATGTGGTGTTTGCGAAAATAGATGAATAAAAGAAATTATAAAAAATAAAATAGTAATTATCTTTTTCATTGCTGTCTTCCCTCGTAGTAATAATTGCATGACTTAGGAGGAACATTCCTCGAAAAAAAATCATAATTTATACATTTACAAATCTTAATTTTTCAAAGCCTCCACTTCAACAATTTTATAAACCTGGTCTCTTGGTCTAACTAATTCCTCACACTTAAAAGTAACTTCATCACCCTTAACAGCTTCGGTAATTTTATTTTCTTCTTTTACCATTTCGGTCAATGTTTTTTCAACAACACCGGTTGTATCGCCTATAAAATAAAGCTCATCACCAAGTTTAATTTCTTTAGTCTCAATTTTTATATGCACAACACCGCTCTTTTTAAAATAGTTTACAACCTTGCCAACGTAAACTTTTTTTGTAGTTGCTGAACTGCCGTACTTAATTGTGTATTCATCTCCGCCGGGAGTATCAAAATAAAACCCTGTTGAAAAACCGCGGTTATAAACTTTCTGCAGCTCATTAAAATATTCTTCCTTCAACTCAGGTGTAAGCTTGCCTTCAAAATAATTATCAATGGCGCTTCGGTAAGTTGAAACAACTTTAGCAATATATTCCGGGCTTCGCTTGCGTCCCTCAATTTTAAATGTATCAATGCCAGCTTCAATTAGCTGATCAACAAATTCAATCGTGCAAAGATCTTTTGGGGACATCACATAATCCTCCCCGATCAGCAATTCTGTTTCGCCATCCTTATCGTAAATGGAGTATTCTCTTCTGCACGGCTGTATGCACTCGCCCCGGTTTGCGCTTTTGTTAAAAATATGATGACTCATAAAACATCTTCCACTAACGGCAACACACATTGCACCGTGAATAAAAGTTTCAATGGCCATGTTTACATTTTGCTTTATCTCTTTAATTTTGTCAAGTGTGCATTCGCGTGCAAGTACAATTCTTTCGGCTCCCAGTTGTTCGTACATTTTTGCCGAGGCAGAATTAGAAATTGATGCCTGCGTGCTTATGCAGAAAGGCATTTCATATTCTATACATTTTTGAATTACCGCCATATCCCAGCAGATAACTAAATCCACACCAGCCTTTTTTGCCTCGGGAATTATTTTATCAACTTCATCCAACTCGTTTTCATACACAATTGAGTTTATTGTTAAGTGAGTATCAACGTTATTTTCTTTACAGAATTTTACAATTTCATCAAGATCATCTATGCTAAAGTTTTTTGCTTTCGCCCTCATGTTCAATTTATCGACACCGAAATAAACAGCATCTGCGCCGTGCTTAACCGCTGTTCTCAGCATTGTCCAATCGCCCGCGGGTGCAAGCAGTTCCGGTTTATTAAATTTCATATTCGTTCTCCTATGACTTTCAAAAATATGAAAAGATAAACTAAAATAGTTGTGAAAATTAGACCGGCAGACGTATATTTTAAGAATTAAAAATATAATCAGTCGTAAAATTCAATTGTAGAGAAGTTCAGAAGAACATTTCAATATATTTTAAACAGTAGAGTAGATTGCTTGCAATCTGCTCATTGAATTAACAGATTGCGAGCAATCTATTTTACATTTATCAAAGTATGAAAAATCCACTTATTGCGGCTTTAATCGGAATCACCATTGGGGGAATTGGTTTTGGATTACTTACTCCCGTTACAGTGATTTTACTTGAGCAAAATGGAGCCCCAAGCTGGATAACAGGAAGCTCAACAACGCTTGGCTACCTTGCCGTAGTATTAGCTTCGCCTTATACAGGCAGACTGATTGACAGATTCGGAGTAAAATTTATTCTTCTTACCGGCATGCTCATTTGGCTCTTCGGGTCGCTCGGTCATATTTATTGGTACAACTATTATATACTTTTTCCAGTAAGACTTATCACCGGAGTTGGAGCTACATTTATTTTTGTGGCTACTGAGGTAATTATTAACAGGAGCAGCAATGAAAAAAACCGCGGACAAAATATTGGCTTATATGCTGTCCTTCTTTCAATTGGTATTGCTGTAGGTACAATGCTGATATTTACAGTTGAGTATGGTGATTGGGCGCCTTATGTGATCGGTGCGTCAATTATGCTTATCGCTTTACTTTTTCAAATTTACTTTTTGCGGGAAGTTGAAAGTAAAGAAGAGGAAAAAACAGTAAGTAAAATGAAGCTAAAACAAATGCCCTTTTTAAGTTTAGCCTCAGCAGTTCTATACGGAGTATTTGAATCTTCAATAATTGTTGCTCTTCCATTATTTGGTCTGCGTAATGGTTTTACTCAAATTGAAGTTTCATATTTTCTTGCCTCATTTGTTATCGGCGGAATTGTTCTCTTATTTTTCCTAAGCAAACTATCCGATATCTATTCTAGCCGTAAATTACTTTTATTTATCTCCATACTTCTCGGATCATTAATGCTTTCGCCAACCTTAAGTTTGTTATTCGTTTTTCTAATTACCGCATTTTTTCTCATCGGCGGATTCGTTCCCGCATACTACACAATCGGACTAAATTACACTGTTCAGAATATCGAAAAAAAATATATTGCTCAGGCAAACGGCTACTTCGTTATGATGTACGGTCTTGGTACATTGCTTGGTCCAATGATTGGCTCGATGATTGTTGAATTAAACAAAGAATATGGCTTTTGGATATTCTCCGCGTTACTCTGTTTTAGCTTCTTTTTATTGATTTTATTAAGAAATGATAAAATAAGAGAATAAATTATTCAAAATTTTTAAGGCGAAATGATATATTTTTCTTAAATTAAAATGTATCATTTTGATAAACAACCATTATGAATGGAAAAATAAAAAACATATTAAAATTGATCTGCGGAATGAATGGAAGTAATTTCGGTCTTTTGCTTAAAATCGGCAAAGAAGATTACTCAATCCGTGCGGTTCACGGCAACTTAAATTTTGATGATTCTGCCTTAAAAAGTTTTTGCGAAGATTTAAGGTTTACTCAAAATTTTGATCCGGATAGAATTGTTCATTTCGATTCCTATTTAAAATTGGCAGATCAGCTTAATTTGAAATCTTTGGGTATAAAAGAGATATATAAATCACCGAACTTTGCACTATTACTAATTTGTTTTTCAAACGAAAGCGAATTTAAAAGTATTGAAATGTCCAATATGGACGCGGCATCCGAAATGCTTTTTGAGTTTATGGAAGATGAAAAATCCGTTGACAGCGAATATAGCATCCAAAGAACAATGGAAAATGCAAATCTTGCTGTGCTTTTTTCGGACTTTGACGGAAATGCAATTTTTACGAACAATAGATTTAACGAAACTTTTAATCTGGAAAGTAAAAGTGAATTAATTAACGAAGGTTTAAAACTATTTGACGAAGAGGGAAATTTTCTAAATAATTTTGATTACCCTTATAAAATTGCAGTTAGAAATAATAAAAGTATAAATGATCGAAAGTACAAATATATAAATGATAACGGCGAGGAAAAATGGTTTCGCGTTAATTCCATAATTGTGCCCGACAGCGGTGATGCCGCCGCAAAAGTTCTTACCACATTCGAAGATATAACGACTGTGATGGACATTAAGCAGCGGATGAAAAGCGATATGGCGCCGCCTGAGGTTATTTACTATTCTTCCGATCCATCCGGCACGGAGTATTCTTTTATTTCTGATTCGGCTAAAAAACTTTTTGGTTATTTACCTGAAGAAATTTTTGACAACAGGTACATGATCGCCAGCCGCATTTTTCCTGAATACTTAAACGATTATAAAAATTTTATTAGAGATGTTAGTCGTGGAAGCCAATTGGCAATTGAATATAAAATCAATGATGCAAAAAATTCCGTTCGATATGTCCGCCACCTTGGAATTCCTGTTCTTGAAAATTCCGAAGTTGTAAAAATTGTTGGCGTAATTACAGATATTACGAATGAAAAGAAGATCACAGAAAAACTTCAATTCGCAGAAGAAAAATTAAACCTGGTGTTAGAAAATTCGGACGAGTTTATTTTTAGTTTGAATGAGGAATTTCAATTCGAAATTATTAATCAGCTTGGAGCAAGATTTTTAGGTTATGAACCGGAAGAATTGATCGGCATTAATATCAACGAGTTATTGAAGGATGAAAACAAAAAGCAGATTATCGAAAAATTTGAAGAGATAAAAAAATCAGATAGCTTAAAATCATTTGCGGCAAGCTTTAGAGCAAAAAATCATAAAACGGTTCAGATAGAAATCAAAGCAAAATCTTTAGAATCAGGCGATGGAATTAAATCGATTGTTGGAGTTGGAAGAAATATATCTGAATACCAAAAAGATGAAATAAAAATTAAAGAGCTTACGCATAAATTAAATGAAGCAAATCAGAAAATTGAAAAAGAAAAGCAAAAGAATTCCCAGCAGCTAAACATTGCCGATGAACTAAATCGATTGAAGAATGATTTTATCTCAAGCATTTCTCACGAGTTAAGAACGCCTCTTACTTCAATAGTTGGTTTTGCAGATACAATCTCATCCGATCCAGATATTGAAAGAAGTGTAATAAAGGAATTTGGCAAAGTGATTTTAGAAGAGGGAAATCGATTATCTAATTTAATAAATGAAATTCTCGATTTCTCAGAATATGAAGCCGGTATTAAAAAGCTCAGCAAATCGAACTTCGATATGGTTGATATGATTAATCAATTAGTGGAATCAGTTGAAGAGAAATTTAATGATAAAAATATTAGACTTGCCGTTATTAGCGACAAAAATAATTTGAATTTAACAGGTGACCGGATTGCATTATTTAAAGCGTTTGAAAATCTTTTATCAAATGCGCTAAAGTTTACCAACCGCGGCGGAAAGGTTGAGATTATTATTTATGATAGGGATGAGCAAATAGAAATTATTGTTGCTGATACCGGTGTTGGTATTCACGAAGCAGATATACCAATATTATTTCAGAAATTTAGAAAGTTGAGCAGAACCGGAAGTCAGATCCCAGGCGTGGGGTTTGGACTTGTAACAGTTCAGCAAATAATTGATCTACATTTTGGAACGATCAAAATAGAAAGTGAATTGAATAAAGGAACAAAGATCATAGTAAGAATTCCTAAAAATCTTACTACTGGAGGAAACTAGTGGAAGAAAAATTAATTTTTATAGTTGATGATGAACCCTCGATATTAAAGCTGCTTACGTTTTGGGTACAGGAAAAGTGGAAATACAAAATTAAGACTTTTGATCGCGGTAAAGATGTTTTGGATTGCCTTTCCGAAGGACCCAGTTTGGTTTTGCTTGATATTATGCTGCCGGATATTAATGGTGTTGACCTGCTGACAGAAATTAAAAAAGTGAACTCAAACCTGCCGGTAATTTTACTCTCGGCGCAAGGCAGTATTGAAGTTGCGCTTAAGTCATTAAAGGAAGGCGCTTATGATTACTTTCCGAAACCGCTTGATTATAGAAGGTTAGAGCCTGTTATAAAAAATGCAATCAGCAATTATGATTTGATACAGGAGTTGGAAAGACTAAAGCATGACTTAGAAGAGGAATATAAGTTTGATAATATTATAACTTCCGATAAGAAAATGCATGATGTTTTTTCGATGGTTTCAAAAGTTTTGAACAATGATATAACTGTTTTAATTAATGGTGAAAGCGGTACAGGTAAGGAACTTATTGCAAGGGCTATCCACTATAACGGCATTCGTAAAGATCAGCCATTTGTTGTGGTTAACTGTGCTTCTATACCGAGAGAACTTTTGGAAAGTGAGTTGTTCGGTCATGAGAAAGGGTCGTTTACCGGAGCCTATCAAAAGAAAATTGGTAAGTTTGAATTCGCTCAAGGCGGAACTCTTTTCCTTGATGAAATAAGTGAGATGGAAGTCTCGCTGCAGGCGAAAATTTTAAGACTCGTGCAGGAAAAAGAATTTGAGCGAGTCGGCGGAAATGAAATCATCAAATCCGATGTTAGAATTATTTCAGCAACTAACAAAGATTTAAAGGAGTGTGTAGAGAGAGGAGATTTTAGAGAAGATCTTTACTATCGTTTAAATTCTTTCCCATTATTATTACCTCCTCTGCGTGAAAGAAGAAGAGACGTTATTTTATTAGTTAATCACTTTGTCACTAAGTTCAATAAAAAATTCAATAAAAATGTAAAAGGGTTCAATAAAAAATCATTAAAACTAATGTATGATTATGAATGGCCAGGAAACATTAGGGAATTGGAAAACACTGTTGAACGCTGTATGGTATTGAACGACAATGAACTGATTGATGAAAATGTTTTGCCGCCGCAAATTGCAAATACAAATGGTACAAGTAATATTAGGTTAAGCGGACCTTTGTTTTCGGAGGATGCACCGGTTATTCCTTTTGAAAAATTGAAAGAGGAAGCAATAAGGCACGCATTAAAAGTTACCAACGGCAACATTGTTGAAGCTGCAAAAAAATTAAATGTAGGCAGAGCTACTATCTACAGAATTATTGAGAAGTATAATATCGATGCTAAAAAATAAAAGCTCAGAAAGTTCCGGTTGCAAAAATGACTGAAGAAAATATGGATAACGCAAAAATATTACTGGTTGAGGATGATAAGAGTATTTCAACATTATTCAACTACCATTTAACTAAGGCGGGGTTTTCCGTTGAGGTTGCTAGCAATGGCAAAGAGGGTTATAAAAAAGCATGTAAATATAATCCTCAAATAATAATCAGCGATGTGATGATGCCGATAATGAATGGATTTGATTTCAGGAAAAAAGTTTTATCTGATGAAAAGTTAAAGGGAATTCCGTTTGTTTTTTTAACTGCAAAAGGAGAAGATGAGGATGTGCTCCTTGGATACGATTTAAATATTGAAGATTACATTATTAAATCATCAAGCATGAAAGTAGTTGTTGCAAAGGTTAGAGCAATTTTAAAAAGTTTGCAAAAAGAGCGGACTAAAACTGTTGAGGAAGTTCAAAAAGCAGCTGACAGTATTGGCGCAACGGTAGTGCCTGATAAATTTCCGCTATTCGAAAATTTTAGTATTAAGCATTGGCATGTTCCGTTTCAAAATGTGCCCGGCGGAGATTTTATAGATTATTTTAAATTTGATGATGATAACATAGTGATAATTTTGGGCGATGTTATGGGTAAAAAATGGGGCGCATGGTATTTTGCAGTTGCATATGCCGGTTATGTCCGCAGTGCAGTTAGATTTGTTCTACAATCAACAAAAAATTTATCCCCCGGTGAAATTCTTAAAAAAGTAAATGAATCTGTATTTAATGATGAGAGAATTTCAGAAGTATTTATTACTCTATCCGTTGTTACTGTTAATAAAAAAAATATGACTGCAAAATATTGCGGAGCCGGTGATCTGCCGCTTGTTCATAAATCTGAAGAGGTTAAGATAATAAAGAGCAACGGACTTTTACTGGGTTTTAAGAACGAAGGCGAGTACAAAGATTCCGAGATTAAATTGGCAAAAGGTGATTCACTAATTCTATTTACGGATGGAATAACAGAATCAACAAGAGTAGATACTGATGAAATGATAGGTGAGGAATATATTTATAATATGATCGGCAATGTTGATTCGGATAAAGAATTGATTGAAGCAGTAAAGGAAGATGTATCGAAAATTACAAACAATAAATTTGCAGATGATATAAGCCTGATCTGCATCCAGTCAATTTAATTTGTTCTCAATTGTTCCGCCAATCTATTAATTAGTTGAGAATATTTATCATCAGATAGACAAACCTGCCTGTAAATATCTTCAACTTGATCTTTTGTTATTTTTAGAAAATCCTTTTCTAATGGGGTAATACAAACTCCGCCCAAATCAACCGAAGCGGGGCTTAACAATATTTGGTTTTCTCCTTCAGCAAAAAAGTAATCGGGTCTGTGCTTTTCACGGGGGATAACAAATATTCTCCAACTTTGTTTTTCATAGGTTGCGATTACATTTAATAATGGTTCTTCATTGTTTCCTGCGAGTATATTATATGAATCGTATAACTTGTTAAAGGTTTTTAAAGTGATTTCGGAATCAGAAGATTCAATTACAATAATATTTCGGAGATAATTTTTAATCAAACTAACCGATAAGTCATTTGCTGAAAAAATATCCTTTTTATTTTCTGCAATATAGTTTTCGTAGTCACTTTCAATCGGCATAAAAAATTTCGAACCAGCCTGAAAGTGCATATGATCCGGCGCAGAGGCTCCGCACTTAGGACCATTATAAAACAGAGAGTAATGCTCACCTAACTCTTTTGATAATTTTAACATTGATTCAAAGTTGCCGCTTATCATTTGCGGATTGTGAGATATTTTTGGAATAGTAAAATGTTCCGGGAATATTGGAAAAGGATTACAAAGCAAAGTGTAATCTTCAAAAGTAAGTCCGCGCTGCTCTTTCGGCAGGTTTTCAATACAGAGAAAACACTTTCGCTCTTCAATAGATTTTTTATCAACCTTAGCAGATGAGGAGGTTATTCTGCCCGGATTAAATTGCACTTTAATATTAAAACCGTCGAACTCGAAATTTCTTACTTCAACGTTTTTTAATTGTTCGTAGTTATTAGATAATAATTCCCAAGTTGATTGCTGTTGTTTTAGTAAAGCCGCAGCATCATCTGCAAAAGATTTTCCGTGTCCATATTTATTTAACTCTTTTATTGAAAGTATTACTGAGTTTCTCATTTAACACATTTTGTTTTTATATTTTTAGTTTATACATAAGAATTAACTTATGTAAATAGAATGATATAGAAAACCGTTAAAACGGTTATTGGGCCTAGTTTTCTCTTACTAACCCACGACTTAAGTTGTTGGTTAACTTAATTATCTTAGCTCAACTATTTTTCTTTTGTCTAGCCAAAACTTCAATCGTTCTGACTCTATCTTTATAAGTATTGTTACTATTAATCTTTTCAATGCTTAACGCTGCATCGGAGTTTCCATCCCATCTTCGGCAAGCATATATTGCATTATAGATTCTACCTATCTGATAATTGCGCGATATGGCTAACCCAACGGCATAATCTTCACCGTAACTTACATTTGGAATTTTAATTTCTCTAAGCACGGGAGTATAAAATCCTCGCGGTGCACCGAGACCATTAATTCTAATTGCATTGTTTCTTCCATTTTCCGGCGTCCACTCTTTATGGTCAATCAATCCGGGCGGAATTTCATTTAGATTAAAGTCCGTCATTTTATAACTGCCGATAACCATTGCGCATTTCTCTTTATGAAAGCAATCAACAACAGTTTGAAGTGTCTTTTCGTCAATGTAAATATCATCACTATCCAATTGTATGGCGTATCTACCGCAATTTGTATGGTGAACCGCTTCATTCCAGCAGCCGCCTATTTGTAAATCCTTTGTCTGCGGAATAACATGGATCAACCTATCGTCCTTCTCTGCAAAGGATTTAATGATATCTGTTGTTCCGTCACTTGAATAATTATCGACTACAATTAAATTAAATTTGAATGATGTTTCCTGTTTAAGAACAGAGGCAATTGCATCACCAATTGTTTTTACTCTATTTCTTACCGGAATAATTACGGAAGCTTCAATTTCAAATTCATCAGCAACAATTTTCACATCTTGAAATTTTGGTTCAAGATAGGCTTTAATATTTTTAAGATGCGCAGTTACTGCTTTTTCCATTTCAATCTGAACATTTCTGTTTTTAGGATCAACATAATCAAAAAGTTTTTCACCGGATTTTCTTGTATCGGTTTCTACAACTGTATATAAATATTCCGGCAACCTCAATAATGCGCCTTGCTGCGAAAGACGTAAACGCAGATCATACAATCCGGCAAAGGAAAAACTATCTGTCATAGCTGCAGAGGCTTTTTTAACCATTGCTGTATTGCATAACAAAACATAACCGAAATTAAAATCATCACGCAGGCTGCCGGTTTGATAATCAATAACAGGGTGATGATTTCTTCTGTCGTCCTTTACCTCATCATAATCAGAATAAATCATTGCGGCATTTGTATCCTCAGCTGTGTTTACAAATCGTTCAAGTGAAAATTTACTGAACTCAATTTGTGATTCTTTATTAATAATTAATGTATAATCAGCATCTGATTTTTGTGCAATTTGTTTTATGGTTTCAGTTGACCAAATGTCATTAACTGAAATGATCTCAGTATTTTCTATCGGTTTAATTTCATTGTTGGAACAAAGCAAATAAATGGATTTAACCATTTCTGAATTAAGTAATTGTTCAATTGTTTTCTTTGATTCATCAGATTCGGAATAGGGTACAAACGCAATAATTCTATTATTCATTTTAAGTCCGTTTATTTATTTAAAATTACAGATTAATTACTTTTAAATTCGAATGAAAAGCCTGCGAAAAATTCTCTTCCTGCTTCGGGCAAGCCCCATTGAGTATAATAGAGTTTATCAAATATATTATTGATTCTAAAAAATAATTCAAGATTGTAAAGTTGATCGTATGAAAATATGTAAGATATTCGCCAGTTAAGCAACAGATAGTCACTTAATTTTTGAAAGTATTCGCTGCCTTCTTTTAAACCATATTCCTTCCCAATGTAATTTGCTTCTAATTGAGAGTTTAATTTTTCATTATAGATATAATTCAAAACCAATCCAGTATTTATTTGCGGGTGGTATTCAAGTGTATCCTTAAATTCTCCATCAGCATTTTTCGCAAAGGAATTTAGGTATGCAAAATTAAAATTGAATTCAAAATTCTCTGCTATGCTCCAGTCGGTGTTAAATTCAAATCCTAAAGTTCTAATTTTATCTTTATTAATTCTTTTAAACTGTCCTTCGGGAAGTGATTGACGAACAATACCGTCACTCAAAAACGTTGCAAAAATATTTAAATCCGTTTGGCTAATTGAATTTCTATAAATAATATTTGCTTCACCGTTATAGGCTGATTCGGCTTTTAGGGAAGGGTTTGCAATAAAACGCCCAAGCGCGCCTGAAAATGCTTCTCGTAAAGTAGGGAAGCGTGTTTTCCTTCCAAAGTTCAATTTTACTGTCCAGCCGCTTTCAAACGAATAAGCGAACCCGCTATTGATTGCATAATCTGTAATTCCATCTTTATCGGGTTTGTCGCCGGTTTTGGGTGTAAATGCCCCATCATAGCTAACTCCAAGCAAGCCGGAAAAATTTGATTTCACATATTCATATTCAACACCGGTACTAAATAAATTTTCGCTATACTCTAACTCCGAGTAATTTCCCGATAGAAAACTTTCCTTATGAGCTGATAGATGTCCACTCAATGAAGCCCTAATTATCGAATTTGTATTTATTATTTTTTGAATATTTATTCTACCGAAAAAAGTTATATCATCGCCTTTTTCAATATCGTCTATGTCAGTATAGCTATTATCGGTAAACTGCTGAATTTCGGATTCAAGTTTACTAACTGAAAAAGAGTATGCGAAAATTGATGATGAAGCGTTATGCTCTCCGTTAAATATTACATTCAACTTTCTCCAAAGAGGATATTGCCAGTAGCGTGGATTTTCAACATCAAGTTCTGCAGGCACTCCCTTTTCAGAATCATAATAGGATATTGATAATCCAAATTTTGAAAATGGTGATGGGCTGTAGTTAATTTTTGCAAAAGTATTTAAGTTTTCGCTAAAACTATTCGTCCGATAATCAGATGGATTTTCAACTGTGTTGCTAAAACTTGCGGGTAATTTAAAGCCGTTGGTCTTTTTATATGATAGAGAAAGTATATATGAAAATTTATCAAACCCGTCTTGCCAAAAGCCTGAAAATCTCTTAAAGCTGTTATCACCGAATTGGGATTTAATATTTGCCTCACTTTTTCCGCTTTGAATTTCTTTCGTGTTAATATTTACAACCCCGGCAATTGTATTGGCGCCGTAAACAATGGAAGGAACTCCTTTGGTAACGGAAATATATCCGATAGCATCGGCAGGCACCAAACTTAAGTCAATTCTATTATCCCAAGGAATATTTAAAGGTACGCCGTCAAAAAATAATGATATTTGGCGGGCGTTAGAGCTGCGCAAATAAATTTGGCTTTCGCCTCGTGAATTATTCTGAACTTTTACTGAAGGAATAAATTTCGCAAAATCATTTATCGCCGATGCATCTGAATTCTTTATGCTTTTAAGTTTTATTTCAGTCACAGTTTTAGGCTCTAAAATTAATCCGCTTTTAACTGTTACTTCATCAAGTTTATAGGTTTTTACAGAATCTTGAGAAAATGAATTTGATACAATACTAAAAAATGTTAGCAGAAAAAGAGGACCGAAATTGTAAAAGTTCATATAAAAATTTTTCTAAAATAAATTTTCTTATTAAAAGCAGCAATTAAACAATAGCATTAGGCGCATTAACAAAATCTGTTAAAAGATAATTTACAAACATAATGAATAATATTGAGAAGGTTAAACTATTTCAATCATTAATAGTTTCTTTAATAATCTTAATTTCCCCCTGTTTATATTTGCTATTGAAAGTATTAAAAAATTGTGCAAATTAGTTTTTTACAATTATCAGCAAACAGTAATAAGAAGACCACGTGTGCAAAATATTGCCAATATGAAAAACCAATTCAATAAAATATTTAGTATAGCAATTATTCTTTTCGGAGTAGCGTCTTCAATAATTATTCCCGCAGAGCCCGAGTATATCTTTACGAATATCGGCATTGAAGATGGGCTTTCGCAAAGCACAATATTTTCTATTGTGCAGGACCGGAACGGTTTTATGTGGTTTGCTACTAACAACGGACTGAATAGGTATGACGGCTATACTTTTAAGGTCTATTCATTTTCTCCTTTCGACAGCACATCAATTTCAGATAATGGCGTTACGGCATTGTTTAAAGATAAAGATGGAATAATGTGGGCTGGCACTAAGGAGGGTGTGCTTAATAAATACGATTACCTGACCGATAGTTTTGAACATTTCTTTTTCAATTCAGATACAATAAAAAACAAGCTGGATGAAAAACTTTATAGCGAATCCTTGATAGCTTTTGCACGAAACAACAGCAATACGATTTCAACAATTGAGGAAGATGCTGATGGAAACTTATGGGTTGGAACGTGGGGCGAAGGTATTATTAGATTTAATAAATCCGATGGTACTTACAAGAGAATATATGCATCAAGCAAGCAAGCAAATGGATTGAGCAGCAATAGAATCACTAAAATATTAATTGACAGCGAAGAAGTCGTTTGGGTCGGCACATTTGGTAAAGGTATAAATAGAATAAATTTTAATAGCATCAATTCAATTGATGTTACACATTTTAGATTTGATAGAAGAAATATTCATAGCCTAAGTGGAAATAATGTTATTTCAATTTTTGAAGATTCATTCGGTAATATTTGGATTGGAACTTTTGGTTACGGTTTAAACAAACTTGCCGCAAACGACAGGAACAAAAGTGCTGTAAAAGTAAAGTTCAAAAAATATTTTTTTAGAAGGGGAAACAGTCTAAGCAGCAATACTGTAATAGCAATTGCCGAACATAAACAAAAGCAAATGTGGTTTGCAACATTCGGCGGCGGACTTGATAAGTTTGATTCTGATGCAGAAAAATTTACAAACTTCCAGCATGACCCATTAAATAAAAATTCAATTTATGATAATGATTTACTGTCACTCTATATTGATAAATCGGGGATACTTTGGATTGGAACCCATCTTGGCACTGGAATTAGCAAACTAAAGGAGGGAAGTAAAAAATTTAATTTAATAATTTCCGAACCCGGAAATAATAAAAGCTTAAGCGATGCCGTAGTTTGGGCTATTCACGAAGATGAGGAGGAAATGCTTTGGGTGGGCACGTACCGAGGCGGACTAAATAAAATTGATAGAAAAAAAAATGAGTACACCATTTACCAAAGAGATCCGCTAAATTTGAAAACAATTAGCGACAATCACATTCGCTCAATTGCGGAGGATAAATACGGTTACCTTTGGATAGGTACATTTAGCGGCGGGTTGAATCGGTTTGATAAAAATACCGGTAAAGTCGAGCGTTACCAATACAACCCCGAGGATAAATTTTCAATTTCGGCTAATCAAATTCAATCAATTTATATTGATGAAAACTCTACTGCATGGATTGCAGCTTACGGCGGCGGGCTTTGCAGTTTTAAAATAACCGGCAAAGCAAAAGAAAATATCTCATTCTCCCGATATCAGCATGATGACTCTGACCCTAATTCAATTGGGGATAACCGCGCTTATCAGATTATTGAAAGTTCAACCGGAGAACTATGGATTGCAACACACGGTGGTATTTCCGTATTCGACAAAGAGAAAAAAATATTTAAAAATTATATACACAATCCTATGCAAAGTTCCACAATAGCGGCAAATAAAAATATGAGTGTTATTGAGGATACATATAAAAATATTTGGGTCGGGTCTTATGGCGGCGGATTAAATAAATTTGATAGAGAGACCGGGACCTTCATTCGATACTCTGAAATGGGAAAGTTTCCTAGTGATGCTATTTACGGAATGCTGGAAGACGATTCAAAATTTTTATGGATCAGTTCGGATGACGGAATTTTTAAATTTTCAATTAATGATGAATATACCGTCCACTATAAAACATCAGATGGATTGCAGAGTAGAGAATTTAGCGGCGGCGCATACTTAAAAAATAAACGTGGCGAAATGTTCTTTGGCGGAATAAATGGTTTAAATTATTTTTTCCCTGATAGCATAAAAGACAACTCTTATATACCCGATGTTCGAATTACTTCTATAAAAATATTTGATGATGAAGTAAGTGGAGAACCGGATGAACTTGTTTTATCATACAACGATAATTTTTTCTCAATAGAATTTACATCATTAGACTATACAAACCCTCTCGAAAATACATACTCATATATGCTGAGCGGGCTGCAATCTGAATGGCGTTATACAGATGCGCGTAATAGATTAGTTTTCTATACTAACCTTCAGCCGGGAGAATATACATTTAAAGTAAGAGGAACTAACAGCGACGGCATATGGAACAATGAGGGCGATTCAATTAAAATTACAATACTGCCGCCTTTCTGGATGAGATGGTGGTTTATCGCTTCATTGGTTGTTTTATCTGCAATCATATTGTATTATATATTTACGCTCAGGTACAGACAGCTGCTTGCAATTGAAAAATTAAAAACCAAATTAGCTGCCGATCTGCATGATAATGTTGGCGCCGGTTTAACTGAAATTGCAATTATGACTGAATTGACCACTAATCAATTAAATTTGAAGAGTGAAAATAACTTTGAAAGGCTGAATAAAATTAGTGATACTGCCAGACTGCTCGTTGATAATATGAGTGATATTGTTTGGGTCGTGAATCCTAAAAGAGATTCACTTTACGACTTAATAGTTAGGCTTAAAGAGTCGTATAGAGATTTTCTTGCAACACTTGGTATTTCACTTAAAACAAATGATTTAGACAGGCTGACAGAAATTAGACTGCCGATGGATTACAAACAAAATTTGTTTTTAATTTTTAAAGAAGCAATTCACAATGCAATAAAACATAGTAAATGTAAAAATATATTCTTGGAAATTCATGTTAGAGGCGATGTGCTTGAAATGACCGTGCAGGATGACGGAATAGGAATGGAGCAAATTGGTTCTATAACAGGTGAGGGCATTCGTAATATTAAAAATAGAGCCGCCTTAATTGGGGGTAAACTTAATTGGAGTTCAAAAATTAATGAAGGAACAACTCTTAAGTTCATTGGTAAAATTAGCCGAAGAAATAAAATAAGATCATTATTTAATTTATAAGAAGAATTGAACATTATGGTAAACGTAGCAATTATTGAAGATAACAATACTATTAGAGAAGGATTGGCTGCGCTTATTAATGGCACCGGGGATTATCAATGCATAGGCGCATTTGGTGAGTGTGAGGAGTTTTTAAAAAAATTACCAGAGTTAAATGTTGATGTAGCTTTGATGGATATTCAGCTTCCCGGAATAAATGGAATTGAAGGAGTTAAAGAAGCAAAAAAAATTGATCCGGATATAAACATTTTGATGCTGACGATTTACGAGGAAAGTAATGTAGTTTTTGAAGCATTGTGTGCCGGAGCTTGCGGATATCTTGTAAAAAAAACTCCGCCTTCAAGGCTGCTTGATGCAATAAGAGAAGTGCATGAGGGCGGTTCGCCAATGAGCTCCCACATTGCACGCCAGGTAATAAATGTATTTCAGGAAATGAAAACACCAAAAAAAGATGAATCAGAATACATGCTTTCAGAAAGAGAAACACAAGTTTTGTTCTTTTTAGGCGAAGGCAACAATTACCAGGAAATTGCAAATGAACTATTTATTAGTGTTGATACTGTAAGGCATCATATAAGAAATATCTATAAAAAACTCCATGTTCACTCACAGTCCGAGGCAGTTGCAAAAGCAATTCGCAAGGGACTGATCTAATTTTAAAAACCGCATGAATATGCGGTTCCCATTTAATACCTGATTCAAAATCACACAAAACCACACGTATATGCAGTTGAAATCACTCCGATAATTACCTATTTATATTTTAGAAATTCAGAAACTGCTCTTAATATTTTTATTTAAGCACATTTATTTATTCAATTGCTTAGCAAGTTTGGGGGGAGCAGTTTTTATAATCTGCATGGTTGTTTTGAAAGTTGATTTATTTTGTTTGAAAACTTGAAATTGAAATTAGTTAAACCATTAACAAATTATTTGGGGGATGTATGAGAGACATCAAGTTAAACCCTGGTGACAATCCGATTTCAGAATTAGTAAGTGATGATATCTATGATCTTTTAGATACAAGAGGTTTGATCGATCATAAGTCATTAAGGGATTACAAAATAAGATCAAAGTTCAAAAACCTTCGAGCGTCAAAATTTAGTGCCGGCGATGCAATTGATCTTATCAGGGAAGAGTATCCTTATCTTCAATTTGATACGATAAGGAAAATAGTTTATGCCAGTAGAAAATAGAAGCGTTCTATAATATTCATTACCTGTTTAGAGGCTTAAAGTAAATTCAAAAACCCCTTGAGATTTTTCTTGAGGGGTTTTTGTGTTAAAAATAACAAATCCCAACACTTGTTGAATAAAGCTGATTCTTTATATTTGGACTCAAAAAAAACCGCCAATCAAAAAAAATGAAGGGCGGCTTTAATGTATATATTTTTTTTGTAACTGCTACTTCAACAACATTAACTTTTTAGTTTCAGAAAACTTTCCTGCTGATATGTGATAGAAATAAATTCCGCTAGTTAAATTTGAACCGTCAAACTCAACAGTGTAGCTTCCTGCAGCTCTTTTTTCGTTAATGATTTGAGCTACTTCATTACCAAGTATGTCATATATCTTCATTGATACATTCTCTTCCTGTGGCAATTGGAACTCAATTGTAGTTGAAGGATTAAATGGATTAGGATAATTTTGCATTAATGCAAATACACTCGGCAGTACATTATCAATTTCTACAACATTAGAGTAGCTGTAGCTCCCGTCAAAATCAATTTGTTTAAGTCGGTAATAAACCATCCCTGTTGCTGGCTTAGTATCTATAAAACTATAATTCGATCGTTTAGCAGTTGTTCCGTTGCCTTCAATAAATGTAATTGCAGTAAATGATTTATTGTCGAGGCTCTTTTCAACAGAGAATCCGGAGTTATTAGTTTCGGTTGCGGTTTCCCAATTTAGTACAACTTGCCCATTTGCAACTGTGGCTTTGAAACTAGTTAACTCAACCGGGACAATTCCTGTCTCTCCAAAAATTGCAACGTTATCAACAACCCACCACCAATCCCAGCCGGGCTGTATTGAAACAAATCTTATCCACACTGTTGCTTGACTATCGACTTCTGCAGAAATATCAACTATTTCATGCATCTCACGAGCGGAAACACCATTGTGATGAAGCACAGTAGTCCAGCTAACACTGTCAGTACTTACTTCAACTTTTGCCTGGTCTTGTGCATCAAGTATTCTCCAGTCAGAATCAAACTCAAGCAGAACGTTTGAATAACTTGAAAAATCCAGTGGATATCTTAATGTAGCAGTTGATAATAAAGTTGTACCGCTTCCAGCCTCATCTGAATCTGCAGCCAAAACTTTTCCAGTTGAAGATGGGGGCATTGTGTATGCGTTTGGAAATGGTTCTGATAGAACTTCCCAATCAGCCGTTCCACCGTCATTAGTAACTGACCAGGTTGTATCACTATTTTCAAAATCTTCCATCCAAATAAGCATGTCCGATCTTGCTGTAATATAATTTGTTTTTGTTGTTGTAAGAGTATTTGTTCCATCACTTGCAGTTAAGCTAACATCATATACTCCTGCAGATGAATAAACAAATGTAGGATTTTCAACTGCTGCATCTTCGGTTCCGTCACCGTCTAAATCCCATGACCATGAAGTAATCGGACCTTCGATTGAGCTTGAAAGATCTGTAAAATTAACGGTCAATGGAACTCCGCCAACAGTTGGATCGGCTTCAAAATCAACAGTTAAAGGACCTGAAACATAACCGCGCGCTTGAAAAACTGAATAGATATCAGCTAAATGTGCGCCGGCAAATAAATCCATATCTGCCTGGATAAATGCGTTTGCTGCATCTTCCTGACTTGAACTTCCGTTAAGCATAGATAATGCTTCCAAGAATAATTCATCTGTTGTTTCTCGACCTATTAAATCCCAAACCGACATAAGTGAAGAAGCCCAAATTTGTCCGTCTGTGTGAATTTGCCCAACCAATCCATCAGGATAATGATTTGGATAATTTGTAAGTCTACCAGCCCAAAATTCGTTATGACCATCCCAAATGAATGACCAGTTATATTCCGGATCGGCTGAAGTAAAGCCTGTAACACTTCTTAAATAGGACATAGCCCAGTAGTCCCCGCTACCTTCACTTAAACCATCAACTTGTGAAAGTGCGCCGTTGGTAACCCAATCATGAAGTCCGTGACCAAGTTCGTGAAGTACTACAAAAAGATCTTCGGCATCATCAACTCCGCCGTCACCGAATGCAACTTCGCCGGTACTTCCTATATAATGCGAGTTATCATCATTACTCAACCCATGCGGATCAACTCTTACTCCGCCCGAATATTGAAAAGGCATAAGTGTAAAATTTAGTGTTTCATTTATATAACGCATTGATTGATCGATATGGAAATAACAATTCACAGCTTCAAAATTATCGTTTGAACGTGTGTAATGGAAAGTTGCAGAATCCTGAGAGTGCAACCCTGTAAATGGAGACTCTGAATCGACAATTTCTGCATAAGGACCTTTAAGCTGATAAGTGCTTCCAACAAGTGTTACATCAAGCAAATCTCTCTGAACTGTGTGTGCCGTTAGTGAGTCTGAATCAACATCTCCCGCATCTGAAAATCCGGGATCGCCGTAACTTGCAGTTGAACTGCTTAGCGGATCAGGATCAAACAGCCAACCGCTTGCTGTTGCACTGTTGGTTTTATGTGCGCTGTCACTGTAACGAGAATTGTCTTCAGCTTTTATAATTTCACCGGTTTGGGCGTCAACGTAAAATTCCCAGTCGCCTATATTTTTTTCTGCGGGAACAAGTTTAACTTTGTTTACGTAGGATGATTTGCCGGAATTGTAAAACACAACTATTTCGGATTTTTCATAATTGATTCTTCCTGTAACTGCAAGATGATCTCTTACAATTTGTTTGGCTGTGTTTTCAGTTATTGCAATGCTATTTGTGATATCTATATTAGGTTTGTAGCTGTTCATTACAAAAACAACTTTATCACTTTTATTTATGCTAACGGCAATAGTTGCATTATCAACAGGGTAATTTCCGTAATACTGCTGAAATCTTACTTTGTATCCGCCGCGAGTTTCTCTTGTGCTAATATGCTGCAAATCATTAAGGTCTTCAATTAAACCGAGAGTCCTATGATTTTCCCGCAAGTAGGCTGTTGCCATTTTTTCGGGGGTGCTGTGTGAAACAGCATAATTAACATTGTAAAGGGCAACGGGAATATTTAGATCAACATCATAACGTACGTTGCCTTTTGTTATGAAGTTTGATGTCGTAGCAGGTAAAATTTCCAGCCTGCTGTTCTCCAGTGGTTTCTCTTTCTGGGCTGTAATGGTAGTTAAGGTAAATAGCATTAATGATGCTAAAAGTAGGAATGCTTTTTTCAAGTGAATCTCCTTAATTAGTTTTAGGCTTAGTGGTAAATAGGTTGACCAAAATAGTAAAAAAAAAATGAATATTAAAATAAGATAATTATAAATTAATCAATCAAACTTTAAAATAAGAGAAAGGCTCTTATTTTTAAACAAATTATAAAAAAGGCGACACAAAGCCGCCTTCTAAATAAATTATTTTTATAAAATTATGGAAGTGCATAACCTGCGGAGAGATAAGCAAATGTTCTTGCCGTTGCACCGCCGCCGCCAAAGTTGTTAAATCCTTGTCTAAGAACATCCTCGTTGACTAAAGCATCAAGTGAAAAATCTCCGAATCTAAATCCAATACCAACAGTAACACCTCGTTGGGAGGGAAGAAAAAATGAAAAAACACTTTCGGCAATAGCGTTTGGATCGGTTGCTGTCGGTGAAAATGTTTCGAGAGTAACTGATCCCGTTACCGCAACGTAGCCAAGACGGGCAACTAACCAATCAAGCATACTCCACTCCATTCCAATATTCCATATAGGGAATAGGAATGAACTGTTGGTTAGTTCCGGGCGTGCAATTGCTGGATTCGGATCACTAATTGCTGGTGTTGTTAAACTGATGTTAGAGAATGAAGGTCCGCCGGCGAGTAAAAAATCACCAACTTGATAGTTGAACCCAACTCCGAAACCGATAAGCATTACTGAATTTAGATCAAATGAAGTATTTGTTGTGCCGCCGCTTTCAGCAGAGCCCGAGATATTCATGAATGTAGCGACCGGGACAAAAGTTACCTTTTTAGATAACTCGTAGAACGCTCTTAAATTTGCTAAAATTATTGTTTGACTTGCTTCAATTGGGCTAGTATTTACAACCGGCGCTTGATAAGATGCGCTTGGCAAAATAAACGAAACCCCTCCATCAAGTAGGAATTTATTGTTGAACCGATGAAGTACACCGACATTAAAACCAATTTGACTTACGGATCCCTCGGTCGCAGGATTGTTAGCAGGTGTTGGAGGCGGGGTTATATCCCGCGTTGTTTTAGCATATGCAACTCCAAATCCGAATGTTGTGTTTTTGATGGTATAAGTTGCAAACAATTCAAGATTATTATCTAATGGAGTAACAGTTCCGCCGGCATTGTTTACTGTGGAAGCAACGCCTGCAAATGGAACACCAACTACATTATTTATATTGGTGCCCGGATCCGGTAATGAAATGCCGACCCCATTAAAATCGTTACGAGTAAGTATTGCACCTATCGTAAGATCTTTACTTAAACTGAAATTACCTGCAAAAAATTGACCGAAACCGCCGGCCGCAAATGCGCCGTTTGATGACCCAATATCAACAAAAACGTAATCACTATATACACCGCCCCACGCAGGGTTTATTGTTATAAAAAATGGATCAGCTACAAATAAGTTTGCACCAAGACTACTAAGTCGTGCAAATCCGCCGGTTTTTTTAACCTTATTAAGCTGTGCGTTTGTGGTGGAGAGTAACAATGTAGAAGTAATTAATAGAAACAATAACTTTTTAAACATGTAGCCTCCTAATAAATTGGTTGAAATAGTTGTGGTAAATTGTTATCAGTAATTGGATTATAAAATTTTATAGAGCTAAAATCAATAAAATAATACTATTCGTACTTTTTTATTTCTACTTAGTCTGCAATAACTTACATTGCAATTCATTGAACGTTTCACCAAATTCATTAAACTTTTATTACATCGAACAAAAATAATAAATGGTATAAATGAAATTTATTAACAATGTAATTGAGCTTTACGATTTACTAATATCCAATAATGAATTACAATATGGTGTTAATTCACTCGCCGATTATTTGAAATTGATAGACGATAATTTATACTCACAGAATCTGAGAACTTACTTTAAAGAAGATATGAGTTCTGTTATCGATTCTAAATTATCTTTTTGCAAAAAGGATATTGAATACATTCGTAAACTTAAAGAAGTTTCCTGGTATGAAGATTCGATGGCGGTATATTCTACAATAATTATTTTTTGGGCAAAATATAATAACGCGGGATTATCAAAAGAGCAGCTATCAAGACTTTCAGAAGCTACGTTTACCGGGGTTATCGGTTACAAATTAATTGATATTCATAATGATGAGAATAAACTTGGGAAAGAGGCGGCAATAATTGGGAGTTACTTAATACATTTATTTGAAGAAATACTTTTAGAAATTTTCCCCTCGGGAAATACAATAAAAATAATTAACAAATATGTTGGGATGTACACAGAGGTAGAATTTTTAGAGAAGAGAAATATATGGAAAGTGTGTCCATTTTCTTGGAAGGAACCAGAAAAAATAGGCTGGAAAGCTGCGCCGTTATTTTCAATTTTTGAACTTCTTTTTAGAAGCGCAGAAATAGACCAGAATGATATTAAGCAAAAAGTTAAAGGATTAATTTTTGCTTCATCCGCACTACAAATGGCTGATGATTTAATGGATGCCGCAAAGGATTTATCAAATGGAATTGAAACACTTGTAATGACGGGATTTTATAAAACCTATGGTGAAGAGAAGCAAATTACTCAAGATATGGTTGAGGAATTTTTGAATGATGAAAAAATACTTAGATTCTATGATACTGCTCAAAAATTTTATGATGATGCCCGTAACATATATAACGATTCCGATGATATCCTTTCCCTATTTTTAGAATTGCAGAATTATCGGTTTAACAAATCGATTAGTTCATAATGTAAAGTGTGCCAGCACTCTTGAAAAATTTATTTGGATTAACTATCTTTTTAAAACACAAACAAGATGGGATTGATTATGAAAAAAGTAAAAAAAATAACTGCCCAGATTCAGAAAGAAAACAAGTCCCTAAAAACCAAAATTAATAGAGACCCTAAAAAAATTAAAAGTAAATTTTTAACTGATCCGAATAGATTACTAACCGGCTGGCCCGCATATTGGTGAAAAAATTATTCTAACAACATGCATTTACGAAATATATTTCATATCACTTTAGCAAAATCATTTTACGAGTATGAGAAAAATTTCCTGAAGTTAATTTATAAAAGTAAACTCCACTTGTAAGCCCGTCGCAGATGAACTCAACCTCATATGTACCGGGGGATTTTTGTTGATCAATTAAAACTGCCAACTCATTTCCAATTATGTCATACACTGTTATTTTTACATTTGACTTTTCACCTTTCACATCTTCCGGCACTTCATATTTTATTTTCGTTGTTGGATTAAACGGATTCGGATAATTTTGTTCCAGCACAAAAGTTTCCGGAACACCTGCTTCCTTTTCTGAAGTATCAGTCAAAGGATTCCATCCGGCGAGACTTGCCCACAGCCACCAAGCTCCATAAGCTTTTTGGTTTGCATTAAGTGACTGAGAATGAGCTGATGAGCAACTGTACCAATCAACTCCTTGGGTGTGAGCATTTTGCCATTCGATTGCCCAGTTACCGTCCCGGCTTCCATTTCCGTCAGTATCATAATCACAATTATCATTTGGAATTTTATCACCGAAATAATTTAAGTCGGGATCCCATGCTTCAATATCGGCAAAGTCGTAAAGGATCTTGTCATTGGACAAACAATAATTTCTAATCTGCTCATTACGTAAATGTAGATTTCCAGTAAGTCCGCTGCCGTCCAAATGTCCTGTCATATAAACAAACATCACATTCGGAAAATCAATTTCGAGCTGATTCATCAAACCGAGGTATGTATTTATGTCCGCCTCAGAAGCAGTACTCACTTGTCCGCACCAAGACCAAATAATAACATTCACATCTGAGTATGAAGAGTTATTCAAGTAATTTCTTGTTGCATCTGCCCATGCCGTTCGGTCAGGGTTGCCAAGATCGCTTGCACCACTCATTCCGCCGTCATGCAAATCTAAAGCTCCGCCGCTGCCGCCGTTGTTCCACTCATATTGACTTCCGGCAAAAGAAACCAAACCTGTCATTCCTGTTGTAAGCTGACTGCCATGCGATGTATGCCCATAAGCAATGTGCAATTTGCTTTTTGCGCTGTCAATCCATTCCGAAGGAATTTGCTGCAGCTTTGTGCATTGATGATTAATTATTAATGGGCGTGTGATCTGAGCAAGCGTCGTCGAAGCGGTTAAAAATATTAAGCTAATAGTTATTAAAAAAAGTAAATGCTTTTTCATTCTGATCTCATGTTATTGTACTAACAACTATAAGAAACAAAAAAGATACCATTTGAAGATTATTAAAAATAATCTATTTAACATTAAATGTATTGTTTTTTATAAACCCCATAATAATCGTGGTTTTTACTTCATCAGAAGCATTTTTTTAGTGATTGAGTATTTTCCTGCGTTCAATTGGTAAAAATATATTCCGCTCGTTAAACGACTACCGTCAAATTCAACTTCATAAGTACCTGTAGTTTTTGCTTCATTAACTAGAGTTGTTATGTCATTTCCGAGAATGTCGTACACCTTTAATTGTACAGAACGAACATTTTCGTTCCCTACATTTGCCTCCCCGCCGTGGTGGGGAACAGTGAAACTAATTTTTGTCGTAGGGTTAAATGGGTTGGGGTAATTTTGTAATAACGGAAAATCATTTATTTCCCGAAAATCATTGTCTTTAATATATACTAAGTTTTTTGAAATTTTATAAACACCTGAACTCTTGCTTGAGATATAAATATTATCATTATAATCTAAATCCATTCCGGTAACTAAATCAAAGATTGGCAGTTGTATTTCGTCCCAGTTGTCGCCATTATCATCAGTGTAAAATACGTATGTTCTCGGCAGACCATAAAATAAAGTTATGCCCAAAGCGATCAGTTTATCCCCATCACTCGTTAAGGACATTCTTTCAATTTTTAATGAATCGGTTTCAAATATATTTTCCCAGCTCAAGCCGGAATCCAATGAACGAAGAATTTTAAATCCGTCAGTGACAAATATTTTCTGATCCTCCCTTCCATAAAATTCAATATCAGAAACATACATCATTGGAAATAGATGTTCCCAATCGTCACCTGCGTTTGAGGAACGCATAAGTAATGTTCCGGCAAAACCCTCACCGCCTCCTGCAAAAACATAATTAAATTTCTCTTTTGCTTTTACGGTCGCAAGGTTTCCTTCGACTACTTCATAAACAGAATGCCATGTCGTATCGGTAAAATAACGCCGATATAATTTATTGTAGCTAACGGCAAATGTTTCCCCGCAAGAAGAGGGATCAGGGAATCCGTCCAATTCGAATATTTCAATTGCATTTGAATCAATCCCGCTGCTGATCGGATTAAAAGTTGAGCCCATGAAACTACAGTAGATAAAGGTTGAATCGTCAACGTTTGGATTTACTCCCGCACCAATTGCCCAGCCGAGTGGACCACTTTTATGTGGATAAACTGTTTTTATATTTATGCCGTCTAGATCAATATGGTTCCAGCCTGAATCTGAAACATTTTGTAAAGACTGCCAATATACACCATTTCCTTCGGTGCCCGCGGCAATAATATTTTCCCCTATCTTTAGTGAAGTAACCAGCTTGCCGTCAAGACCAAGATTTGTAATATAATTTTGAGAATATGCCTGAGTAAAAAGAATTAAAACCAAAAAGTAAACAATATTATTTTTTAACATTTCACTCCCCCATAAATTAGTTCAACGTAATAATATCATTTTCTTAGTATCAATAAAATCATCAATTCGCAATTGATAAAAATATACCCCGCTTGAAATGAACGATCCATCAAACTCAACTTCATATTTGCCTGGAGATTTTGCTTCATCAACGAGTGTTGTAATTTTGTTGCCGAGAATGTCGTAGATTTTAAGAGTTACTAACCTCTCCCTATTTCCCTCTCCTTGGTAAGGAGAGGGATTAAAGGGTGAGGTCGGTATTGTGAATTTAATTTTTGTTGTAGGGTTAAATGGGTTTGGGTAGTTTTGGAATAGAGAAAAATTTTCCGACGTAGGTTTTCGGTCATTCTGTTGTATATCTGTTGGATCAGTAGCAATTTTTATCAGCCATGAATCACGCGAACTTGTTACATCATCATAATAATCTCCGCAAATTATATAACCGCCATCCAAAGTTAAATCAATTGATCTTCCTATATCCCATCCATTTCCTCCATAAAGTGCGGTCCAAAGAGTATCCCCAAACTCGTCTAATCTTATTAGCCAAATATCGCTATTAAAGGAGTCCAAGCCGATATAGCCAATAATGATATACCCTTCGTCTGGAGTTTGTTGTACCTCAAACGCTCCGCAATGTGAATTGCTTCCAAAAGTTTTTGTCCAAATAGTATCGCCGAGAGCATTAGTTTTTACTATCCATAGATCATGATAATTATTTTGTATACCGTATGACCTCGTTGCTCCCACAAAAATGTACCCATGGTCACTTGTCTGTATTATATCTTGAGCCAAATCAGATTCAGTACTGCCATAAGTTCTTGTCCAAATTGTATCTCCATTAGCATCTGTTTTAATCACCCATGCATCGTAGTTCCCAGCACTGTTTGATTTTGTAACACCTGCAATAATTAGGTTTCCATCATCAGTTTTATCAATTGTGATACCCTGGTCGTCATCAGCACCGCCCATAGTTTTTGTCCATACCGTATCTCCATCTGAATTAAGTCTTACTAAAAATAAATCTTCCTGACTTGCACCGGATGCTTTTGTACGTCCGGTAAAAATATAATTATTACCAGCTATTTCAATTCCTGAACGTGCAAAGTAATGCCTTCCTTCCCCAATTACACTCATCCAAGTGGTGTCACCAAAAGAGTTGATCTTTACAATCAAAGAGTACCAAAAAGTAGGATGAAATGAATATGTTTCACCAAATAAAATATAACCTCCGTCGCTGGTCTGCTCAACATCATAGCAGTAGTCGTATTCTGATCCGCCGTAGGTTTTTGTCCACAAAGTGTCGCCCATTTCGTTGGTCTTAATTAACCACATATCATCCATACCGCAGCCAAATGACTCAGTTTGCCCGGCTAGAATATAACCACCATCACTCGTTTGCTTAACAGAGTATGTTTGGTCATTGCCCATCCCACCGAATTTTTTTGTCCATATAGTATCAGGTTCCTGTGCCGATAATCGAATAAATATTAAGAGAATCAAGAGTGCTAAAGTAGAACTTTTCATAGCTCCTCCTTAATAATATCTTTATTAAATAAAAGATTTAGAAAATTTCAAATCAGTATTTATAAGGATTGAAATAAATTCTTATTTTATCAGTATCATTTTTCTAGTTTCTAAAAAATCCCCTGCTTTTAGTTGGTAAAAATATACTCCGCTTGAAAGATCATTTCCCTCAAACTCAACTTCATATGTGCCTGGAAATTTTGCTTCATCAACGAGTCTTGTAATTTCATTTCCGAGAATGTCGTACACCTTTAATTGTAGGGAACGGACATTTTCGTTCCCTACATTTGCCTGCCCGCTGTGGCGGGGGACGGTGAATTTAATTTTTGTTGTTGGATTAAATGGATTGGGATAGTTTTGAGAAAGCGAAAATGTATTTGGTGCAGATTCAAGATTTATATTTTCTTCAATAGAAACTACTACTCCAGGTTTGTAAGCAAATAGATATCCATTTGCGGTAGCAACAAGAGCAGTTTTGCCGCCTGCCCAGGTTATCCTTTTTAATCCATGGTCATCATTAAGAGTTAACGGAACGAAGACATTATTAAAACCATCATACACAAAATTTTCATTTGGTTCTCCGAACACATTGGTATTTAATATTATGTATTCTGCCCATTGTTTCCCAGATGCTTTTGGGGATATATATTCACTATAATCATGGTTATTCATGCTGTAGCCGATATATTTCCCATCCGTTGAGTACATGAGAAATACATTTTCACGTGCATATACATCGTTTGTAGTTTGTGCCGAGGTAAAATGATATTCTTGATTTGTGTACCCATCGTAAAAGTAGGTCTGATTAATATTTGTTAGGTTCAAGTAAAAGTAATTTCCCTGGGATCCGAAATAGGAAGTTGATGCTCTGCTTTTTTCTATCCAATTATTAAAACGCGGTGAATATAAAAAGAACTCTGTGACTACACCTAAATCGGTAGCCAGTAAAGCATAAAAATCACTGCCTCTAAAAACCGAACTTGAAAGCTTGCTGGGAATAACAAAAGAAAATAAATTATTGTCATCACGCGTATAGCTGAAGACATGCGCGGTATCAGCGTATTGTTCATTATATGCAAATACATCCCAATAGTTTGCTGTGCCTCTTGCTGTAATACCAGGATGAACACTTTGAGTCCATTCAACGGGGTGTGTAAACGAGCTGCCTGTTTTTACATCATACAGATAAAAATTATTTTCATCATATGCGTCAATTATTTCACCGCCGCAAATAAAACTCATCAGACCCCAATTAAACAAAGGTGTATCAAAATGTGTATAGGAATTTGTTTCTGCCGAATAAACAATATACTCAAGCTTATCGCCTTGTGCACCGTTGCGAATTATAACACATGCAATCTGCCCTCCGCATGTTATACCTGCAACCTGATAATCAGATCCAGCATAAGTATATTCGAAAGTATGTTCCGCAAAATCACCAATCACGGTATTGTAAACCCAAAAGTAAAATCTGTATATATCACCGCTAATTTGTTCATTTGTAACAAACACTTCACACATCAATGGAGAAACTAGTTCTTCGTAAACATTTGGTCCTACTGCTTCAATTAAACGGGAATGAGTTTTTGTTTTAAATTGACCTGTATAAGCACTATATCCAACGGCAACATAAGGCGGTTCATTTCTTTGTTCGTAGGTGAACCCATGAGCTAAATGTTTTGCAAGGAGAATATAGTCATATGCGATACTATCAAAAGTTTTAGTTATTAAACTATAAGCAGTAATTGTTCTTGGCGGCTGGTTCACTATAGAAAGGACTAAGTAAATATAGTCATCACTCCCCATTATGCTCCCTTGCATTGGTGCGGCGCCCGGAGTTTGATAGGTTGTAGAGTGCCATGTGCCGTCTTCGGCATCAAAGACATAGAATAACTGATCCGTTACGAAGTATGCAAAATTATCAATGCAGCCATAAGCAAATCCGCCTATGCTTAGCAAAGTGCCGGAATAATTAATTGCAGAAAAAGTGTGGGTAATAGCACTATAACCGACTACGATAGAATCATTATAAATCATGGCCGCATTTCCATCTGCTTCTGCATCCTCCCATTCTAGCTCTGTTGGTACAAGAAGTACCTGCCAATCACCATATTCAATATCAAAAGCATAAACAGCCTGACTGGTATCATCGGCAAAAATTATGCATGTTTCTCCTAATGAATAATGATAAAGTCCGGGGAAAGCGTATGGCAGCTGTGTGCTGACCCATTCTGCAGTTTGGCAAAAGCTGTTGTTAAAAGGAATACAAAAAAGTAGGACAGTAGATAATACCCGGATAGGAATAAGTAAACATGCTTTGATCGTTTTCATGTTTTCCTCCAAGTTAGTTTATCTATTTAATTATTAGAAATCATCTCTTTCTTATCGGCGTTCTTTTGAAATCGCTCCTGTTTAAATTTATATCCACATTGGGATCATAATTTTCACTGTTCGCGTAAATCACATCTCCGCTCTCGTTAATCCATCTATGCTGCCACTGGTTCGATCCGACTTCAATTTCATTATTATATGGATTTACATATTCTTCCTGTTCGGTCAATGTCAAATACATGTCATTATGAATCTCAGCATTTGTCTTTTGGCGATGCTCGGTTATCCCCTTTCCAATTCGCGAACTTCACGCTGGGTTTCCAAAACTATTTCACCCCGCTGTGCTTGACCTCGTAATTCACCTTGCAGCCATTGTATATTTAACTTTACTGAGCTTTGAATAACGCTGAATATTTTTTCGTGATCTTTTAGTTTTCCTTTTGGTGCTCTAATTAAAAATGTTTCCTTATTGCCCCACATTCCGGTTCCAAGTTCGCCCCAGTTTTCAATAACCGTTACAATTCTTTCTTCATAAGTAACTTCATTCTCAGAATACTGAACAGTTAGGACTCCGGCATCGTAACTGAATGTGCCATATGGAATTATCTGCTTTGTTCTGGACGAAAAATTTTGTGCAACGGTTGTTAGATTTTTTCTGGAGATCACGGAAAGATTTTTAGCATTTGGATGTGCGTAAGGAATTACAAATTGGGTTATAAAATCTTCCGGTGATTGAATATAAGAAACAAGCATTCCCTGGTAATTGCTGCCAGGCTGAATCAATCCCATTTGACCGGCGGGGGAGTATCGTGGATCATAATAAATCATATCCGGCAGCCAGCGTATCATCACTGAACCGGCGACATCCTTTTTAACCGCAAAATCGAGCTTAGCCGCTACCGCGTTAGTTGGACCTTCAGAAATTGGATTGACCCTAAATATACCTCCTTCAGTTTTCCATCCTTTTGGAATTAAAATACTGAACGCATTTTCTTTAGGTTCATTAATTCGTTTAAAGACTAAGGCATCATTTTGATTAGATTTGGATTGGTTAGGGTTATTGTCTGTCTTGTTTGATACATCATTACAATTAGTTAACAGAAAAAGTACAATAATTGTAATTTTGAAATACCTCATGTTAATCCTCATAAATTAAATGAAGAATTCAAAACTAAGTTTTATTTAGAGTACCGCTTACTTTCTGCTAACTGTTACTAGTTACCGCAAACTAGTTCAAAAACTCGCTTAAAGTTTCCGCCTAAAATTTTCTCAACTTCTGATCTCGTATAACCGTGTTCCAGCAAAGTTAAAGTTAATGCCGGAAATTTAGAAATATCTTCTAAACCATTTACTGTATTATCTCCAATCCCGTCAAAGTCTGATCCGATTGCCACATAATCAATTCCGACTAAATTTACTATATGGTCTATATGTGAAATTACTGTATTAATGTCAACTGAAGAACTTGGTGATCCAAGAAAGGGAGGATAAAAAACTATTCCAACTACTCCGCCGGAATTTGCAATATCAACAATTTGGGAATCGTATAGGTTTCTGTAATGATTTTGAATTGATCTTGCACCGGAGTGTGTCGCAATTATCGGGTTCGCCGTCTCTTCTAAAATATCCTTGATAGTTTTAATTCCTGTATGAGAAACATCTATCATTAATCCCAGTGAATCCATTGTTCTAATTACTTGTCTGCCGAAATCACTTAGGCCCACAGTAGTTGTGCGTGAGTCTGCAGCAGAAACCGCCCAGTCAGTGCTGTTATTCCAGGTGATCGTCATGTATCTCATTCCGTCATTGTAGAGGTCGACTAGTTTATCAATACTGTTTTCAATTGTATGTCCGCCTTCAACCGCAAGAACTGCTGCAATTCGTCCGCTCGCGTTTATTGCCTCAGCTTGGGCTAAAGTTCTTGCCTGACCAATATCGGCACCGTTTACAAAAATCTCGTTATTAAATATTTGAACCATGTTTTGGCTCTCGAGATAAGGATTATCGGGGAAACCGGAAGGGCTGACCCATACTGCGAAAAACTGTATATCAACTCCGCCTGTTTTCATACGCGGAATATCGGTATGGTTATAATTATGCGGATCACCAAGATGATAATTCGGGTCGGCTGCCATAACTTCAAGTACGTCGTTATGCAAATCAATTAGTGTTGCAGCGGAGTGAACAGTTTGCAGAGTATAATCGAAATGCTGATCGCCTGAAATTGTAACATTTATCGTATCAGAGATATAACCCAGTGTCGAAGTTATGATACTGATATCATTGGAAGTGCTTTTCTTAAATTCATTGCTGCTGAATTCTATTCCCTGTCTAATTTCAGATAAACCAAATCCATCACCGCCATCTAACTGAATCATTTTTTTAGTAATAGATTGATCATTAGAAGTTATTGTGTAAAAATAAACTCCAGCGCTGTTATTCCCACTCCAATCAATTGAGTAATTGCCCGGTGATAGAAATTGCGATCTTGAATCAATTAATTGTCCGAGCACGTTATGAATTGATATTTGTGTTTCACCTTCAACACTAATTTTAAACTGAATTTTGGTTGAAGGGTTAAACGGGTTAGGATAGTTTTGCGCAACGTAAAATGAATTAGGCGAAATGTTATTTCCATCGATTGCTGTAAGTATATTGTATTGCCAATTACCAATTGAATTAGCAGTAACAGTATCTCTCGTTTGATTAGAATTATTGATAATTTCTATTTGAGGATTTTTTACCCGAGTGTTGGATATTAAATCTGTTACTGTTCCGGTTAAGGTTTGAGCACTTAAGTGAGGGGTAATAAATAAAAAACCTAAAATTAAGGTGAGTATTAAAACCGGTATTTTGGGCGTATCTAATTTCATTTTAGTTCCGTAGTGTTAGATTAATATTATAAAGCGTTTGATAAGCTTTACACAAACAATAAAATGAAAGTAGATAAAAAGCGGTCAAACTTCAATAATTAACAAGTGCACACTTAATTCAACACAAAAAATTCAGAAACTGTTCTTCAATAAAAGCTTAATCCCAATCTTCATATTCAACTTCACATAAAACTGAATTTAGATCATTAAAAATTATTTCTTCAGGTTCCATCGGCAGAACAGGTAAATCGAACTCTCCAGTATTTCCATCAACATTTATTCTTAACATCGCATGCCGGTCGTCTCCAAAATCAATTTTAAGATTTACATACATTCTGAAATCCGGCGGTACATCTTCCTGCTTAATCCTGCATCTTGCTTTGTATTTCCCATCTGGAGTTTTGGCAACTTTGTAAGCAAATTTATATTTGGGAATGCTTGTACCGTAAATCCATTGATCAAAAAACCATGTCATATCTTCATTAAAATGTTTGCTAGTTAGATTTATAAAATCTTGAGTAGAGGCAGACTTTCCTTTGTAGGTATTGTAGTATTCTTGTAAAAGTGCTATAAACTTTTCGTCAGTGTAAGTTTTAAGATCCATTAACATACTGCGCAGCATATGAAAAACCCAAGCTCCCTTTTTATAAATAATTAAATCAAAATCGCCGCTGGTTTCTTTCGAGCTAGTTCTATATCCTAATGAAATCGGTCCAGCTTCCTGTCCTGATCCGAATAAATAAACACGATTAGTTAATATTTTTTCTTTCCAGCTTTCAAGCATATCAAAAAAAGCATCGTTGTCCTTTAAAGTAGCATGCATATACCATAGTCCGCTGTAATCTGCTAAACCTTCGCTAAGCCATTTATCATGGTATGTATCATATCCTACCTGAATACCCCACCATTGATGTGCAACTTCATGTGCACGAAATTGCTGTGCAGAACCATCGTATTCGGTATTTTGGTAAGTGAACCAGGAAAGGTGAAGCAACCCAGGAAAAGCCTCACCATGATAGTACGGTATTTCCGTTGCATAAATTTTTTGAACTGGGGTTTGTCCAAATATGTGTGTAAAAAACTTGAAGCTGTTTGCAATGTCAAAACCTACGCTTTCTAAATCAACGGATGATAGGATACCATTTGCCGCTAGAAAATGGGCAATCATACTGTGCCCGCCTTCTGACATATAAATATTCACCGGCACAGATTCATCCATCTCAATATTCTCAACATCAAAATGACCGACATTAAATGAGGCGTTTATCGTTGGCTGCCTTGTAACCCATTTTGATAATACCATGTCATCGTCATCAATTTCATTTTCAATGTTTTCGCCAACACTTACAAGTGTAAATTTTTCATCGTAATAAAATGATAATTCAAAATATGATTTTGAATGCTTCTCATGTAAGTACTTAGGAAACCAATGATTTGAAGACCTAAGTGATACCCAGCCAAATTCATTTTTTCTTAAAAGCTCACCTTGATAATAAACTTTCAATGTTTGAAGCACATCAACTTCATTATGATTTCCCAGCTTTATCCAAAAGTTATTATTTTCTTCTCCTTTAAGAAAATCGGCAGATTCACCAGTGCCCCAAAATACTGAATCAACTTCGAGATCGTAAAACAGATAAAAATTAATCCACTTCTGATCTGCTATCAACGGAACGAACGAAATTTCTGCTTCTGCCGAAAAGTCTAAATCAGATTCTATTTTAGAATCAATTTTATATTTGCCTACTTTTATAAAGGGCTGCGAGATATTATAATCAGCCTTGTTTACGTACTTATCAGTGCGGGGAAATGAATTAATAATCTCATGAAAATTTGTAAACGATTTATCATACCTTTGAAGTAAATTAACCTGTTCTTCTTCCAATGGGTTTATTCTAAAAAATAATTCACCATGATTTTCAGTATCAAAGTGAGTATAGAAAAAATCGTTTTCTTTATCATCTAAAAGAATTTTTATAAGATCACTATTTACATATTCTTCGTCATCAGCAGTAACATACTCAAGGCAGTCTGAAATATCTCTATTAATACTACGTGCACTTGTTTCATCATCTATTGTTGTGAATTCTAATTTGGATAAAAACTCATTATAAGTGCTGTCGGTAAAAAGAAAGAACAACTGATCGAATTTTTCATCCAATGATTTCTTTTCATAAAATCTGAATAAATGTTCCTTTTCAATTTTTGATGGGGGAGTGTATTTGAAATTTCCTTCGCCCTGGAATATTGCAGCGACTACTCGATCGTTTACGGGTGCACATAAGAATAACTTTCCTTTTCCTAAAATAAATTTTCCAACATCTCGTTTAATTTCAATGTTGTTCACATCAGCTGATTGTGTTGGATCAATGCTAAGATTAATTAATTGTTCAAATAAAACCTGATAATCATTTTTAATCTCTTGTTCATTCGAACCAAAAGAAAAAACATCAGAGTTCCCCATGAAATAAAACAGAAGTAAAAAAATAATGAAGTTTAGGAAATATGCTCTCATTTTTGCCCTCACATTATTATCAGAATTTTCAATAGGAGAAAATAATAAATACAGAAATAAAAAGACACCCATATCCATCTAAGACATGCTGTCTTCTATTGAGTATAGCTAGATAAATGCGGATCATAATAATTGAGTGGGCAATCGCAGTTGGCAGCTGGGCAGATAGTAGGTTCATTTTTAAAATGAATTTCGGAATAGATATTGCCCAACTTTTCTTTTACTTGAAAACATGAATGCACGTTTCCGTTTGGATAAACTGCTGCAACGTTTAATCCTGCATTACAAATATTACCTTTTTGTTTGAACACGCTCATATTTTCGTTTTCAAGATTAAATTTTTCTAATTCAATAACTGAATAACTTTGGGGATAAGTTTTGTCATCATACTTGCCAATAAATGGCCCAAATGAAAAACTGATATTATGCCCTCTTAAATAATTACGAAAATAATTAATATCATTTTCATCTAATGAAGGATGAGCAACAGCCTCTGCAAAAATTATGAATCCTTTCTCTCTGAATAAATTAAAATTTGCAACAAATTTTTCTGCCAGATTTAATCTTATTAACTCTTCTATATGAAGTGAGGCGTGAATAAACAATACTCTTTCCGGCACGATTGATTCCGCAAACTTCTTCATACTCGGAAGCACAAGATTTGTGTTAAATGAGACAAAATGTTTTTGGGTTATCTCAATGCACGCTTCAATAATATTTGGAATTAAAAATGGTTCTCCTCCTGTAAAACTTATTCTAAATGTCTTGCCGGTTTTATCGAGAGTTTGTATTAATTTTTCAATATCAATTTTATAAATACTGTTTTTAACATAGGGAGTTTTGCCAAAGCAATAATCGCAATCAAAATTACACTGACTTGAAATGTTCCAATGCAGCCATGCATCATAATTTTGTTTATCAGTTTTACTAAAAATCATTCAGTCAATTATAATTATATTTAAGAAACTATTAAGAATTTATAAGCATTAAGTAAATGGAAAATATGAAAGAAGAAAGAAATAAAAAAGAAAACGGTAACGGCAGATGGCTGGATTGGGCAAGGGAAATTCAATCACTATGTCAAACTGGACTAGCATTCAGCAAAACAAATTATGAAAATGAGCGCTATAATAGGCTAATGGAAATAGCTGCTGAAATGGTTTCTGAAAATTCAAATTTAGAAAAAGTAAAACTTGCAAAGCAATTTGTTGAACATCCCGGATATGCAACACCAAAAATTGATGTTCGCGCCGCAGTAATTCATGAAGGAAAAATTTTATTAGTTCATGAAATTTCGGACGACAAATGGGCAATGCCAGGCGGCTGGGCTGACGTCGGCGATTATCCATCAGAAGTAGTGATAAGAGAAACCAAAGAGGAGAGCGGTTTCGATGTGCTTCCCCTTAAAGTAATTGGTGTTTTTGACGCTAATAGAAGTGGTCGCCCAATTGAATTTTTTCACGCATTTAAAATTATTTTTTTATGCGAGTTGGTTGGCGGCGAAGCAAAAATAAGTGATGAAACAAAAGACGTTAGATTTTTCGATTTTGATGATCTACCGGAGTTTTCACCAAATAGAACCAACATGACTCACATAAATGAGATACTTGAACACATTAAAGATGAACAACGCCCTGCGGCATTTGACTAGTGTAAATCGAAAATTATTTCGCTAATTATTTAATAGTTTTGTGATTTGGTCGTTACAAGTAAGAAGTGAAAAATATCAGCGAGATGAATCTCGCGCTACAAAAAATACCCCCGTCTTATAAAGACCGGGGGCTAATCCTTTCCCGCACTAAATGCGGACTTGTTACTTAAAGGAGATTATGCCGGATCTCCTAGATGATTCACCTTAATAATAGTTTTTCGGTTTTTGTAACTTCAACCCAATTATTAATTTTTAGGTTTCTCATCCGCCAGTATGGTAATTAAAAATTGACTCTATGTCAAGTTAAATGAAATGCAACATTAAATTATTGAAGATTAATTCATATAAGATCACATATCGAGAACTCTTTTGTGTTATATTTCTTATGTATTAAAAAAAATGTTCGATAATAATTTATTCGAAATAAGTTTATTTTTAGCATTTTAAAAAAGTTAAAACAAAAGAATTGAATTAGTTTTTTTCCAAAAGATAAATTATGAAAAAAGAGCTATTAAGATTAAATAAAGACGAATTAGCAGAACAGTTAATTGAAGTAACGAAAAAACATCAACGACTAAAGAAATCTGTAGATAAATTAAAAAATTCCTCAGAACTATTAAAAATAAAAGAGAAATACAAAGAATTTTTCAACCAGGCAAATGACGCTATATATTTATGGAAGGTTAATAAAGACAATTCAATTGGAAAATGTATTGACTCCAATAAAGCTGCAACAAAAATGCTTGGATATACGAAAACAGAATTTAAAAAGCTTACTCCATTTGATATAGTAACAAAATCATTTTTAAAGATTGCTAGTGTTGCCTCAAAAAAAATCATCAATACTAAATCAGCAAGATTTAATTCGATGCATATAAGTAAATCCGGCAAGAAAATAAACGTTGAGGTCAACGCAAGATTGATTGAAATAGATAATAAAAAATATGTTGTATCGGTTACTCGAGATATTGATGAGAGACTTCAGTATGAAAATGCATTAGCTGAGAGCGAAGAAAAATTTAGAGGAATAGTTGAAAATTCGCAATCGGGAATTTTTGTTGTTAATGCGGATTACAAAATTGAATATGCTAATGCCAAGTTATGCAGCATATTAAAATTTTCTCAATCTGAGGTAGAAGGCTCGGACTTCAGAAATTTTTTAGCACCTGAATCAAAAAAAATAGTAGCAAGCAGATATGTACAGAGACAACAAGGGAAAAAAATTCCATCAGTATATGATATAAAAGTAGTCAGAAAAGATGACTCTGTAATTGAGGGAAGATTAAGTGCTGCAATTTATAAAACAAGCAGGGGAGAAGTAAAAACAGTTGCCCAAATTCTTGATATTTCTGAACACATTTCCGCCAAAAGAGATGTCACTCAACTTGAAGAAAGATTTAAGCTGTTTGCTGATAATTCCAATGATGGAATAGTGATGACAGATGATTCATATAAAATTACTTATGTGAATAAAGAGTTGTGCAAAATGATGGGCTATGCTAAAAATGAACTGCTCAATAAAGATTTTAGAAAGTTTTTATTTGATGAAGAATTAAGCGAAATAGAAACAGCCTATAAACAAGGATTAAAAAAAGAAATAAATGAACTGCATAAAGAATATGAATTTAAAACCAAATACGGTAAGAAAATAATTTGTGAAGTTAATGCTTCATTGGTCGAAGACTCAATGGGTAATATCAGCACAATGTCGCAAATAAAAAATATTACCGAACGGCGAAGAGGAGAAAAAATTCAGAGTGTTCTTTTGAAAATTTCTCATGCCGTCAATGAGGCAAAAAATCTAAAGGAATTTTTGGCAATTGTTCATTGTGAATTATCGGTTATCGTTGATACAAAAAACTTTTACATTGCTCTTTATGATGAAGCAAGCGACACATATTCATTCCCTTACCATATAGATCAGTATGATTCAATTGATGATTTCACACAGTTTGAATTGAAAAATAGTTTAACAGATTATGTTAGAAGGACTAAAAAAGCAATTTTAGTCGATAATAAAATTCAACTTAAACTTGAGCAAGAAAAAGAAATTACAGGTGTTGTTGGTGCATTATCCCCAGTATGGGTCGGGGCTCCGCTCATTGTTGGTGATTCCGTTGTGGGCGTAATGGCATTACAGGATTATGAACGTGAAGATGCATTTAATGAAGGTGATTTGAATTTGCTTAAGATCGTTTCAGAAAATATCAGCACTTCACTACAGAGAAGACAAATTGAAGATAAGCTAACAGAAAGTGAGCAGAGGTACAGGGATTTTATTTCCCGCAGTTCTGAAGGTATATTCAGAGTTGAGTTTACCGAACCGATTGACACCACACTACCTGTAAAAACACAAGTTGATCAAATAGTAAGAAATTCGAGAATAGCTGAGTGCAACCATGCTATGGCGGCTATGTATGGCGTTGATAATTCATCTGTGTTGTTATCAAAAAGTATATTGGATTTATATGGCGGAAGCCTAAACAAAGAAAACTATGAAGCAAATGAATTGTTTGTAAAATCAAATTATAAGATCAGCAATGTTGAAACGATTGAATATAATGAGAGTGGTGAGAAAGTTTACTTCCTAAACAATTCCATTGGAATGGTAGAAGACGGTAAGTTAGTAAGCATTTGGGGAATTCAAAGAGATATAAGCAAAAGCAGAAGAGCAGTTGAAGCATTAAGAGAAAGTGAGCAAAGATTAAAAACAGTTATAAATTCAAACCCGGTAGTTTTATGGACGACTGACAAAGATGGGATTTTCACATTTTCTGACGGTAAAGGTTTAGAACTTTTAGGACTAAAGCCAGGGCAGGTTGTTGGGCAGTCCCTCTTTGATGTTTATGCAGGAAATGGAAAAATAATTGAAAATGCAAAAGAAGCATTGAAGGGTAAATCTTTATCATCAACTATAAAAGTCGGCGATATTCATTTTCAAACATTTCATAGACCAATGTATGATGAAAATAAAAACATAATTGGGATGATGGGAACGGCATTTGATATTACTGAGACAAAGAAAAAAGATGAAATATTAAGGGTTATCGCTGAAAGTATATCTACAAAAACGGGCGAGTCGTTTTTTAAATTATTAGTGGAATATTTAAGCCAAACTTTAAATATGGAATATGCATATGTAGCTCGTTTAAGTGATGACGGTAAGTCTGCTAAAACATTAGCGCTTTGGAAAAATGATAAAATTGCTGAAAATATTGAGTATGATTTAGTTGGAACTCCCTGCAATAATGCATTTAAGAACAACAATGCAGTATATGCCGAAAAGATAAAAGAGAAATTTCCGGATGACAAAACTCTTTTTGATTGGGACGTTGAATGCTATATGGGCAAGACCCTTATGGACTCTAAGGGAAAAGCAATTGGAATAATTGTTATAATGAGCAAAAGAAAATTAGAGAACCTTGAATTTATTTCGAACGTGTTAAAAATTTTTGCTGTCCGCTCATCAACTGAACTGGAAAGATTAAATTTTGTTAATGAATTGATGGAAGCAAAAAACGAAGCTGAAAAAGCAAATGTATTAAAAAGTGAATTCCTAGCACAAATGTCTCATGAAATTAGAACTCCTATTAATACTATTTTAAGTTTTTCAAGTCTTGTGCAGGAAGAACTTTATGATAAAGTTGATGGGGAGTTGAAATCGAGTTTCTTTTCTATAAGCAATGCCGGCAAAAGAATTATTAGAACTATCGATTTAATTTTAAATATGTCGGAAGTGCAGGCTGGAACTTACATGCCGAGATTCAGTAAATTTAATCTAAAAACCGAAATATTAGATGATATACATACTGAGTTTTATTTCCATTGTAAAACTAAAGGTCTAAAACTCAATTTAAAATGTGATAATATAGATTGTACTGTAAATGCAGATATATATACAGTTGGTCAAATCTTTAATAATCTGGTAGATAATTCCGTTAAGTACACACAAGAAGGTAGTATTGAAATACGAGCGTCACGGAATAAAAATAATAATTTAGTAATTACAGTTTCAGATACCGGAATTGGAATGTCAAAAGATTATCTTCCATTTTTATTTACACCTTTTTCTCAAGAAGATACCGGCTACACAAGAAAATTTGAGGGCAACGGTCTCGGCTTAGCTTTAGTTAAAAGATATTGCGATGTAAATAATGCGAAAATTACTGCTGAGAGCACAAAGGGAAAGGGAACAAAGTTTAAAGTAGTTTTTGAAAATCCGATATAATCTGATAAAATTAAATTTACGGTTCTTGCAAAATAAAATTTGAAAATCCGGACTCGACATCTGTTTCAATCCACTTCTCTATTCTCAAATTAATTCATACCCTCAAAATTTATATATCAATTTTGCTTTAATACTAACTTAAAAAACAAGCTTTTGCATGGTATGGATATTGATTAATAATTTTTATCTGGAACAATATTCATGGAGGAAGTTTATGGAACTTCATTTTAATGAAAATTTATCTGCACAAATTCTTTTGAACGAAGTATTAAAAGAATTGAAAATAAGTGGAAAAAAGGAAGAAATCGAAAAAACATCCAACATTAAACGGATCTTACGAAAACTTAATAGAATAACAAGCAGGCGTTATTCTGAGGTAAAACAAACCATTTTGAAGAAAAATATTTTTCTTATTCTCAGAAATGAGTACGGAATTAATTTTTAATACAGATTAACATTCAAGAAACTTTAAATTATTTTTTGACTTCTGCTTTTCAAAGCGATCTACCAATATATTTACTATAGTCCTTTATTACCGGTTTATACTCTTTTTCCATTAGGGGCGATGAAATCATAAAATCGGCAGTTGATCTATTACACGCCATTGGAATATTATAAAGCACGGAAATTCTTAACAGAGCTTTCACGTCAACGTCATGTGGGTGAGGCTGCATTGGGTCCCAGAAGAAAATCATGAGATCGACTTTGTTATCAACAATTAACGCACCCAATTGCTGATCGCCGCCAAGTGGACCCGATTTTAGTTTTGTTATGTTTAGCTTCGTATCAATTTTATCGATCAACATTTTTTTAGTAAGCGCCTCTTCAACTAACCTTCCCGTAGTACCGGTGCAGATCAACTTATGATCAATAAGAATTTCAAAGTTCCATTCGACCCACTCAATCATATCCTGTTTTCTGTTATCGTGCGCAACAAGTGCTATGTTCTTTATAATTTTCATAAATGCAATTTCCTAATAAAGTTTTTTTATATGCATTTAATATAATCCTTTAGCAAGAAAACTTAATTAAGTTATTGTTTAGGTTTTTGTTGTTTGAAGTGTTAAAGGATTTTAGAAAAATTAATCAGCGCCCATTTTTGCTTCGTTCTTCCATTCCTTGCCGCACTGGTTGCATTTGTAGTCAGGACTCTCATTCCTAACACAGCAGCCGCCTAATTTTTTTGTGCCGGATTTGATCTCGTTCATCAGCTCAGGAGAAAATGCAGGCATGCCGTACATAATAGTTGCAACATTTTCTGATTTACAAGCAGGGCAAATAATTTTTTTAGTTTTGTTTTCCATTGCTCAAATAATTTTTTTTGATAATTCAAATTTAAGAACTCTTGGCATTTCATCAATAGGCACAACCTTGTCAGCCAGTTTAAATTTTCTTACGTGTTCCGGCATATTTGCAAGCACCGCAGTTTTAGGGTCCTGCACAAAAACTTTTCCATCGGATGCCTTAATGTAACCGGCTCCAAACGAGCCGTCGCTGCCCATTCCCGAAAACACTAATCCAATGCTTCTATTGCCGAAAATATATGCGATACTTTTAAATAAGGGATCGGCAGATGGCTTAACAAAATTAACCGGATCGGTATCAAGCAGATGAATGGCGACGGGTTCTTCTTCAATAACCATATGCTTTTTACCGGGGGCAACGTAAACCACGCCGGGAACAACATCCAAATTTTCTTCTCCTAAAACTACCGGCATTTTAGTTACTTTTTGTAATGAATCAACAAACGATTCCAGCATCCATGCGGGACCATGCTGAACTACTACAAAAGCCGCATTACTTACACTGCCGAGTTCTTCAAAAAATTTCAAAAGTGTTTGAGGTCCGCCTGTGCTTGCGGCTATGCCAACACAATAAAAATCCATATTTGACTTTCGAATTACCTTCCACTTTTTAGGCGGTGGAATTGCTGACAGCTTTTTCTTCAATGTGTTGTCAATAACTTGCAGTAATTTTTCCTTCTCCACAGGTTTGGAGACATATTCATCAGCACCGGCAAACAAAGCTTTGTTTTTTGCATCGCGGGAACTTACGGCAGTTAGAACAATAATTATCGGCTGTTTATCAAATCTTAGTCGGATTATTTCCGTTAATTTTAAACCGTCCATTTCGGGCATCAGCCAATCTGTAATAATAATATCAATTTCAAAATTTTGTAAAGCTTTAATCGCTTCCTCACCATTTACAGCAACATGAATTTTATAGCCCTCCCCCGTGAGCATTTTTCGCAAGAGTAATCTTTGTGCCGCTTGGTCTTCAACAATTAGAATATTTTTTGTTTCCATTGATACGCTATAATTTTGTCTGTTAATTATTATCGAAAAAGTTTTATAATATTTTTAATGAATTATAAATAGTCATTAAAATAATTACGGGCTTTTGTAAACAAATGCAGCCGTGCATTTCCGCCGGTGATACTATGGTTTTTATTCGGGTAAAGGAAAATATCCAACTGCTTGTTTTTCTCTACGCACTTATCCACAAATTGCATAACATTTTGATAGTGAACATTGTCGTCACTAGTTCCATGAATAATCATTAATTTTCCTTTTAGCAGGTGAACATAGTTTTGCAGATTCGCTCTCTGATAACCTTTTGGATTATTTGCGGGCAAATCCATTTGCCGCTCTGCAAAGATTGCATCATAAGTGAAAAAGTGAGTAACTGGAGCAACAGCTACACCGGTTGAAAAATAATCGGCAGCCTTAGTTAATAGTGCAATAGTAAGGTACCCCCCCCC
>SWCD01011362.1_pt1 | contig 117988 bp, 102 predicted proteins | sample 4693011 | NCBI WGS metagenome assembly SWCD01 (sample SAMN10267278, study PRJNA491770) | bioreactor metagenome | isolation source: DHS bioreactor inoculated with marine | place: Japan: Omine Ridge, Nankai Trough | reverse complement strand
TTCTTTGGTAAATCGTTATCGGGCATTTTAGCTAATCCCTATTTTTGAGAAGTAAGGGGTCAAATTTATGAAATGAACATAAACAAAATTGATTTTTTGTTTACGAAGTGGTTTAAACTTTTAGTTTGAAATCGAGAATGAAGGCTTTTGTGCCTGGGTGAAGCCATCTTTTAGCAGCATAGTCATGGTTACGGTACTCAAAAATGGTAAAATCTAAGTGCAAAATGCGAAATGGGTAGGTAAAGGAAAAAGTTTAAACCACTTCCTCAATTTGAAAAAGAGTAGTCTAGTTTCTAAATTAAATTACTTTACGCAAAACCTGATGTTGCTCTTTTCCCGTAAGTTCAATGGCCCATTGAATGGCATTTTCCAAATTTTTACCCATAAAAATGGGTTTTTTAAGAAATGCCTTTTCCAATTGTGCATTGGTCAGTGATAATGTACTTTGGGATACAAAGGCGAAACCCACGAGATTGGTGAGTCTGGAAGTGCGAAGATAGATAAGTGGGTCAACGGCATAGGAATGGATCCTATGGGATATATAGACAAAGGGCGTGTCCGGAAAATACGTCTCAACAATTTGTTCAAATATGTCATGCTCTGCATGGCCCAAGAACATACCTTCGTGCACCTCTGTGATCAAATAATCCTTGTAAATTTTGATCGTTCCGAAATCCAAATTTAATGTGATTTCCATTTTCGTCTATAATAAGTTCAAACCGTGAAAATTTGTTGTCCCACTCCATCAATTAAACTCTATATCAGGTACAAAATTATATTTAAAATGTGCGATTTTTCGTAAAATCGATGAAGTGGTCATAATAGCGGATAAAGGGTTGAATTTTTGTCCCTAAAAAGTGAAATGTTTATTTTGAAAAAAGGATGCCTTTGAATATTAAAAAATTCCCGTAATTTGCGCATTATTGAAAACGGGTCCCCTAAATTGAACGGGAGGCGCTGATGTTTTTCGGTAGATAAGGGATATTAGCTCAGTTGGTTTAGAGCGCTGCCTTGACAGGGCAGAGGTCATTGGTTCGAATCCAATATGTCCCACTTTAACAAGGTCATTGGTTCCCCTGAAATCCCTGGGCAAGATGCCTCTCAATATTCTACAGTAAATCCATAATCCTTTCCAAAGCCATTCCGCGGGACCCTTTTATTAAAATTACGGCATTTCTAGGAGGATTATCCGCCAGGGTTGATTTAAGGTCATTGAATGTTTCCAATCTTGTGTATGGGGTATTTGTGCGGTAAAAATTACTTCCAACCAAATAGACATTTTTAAGATTCAGGCCTTTCGCTAGGTCGGCGATATTTTGGTGTTCGTCGGCGGCCGTTTTCCCCAGTTCGAACATATCCCCCAGGAATGCAATTTTATTGGTTCCTGGAGTTTTTTCGAAACTTTCCAACGCTGCCTTCATACTGGTCGGGTTTGCATTGTAGGCATCCAAAATTATATGGTTTCCGTTTTTTTCAATGATTTGGGATCTGTTATTTTGGGGGCTATAACCCTCCAGGGCAGTTTTTATATCCGAAAATCCAACATTGAAATGATTGCCCATAAGAATGGCAGCGCAACAATTTGTAAAATTATAATTCCCGATCAGTTTGGACAGAACTGTCTGTCCGGCTACCTCCAAGCCAACAAATGGGTTTGTCCCTGTAAATTTAATTTGATACGCTCCCTTATTTTCCTTACTGAAACCTGACTTGTTTTTGTAACCGGTCAATTTTTTTATTTGCACCGGGTCGTCGGCATTGTAGAAAATGAATCGATCATTACCTATAAGAAATTCATACAACTCGCTCTTTCCCTGTATAACGCCTTCTTCACTCCCGAACCCCTCTAAATGGGCCTTGCCAAAATTAGTGATATAGCCATAATCGGGTTGTGCCAAACTGCAGAGAAAGGCAATTTCGCCCAAATGGTTGGCGCCCATTTCTATAACGGCCATTTCCGTATCATCTTGAATGGAAAGCAGCGTAAGGGGTACGCCAATGTGGTTGTTAAGATTTCCCTTTGTGGCTATGGTCCTGTATTTTTTGGAGAGTACGGTCGAAATTAATTCCTTCGTGGTCGTTTTGCCATTGCTGCCGGTAAGCCCTATAATTTTGGCCTTGGAGTGATTTCTGTGATAAGTGGCCAGTTCCTGTAGGGTCTGTAGCACGTTGTCGACCAAGATGGTTTTGTCTGAAACCACGTAGTTTTCCTCGTCCACGATGGCATATGCGGCTCCTTCTGCCAAGGCGTTTCGGGCAAACTCGTTCCCGTTGAAGTTATCGCCCTTTAAGGCAAAAAAGATGCTCTTTTCAATAATTTTTCGACTGTCCGTACAAACTTTGGGAAACTGTAAAAAGAGCTGGTGGAGGTCTTCAATTTTCATAGAACTAATGTATAAAAAAAGTCCCGACATAAAATGTCAGGACTTTGCAATATTTAATTTTAAAAATTTATCGTACTTTTTTGCTGCGAACGGTTTTGTTCTTCGATTTGGATTTGGAACCTACCCTAGACATTGCACATCTAAATCCAATATAGTCGGTAGCCATGTATTGAGGCAAATATCTGCGCTGTGCTGGATCTAGCCAGTAGGCCCTGTCTCTCCATGACCCTCCCTTATAGACCCTTACTTCATCATTGATAAGGGTAGTACGGTTATTGCTCTTGTCATATCCCCGGATCATATTGCCCAAGGAATCCTTTTCAACATTGAATTTTGGGGAGTTGTACATGGTTTCTCCATCCTTCTTCTCATCGTCCCCACCAAATTTTTCGAAATATCTGGAAGAACCTGGATCTCCGTCCCTGTAACCTATGTTGTCGCTTGTGGAAAAGTTGGTCCTTAGATACGTTTCTTCTTCCCCTACAGGTACCATCTTAATCTCTCCTGGAAGATTAGTGGCTACTATTTTACCATTTGGCAATGTATCATATTGGATCGAATCCCTTAGTACATCTACTTTACCGTCCTTGCCAATGGCAGTCTTCATATACACGTTGCCCCGATAGTAGTTAAAATCACTGACTTCATCATCAACTATAGGTCGATAAACATCTGCCACCCATTCGGCTACGTTGCCTGCCATATCGTACAATCCATAATCATTGGGTTTATACGACTTTACTTGTGCAGTAATATCGGCTCCATCATCGGACCATCCGGCAATTCCGCCATAATCCCCTTTTCCCTGTTTAAAATTGGCCAACTGATCGCCACGGCCAACACGTTGTCCATTTCTTGTATAATCACCTTCCCATGGATATTTTTTCCTACCTCTATAGTTGTTGTACTCCCGGCTTCCTATAAGCGCCTGTGCGGCGTATTCCCATTCCGTTTCTGTGGGTAGACGGTACTCTGGAAGAATAACACCACTGCTCCTCTTCGCAAAAACATTAACCGAATCTTTTTTCATTTTGCCCTGCAAGGAATCTATTTGGCCTCCATAAACAGATTCTGGGCTGTTTAAGTAAGTTTCGGTACTAAATGTACCACCAATTTCCCCCTTCATGGCTTCGTATTTGGCATTTTTGTCCAAATAACCTTCCCTACCCAACATGGCTTCGTTAACCCGATCGGTCCGCCATTCGGAAAATTGGACCGCTTGTACCCAGTTCACCCCTACTACAGGATACTCTGCATAAGCCGGATGCCGCAAGTAGTTGTTCGTCATGGTCTCGTTAAACCCAAGTCGGTTACGCCATACCAAGGTATCAGGTAATGCCCCTATATATATATTGGCATATTTTGGATCGTCTGGAGGGTAAACACTCTTTAAGTAATCCAAATATTCCAAGTACATAACATTGGTAACCTCGGTTTCATCCATATAGAAGGACTGCACGTGTTGCTGTGAGGGTGTGTTGTTCCAATCGTACATTACGTCATCCTGTACCTTTCCTTTGGTAAAAGTACCCCCTTCTACAAAAACAAGGCCCGGAGCAGTTTCCTGCTCTTTAAAGTCGGAGTTGTATTGAAAACCACCTTCCTTGGCATTGATTTTCCAGCCTGTGGCCCTAGAGACATTTTTGGAAGAGGAGGAATTTTTACAACCTGTAAAAGTTCCCGCTACCACTGCACAAGAGAGTACAACTTTGATAAATTGTTTTTTCATAATTAGGACTTGAGTTCAAAAAAAATTAACTACTAATAGGTAGTTTGGGATTTGTCTATTTAATGGTTATTGCATTGCATATGGCTTATAAAACGGTGTTGCGGACATAATATTTTATTCTGATAAAAAATATTTGTATATCCGGTACCTTCAAAACCGCACAACACATGCTTTCCAAATTCATAACGGCATAAATTGGTTTCTAGTATGGCCAGTTTGGTTTCTTTTCTTCAAATATCAGATAAACAGGCATGTTGTAATGCAGATAATAGGTTCCGTTGTCTATAAGGAATCCATGTTGTAAACCAGTTTAGTATTAAAATTTGAAAATAATACGGCCTTGGCACAAGATAAACTTAAAATGACCGTTTATCAATAATGGACTCGGTTAAACTTTTTCCTACATATGCTGTTCCGGGATTTCGGGACAAAAAGCTTAATCGAATTCCGGAGGATAGCAATATGAATATCAATCCTTGATTTTCATATAGTCCTATCGATTTTGGATCCAACTAAATCTTTATCGTAAGAAATGAAAAAATTATTGATACTGACCTTCCTTATCCTAACTGTGAAAATATCGGCACAGGACAGGGTAATAACGACCGCGGTACCATTTTTGACCATTGCTGCGGATGCGAGATCTGCGGGAATGGGAGACGTAGGGGTGGCGACGTCCACCGATGTGTTTTCACAGCAATGGAACCCTGCTAAATACGCGTTCGCCGAAAGTAAAATGGGGATCGGTCTGAGTTATACGCCATATTTGGAAAGCATTGTTACCGATATTTCCCTCCTTAATGCAAATTTTTTCAATAAGATCAACGAAAAAAGCGCCTTTGCGGCTAGTATCCGATATTTTGGCCTGGGAGAAATTGAATTAAGACAAACTCCCGATGATCCAGGTCGGATAGTGAAGCCCAATGAGTTTGCCATTGACGGATCATATACCTTAAAACTGAGCGATCAATTTTCGATGGCTGTCGCCGGCAGATTTATAAATTCCAATTTGAAGTATCCTGGGGATGCAAGCACGGATTCCAAAGCCGCTACAGGCTTTGCAGTGGATGTTGCCGGTTATTACCGCTCCAGGGAAATAGCGTACAATAGCTTTGACGGCCGTTGGAAGGCCGGGTTTAATATTTCGAACCTGGGAAATAAAATGCAATACGACGAGGGCGGGCAAGAGAATTTTTTACCTACCAACCTAGGCATAGGTGGTGGTTTTGACTTTATTTTGGACCTGGACAATATTATAACCCTTACGGCCGAATTCAATAAATTATTGGTCCCTACCCCCCAGGATTATGATGGGGACGGGGATATGGACGCAGACGATAATGAAATATACCAGAATATAGGTTTTTTGAGCGGTGTATTTAAATCCTTCGGGGATGCTCCCGGTGGATTTAGTGAAGAATTAAGTGAAATTGCCTGGGCTTTGGGGGCGGAATATATGTTTCAGGAGGCATTTATGCTCCGTACCGGCTATTTTTATGAAAGCCCGGAAAAGGGAGCTAGACAATTCTTTTCCATAGGGGCTGGATTTAAATATAAGACCGCCCAGATAGACCTTTCCTATCTTTTCTCGACCTCACAGGTCAACAATCCATTGGAAAATACATTGCGTTTTTCCCTTACCTTTAATCTTGGGGAGCAATTCTACAACGATTAAAAATAGGTCTTAAAAAATTAACTTTGAATAAAACCCGCCCAATGGCGGGTTTTGTGTATTTTTAAACGGGTTCACTTTAAAGTTCGCAATTATGGGCATAAAAAAAATTAGGATTTCGATCGAAATGCAGGAATACGAATCTTTAATGGATTTGACTCCAGGCGATAGACAACTGATGCAATCCGCAGTTGCGGCTCGGAACAATGCCTATGCTCCTTATTCCGGTTTTAACGTGGGAGCGGCGGTATTGATGGAAAATGGCAAGGTAATCATAGGCAATAACCAGGAAAACGCTTCCTATCCTTCCGGGTTATGTGCGGAACGTGTAGCTATTTTTCAGGCGGGGGCCCAGTTTCCCGGTATGCCGATAAAGGCTATCGCTATTTCCGCTGCATCCAAAAGTTTTAAGGTTAAGAAACCTGCGGCCCCTTGTGGCAATTGCAGGCAAGCCATAGCCGAATACGAACATCGGCAGCCAGGCCCCATCAGACTGTTGCTTATGGGAGAGGAAGGCGGAATTATACATTGTGGTTCCCTGGCAGACATTCTTCCGCTTTCTTTTAACAGCTCATATCTAAAATAAATTTACGGCACTCCCTAAACGTTATAATCTATAACAACCCAACCCTGATCGGAAGAGGGTAATTGTCCAAAAGCTTTTTTCCCATTTTTTTTTCTCTAATGAATTAATGTGTATTTTTGTTTTCCCTTTTTTATGGGATATTTCAATAGTTGTTGCTATGGCACTTTGAATAAAGCGTGAAAGACCGGATATACTTCAAATAAAATAATGATAAATGGAAAAAATAACCAAGGAGGTCTACCTAAAATGGTATGAGGACATGTTGTTCTGGAGAAAGTTCGAGGACAAACTTGCCGCAGTCTACATTCAACAAAAAGTAAGGGGATTTCTGCATTTGTACAATGGACAAGAAGCTGTTCTGGCAGGTTCGTTGCACGCTATAGACCTGAGCAAGGACAAAATGATAACCGCCTACCGTAACCATGTTCAGCCTATTGGTATGGGTGAGGATCCTAAAAGAGTAATGGCCGAATTGTACGGCAAGGTTACTGGGACTTCCAAAGGTATGGGCGGCTCCATGCATATTTTCTCAAAGGAACATGGCTTTTATGGGGGCCATGGAATTGTTGGGGGACAAATCCCCCTTGGTGCCGGTCTGGCATTCGCGGACAAATATTTTAAGAGGGATGCCGTAACATTGTGTTATATGGGCGATGGAGCGGTGCGCCAGGGCTCCTTGCACGAAACCTTCAACTTGGCCATGCTTTGGCAATTACCGGTAGTCTTTATATGCGAGAACAATGGGTACGCCATGGGTACTTCGGTAGCCAGGACCTCCCATTCCACGGAAATATGGAAATTGGGACTAGGGTACGAAATGCCCTGTGGCCCGGTAGATGGGATGAATCCCGTAACCGTGGCGACGGAGGTAAGCAAGGCTGTTGAAAGGGCCAGAAGTGGTGGCGGTCCTACTTTCTTGGAAATGAAAACATATAGATATAGAGGTCATTCCATGTCCGATGCACAGCACTATCGAACCAAGGAAGAGGTTGAGGAATACAAGAAAATAGACCCGATAACCCAGGTATTGGAAGTTATCAGGGAGAATAAATACGCTTCGGAGGAGGAAATTAAGGAAATCGACAAAAGGGTTAAAAAATTGGTTTCCGAATGTGAAAAGTTTGCCGATGAATCCGATTATCCACCAGTAAACCAATTGTATGATATGGTTTACGAACAAGAGGACTACCCATTTTTACAACATAAATTATAAGTAGATGGCAGAAGTAATAAATATGCCCCGGCTCAGCGATACCATGGAAGAAGGCACGGTAGCCAAATGGTTGAAAAAAGTAGGGGATAACATCGAAGAGGGGGATATTCTTGCCGAAATAGAAACGGACAAGGCTACGATGGAATTTGAATCTTTCCACGAAGGTACCTTGTTGCATATAGGTATCCAAGAAGGGGACTCCGCTCCTGTGGATTCGTTGTTGGCCATAATTGGCGAGAAAGGAGAAGATATTTCAGGTTTGCTGAACGATTCAGCTTCCGGCAAATCGGATACCGCCGCCGCATCGGATACAGAAAAGGATGTTGAAGCAAAGTCCGATGACAATGCTGTCCCTTCCGAAAAAGAAACGAGCCCAGCAAGCGCTAGTATTCCGGATGGGGTAGAGGTCGTAAAGATGCCACGCTTGAGTGACACTATGGAGGAAGGCACAGTGGCTTCCTGGTTAAAAAAGGTAGGGGATAAGGTCGAAGAAGGCGACATCCTCGCCGAAATAGAAACGGACAAGGCTACGATGGAATTTGAGTCCTTCTACTCGGGTACCCTCTTGTACATTGGAATCAAGGAAGGGGAATCTTCCCCGGTAGACGCCGTTTTGGCCATTATAGGTCCAGAAGGTACGGATGTTGACAGTGTATTAAAAGCAGGTTCCGGTGCCGCAGAAGTTGGGAAGGCACCTTCTGAAAGTCCGGTAGAATCCAAAAAAGAGGATTCAAAGAAAGAAGAAGCACAAGGAAGCGACCATAAACCGGCAGCTCACGATGGACAACGAATTTTTGTATCCCCCTTGGCTAAAAAGATGGCCGAGGAGAAAGGGGTTAACTTGGCCGAGGTGTCCGGAAGCGGGGAGCATGGCAGAATCGTAAAAAGGGATATAGAGAATTTTGTGCCGTCCAAAAAAGTGGCTTCGCAACCTGCGGCCGCTTCAGAAAAATCGGTGAGTCCAGCTATTCAGGCCATAAGTCTTCCTGTAGGGGAGGAAAGTAGCGAGGAAGTGAAAAACTCACAGATGCGAAAGATCATTGCCAAACGCCTGGCTGAATCCAAATTTACCGCACCTCATTATTATTTGTTGATTGAAGTGGATATGGACCAAGCTATAGCGGCTAGGGCGCAGATAAATAATTTACCGGATACCAAGGTATCGTTTAACGATATGGTGGTAAAGGCAAGTGCCATGGCATTGAAAAAACATCCTCAAGTAAACACAACTTGGAACGGGGACACCACCCGTTATAACCACCATATCCATATTGGTGTTGCCGTTGCCGTGGACGAAGGCCTGGTTGTTCCAGTTCTTAAATTTGCCGATCAAATGGGGCTTACCCAAATAGGGGCCTCCGTAAAGGACCTGGCTGGTAAGGCCCGAAATAAAAAACTGGCGCCGGCGGAGATGGAAGGAAGTACATTTACGGTTTCTAATTTGGGGATGTTTGGAATAATGGAATTTACCTCCATTATCAATCAGCCCAATTCTGCAATTTTGTCAGTCGGGGCCATTGTAGAAAGACCCGTTGTAAAAAATGGTCAGATCGTGGTGGGCAATACTATGAAAATCAGTTTGGCCTGTGACCATAGAACGGTAGATGGAGCTACTGGTGCCCAATTTTTGCAGACTTTGAGGACCTATTTGGAAAACCCGGTGACCATGTTGGCATAAAGGGGTAGGTCAGAAGCCGATAAAAATAATCATTTGTTAAAATATATGTGCATACATCCGCTTACGGCGGATGTTTTTTTATCTTTAGTTTTGTAACATTTAAAACTCGGACCTTGAAAAAAATATTTACTTTATTTATAATTGGCGTGCTAATCTCATGTGCGCCCACAAAAATTGACGAAACGGTAACCCTTGAAAACAGGCCTGCCATAAAAATTGACGACCGTGAGGCAATACTTGCCCATCATGCGTCCAGAAGTACAGAAGTTGCCGGGAATAATATCCCTCCCAATATCCGGAAGGATGGGTCAAATTTTTCCAGTGCAGGTCAAATCCAAAACTATATGGATTTTTTGGCATCGGACAAACTGCAGGGAAGGGATACAGGTAGCGAAGGCTTGGAAAAGGCATCGGAATACATTGAATACAACTTTCAAAAAAACAATATAGCTCCTTATTTTTCCACCTATAAGGACACCCTGAGCAATTTTGACCAACCGGCGTATAACATTGTTGGTGTGGTTGAAGGCAACGACCCGGTACTAAAAAAGGAATTTATAATTGTTGGCGCCCATTACGACCACATAGGAATAATCAAGACTATGGAAGGGGATTCCATTGCCAATGGGGCAAATGACAATGCCTCGGGAACTACAACGGTGCTAGAGCTTGCCCGCTATTTTGGGCAGGCTGGAACGAATAAGCGGAGTATCATTTTCGCACTTTTTAGCGGGGAGGAGAAGGGCCTTTTGGGATCCCAACATTTGGCGGGCAGACTTAAGGCGCAAGACCTGGACCTTTATACCATGTTGAATTTTGAAATGGTGGGCGTTCCTTTGATGAACAAGGATTATTTGATGTATTTAACAGGTTATGAGAAATCCAATTTGGCTGCTGTTTGCAATAAGATTGCCGGGGAAAAATTGGTTGGGTTCTTGCCGTCGGCCAAGGAGTTTAACCTGTTTCAACGGTCGGATAACTATCCTTTCCATCAGGATTTTGAAGTGCCTTCCCAGACATTTAGCACTTTCGACTTTACCAATTTCGATTTTTATCATAAGGTAGGGGATGAAAATTCAAGGATGGATTTTGCCCATATGGCAAATTTGGTGAACAAGACCATTCCGGTTATTGAAGGAATAGCCAATACCCCAACCGATATTATAAAATATAATTAACCCCCGTCTTTATATCAAGATCACTGACTTGTACTTGTTTTGAAACCGGTCCCTTTAACCACCTGCCCGACCAAGATCTTAGGGCTGCCCATGAGGGCGACGTATTAAAAGTAGTAAACCCCTTGGTTTTCTAGACCATGAAATCCTTGTTGCAGAAATCTTGGTTAAGACATAGGATGGGACCTAACACTAACGAATGGCTAAAAATATAATTATTACTGGCTCCAGCAGGGGTATTGGGTTTGAGTTGGCAAAATTGTTCGCCAAAGAAGGACACAATGTGTTGGCGCTTTCAAGAAATGGGACCCCTATTGCTGCTTTGGACCATTCCAATATCACCTCTTTTCCGTTTGATATTACCAATGCATCAGATCTACAACGGATTCAGTCTTTTTTGAAGGATCAATGGAAAGGTGTAGATGTATTGATCAACAATGCGGGAAAGTTATTAAATCGCCCCTTTTTAAATACAACGTCGGGTGATTTTGAGGAAGTGTATAAGGTAAACGTTTTCGGCGTAGCGAATCTTACCAGGACTATCTTGCCCTTTATGCCCAAAACGGGCCATGTGGTAACCATCAGTTCCATGGGTGGGGTACAGGGTAGTGTAAAATTTCCCGGATTATCCGCCTACAGCTCCAGCAAAGGCGCGGTTATTACTTTGACCGAACTATGGGCAGAGGAATTTAAGGAGACGGGTCCTTCCTTTAATGTTTTGGCGCTTGGGGCAGTACAGACCGAAATGTTGGAAGAGGCCTTCCCCGGTTATAAAGCCCCTGTAAGCGCATTGGAGATGGCGGACTATATTAAGAATTTCTCCCTTACCGGACAGAAGTTCTATAATGGGAAACTGTTGCAGATTTCCAATAGTACGCCTTGATAACCCTTTAGAGATTTGGCTTTAAGGTATTATAATTATTTAATTTATTTTATTGGTTTTCCCCGTTCATATTCCAAAAGGAATGCACTACTTCAATTCATACGGATAAATTACTTTCCAATCATCTTTCATGCTCGTGATCGTCCACCCTTTTTCATTGGCCTCGTCCAGTCCTTTGTCGAAAGTGCCAATTGGGGATTTCCTATCGTACGCCCATTCCCTAATGGAATCGGTATGGTGCACGTAGAGTTTAAAGGATTTAAAGGTGTTGGAGTCCGCCCAGCGCAGCATTTGTAGGTCTCCATCGGAATTTCCACCGGCAAAAACAGGTCGGCGACCGATGTAACGGTTTATCCCTACGGGCTTTCCTTCCTTGTCGTCTATCAGGTCTATTTTGGCCAATCTTTCAATATACGGCTTCCCGTCATTATACTCATATTTTGTCTGGATGCTGCTTCCAATGACCTGATTTTTTGGGATGCCGTAAACCGCTTCCGTCCACGGACGCATAAATTCGATGCCTCCTCCCGATACGATAAAGGTCTTAAATTCATTGGCCCTAAGATAGTCCAACAGCTCCAGCATGGGCTGGAATACCAATTCGTTAAAATGTTTCTTTTTGGTAGGATGCTCTGCGGTCGCGATCCAATCTTTTACCAGTTTTTCGAACTCGTCCGTGGTGGTGCCGGAATGTGTCACCATTACTATTTCCAAAAGGCCTTTTTCTCCCTGTTTCATTAGGGTAGGCATATCGTTTTCCAGCACGGCCTTATAGGGTTGTTTGTTCTTCCATTCCGGATGTTCCGGAGCCATCTTTTTTATACGGTCCAATGCAAAAAAGAATTGGAAGTATATGGGCTTTTCGGACCAGAGGGTACCGTCGTTGTCAAAGGTGGCGATACGGTCCATTACGGGGATAAAATTAGCGCCGTCCTTATTGGTGACGTCCTCTACGTAGTTGATGATGGCCTCTTTGGACTTGCCATCGTTCCAAGAGGGCAGGGGGTCGGTTTTCTCAACCGTATTTGATACTTCTGTTACTTCCGGTTTTGTTTCCGTCTGTTGTTTACAGGAGACCATAAAACTAATGATCATGAGCAGACCCAGTATCGGTGCGGTAAGCTTGTATGTTTTGATGCGCATGGCAATGTATTTTTGGGTTATTGGAATACTTTAAAAAAATAGAAGATCAAATACGATGGCAGGTCATAATTGATCTTCTATGTGTTCTAATTCGTTTGGCATACTCAAAAACTAAAAAAAACCGGTACAAAGAGGAATAAACGTTCCCTGTACCGATTTATTCTTTCTTATTGCTTAGTTCCTTCCAAAGGCGGTAAGGTCAAGCCTTTTTCCTTCGCTAGCTCTTTTACCTGTTGCATAGTCCGGAATTGTTTAATATTTGTTGGACCTGCATATGCGTCACTTTGAAGGGGTCTAGGTGGGTAGTCTATATAGCTCTTCATTAGCGTGGTAAGTGCTTTCCCAAATAAGGGTAAAGTCCAAGTCTTTTCGGTGTAACTGTTCATAAAAACATCATAGCGCTCTTGTGGATCTTGCCATAGATCATAGATAGCAGGTACGGTGGCCACGTATCGTTCGGCTCCTCTCCATCCCAATTGCTGACCGGGCATATCGCTACCTGCCATGGCACCATTATCTCCTCTCAAATTGAATACTGCTTTGAATTTTTGATACCGAATAGCACCGGGAGACAATTCTGTTTCGGTAAAATAGAACCAAGTATCACGAAGTGGCGTTCCTTCATTGAACAATACATTGGCCATATCTTGACTATCAAAAATCATGGGTTTACCATCTCTATCAACTTTGGGTAATTCTACTCCCGCCAAAGCAGCAAATGTTGCCATCAAGTCTAGTCCACCAACGATGTCGTGACTGTCCGATCCAGCTGCTATTTGTCCCGGCCACCATGCTATTGCAGGTACGCGGCTACCACCTTCCCTATCATTTCCCTTGGTTCCCCTAAATGGCGTGTATCCAGAATCTGGATGTACATCTTGCCAAGCCCCATTATCTACGGTATAGATAACGATTGTATTTTCCGCAATTCCGAGTTCGCGGATTTTATCCATCACACGACCTACGTTGTAGTCCATCTCCACTACGCAATCGGCATATTTGCTCTTGGCTGGTGATTTGTCCACAAACTCCTTAGAAGGTAGGTTGGGCTGGTGGTTCTTCGCAAAGTTGACCGACATAAAGAATGGTTTCTTCGCTTGGGCATAGGTGTCCAATTGCTTTAATACGTTTTCGGTCATGTTCATATCCAGTTCGGCGATGTTTTCAGGAGTAACCTTTGAAACTTCTTTTGCTGGGCTTCCAGCTACCCCTTCCAAAACTCCGGTGGTTACCTTTTGGTAGTAAGCCAACATTTTAGTGGGCATATCCGGGTTAAAAGAAGCGAAGGTATACGTATAAGCGTTCAAGTGATACAATACCACATTCTGCATTTTGTCATAACCTTGTGCAGTAGGCATTGCATAATCGGCCTCGCCCAAATGCCATTTTCCTGAAAAATAGGTGCTGTATCCGCCTTTTTTAAGTACGGACGCCAACGTCCATTCAGCAGCCGGCAAACCACCACCTTGTCCTTGGAAGGCTACGGTAGTCATTCCACTACGGTTGGGTATTCTACCAGTTTGCATTGCTGCTCTACCGGGAGTACAACTGGGCTGGCCATAAAAGTCCCAAAACTGCATGCCTTCTTTCGCCATTTTGTCAAGGTTTGGCGTTGGCATTCCTCGGCCTACGCCACCTCCATATACGCCAAGGTCTCCCCAGCCGGTGTCATCGGAAACTAGCAGAATAATATTGGGCTTTGTGGGCCTTTTGTTTTTTTGTGCCTGTACAACCGTCAGGGAAAGACAGAATGCACCGGCAAGAAATACGGATAGTACTTTTACTTTTTTCATTTTAATTGTTCTTAATGATTAGTGGTGTTATTTAAAATAGAGTATTTGGAAAGCATCATAAATTTAGTTAAAATTCTTAAAACATCCTTAATTTTTTTTTGTTAAAGAAACACTCGTTTCGTCGTAACGAAACATACCGGAGCATTTAGTGAAGCCTATTAAAATATTTTCCATACCGAACAGAAACTTTGCAACGGCAAACTATTACGGGTGTCCATTTGTAAAACTTGGTGATGGGAAAAATGAAGCTTTTATTTGAAAGGTGTACAACTACGTTGATTCAAAAAAGCTGATCGAAGATCCGATCCAACTATCATCGGTAAGGTAAGAAACATTGATCAACTCCCCTTTACTCATTCTAGTCAGGTTGATGACGGGTTTTAGCCTGTTCTGCTCCCCGTTCCAAACATAGAGGATGCGCAATTCTACCTTGGCGTTTTTTGGGGTATTCGTTTTTATAAGCCAAGCATAATCTACTTTTTGTTGTAGGATATAGTTTTGCTTATCCTTTATATTTAGGATGGTGTCATGGGTGGGATGTAGGTCGATGCCCTGTCCAGCAAACGAAAACAAGGGTTTCAGCACGTATTTTTTTAAATCGATGTCGGACGGATAGTCGTTCAGGTAATAGGATGTTGGAATGTTCTTGTGCTTTAAAAGCGGCATAATGCACTTAGAGATCATAAAGAACCAATCCGGATGGGTAACCCATTCCACATCTACGTCATCGTTAAGGTTAAAGCTGGTCTTTAGGTCTTTGGTACGTGCAATCTCATCAAAGATTACCCGGTTGTAAATTCGTTTTATGGGTATTTTTCGACCTCTTTTTTCATAAAATAGCTTTCTACCCTCCTTGATTACCTTAGTCATGCAGACCACCTCGATTCCCAATGCTTTTTTTGTGGCCCAGAAATCGATACGGGTCTTCTGTTTTTCAGGGAAGATTTCCATCAAGATCACATTTTCCGGATCTTCATCGCCTAGGATCACATTTTTTACTTCCTCCAAATAGCCCGCGTCGTCCAGTCCGCTAAAGAAGTAGTGAAACCCCTCCTTTGGCATGTTGGGGTAATTCTTTAGGTACGACTTTCCCAAAAAAGGTTGATAGAAAAATAGGGTAGGGAAGGCTTGTAGTTCGATGAGCTGCGGTGTTATTCCACCATTACCGTCTTCACATAACCCAAAATCGATGGCCAAAAAATGGGGTTTGCCCAAAGGGGATGGGGATTGTAAGTTGCCCGGAATAAATTTCTGCCGAATTTCTTCCAGGTCCAGTTTCCAAAGTTGGTCTATAATTGCATCACAGGCATCAAAAACCTCTTTTTTGATTTCTTTGTCAATAAAAACAGGAGTCTCCGAGATGCGGAAGGCTGCTGGTTCGCCAAACGTCTTATCGATATCATCTTTCAGGTTTTCGTAATATTCCTGTTTAAAATTGGCATTGAACGCTTTCCTGATATTGGGTATCATACGGAGACAAGTTTGTAATTGTCAATGGCTTCAGCGGCCTGCTGCAAAAAACGGGGGATAATGGTGAGGTTGGTTTTCATGATCTTATCGTCATCTACCAATTGCTCCAACATATCCAAATATTTGCGCTTGCCATATTTTTTTATGATCTGATCTCTTTTTTCCTCCTTTTTAAAGTGGCGTAACATACCTTCGGAATCGGCTTCGGGATGAAATTGCACCCCAAATATTTCCTTGCTGAACCGAATGGCCATCACGGCCCTTTCCAAAGGAACATGGGGTCGTATTTTCTCCCTGCAGAGCACTTTCCCGTCCATGGTATCCAGTTTCCATTCAGCTGGTCCCACTACTTGGTAATCCCTGGAATCTACGGCATAGAACGGATTGTCAAGGCCCTCGAACAGGGTTTCGTGCTCCCCGCTCATGGTCTTGAAAATGGGGAGGATTCCAAATGAGGTCGACCTGCGTTTGGTCACCTTGGCCAAATCCCAGTGTAAACAAGCGAGTTGAAAAGAATGGCAGATAAGAAAAATATGCTTTTTATTGGGTTCGGAAAGATTGTGGTACAAGAGGGCATCTAGAAAATCGAAATAGGCCTTTTCCCATTCTTCCCCCGAAACCATTGGGGACCCCGGCCCGCCGGAAGAAATAAAAATATCGTATTCCTTTAGGTTGGGGATTTCCCGCTTTAATCGAACATCAAAAATATCGTATGTACCCGTTCTTCCGTTTTGGGCCAAAAAATCGCCTGCCAACATTCTTAAACAACGCATTCCCTCATTGGGATGGCCAGCGTTCATATCCAAAAGGGCTATTTTATAGGTGTTTTGCATTTATTTATAGATTCTATATGAAATGGGCAATTTTCCACGCTCCCGTGCAAAGGTATAAAACTAAAGTCCCTTTGTCGTTTGGTTAACGACATATTTCACTACCTCCTTAAAATCCTGGTTTTCTTCAAAAACCTTCAGTTGTCGGTCCGCACCGGAACCCTGTTCCAGAATTTGATATACGTAATTGACTTCTGTACGGCATCCGAGATCGTCTACCACGTCATCTATAAACTCCAACAATTCCTGTACCAAAAGTGCAAACGGCACTTCTTCCTCTTTCCCGAAGTCTATGAGTTTGGCCTCAACTCCCCATCGTGCCGCCCGCCATTTATTCTCGTTGATCAGGATACGGCGGTAGGACCTGAAACTTTGGTTCTTTTGGTGTAATTTGCTCAGCTTGGCAATTATACACTGCATTAGTGCCGCTACGCAGATCACCTCGTCTACGGTCATCATCATATCGCAGATCCTAAACTCTACCGTGGGATAAAAAGGATGCAACCGAATGTCCCACCATATTTTCTTCCCGTTGTCGATGCAATTGGTCTTTACGAGTACTTCGATAAATTTGTCATATTCCGCCACACTGGCAAAATAGGGCGGGATGCCCGTTCTTGGAAACTTGTCGAATATTTTAGATCGAAACGATTTAAACCCGGTCTCCCGCCCTTCCCAAAAGGGCGAATTGGTAGAAAGTGCGTATAAATGCGGTAGAAAATAGCGGGCCACGTTCATGATCTGCAATCCTTCCTCCCTGTTGGGGATACCCACATGTACGTGCATGCCAAAAATAAGGTTGGAGCGCGCAACGTCCTTCATCTCTGCGATCAATTGATCATAACGCGGATTGGGGGTTATCAATTGTTCGCTCCATTGCGAAAACGGATGGGTTCCGGAAGCGGCCACCAAAAGGTCTTCCCTTGCCGCAAGATCTACCACCTGCTGGCGCAGGTAAGAAACCTCGTCCCGGGCTTCATGGATATTCTCGCAGACATTTGTGCCCATTTCGACCACCGACTGGTGCATTTCTTCTTTGATGCGCTCCTTTAACAACACCTTGCCCCCGTCAATGATTTTTGACATGTGAGAACGCAACGTCAACGTGTCCCGATCCAATATTTGAAATTCCTCCTCTATTCCCAATGTAAATTTATGCATCTCGGTGTCTTTGAATTAAAAAAGGGTTTGGTTCCCGATCCTGCTTTGGGAAAAGGGAAAACAACATTGTTTTACGATGTACGATCATCAAAACAACGGTCTAACATCTCAAGTCTTAAGTCTATTTAGTCTTCTTGGGCGATTGTTTTGATTTACTTGCGGATTTAGGAATAGGTTTTGCACTGGGAGCTGCTTTTTTAGAAGCCGTCACTCCCGACTTGGAGGGGCTTTTTACAGCGGTTTTTGGTTTAGCGGGTTCCTTTTTTTTCGCCGTTGCCGATTTTTTGGTTGGGGCCGCCTTTGGGGCCGTCTTTTTTGCGGTGGCCGAGGTCTTGGATTCGGTGGCCTTGGCTTTGGTGGCAATTGGTTTCTTGACCATAGCCTTCTTGGCCTGCACTGCCGTCTTTAATTTAACCTCCCCCACCTTTGGTTTGGCAGGTGTGACCGCCGACCGTACAAAGGTACCCCAAGAACTGTTGTGCTGATTTGTTTTATGGGAAAGCGCTTTTTCGATCGCAAATTTGGCAGAATGCTCCACGATCCAATCAAAATTGGCCTGACCCACAGAATTCACATCTGCATCCGGGGCAGGGTTACAAAAATCTATGGCATAAGGAATCCCGTTGCGCACTGCAAATTCTACGGTATTAAAATCATAGCCCAAAGCTTTATTAAGTTTTATGGTATAATCGTAAATGGTCTTCATTAATTTTATTTCCTCGTTCCCAGTGGTTTTAGGGCTCGTATTGTAGCGATCATGAAACTCGTTTCGAGGCTCGTAGGGCATAATATGGACATATTTTTGTCCCAAGCAATAGACTCGGTAGTAGTCGTCAAAAACAATCTCCTCTTGGAGCATCATGACAAGTTGTCCCGTTTCCTTGTGCTTTGCGAAAAGGTCATCTGCGTTCTCTACGCGATAAACACTTTTCCAACCTCCCCCTGAGTGGGGTTTCATATAGGCAGGGAAACCTATATAATTAAAAATATATTCCCAATCCAATGGGTCCTCCAGGTTGCGGAAAGACTTTGAAGTCGTATCGTCAGGACGTTGGTTGGAAGGTAATAAAACGGTCTTTGGAACAGGAATGCCCAATTTTATGGAGAGACAGTTGTTAAAGAATTTCTCATCGGCACTCCACCAGAACGGATTGTTGATTACCGCTGTGCCCATTAGGGCCGCGTTCTTTAGGTAAGCCCTATAAAAAGGTACTTCTTGGGAAATTCGGTCTATGATTACATCGTAACCGTAATCAATACCTTGTTGTACTTTGTCTATTTTAACTGGCTCGGCGACTACTTTGCCTCCGCCCAACGCATTTACCTTGTCGATGAATGCCCAAGGAAAGGTGTCTTCCATGCCGAACAATATACCTACTTTTTTTGCCATAATCTTATTGTTTTTATGTTTGTTGTTTAGTGTTTGTTGCTTGCTGTATGTTGGTTATTACGCGGCGGATTAAAAGTTTGCCTTTTGCCAACCGCCAAATGCCACTGCCAACCCCCTCTACCAGCCTCAGAAATACGTTCCCACGTATTCCGGAAAGACCATCTTCCACAATGGCCAGTCATGGTCGATCCATTGTTTCTCGTCATACCAAAATGGGATCCCTTTGGCACTCAAAATACCTGCCATCCGTTCGTTTTTAGGCTTACAGATATCCCAATTGGAGGTGCTTAGCACAATTTTCATATGCTGGTATTTCCACCCCTCCTCATTCGCCATAAATTCTTCGGGACAGTTGAAATAGATTCGCATGTCATCGGAAAGTGGGGCCATGTTCCGTATGCTGAATGTTCCGCTCATTGAAATTAGGTGGGATACCACATCGGGAAACCGAAATGCAGTATTGGCCGCGTGAAAGCCACCAAAACTAACACCAGCCGTGGCCAAGCGGTGGGTGTTGCATTCATTTTGTATAAACGGAATCATTTCGTTTCTCAAAAATTGCATGTAGAGCTCGTAGTTGTGGATCTTTGTTTCCGAGTTCATGGAATCATTGTAAAACGTGAGCATGTCCAATGTTTCGACATTATAGAGCTTTATACGGCCTTCCTCCACGAACTGCATGACGGATGCATTGAGACCAAAATCGGAGTTTTGGGTATACTGCCCGCCCGAGGAAGGAAACATTAATATGGGATGACCCCAATGCCCCATAATCTCAACGTTGATGTTCCGACCCAGGGTGTTCGAGTAATATTGGATATTTTGTTTGGATGCCATAGTATTAAAGATAGGTCAAAATGGATATATTTACAAATTTGCCATAGGTGATAGGTCGGCCTTAAACTGGAGAATTGGCTGCTGCCCCAGTCTTATTTAATCGGCTTCCATAAATATCACGTTAAAATGTAAGGATTTCTAGTGAGGTTTTCTGGTATTTTGCGAAATTTATTTGCAGTGGCAATATTCAATTTTTTCCGGGATTCGTTATTATTGCATCCCGTTAAGGAAAAATATGCAGTTTCAGATTGATTTTATTGGTTCTAAAGGAAGGGTGTTCTCCAAAAACTTGGACCGTTGGGTCCGTTTCCGGTTTGTGGCCCCGCCCGATTATGGGAAATCAAATAAGCCTTTTCCCGTTCTGTTGATGAACGATGGCCAGGATTTTATCCCGATGAACCTGGAAGCGACATTGACCAAGGCCTATTTGACTCGCGGCATTGGACCCTTCGTCTATGTGGGGATTGAATGTAACGAAAACCGTATCCGCGAATATGGTACGGCGTCTTCGGCCGATTTTAAGGGTAGGGGAGACAGGGCAAAAAGGTATTCGAAATTTGTGATGGAGGAATTTGTTCCTTTTCTAAAAAAAGAATTCAAGATATCATCAAAATCAGAGGATTGGGTATACTGTGGCATGTCGTTGGGCGGACTTTCGGCTTTCGATATTGTCTATAATAACCCAGAATCCTTTGGGAAGGTCGGTGTGTTCAGTGGTTCGTTTTGGTGGCGGAAAAAGGCATACATAAAGGCGGATCTTGCCGATAGAAGCCGTATTATCTTGGATGTAATCAAAAACAGGCCGTACGCTCCCCATCTAAAGTTCTGGTTTGAATGCGGAACGGAGGATGAACTTGCTGACCGCAACAATAATGGGATCATCGATGCAATTGATGATACTATGGATGTCATCAAGGAGCTAAGGGCAAAAGGGTATTTGGATCCCGAGGCTATAAAATACGTCGAAGTAAAGGGAGGTAAGCATAATTTGCCCACTTGGGGAGCGGTCTTTCCAGATTTTATTGAATGGGCCTTTAGAAAAGGGATCCGTTCATAAGGGTGCTTTTTTTCTAAAATACTATAAATTATTTTCTGGTCAACCTAACGGCCGTTTCCTTTCCCGAAAGTAAATTTGCAATTATCTTGGTTTGCGGAAATTGTTCCAGGATAATTTTAAGGGTTACCGTTAGCGGTATTGCCATGATCAATCCGGGTACGCCCCATATATAACCCCACAGCATCAGCATTACCAGGACGGTGATAATATTGATCGAAAATGATTTGCCCATAAAAATAGGTTCTACTATAGATCCAAATAGGACTTGGACCCCAGTGATGGATAGGATGAAAAAGAAAAGTGTACTTGTAGGGTCTAGCTCAACCAGGGCGAATATGGCTAACAGAACAACTGAAATGACAGAGCCGATCATTTGGACAAAATTGATTACAAAGGCAAAAAGGCCCCAGAAAATGGGAAAACTCACCCCAAAAAAGTAACAGGCCAAACCAATTCCGATGCCGGTTAGCAAACTCACCAAAAATTTGACCTTTATAAAAGTGATCAGGTCTTTTTCTATTTTCATAAAGGTCTTTATAGAGGAATGCTTTCCTTTTAACAAGGTATCATTGAGCACTTTTTGAATGTTTATCGATTCTGCCAGCCAAAGAATTACAAAAAAGGCAGTCATTAAGATCATGGTAACAATATTCCCAACGAAATCCAAGGTGGTGCCAAAATTTTTAATCAAAGAATCCTCTTGTAAAAAAGGACCCAATAAATTACCATCCTTTCTATAATCCATTTCCAAAAACTCCTCTATAGAGAATATCAAAGTCCTTCCCTTGATTTCCGCTTTTTCTATAAATTCTGCCTTAGTACTTAAAATTTCCTTGCTCGACAAACGGACCAGCGCCCCACCAATTTTTAATATCCCTGCGATTACCAGTACCACTATGAGGATACTGATCGGCTTTGATACCTTCTTTTTTTGCAACCAGCGCATCATGGGAAGAAACAACAAGGTGATAAACATGGAAAATACCAATGGAATAAAAATAAACGACAATATTTTTAAAAGGTAGAAGACCAATGGAATTACAATGATCAACAAAAGCCTGTTGGTAGTTTTTAAATCGTTCATAGCTATTTGCAAATAATATTGAGCACCTTAAAATGTTCAACGGGATTACAATACATTCAATATCTAAGGCGCACCAAAGCTATTGTTTTTTTAAAACAAAAATTCATTTAGTATCCTATTTTATATTCTATCCGGACGAAACAGAAATAACTAAAATGTTTATTTTTACCCCTGTGGAACAGAAATTGGAAAATAGCGCAAAATATAAATGCGTCATATTTGATTGCGATGGCGTATTGGTAGACAGTGAGGTTCTGGGGAGCCAGGTTTTTGTTGATCTGGTCAATGAATTCGGCGCAAATATCGATGTGGATTATGCCATGAAACATTTTAAAGGGAGTTTTCTGTATGCCAGTATGGAACATATAGAAAATAGGATCGGGAAACCCCTGCCCAAGGATTTTGAACACCGGTATAGGCAACAAACCCATATTGTTTTTAAGGAGCAATTACTGCCAGTTAAAGGAATTAAGGACGTTTTGACAAATTTGGACCTCCCTATTTGCACCGCCTCCAGCGGTCCCCAGGAGAAAATTAGGAGCAACCTGGCTAACACGGGATTATCCGAATTTTTCGGGGAAGCCATTTTTAGTTGTTATGATTTGGGCAAATGGAAGCCAGATCCGGCCATCTTTTTGATTGCAGCAAAAACCATGGGGTATGCGCCCCATGAATGTGTGGTGATAGAGGATTCCATTTTCGGGGCTAAGGCCGCAAACCGGGGAGGCTTTGATGTTTTTGGATATACGGCTCACGAAAAGAGCTTGGATTTTATAGAAAAATGTACCGCGGTATTTGATAATATGGATCAATTGGTGCCTATGATAATGCAAGCCAATGGATGAAATCCTGCTTAAGTACATTCCCGAAAGGGCGGTAGATCCTTGTGTTGCATTGATCAAGGATAATGGAGTGCATCTAAAAATAGTGAACCAACGGATTACCCGACACGGGGACTACCGTAGAATGCCCAATGGCAAACATCAAATTACAGTAAATGCCACCTTGAACAAATATCGATTTTTGATTACCTTGGTACATGAAATCGCTCATTTGGCCGCGTTTGAAAAATATGGAAAACACATAAAACCACACGGTAAGGAATGGAAAAGGACCTTTCAGTATCTAATGTTGCCCTTTATCCATCCTGCGGTGTTCCCTACACAAATTTTACCGCTGTTGGCACGGCATTTCAAAAATCCCAAGGCGAGTAGTGATACGGATGCCAATTTATCCCTAGCTTTGAAGCAGTTTGATCAGCAAACGGACCAAACCTTTGTATATGAATTGCCCCATGGGAGCGTTTTTAGGATTTATAACGGAAAACTGTTCAAAAAAGGGAACAAAAGGACCAAGCGATATGAATGTTTGGAGATTGCCACGGGAAGGATTTATCTCTTTCAGCCTAATGCGGAGGTGGAGTTGATTCGGGATTGAGTATATAACTAAGGTCGACGATCTAAGTAGGAAAGCTGGGTTGCTGAGCGGAGCCGAAGCACAGCCTAATTTAATTATAAGATAGCAAGTGCGTACAAATGAGCAAGAACAATAATTATTATGCGGTGTTGATGGCCGGGGGCGTTGGGTCACGATTTTGGCCAGTTAGCACATCGTCCTATCCCAAACAGTTTCACGATATGTTGGGTGCAGGGGCCACTTTGTTGCAAAAGACTTTTTCCAGGCTCAATCAATTTATACCTACCGAGAATATTTTGATCTTGACGAATTCAAATTATAGGGAGTTGGTATTGGAACAACTGCCGCAGGTAGGTAAGCAGCAAGTAGTGCTGGAGCCGGCCATGCGCAATACGGCCCCTTGTATATTATATGCCGCTCTTAAAATACAGAAAAGCAATCCGGATGCGGTAATGATCGTGGCACCAAGCGACCATTGGATCGAGGATGAAGCCGCGTTTGCGAACGATGTAATTCAGTGTTTTGATAAGTGCCAACAGGAAAGTGTACTTTGTACACTGGGTATTAAGCCTACTTTCCCCAATACGGGTTTTGGCTATATCGAATTTGAAAAGGGCAGTAATTCAGGCCTTAAAAAAGTGAATCAGTTCCGGGAAAAACCGGATTATGAAACGGCCAAGGACTTTTTGTCCCAAGGCAATTTTTTGTGGAACGCAGGGATTTTTGTTTGGAGTGCAAACACTATAATTAACGCGTTCAAGGAACAACAGCCTGAACAGTATAGATTGTTCCATACCGGGGTCCGGGTGTACAATACAACGGAAGAACAGGTCTTTATCGATGAAAATTACGGAAAGGCGGAAAACATTTCCATAGACTATGCCATCCTTGAAAACTCCAAGGATATTTATGTGTTACCAGCTTCGTTTGACTGGAACGACCTTGGTACCTGGGGCTCCTTATATGAAAAGCTAAAAAAGGACGAAGACCAGAATGCCGTGGTAAATGGCAGAGCGGTTTGTACCGATGCTAAGGGCAATATGATTCGTACCCAGAAGGATAAAATTGTAATCCTTGACGGGCTAAATGATTATATAATCGTGGAAAAGGAAGAGGTCTTATTGATCTATCCCAAATCCAAGGAACAGGATATTAAAAAAGTATTGAACACCGTAAAGGAAAAATTTGGAGATCAATACGCATAGAATCCGGTTAAATTTTATTTTTGCCCCCGAAACTTTGGGGTGCTATACGCAACGGTTTTGTCGATCAAGACTTCAATAAACAGATTTTGGTTGGAACAAATGAGTATTTGGAAACCTGCCAGGTCCGTTTGGATCAGGGGTCAAGCATTGTCATAAGAACCAAAAAAAAATTGAAGAATAAACTTTAAGCAGGTTCATAAAATGGGACAGAATTTAAATCAGGACAATACTACTCCAACCAGTAATAAGGGGGACAGTCAGGACGATATAAAAAAAGATTTTAAGGGTTTATTGGGAAGTACGACAAGATTTCTTTCGGAACTCTTGGATATTAGGACCAATACAGATCAAGAAGCCACCAAAGAATCCATAATTGCGGATATTCCGTTTAAAGGACACACCTCTTGGATTCTTGTTTGTTCGATTTTTATTGCTTCGGTCGGGCTCAATGCCAATTCTACCGCCGTTGTAATCGGAGCGATGCTTATTTCACCACTTATGGGCCCAATCTTGGGGATGGGACTTTCCTTGGCCATCAACGATATTGACACTTTAAGGCGTTCCGTAAAGAACTTCGGGGTTATGGTGGTGCTCAGTGTAATTACGGCGTTTTTGTTCTTTTGGCTGTTTCCCTTGCGTTCTGAATCTTCGGAACTGCTGGCCAGGACAGCCCCCGATATTCGGGATGTCCTTATTGCCTTTTTTGGTGGCCTGGCCTTGGTCATTGCCCGGGCAAAAAAGGGCACGATTGCCAGTGTTATTTTTGGAGTGGCGATCGCCACCGCGTTGATGCCACCTTTGTGTACCGTGGGCTTTGGTTTGGCCATTGGTAATCTTGGTTACGCTAGCGGGGCCATGTACCTATTCATCATCAACACCATTTTTATTGGGCTGGCCACCTTTTTGGTAATTAAATTTTTGAGGTTTCCCATGGTGCGCTATGTGAACTCCAAGAGACGAAGGTTTATTTCCAGGATAGCCTCAATAGTGGCAATCCTGGTGATGGTACCCGCAATGTTCACCTTTTATAACGTTTTTCAGGAATCCATTTTTACTAGGCAGGCAAACGATTTTATAAATAAAAATGTAGTTCCGTACAAAATTGAGGGAGATACCAAATTTTTGAAAAATTTTACGCATTTGGATTTCGACAAAGGAAAAAATCCTTCCATAGAACTGGTCTTTATGGGGAATGAAAGCGTGCCCGACAACGTGATCGATACCTGGAAAACCCAGATGTCTTCTGGAGCATATCCGCAATTGACAAATTCAAAGTTGAAAATTGTTCAAGGATCCAAGAGTGGGGCTCAGGACGAATTAAAATACCTGAGCGAGCTTTACGAATCCAAGAAAAACGAGTTGCAAAACAAGGACGAAAAAATTCAAATGCTGGAAAACGAGGTCGTTAAGTTGAGCAAGAACGCAACTCGACAGATTCCATTCCAAGACATAAGTCGGGAAGCGAAGGCAAATTATGAAAACCTGGAAGCATTTGGGTATTCCAACACGATTATAACAGATTTTAATAAAATGGATACCTTGCCCGTTTTCGAGGTAAAATGGAAAAAGGATGTCAAAAGGAAGGATATAGACCTGGACGCCAAGAGACTGGAAGCGTGGCTTAAACTGAGGTTGAAGAACAACAAGTTGCAGTTGAAGGAGCTGAAGGATTGATTTCCGCGAAAGGATTGGGCACCGTTCGCTATACACCGTACCCTATACGCGCTATTCGCTTTTATATTTCGGGGTTATACCACGAATCGAATGTTGTGGACCAATGTAAAACTTGACCCTTTCCTTTCAAAATAGACAAAGGGCATAAGCCCAACTGTCATTGTTCTTTTTTCATTTCGTCCTTTGTCCCATGTACAAAAGTTCGATTTTTATCACAAGAATAATGGTGGAACCTGTTTCGATATTAAATAAATGCGTTTTGCGAATGGCGTAAAGCGAATGGCTTTAGAAATAAAAAGGTATGTTGAACCACATCCGCTTAAACAGGATCAATTCCGCTCCTCAATATACATTTGACGCACTTTTTTAAAGAGATCGGAGGAATAAACAAAGTCGGTCACCGCCTCGTTATCGGTCTTAAAGATTTCCTTGTTGGTCCCTTCCCATTCCTTGTAGCCATTTTTAAGAAAGATTATCTTCTTTCCTATTTCCATCACCGAATTCATGTCGTGGGTATTGATTACTGTAGTGATATCGTACTCTTCGGTAATTTCATGGATAAGATTGTCTATTAGAATGGCCGTTTTAGGGTCGAGGCCCGAGTTGGGCTCATCGCAGAACAAATACTTGGGGTGCATAACTATGGCCCGGGCAATAGCGACCCTTTTTTGCATACCCCCGGATATTTCGGCCGGAAATTTCTTGTGGGCGTCCACCAAATTGACCCTTTTAAGCACAAAATCTACCCGATCCTGCATTTCTGATTTGGGTTTTTTGGTGAACATATCCATTGGGAACATCACATTTTGTTCTACGGTCATAGAATCGAACAGGGCACTTCCTTGGAATACCATGCCCATTTCCTGTCGAAGATCTCTTTGTTCGTCCCCGGAAAGTTTGGAGTATACCTTGCCGTTATAACTAATGGTTCCTTCTTCTGGCGTAATCAGCCCCAATAGGCATTTTATCAAGACCGTTTTACCGGATCCGCTTTGCCCAATGATCAGGTTGGTCTTGCCTTTGTCAAAGCAAGTGGTTATGCCCTTCAATACCTCGGTCCCCTCAAAGGATTTGTGGATGTCGTTTACCTCGATCATTAGCCCAGCAGCATTTGCGTTAGTGAATAGTTAAGTATTATGATGACCACACTGGTCCATACAAAGGCGGTAGTACTGGCCTTGCCAACTTCCAATGCCCCTCCCTTCATATAAAAACCATGATAGGCGGGAATCGTGGCAATAACCATCGCGAATACAAAAGTCTTGATAAAAGCGTACGCAACTTGATAGGGAATAAAATCCATAACCAGTCCATTGATAAAATCTGTGCTGGAAACATATCCGCCGAAAACCCCGGCAAACCAGCCTCCAAAAATCCCTACATACATGGCTATCGCGATGGCGAATGGATAGAGCATCATGGCGATAATCTTTGGGAACACCAAGTAGTTCAGGGAGTTTACACCCATGACCTCCAGGGCATCTATTTGTTCCGTAACGCGCATGGTACCTATACTAGAGGTAATGTAGGAGCCCACTTTTCCGGCCATGATTATGGATACAAAGGTAGGGGCAAACTCCAGAATCACGGATTGTCTTGTGGTGAACCCGATCAAGCTTTTGGGAATTATGGGGCTGGTGAGGTTTAAGGCGGTCTGTATGGCGACAACCCCTCCTATAAAAAAGGAAATAAAAATAATGATGCCTAGGGAACCATATATCAATTCGTCTATTTCCTTTAATATTAGGTCTTTCATTATCGACCATTTTGTAGGTTTCTTAAAAACCTCCCTTATCATTATGGAATAGCTGCCAATAGATGCCAAATAATTCATGCGATAAAAATAGACTTCTTTGTGTAAAAATAAGAATATAAGTTTTCTTGTGTTTGTTTTTATTGCTTTAATTGACCCATATCCCCCCAAGGTCTGCAGATGGTCGGAACCGAATGTTATTTTTAAGGCCATTAAGTTTCATTTTAGCAAGATTTGCCTTTAATGATGTTATATTTATTTATTTTTGGTTTTGAAACAATTCATATATAAAAATCAAAATAGTGATCAAAAAATCTGTACTTCTCCTGCACCTATCCTTACTTTTTATTTTTTCGACCGGCGATGTTAATGCGCAACGTAAAGGAAAACATCAAACTCCACCAGATCAAGAAAGTCATATTGGCACCAGCCCTAAGTTGGTCGTCGGTATTGTAGTGGATCAGATGCGTTACGATTATATCACCCGATTTTGGGATCAGTTCGGGGAAGGAGGGTTTAAGCGTTTGGCCAATGAAGGCTTCAATTGCAGGAACAACCATTTCAATTATGTTCCTACATATACTGCACCTGGCCATGCCTCCGTGTATACGGGCACCACACCTGGTGTACATGGCATTATTGGCAATGATTGGTATGACAAGGAATCTGGTAAGGAAGTGTACTGTGTAGAGGATAGCAGTTACAAATCCTTAGGTACCACTTCTACCGCAGGACAAATGTCGCCCCACAGATTGGAGACCACCACCATAACGGACCAACTGCGTTTGCATACCAATATGAGGGGGAAGGTTATCGCAATTTCTTTAAAGGACAGGGGTGCAGTCCTTCCAGGTGGGCACATTGCCAACGCCGCGTATTGGTTCCAAGGTGGGGATGAAGGTAATTGGATCAGTAGTTCCTTCTATATGTCTGATCTTCCCAAGTGGGTAAATGATTTTAACGCGGCCAAAAGTGTTGCCCAATACAAAAAGCCTTGGACCACTTTGAAAAATATTAATGATTATGTGGAAAGCATTGCGGACAACAACAAGTACGAAGGCCTGTTCCAGGGAGAGAATGCCCCGGTATTCCCGCATGACCTACCCAGTTTGTGGAAGGACAACGACGGCTATAGTATGCTAAAATCTACTCCGTTCGGAAATAGTTTAACAGCAGATTTTGCAATGGTAGCCCTAGATGCCGAAAATTTGGGTAAGGATGATATTACCGATTTTTTAGCCGTCAGTTTCTCGAGCACTGATTATGTGGGACATATGTACGGGGTGGCTTCCAAGGAAGTGGAAGACACTTATTTGCGATTGGACAAAGACTTGGAGCGGTTGCTTGAGGCGTTGGATAAAAAAGTAGGGGCAGGGGAATACACCCTTTTTCTGACAGCGGACCATGCCGCCGTAAACGTGCCCCAATATTTGAAGGATTTGAACGTAGTTGCCGGATATGTGGATGATGAAAAACTTGGCGCCGAACTGAAAGAATTCGCAAAATTCACCTTTGGCACGGACGATCTTATTAAAAACATCTCCAATTCCCAAGTGTTTTTGGATCATAAAGTGATGCACAACCTCGAATTGGACGTGCGGGAGGTAGAAGTAACCTTGGCTAAGGAATTATTGGGTTATTCGGGAGTTTATCAGGTGTACACCGGTTATCAGATGTGGCAAAATGGATATACCAAGGGAATCGCAAATCTGGTGCAGAACGGTTTCAATCAAAAGCGTTCCGGTGATATTATGTTTGTTCTGAACCCGGCAACCTTAACGGGATCGAGGACAGGCACGAGCCATGGGTCGTCCTTCAGCTATGATACCCATGTACCCCTTCTTTTCTATGGAAGGGGAATCCAAAAGGGAAGCACGGTAAGGAAGACCGTAATCCCCGATATTGCACCCACAATTGCCGCTCTTTTGGGTATTGAATTTCCTAGCGGTACCTCGGGAGTACCTATTTCGGAGGTGTTGGAATAACAATTGGTGGTTGGAATATTACATATATCACACGAATCTTTTTTTGCTGAAAACCGTGAACTTTATCGCTGTTCGATGGCAATAAGGAATTTTTTTTGATGAAAAAAAGCATAAATTTCCACGTTTAATAGGAATGTTTTAAATTATTTCAATATTTTCGTTAACGTTAACGAAAATGCTTTTTACTGGTTATATTTTTTGTTCCGAATTACTTTTAGTTAGATTTTGACCCTTATAAGGGGTCAATGGTTAAATTATCGATTCTTGGCCGATTCAATATTCCCATCGATTGCATTTTAAACAAGTATTGTTAAATCTCAAATATAAATTTTTAAACGTGAAAAAAGTAAAATTCATTTTGTTTGCCCTAGGTCTATCTTTTTTGTCTCCACTGGTAGCCCAGGAAAATTGGGAAATTCTTTTTGATGGAAAAAATCTCAATAATTTTGAGCAACTTAACGGGAATGCCAAATACGAGATCAAGGACGGGGAACTTATTGGAATTTCGAGGTTAAACACCCCAAATAGTTTTATGGCCACCAAAAAGAAATATGGCGACTTTATCCTAGAGTTTGATGTTTGGGTAGAGAATGGTCTAAACTCTGGGGTGCAATTTAGAAGTTTGAGTTCGCCTGACTATATGAATGGCCGGGTACACGGATACCAATGTGAAATTGAGACAAGCCCCAGGAAATGGGCCGGGGGAATCTATGATGAGGCCCGAAGGGGTTGGCTTTACCCGCTAACCCGTAATCCCAAGGGACAAGAGGCCTTTGTCAACGGGCAATGGAACCATTATAGGATAGAGGCCATTGGACCAAATATCCGGACCTGGATCAACGGGATCCAATGCGCCAACTTGGTGGATGACATGACCCCTACTGGATTTATTGCCTTTCAGGTTCATGGAATCGGCGATAAGGAACACGAAGGCAAGGTCGTAAAATGGAAGAATATACGTATCCAGACCACCAATCTGGATACCAACCGTAAAACCGTTGATCCAGATGTGCCAGAAGTGAGCTACTTGGTCAACCAATTGACCGAAAACGAGAAGCGCAAAGGCTGGAGATTGCTTTGGGATGGTAAGACCACCAACGGTTGGCGCGGGGCCAAACTGGATAATTTCCCCGACAAGGGCTGGGATATAAAGGATGGTATCCTAACCGTTCAGGCGGCTAACGGGGCCGAATCGGGCAACGGTGGGGATATCGTTACCACGGATTCCTTTAGTGATTTTGAACTCAGCGTGGATTTTAGGATTACGGAAGGGGCAAATAGCGGTATCAAGTATTTTGTGGATCCAACCCTTAATAAAGGGACGGGATCAGCCATTGGTTTGGAGTTTCAAGTTTTGGACGATGAAAAGCATCCAGACGCCAAATTGGGCAAGAATGGAAACAGGACCGTTGGATCTCTTTACGATTTAATTCGTGCAGAAAGTCACGATAGTTCCCGTGGAAAGAACTTTAACAGCGTTGGCAAGTGGAACAATGCGAGGATCGTTGTTAAGGGAGGTCATGTGGAACATTGGCTAAACAATATTAAGGTGGTAGACTATGACAGGTTTAGTCAAATGTTCGAGGCCTTGGTGGAAAAAAGCAAATACGAAAAATGGGAGAATTTCGGTCGCCTGCCGGAGGGCCTTATCTTGCTGCAAGATCATGGCAATAAGGTAGATTTTCGCAGTATCAAAGTGCGGGAGTTTTGATCGTTATCAACTGGAAATGAGAAAATTTAGGATCGTTAGGTGACCACTAGGGGAATTTATTTTCTGTTCTCTCCCTTATTTTCTATATTCAGACTTGATTAATAATCCCATCATACACTAAACATATGAGAGTTAAATACATTTATATCGGCATTTCAATGCTTTTGACAGTTGCTTCGATTTGCTCCTGCAAGGATAAAAAAAAGGTAGAGGAAAAACCAACGGCAACCATGGAAGCACAATCGCCAAAAGTGCATTTTGTAAACGACCCGGAACATAAAAAAGTGGCCGTATTTTTAAATGGTACCTTGTTCACCAATTACATATATGATGGGCGTACGCCCAAGCCTGTGTTATATCCGTTGATTACCGAAAGCGGCAAGACACTCACGCGTGGCTTTCCTTTTGAACCCAGATCCGGAGAGCGTGTAGACCATCCGCACCACGTAGGTTTATGGTTTAATTATGGGGATGTAAACGGACTGGATTTCTGGAACAATTCCTTTGCGATCCCAGAGGATAAAAAAGACGCATATGGTACTATATTGCCGGAAAAAATTGTTACGCTCGATTCGGTTAATGGCATTTTAACTACGAAATCACTTTGGCAATCGCCCAAAGGGGTGAATTTATTGGAGGAAACGACCCAATTTCATTTTTCGCGGCAAGGCAATACCAGGCAGATCGATAGGATTGCAACCCTAAAAGCCTTGGAGGATGTAGAATTTAAGGATAACAAGGAAGGTATGTTGGGAGTACGTGTTGCGAGACAACTGGAAATGCCCTCGGACAAGCCGGACATCTTTACCGACGCCAATGGGATTCCGACCGAAGTCAAGGCTTTGGACAATAGCGGGGTTACCGGGAACTATATTACAAGTGAAGGCAAGACCGGCGATGATGCTTGGGGAACCAGGGCTAAATGGACAACCCTATATGGAACAATTGAAAATGACCCCGTGTCCATAACGATTTTTGACAATCCACAAAATGTGGGTTATCCTACGTATTGGCACGCCAGGGGGTATGGGTTATTTGCAGCCAATCCATTGGGACAGGCCATTTTTTCCGATGGAAAGGAAAAATTGGACTATAAATTAAAAAAGGGGGATTCGGTTACCTTTAAGTACCGTATATTGATCCATAACGGCACGGAGCTTACCAAAGAACAATTGGATAGTACATTTGCCGATTTTTCTAAAGGGGAATAGTCGATTTCTGTTAATTGTCATCCACAGACATACAATTTGTCATTTAGGGGTTTATTGAATCTAAAGGGATTAGTCATTTTTTTTAAAATTGTTACCTATGAAATTGAAACTTTTGATCGTTCTGGGAATCCTAATTAGCATTGGGGTTCAGGGCCAAACCAAAGAGGCCAAAATGAAATCCCTGTTTAACGGAAAGGACCTTGGTCAATGGCAGGTTCCCGACAACAATGTCTGGTGGACCTTAAAGGATGGGGTCCTGTATGCAAAAAGTGACGCCACCAAAACGGGATCCAACATTTGGACCAAATCAAAATACAAGGATTTTGTGGTGCAGCTCGATTTTAAGTTTGGGGAAGGCACTGTGGATTCGGGAATTTTTATGAGAGGGGAAGACGATAAAAATCCCCAGATACAAATTGGGATTTCCGGTTCCTTAAAAAGGGATATGACCGCCTCCCCATATGTGCCCAAAAAGGGATACCCGATAGAAGCAGAAGGGATCCAACAATTATTGAAGCAAGATGACTGGAACACCTTAAAGGCCCGTGCCGTGGGAAATACGTATACGGTATGGCTTAACGGCAAGGAAGTCATGAACTATACCTTGGAAAATGCAAATTTGGAAGGTCCCGTGGGTTTGCAGCTGCACCCCGGAAAGGATATGTCCATTGCTTTTAGAAATATCTATCTGGCCAAGTTGTAATCAATTTAAATTGTAATTTCCCTTTAAGCCTGATGGGCTCCTACGTAAAATCGGCCTGATGGCAGAGCATTTCGGAATAAAACAGATCGCAGAATTGGCCAATGTCTCCATTGGTACGGTAGACCGTGTTCTTAACGACCGCCCAGGCGTTTCCAAGGTAACGGCAAAACGGATAAAGGATATTATCAAGAAAAGCGGTTATCAAAAGAATACAGTGGCCAGTCGATTAAAATTGGCCTCCTATAAAAAAATAGTAATTGCAGTACTGATACCGGAAGCTTCGGATAATTGGAGTTTTTGGAAAATGCCTAAACTGGGTATCGATAGGGCCTTGGAAGAATTAAAGGGGCTGGGTGTAGTGGTCAAATACTACAGTTTTGCCGATCCCCTTTCCTTTGCTATGGAAAGTGCCAAAATCATTGCCCAGGATTACAATGCAGTTATAAGTGTACCTTTTTTTAGGGAGGAAAGCAATTCGTTATTACAACGGGCAACAATGCGAGGGATTCCCGTGGTATTTTTGGACACGGAGGTGGAACTGGACGGCAAGGCTTATTTTGTGCGCCAAAATTCACATAATGCTGGCTTGGTGGCAGCGAGACTGCTTAGAGGGTTGGTAGGGAACGATGGCTCGTATTTTGTAGTTAACATGATCAATGCTAGGGGACCTCATGCCAATAACCAACAAAGGGAAAACGGGTTCCGCGAATTCTTTCAACATGAGCCCAATGGGTCGGAAGTGGTTATTAAAACCATAAACCATCCCCTACAGTCTACATTTGAGGTTTCTTCGGAAATCGCGACCTGGTTCAAAAAAGAAGGGCCCAAGGGTGTATTTGTTACCAATGCGCGTTCGTTTTTATTGCCTAAGATATTTAAGACCTATGGAGTGAAAAACACATTTATTGTTGGTTTTGATATCAATGATCAAAATAAGGCTTGTCTATTGCAGAACGAGATCCATTTTTTAATAGATCAAAAACCCGAATTGCAGGGCTATTCCGCTATAAAGGGACTATTTAAATACTTGACGGAAAAGGATGACTCGGAATTGGGCATGGACATACCGGTAGAGATCATTGTAAAGGAGAATTGTGGTTCTGTATAGCCTAATTTTGGTTTCCAGCATCAATCGACCGGTTCATTAAGTAAACAATTTCCCCTTTATATTTCTCCAACGCAACCTTCGGATAAATTCCCCCTCTTCTTCGGAGACCAAAAAAGGTTCCTTGTTCCTTTTTGAGGAGAAGTATCCTTGAAGATTATCATATAAGGATTGAATGTTTTTTTGTTTCCATGCCATTTTTGCCGACGCTATACAGCTTATCCCAAAACCATAGCGCATCCGGTACATGGCCTTGCCCTGCAGATATTTCGCTTTGGAATCATAGGCTTTTCCAGTTGGGCGCAGGTGTTTTACCTTTAAGTTTTTTTCCGTAAAAATATCGAAACCATGGTACCTTGCCAAGAGCTCGTCTACGGTATCCCATCCCATGGCGCTTTTTAGTCCGCCAATCACCTTAAAACAACCTTGGGTATACGCTTTAAAAGCTCCCCTGACGTGGTCGTCGTTCATGGGGTGGTTAAGCAACCATTCACCTTCCGAATTTTGTTCGTAAGCAAAACCTCCTGCTATTCCCACTTTGGGATTTTTCTTGAAAATGTTGGCAATCGCTTCAAAGTAGTTGGGGGGCAAAATAATGTCGGCGTCCAATTTTACCAAAAAGTCATATTTAGGGGGAATTTCCTCCAATCCCTTGTTAAAGGCGTTGATTACCTTGCTACCGGGCATGTGGTTGGTAGAGGAAGTAGTGTTGATCTTTGTGAATAGATCGCTGGTGCCCAAATACCTATCAATAATGAAATCCGTCCCATCCGTTGAATTGTCGTTGATCACGATGACCTTTTTGGGGAGCAGGGTCTGGGACAGGATGGAATCCAAGGTGCTGGCCAAAAAAGCTTCTTCGTTATGGGCGGGGATGATGATGTAGTAATTCAAGATCAAGTGTCGAACTCAAATTCAAAAAAGTTTGGGTTCAGGGTTATGTGTTATATTTTTTTTAATTTATGCCAACTGATCACCGCTTTCTGCCTACTTTTCTTTCGGCATAAACAATGTAGTACCTCGGAGTGAAACTTCGCAGCAATGGCCGGATCCCAAATTTCTTGACCGGATTGGTCCATTTTGCCCGATCCTTGATTTCCCAGCCCGCTGCTTCCAACAACCAATCGAACTGCCAATCCTCGAACTCGTGATAATGCCGGTCCCATGGGTCTGTCTTACTTCTGTAGGCAGGGGAAAACCACAACCTCAAAGGGATGCTCGCTACCAACTTGTCCGCCTTTATTTCCTGAAGAATGTTGTAGGGTGCCAATAAATGTTCAAAGATCTCAAAGGCAGTGACCACTTGCGCTTCGGATTGGAGAACCGTACCAAAATCCCTATCCAGATCCTCGCCCTTGGTATTTTCCACGGAATATCCCTCCTCTTTCAGTATGTTGGAAAATGGATTTTCCACGCCCAGATCTAAGATGGATTGGTCCTTGGAAATGTGTTTTTTTAAAAAGGAAAGGGTATGGCGGAAGCGTTTGTTGGGAAAGGTATTTTCGTACATATGCTGGGGTCTGCCACAAGGGCCAAAGTGTTATTTGGATTAAACTTTAAAATAATCGATTAAGGACTAAATAACTAAGGAAAAAGGACAAAAAAGGTGAAATAGATAGCAATATACAAATGTCTTTTGGCTTTTATCTTTTATCAAAATCAATTAAGTTGAGATTGTACTGGTCAGGACTACCAATGCACCGATTACACCTTATATACCATGGCATTGATATTCATTCCTGCACCAACACTTGCAAAGATAACAATATCCCCTTTTTCTATGGACTGATTTTCCAATTCTCCCTTTTTTACCATATCGAACAGCGTGGGGATCGTAGCAACGGAGCTGTTGCCCAATAAATGGATATTCATGGGCATAATGCCCTCTGGCATTTCCATTCCGTATAATTGATAAAATCGCTTTACGATTGCTTCGTCCATCTTTTCGTTGGCCTGGTGGATAAATATTTTCTTTACCTCCCCAATATTTCTGCCACTTCCATCCAAGCAATCCTTCATTGCTTTTGGGACGTAGGTTACGGCAAATTCGTAAATCTTGCGACCGTACATTTTTATATATTGTGTGCCGTTGGCCAAAGAGGGGGAATAGGAATCGCCCATAAACAAATACCTTGCCTCTTCTTCCGCATAGGTGGCGGAGGCATGGCCCAAGAACTCGCTGCCATTGCCCGTGGCTTCCAAAATTGTCGCTCCCGCACCGTCCGAATAGATCATGGAATCCCTATCGTGTTCATCGATGACGCGCGAAAGGGTTTCGGCTCCGATAACAAGGCATTTTTTAGCCATGCCACTTTTGATATAGGATTGGGCCTGGATCGCGCCTTGGATCCATCCCGGGCATCCAAATAAAAGATCATAAGCAACGCATTTTGGGTTTTTGATATGGAGTTGATGTTTAACCCTTGTGGCCAGGCTAGGTACGGTATCGCCTTGGTATTTCCCGAAGGGTACGTTACCAAAATTATGCGCAAAGATGATTTGGTCCAACTCTTCCTTATCCACACCGGCATCGGCTATGGCCCTTTCGGCGGCGATAAACCCCATGTCGGAGGTGTTCATGTCGTTTTTGGCATAGCGTCTTTCCCCGATCCCGGTAATCGATTTGAATTTTTCGATAAGAACTGCATTGGAATGACCAAATGGGGTGCCATCCGTGTTCAAAAAGTTGTGTTGTCCAAAATCCGTATTGTTTGTAACTAGGGTAGGCAAGTAGCAACCTGTACCGGTAATACCTATCTTCATGTAATTAACTAATTGGTTCAATTTTCGGAAAGATAAACGGAAATAAGCAAAAATGTCTATTTAATGGCCCAACCAATACGATGTCCATCACGTAACCGAACCATGCCAATTTCATTAAAAAAGGCCCCCTCTAGGATAGAGGAGGCCTGAAAGTGCTTGTTTTGATGGTTTGTTAGACCTCCATATACGACTCTATCGGTGCACAAGTACATATTAAATTACGATCGCCATAGGCATCGTCCACCCTGCGAACGGAGGGCCAAAATTTATTATCTTGCAGATAGGGCATCGGGAAAGCGGCTGCTTGCCGTGAATAGGGGTAGTCCCAAACATCGTTGGTCACCATCTCCAAGGTATGGGGTGCATTTTTAAGTACATTGTCCGGTTGGTCTGCAGAACTGGCCTCTATTTCCTGACGTATGGAAAGAAGGGCATCACAAAAACGGTCCAATTCGGCCAGACTTTCACTTTCCGTTGGTTCTATCATCAATGTACCGGCTACTGGAAACGAAACAGTAGGGGCGTGGAAGCCATAATCCATCAAACGTTTGGCAATATCCGAAACTTCGATACCCTTTTGTTTAAAGGGCCTGCAATCGACGATCATTTCATGGGCAGCTCTTCCCTTTTCCCCGGTATAGAGCACTTCGAACTTACCGGACAACCTGTTTTTAATATAGTTTGCATTCAGAATGGCTATTTTGGTAGCCTGGGCCAATCCTTTCTCGCCCAACATCCTGATATACCCATAGGAAATGAGGCAAACCAAGGAACTTCCCCAAGGGGCGGCCGAAATCGCTGTAATCGCTTTCTCTCCCCCCGTTTTGATGACCGGGTTCCCCGGAAGAAAATCGACCAACTGCCCTGCCACGCAGATCGGGCCAACTCCAGGTCCGCCCCCGCCATGGGGAATGGCAAAAGTCTTATGTAGGTTCAAATGACATACGTCGGCCCCGATAACCCCCGGGTTGGTAAGCCCCACCTGGGCATTCATATTGGCACCGTCCATATACACCTGTCCGCCATTGTCATGGATAATCTTTGTGATTTCTTTAATGGAAGACTCAAACACCCCGTGGGTAGATGGATAAGTCACCATAAGGGCGGATAAGTGGTCCTTGTGCAATTTTGCCTTTTCCTCCAAATCGATCACATCGATATTGCCGCGTTCATCGGTCTTGGTGACCACTACTTGCATTCCGGCCATGACGGCCGAAGCGGGATTGGTACCATGGGCCGATGCAGGTATCAGGCAGATGTTCCGATGTCCTTCCCCTCGGGATTCATGATAGGCCCGGATAATCATAAGTCCGGCATATTCGCCCTGAGCCCCGGAGTTGGGCTGTAGGGAGGTGGCCGCAAAACCGGTAATGGTGCTGAGGTGTTGTTCCAGTTCCTTCAAAACGATCTGGTAGCCTTCGGCCTGGTCCACCGGTACAAATGGATGGATGTTTCCCCAATGTGCCCAGCTCAAAGGAAGCATTTCCGATGCTGCGTTCAGTTTCATAGTGCAAGACCCCAGGGATATCATGGAGTGGTTTAAGGAAAGGTCCTTGCGTTCCAACCTTTTGATATACCGCATCAGCTCCGTTTCGGAATGATGGGAGTTAAAGACCGGGTTTTCCATAAATGGGGAAGTACGCCTTATTTCGGGTGCTATCGCTAATTGTTCGGATAACCCATCAATGCGTACAGATCCTTTGTTCAGGGCTTCGGCAAAAATATGAACGATTTTTTCCAGATCTTCCAGTGACGTGGCTTCGTTCAATGAAATAGATATAGTACCGTCGGTATTGTACAGGAAATTAACTTCGTTCCTCTCGGCTACAGGTCGCACCTTTGTAGCCTCCGCTTTGATAGTAATGGTGTCAAAAAAAGAGGTGTTGGTCTGTGCTATCCCCAATTTTTCCAATGCGCTTGCCAAAGTTACGGCCGAGGTGTGTACTTTGTTGGCGATATACGCCAATCCTTTAGGGCCGTGGTATACGGCGTACATTCCTGCCATTACTGCCAAAAGTACCTGGGCGGTACATATGTTGGAAGTGGCTTTGTCCCTTTTTATATGCTGTTCCCTAGTCTGGAGTGCCATACGTAGGGCCGGTTTGCCGTCCACATCTTTGGTCAGTCCGATGATCCTTCCCGGGATATTCCTCTTGTAGGCTTCCTTAGTTGCAAAATAGGCGGCATGGGGCCCTCCATAACCTAGTGGGATACCAAAGCGCTGGGTAGTGCCTACAACAACATCGGCCCCAAATTCCCCTGGGGGAACAAGCATTGCTAAACTGAGGATGTCCGCGGCTACGGCAATCTTGATATCGTGTTCTTGGGCCTTGGCGACAAAGCCGGTGATATCTTGCACCTGACCGTGCTTGCCCGGGTACTGCAGCAGGGCTCCATAAAATTCTGATGGAAACTGGAATTCATTGTGATTTCCAATAACGAGTTCAATGCCCAGAGGGGTAGATCTGGTTTGGAGCAGCGATAGAGTTTGTGGCAGCACTTCTTCGGAAACAAAAAACTTTACCGAGCCGTTTTTTTTCTGTTCCCTGTTGCGCAACTCGAACAGCATCGTCATAGCTTCGGCTGCGGCGGTGCTCTCATCGAGTAAGGAGGCGTTCGCCAATTCCATGCCCGTTAGGTCACAGATCATGGTCTGAAAGTTCAACAATGCCTCCAATCGGCCTTGTGCGATCTCTGCCTGGTACGGGGTGTACGCCGTGTACCACCCCGGATTCTCCAATATATTTCTTTGGATGACCGATGGGACAAGACTTTCATGATAGCCGAGACCAATATAGGTCTTAAAGATCTTGTTTTTTTCGGATAACTGTTTTAAGTGGGATAGATACTCATTTTCGCTCAAGGCTTTGGGAAGCCCTAAAGGTTGCTTAAGCCTAATGTCGTCCGGAAGGGTCTCAAAGATAAGTTGATCAATACTTTCAGCTTTCACGGTCTTCAGCATCTGTGAAATATTCTCTTCGGAAATTCCGATATGGCGTTGTGCAAACACGTCTGTCCTCATGTATATGGATATATTTTTATAAACAGTCTCGTATAATCTAAAATGTGTGCAAAATTAAAGATTAATAACCTTTTAAATGAGGTTTTTAACGGGAGGTTTGGTAAAGTTTTTAACCAAAAGTACACGTTATGAACAGTTTCTCTATTTTTACAATATGAAGCTGCTGCACAGAATCTTTGACTTTTATCTGGATGCCAGTATCCATGTGGCAATGGCAGTTTTTTGTTTGATTCGGGTTACGGTCCTGATTTTTGAGATCCCCTCGGATACCCATCTCTCTTGGTTTGTTTTTTTTGGTACCATTGCCTGCTATAATTTTGTAAAATATGGGGTAGAGGCCGAGAAGTATATATTGGTAGCGAACCGTTATCACAAAAATATACAGTTTGCCAGTTTTATCGCGTTGGGATTCGCCTGCTATCACGGGTATTTTTTGAACCGGGATACTTGGGAGGGGTTGGCATTCCTGGGACTTGTATCTGGTCTTTACGCGATTCCTTTTCTGCCCAGTAATAAAAGTTTGAGAAGCCTGGGGGGTCTGAAAATTTTTATTGTTGCACTGGTTTGGGCCGGTGCCACAGTGATTCTGCCAATAATGGCATCCGCAAACCATATTACCTGGGACGTTGGGGTAGAAACGTTGCAACGTTTTATTTTGGTGTTGGTTCTTCTTATGCCCTTCGAAATCAGGGACCTAAAATACGATGCCCCGGAATTGAAGACGATCCCTCAGCGCTTCGGAATAACCAAAACAAGAAGTATTGCTATTTTTGCCGCCCTGCTTTTTTTTCTACTGACTTTTTTAAAGAAGGAGATCAGTATGATGGAAGTTGTGGGAAAAGGAATGTTCTTTTTGACCTTGGAATTGGTCCTATTGCTTACCAAACGGGAACAATCCAGATATTTCGCTTCTTTTTGGATTGAGGCACTGCCAATCTTTTGGTGGATTTTGATGGTTGGATTGGTCGGCTTATTTCCAAATTACTAGATGTCATGATTTGTTCATCAATTCTCGCTTCATTAACTCTTTTTCGGCTTCGGTGAGACTTTTTAGGTCCGCCCTACGGCATAAAGTAGATAATTTGGAGTTTTCTTTGGTAAACTGAGCACAAATCTTGCACATGAACGTATGGGTCCAAAGCTTTAGTTTTTCCAAAAAAGTCGCTTCCCTATATTGGGCCTTGTTGCAAATTTCTTCGGCTTCTTCACAAGAAATCATAGTTTAAACCAGTTTTTATTGAGACATTCCATAAGTGCTGTCCGCGCCCTATGGATCATTACCCATAAGTTTGACGGATTAATTTCGAGTTCATTACAAATGGTTTCGGTATCCATGCCTTGAATGGTTTTCATGGTAAAAACCAGGGCCTGCTTTTTGGGCAGTTTGGAAATACAGTCCTGTATGGCCAACCGTAATTCCTCGTTTTCGATGGAGCTGATTTCTTGTTTGCTGTATGGGTCCTCTACCCGTTCCTCCAACCAACTGCCCTCAGAATCGCTATTGGAATTGTAGTCTATGCGTATTTCTGCTTTCCCTTTTTTAGAGTTGACCTTTCGATAATGATCTATGACCTTTCGTTTTAAAATAGCAATGAGCCATGTGCGTTCCGCCGCATCCCCTTTGTAGTTATCGGCAGATTTGAGTCCCGCAAAAAAGGTGTCCTGGACCAAATCCTTGGCAATTTCGGTATCGCTTACCCGTGGTAGGGCATAGTTGAACAGGTAATCTGCATAAAGATCAACCCAAGTCTCCGGATGTAGTGTGTGTTTGGACATGATTTTTTTACCCTTTCAAATGTAGTATAAATTTTCCTGAACAAATATCATTATCTTTGGGCCTATACCCATCTTGATTAGAAATTTTCGGATTTTTGACAGAGGGGGCATTTATACGATATATTATGGGAAAGATTTGGTTTATATTGGTTTTATTATCGGGTAGTTTTGGTTTTTCACAAGTTAAAACGGAACCGATCACCGAGTATTCGGCCAATGAGGTAAAAAATGGAACTTTGTTGGATGTACGAACCCCTGAGGAGTTTCAGAAGGGGCATTTGGAACGTGCGGTAAACATTAATTGGTACGATACCGATTTTGCAGAACAAGTCAAAAGCCTGGATAAGGACAAACCAATTTATGTATATTGTAAATTGGGGGGACGAAGTGAAGCGGCATCAAAAGTCTTGGATTCTTTAGGCTTTAAAAATGTGGTGGACCTAACGGGGGGATACGATGCTTTTAAGGCGGCCAAGGAAAAGCGCGAATGACCCGCTATAACTCCAAAATAGGTTGGGGTTTGGCGACTATAATGGCCATTTTGGTTATTGGAACCACTGTTGCCGCGGTCTTCGATGGGATTTGGTCCGGATTTATTATCAACATAATGGTTTTGGGTTTATAGCACATTTGTTTGCCAACACCTACTACACCATCAATGGCGACGATTTAAATATTAGATCGGGTATTATATACAATAAGACTGTTGCCATTCACAGCATCACGGAAATATCCGAGACCAATAATCCTTTGAGCTCCCCTGCGCTTTCCTTAGACCGGTTGGAAATTCGGTTCAGCAGTTGGTGATCTGTAGTGGTATCGCCCAAAGAGAAGGATAAATTTATTGCCCATCTACATGCAATAAATCCAAATATCAAGGTGTTTGGAAAATAATTTGCCTCCCATTTGCCGGACAACAAATTTTTTGGGCCAATATATTTTTGAATTCGGAAATATCCTACATTTGCTTCCCAAATCACGATCTACACATATGGTTAAAAAGTCTCGTAGGCCTGCCGGAATCTGGTTTAATTTTTATTACTTCATTATTTTATTGTTTGTTCTTGTATCGTGTTCTTCCGAAGGAAACGAACAGCCACTGGAACCCGAAGTGCCTCCGGTTGTTGATACTTATAATTATGTAGCTATCAGGAATGATGGCGCTCTTTTTGAAATTGGCAATGAGACCGGCATTATTGAACAGGTGGGTAAGATTGATGGGATTACATTTAATCTTAATTTTAATACGGTGACCAGCTCTAAGAGCAAGACGTACATGTACGAGCAAATGCCTGAAATTTTTCCTGGTGACGGTCCCTCAACAGGTTTTCGTGGGCAGATATGCGAGCTGGATAACAAGACGCTGGAGTCTAAATGCACCATCTTGGATTTTTCAGATCCTGCTATTCCGGAGTTTTCGGGATTGATTGCATTGGATTGGGACGAGCAAAATCAAAATTTGATAGGTATTGTTAGGGATGTCACCACAGAATCAAAAGAAGAACCAAATTACTTGGTCCGTATAGACCCCAAAACGTTGACCATTTCCTATACTGGATTGCAGTTTGAGCAAACATCTATTATCTCCACTTGCCTTGTTGGTCAAACATATTATGTGTCAAGTAAATATGATGATTCGTTTTTTAGCAAATCAATTTCCAGTGCAGTTAACCTTATCGATGGCACGCAGCATATAATCGATACATCAAACTTTGACCAACTCCCAACAATTTTGTCCGCTAGCGGGGACGGTAAAAAAATCTTGGGTTTTACTTCGGAATACACTCCTGGGCTATTCAATGCCTCAATACCAATAATTTACGATTTAGGTAGTGGCGGATTTGAAAATATGTCAACGCCAATGCGATTACACCTTACAAACGGATATGGGAAGAGCTTTTACGATGCGTTAAAAAGCGAACAAGTTGTTTTGATCGCTAATGAAAAGGGACCAGGAATAATGAAATACCGTTCAAAAGAAAATACTATATCGGTTCTACCGCTTGCCCCACTTGAAAATGATTTAAGCAGTCTTATTGCAATTATCAACTTGAGATGAGGTATTGCCCATCAGTATGAAAGTTGGGTAAAATCAACCTTATCTTTTTAGTTCCAACAACCCCGCCCGTTCCAATAGTGGCTCCAATTTAGGTTCACGGCCCCTAAAGCGTTTATAAAGCGTCATCGGTTTTTCCGTACCGCCCTTGGAAAGTACATTTTCCTTGAATTTCGTCGCAACCTCCCTGTCAAAAATTCCTTTTTCCTTAAAGTAGGCAAAGGCATCGGCGTCTAGTACCTCGGCCCATTTATAGCTGTAGTATCCCGAGGAGTAACCGCCTTGGAAAATATGGGAGAAGGAGGTAGACATACAGGTTTCGGGAGTGTTTGGATAGAGGTCGGTTCCTTCGAACGCCTTGTTTTCAGAAGCTTTTACATCCGTAATGCCCGACGGGTCCGATCCGTGCCAGGACATGTCCAACAACCCGAAGCTCAATTGTCGCAAGGTTGCCAAGCCCTCCTGGAAGGTGGCCGATTCTTTGATCTTTTTCACAAGGTCCATCGGAATTATTTCACCCGTTTTGTAGTGGGTGGCGAACAATTCCAAAGCTTCTTTTTCAAAACACCAGTTTTCCATGATCTGACTGGGCAGTTCAACAAAATCCCAATATACCGAGGTGCCGGAAAGGCTGGGATAGGTGGTGTTGGCCAACATCCCGTGCAGACCATGTCCGAACTCGTGGAACAAGGTCGTCACCTCATTGAAGGTAAGCAGGGAGGGTTTTGTGGCCGTGGGTTTGGTAAAATTGCAAACGTTTGATATCTGTGGGCGTTCATTTTTGCCATCCTTGATATACTGCGGCTTAAACGAGGTCATCCAGGCGCCTCCCCGTTTGCCCGCCCTAGGATGGAAATCGGCATAGAAAATGGCGATCAGATCTCCTTGGTCATCAATGACCCGGTAAGTCTTTACCTCCTCATGGTATTTTTCCACGTCATAAACCTCTTCAAACTGCAATCCGTATAATTTTTGGGCCACTTGGAACACCCCTGAGATTACGTTCTCCAATTTAAAATATGGCTTTAATTTTTCGTCATCCAAATCGAACAGTTTCTGCTTCAACTTTTCGGAATAGTACGATCCGTCCCATTTTTCCAACCTATCGATTCCGTCCAGCCCTTTGGCAAAATCCTCCAATTCCTTAAATTCCCGCTCCGCAGCCGGTTTTGCCTTTTCCAGCAGTTCGTTAAGAAAAACATGGACTTTTTGCGGGGTCTCGGCCATGCGCTCTTCCAGCACAAAATGGGCGTGGGTCTTGTATCCCAACAGGTTGGCGCGTTCGTACCTCAATTTGACTATTTTCAGGATATTTTCCCGGTTATCCAATTCGTTCCCATGAAATCCTTTACTGCCAAAGGCCAGCGCAAGTTTCTTGCGCAAATCCCGATTTTTGGCATATTTCATAAAGGGGATGTAGCTGGGGTAGTCCAAGGTGATCAGCCATCCTTCCTTGTCCCTGGATTTTGCAAGTTGTGCCGCCGCTTCCTTTTCCCCTTCCGGCAATCCGTCAAGATCGGATTCCTTTTGCAGGTGCATTTCGTATTTGTTGGTCTCGGCCAAGACGTTCTCGCCAAATTTTAAGGAGAGTTTTGCCAGATCCGTATCAATTTCCCGTAGCCGTTTCTTTTTGTCCTCGGGCAAGTTTGCCCCGTTTCTACTAAAATGCTTGTATTTTTTATCCAACAAGGTTTGCTGTTCGGTTGTTAGGTCCAATTGATCTTTTTGCCCATAAACCGATTTTATCCGCTGGAAAAGTTTTTGGTTTAAGGTGATGTCATTGCTAAATTCCGATAGCATAGGCGACACTTCCTGGGCTATCCGTTGAATTTCCTTGTTGGTCTCGGCGGAATTCAGGTTGAAGAATACACTGGAAACCCTATCCAATTGCTGTCCGGAGTATTCCAGGGCCTCCAAGGTGTTCTTGAAAGTAGGGGCCTCTTGATTTTCGGTTATGGCATCAATTTCAATCCGGGCATCGGCAATGGCCTGTTCAATGGCGGGTTTAAAATGTTCGTTCCTTATTTTGGAAAATGGGGGGGTGTCGAAAGGGGATAATAGGGGGTTCATAAAAAGTTTATGAGTTTATTTGTTTATGGGTTTATCTTTTTTTGTTTCAGGTTTAAAAAGTTTCATGTTTCAAATGGAATCTGAAACCAGAAACAACCGAAAATTGAAACTATTTTTATGCCAACTGCCAACTGCCAACTGCCAACTGTTTACTGATTGTTGCGCACTGATTTCGATCCTTCGATAACCTTTTCCTTTAAGTCCTCTTTGTATTGGATTATTTTTTTCAGTACCAATTTGTCCGAACTGCCTAAGATCTGGGCAGCAAGGATACCGGCGTTTTTGGCACCGTTCAGGGCCACGGTGGCCACTGGGACCCCTCCCGGCATTTGAAGAATGGAGAGAACGGAATCCCAACCATCGATGGAATTACTGCTCTTTATCGGTACGCCTATAACGGGCAAGGGAGACATGGAGGCTACCATGCCCGGCAAATGGGCGGCTCCCCCTGCACCGGCTATAATGACGGATACACCTTTGGTATGTGCATTTTTGCTGAATTCAAATAGTTTTTCCGGCGTCCGGTGGGCGGAAACGATATCTACCTCTACTTCAATATCAAAACCCTTCAGGATATCTATGGCATCTTGCATTACGGGAAGGTCGCTGGTGCTTCCCATGACAACGGCTACTTTTTGCATAAAATTCCAAATTTAAAGTTCAAAATCCCAAAATATTGTTTTTTAGGATTTTTAGGATTGTTTTTAATAGTTTGATCATGTTTTTCCCGTGTGGGAGTATTAAATATTGTTGATAAAGACTGCCCGCTAACCACTGCCTACTGCTTACTGACAACTTTAATCGTCTCCTTCACTACTTGTGCAATTTCCCTGGCTTTGGCAATATTTTCGTTTACGATTGTTACGTGCCCCATCTTTCGAAACGGACGGGTCTGCCGTTTTCCATAAACATGGGGGGTGACGCCTTCCAACTTTAGAATTTCTTCCATGTTTTTATAAACTACGTCCCCTGTATAACCCTCGGCGCCAACAAGATTTACCATGATTCCCGCCACCTTGCTTTCCGTACTTCCCAATGGCAGATCTAGAATGGCCCGGATATGCTGTTCAAATTGGTTGGTATAACTGGCCTCTATACTGTAATGGCCACTATTATGGGGCCTAGGGGCAACCTCGTTTACCAAAACCTGGTCATCCTGGGTCTGGAACATTTCTACGGCCAACAATCCCACATGTTTTATTTTTGAAGAAACCTTTAATGCTACCGCAACGGCTCTATCTGCCACTTTTTTGTCGATTCTTGCCGGACAAATAACATATTCTACCTGATTGGCCTCAGGATGGAATTCCATCTCCACCACGGGATAAGAAACCACCTGTCCGTTTGCACTTCTTGCAACTATTACGGCCAATTCGTTTTTAAAAGGTATCATGGCTTCCGCAATACACTCAACATTGGGCAGGCCCTCCAAGTCTTCGAGCTTGCGGACCACTTTTACACCCTGGCCGTCATAGCCAAACTGGGCCGCCTTCCAAACAAAAGGAAAGTGGAGCCCACCGTTTGCAATACTGTCCTCGATCTCACTGGTATAGGCAAATCGGGTAAAGTCGGCTGTTGGGATTTCCTGGTCCAAATAGAACAACTTCTGGGTAGCTTTATTCTGGATGGTCCGTAATGCCTGGGTGGGAGGAAACACTTTGATTCCTTCCTCCTCCAGTTTTTCCAGCGCATTTATATTTACATTTTCTATCTCAATGGTAAGGACGTCCACTTCCTTGCCAAAATTGTATACCGAATCGAAATCCATCAAACTGCCAAGAACAAATTCGTTACAGGCAATTTTGCACGGAGCTTCTTCCGAAGAATCCATTACTTTGGTATAAATATCAAACTTGCGGGTCTCGTATAAGAGCATTTTGCCCAATTGTCCGCCCCCTAGAATGCCCAGCTTAAAATTGGAAGAAAAATAATCCATCAAAAATTCATTTGGTTTGGAGATGATAACTTTGACGGTAAAAATACGGCTAAATCTTAGAAACCCTCGAGATCCGATCAAAAAAGAGAAATCAAAATGCTATATTTGCCAACCTTAATACTCAAGCCTTGATAAAGCTTCACGATAAATATTTTAAACCTTTTTTGTCCCAGGAAGAAATTCGTATTGCGGTAAAACGGGTAGCCGACGCCGTAGCGAAAGATTATAAGGACAAAACGCCCATTTTTGTTGGGGTGCTCAATGGTGCTTTTATGTTCGTGGCGGATTTTTTAAGACAATATCCCCATCCTTGCGAGGTTTCCTTTGTAAAGCTGGGTTCGTACAAGGGGCTTACCTCTACTGGAATTGTAGAGACCCTTTTGGATGTGCCGGAGAATATAGAGGGACGGACGCTAATCATTTTGGAGGATATCATCGACACCGGCCGCACGCTTCAGGAATTGGTGCATATGTTTTCCCATACCAATGCAAAGGAATTCAAAATTGCAGCCCTTTTTTACAAATCCGAAGTTTACAACGGGGAATACGGTATCGATTATTTTGGAATGGAGATCCCGGATAAATTTATTGTAGGCTATGGACTCGATTACATGGAGCAAGGAAGAAACCTTAAGGAAGTTTACCAACTAAACCAAAACCATATGATAAATCTTGTATTATTTGGAAAACCGGGTGCTGGCAAGGGCACACAGGCGCAATTCTTAAAGGAAAAATATGGGTTGCAACATATTTCTACTGGCGATGTTTTCCGTCACAATATCAAAGAAGGCACAGAATTGGGGAAATTGGCCCAATCCTATATAAATAAAGGCGATTTGGTCCCCGATGAGGTGACCATAAAGATGTTGCAGGACGAGGTAGAGCACCATCCGGAGGCCCGTGGGTTTATTTTTGACGGATTTCCCAGGACAACGGCCCAAGCAGAAGCTTTGGATAATTTTTTGGAATCCAAGGAAATGCGATTGGATGCCACCATTGCCTTGGAAGCAGATGACGAGATATTGATTCAACGCTTGTTGGAAAGGGGCAAGGTCAGTGGTCGTGCGGATGACCAGGACGAGGCAAAGATCCGCAACCGTTTTGATGAATACAATGAAAAAACCGCTCCTTTAAAGGAATATTATGAGGGCCAAAGAAAATTTCACAGTGTAAACGGCATTGGCGGAATTTCTGAGATTACCGAACGATTGGGGGCGGTCATCGATGGACTGTAATCCCGGTTTATAAGTTTATGGTTTATTGTTGATATCGGTCGAGGGTTTTGTCATTGCCCAAAGCTTGAAACAAACCTCGACCCGTAACCCGCAACAATAAACCCCAAACTAAATAACACTTAAAGAATGACCGAAGGAAATTTTGTCGATTATGTAAAAGTGCATCTTTCTTCCGGAAACGGAGGTAAGGGTTCTACGCATTTGCATCGGGAAAAGTATATTGCCAAAGGCGGACCGGACGGGGGCGACGGAGGCCGGGGCGGTCACGTAATTGTCCGGGGAAACAAGAATCTTTGGACCTTGTTGGGTTTTAAGTTTAAAAGGCATTTTAAGGCCGGCCACGGGGAGCATGGCAGTAAAAACCGGAGTACCGGGGCCGATGGGGAGGATGTGTTTTTGGAGGTGCCGTTAGGTACGGTCATAAAAGACGCCGAAACATCGGAAACAGTTATCGAAATCACCGAGGACGGACAAGAGCAAATCATACTTTCTGGAGGCATGGGAGGTCGCGGGAACTGGCATTTCAGATCAGCGACAAATCAGACCCCCAGATATGCCCAACCTGGGGTCGAGGGACAGGAAAAGGATTTAATTTTTGAATTGAAAGTCCTCGCCGATGTAGGCCTGGTGGGATTTCCCAACGCGGGGAAATCGACCTTACTTTCCGTACTTACTTCGGCCAAGCCCAAAATCGCCGATTACGAGTTTACAACGCTAAAGCCCAATCTTGGAATCGTTGAATATCGGGATTTTCAAAGTTTTGTTATCGCGGATATTCCTGGAATTATCGAAGGTGCCGCGGAGGGCAAAGGCCTGGGGCATTATTTTCTGCGACATATAGAACGGAATGCCATGTTGTTGTTTCTGATACCCGCGGACAGTAAGGACATTGGCAAGGAATACGAAATTTTACTCGATGAGCTCCGGCGTTACAATCCGGAACTCCTGGATAAGGAGCGTTTGGTAGCCATTTCCAAGAGCGATATGTTGGATGACGAGCTTAAGGCGGAAATGAAAACCGTATTGGATCGGGAGCTGAAGAATGTTCCATATTTGTTTATTTCTTCGGTTGCCCGGCAGGGATTGCAGGAACTTAAGGATAGGCTGTGGAAGCTTTTGAACGATTAAAGCCTGCATTTTACATCTTACGACCGATTTTTCATTATTTTAGAGGGAGATAATTGGGAAGGTATTTTCTAACAAAATAGTTTTTCCGTTAAACCAACTACGATGAAATCCCTACTTGGCCTCGTTTTGGCGTTCTCCTTAATGGGTTGTGCCACCATAAAAGTGAACTACGATTACGATAAGCAAACCGACTTTTCGGCTTATGCTACCTACAATTACTACCCGGAAATGAATACGGGCATGAACGAATTGGACGTTAAGCGCCTGTTGGGTGCCATCGATTCCTATATGCAGACCAAGGGGATCTTGCTCGTGGAGGAACCCGATTTCTATATCAATATAAAAACAACGACATACCAGTCTCCCAGCAATAGCAGTGTTGGCTTTGGAGTTGGCGGTGGTAGCGGTGGTATGGGCGGAGGGGTCTCAATGGGTATTCCCGTGGGCCAGGACAATATGGATCGCCGTATCCAATTCGATTTTGTGGACCGGCAAAAAGATGCCATGTTCTGGCAAGCGATCAGTGAAAGTTCCTTTAAACCCAATAGTACGCCTGAAGCAAGGGAGGCCTACTTTAAAAATATCGTTGAAAAAGTTTTTTCAAAATATCCACCTAAAAAGTGAGCAGTGCGCAGAGCCTAGTTTGCCGTCGGTAGTTGCAGTACGCAATAATTTTTCCTAACTTTTTTGAACTTGAACTTGAACTTGAACTTGCGCTTGAATTTCTCTGCCGACTGCCACTGCCTACTGCCTACTGAATACTACCCACCGAAATCCTTACCCCTTCGCTATGGCTGCTAAATTCCGGAGCGTACATGTTTTGGATCGTGGTGATGCCGTTGCTGAAATCCCCGGCATTGTTTACACGAAGATCGTATTCAAAAACAAAGACCCCTTTGGGCAGGTAGTCAAAAAAGAAATTGGTGCTGGCATCCTTGGTACTTTCGTAATAGCCGAGCCCGTCCTGCCATTTGTAATGGGAGAGCACATTAATGGGCTCAAATCCGGCGGCCCTCATATCCTTCATATGCACAAATTCCATAGGGCGATCTGCACGAAGTTCAATTCGGACGCGGACCAAATCACCCACTTTTAGGTTCGTCCCTGGTTTTATTTCCCTAATTTCTTCCCCGGTGTCCGTATTCTTTTTTAGAAATAGTTTTTTCTTCAACTTTAATGGGGTTTCTGCGGATGTGATTTTATCCAGATCCTCAAAATATTGCCAATATAATGCCCCCCAGGCAATGCCCTGTCCTTTTTTTGTGAGCTGCACCTCCCCCATATTTGGAGTGATTTCCCTACCGTTCCACGAAGTTTTATAATACCCCGTCCCTGCTTCTGGACTTGTGTTTTCTAATTTCGAGGGGTCTATTTTATCTCCTCCAACCGTTACTTCCACGGCATCCGTGACCGAGAGCCAATCACTTCCCTGCAACAAAAGGGCATAAACCGCTTCGGTGGTAGCCTTGGTGGTCTCCCATTGGTTGGTCTGCTTGTTCTTCAATAACCAGATTTTGAGGTTGTCGATGGTTTGTACATCCTTGGATATTTCGGAAAAGGCCTCGACCAACAAAGATTGGGTCTCTATCGGGGCCTGGTACCAATGCCAGGATGGGGTGTTTTCTTTCCAGTACATACCCAATTCTTCGCTGTTTATGCTGTTCTCCTTTAGGGATCGCAATATTTTGTCAGGGGTAACCGCGTCGTCCATTCTATATAGTGCCAGCGCCAACATGCCTTTTGAATAAAGGTTCCGTTTGTTCCAGTATTTTAGGGCTTGGGATTTATAGTAATCGGTAATCTTCTGGACTTCCTTGGATGATGGAATCTTCTTAAAAAAACTTCGCATGTAAAGGTATTGGATCTGTGACGCGGTCAAGTGGTCCTCGTTTAAATTCCTGGCGTGTTTTTTCATTTCTTGGTACTCCTTGATAAACTCGACATCCAAATACTGAATGGCATTTTCGATTAAGTGCGAAGTTTTATCAGATTGCGTTTTGTCCGTGCTCAACGTGACATTCAGTTTTTCCAAATGCCCCAATCCGATTATAATGTGCTGGGTGATGTACCGGTTGGCTGGGCCGCCGTTGAACCAAGGCCAGGCACCATTGGACATTTGGTTGTTCTGCAGTTTGTTGAGGGCGATGGCTTGTTCACTTTGCATCTTGTTGAGGTTGAACAACAGTCCGATGCGTTTTTTCTGTTCGGTTTCGGACTGGGCATCCCGCAGCCAAGGCGTTTCCTGGATCAGCAGCGATCTTAATTCCTGATTCTTCTCCAAATTACTGATCAACGCATCGGAATTGGCCCATTGGTCAAAAACAGCTTTAATCCTTGGATTACTGTTTGCAATATGGCTAGCGAGCGAATTGGCATAGTATCGCGCAAAGGTCTGCTCATTGCACTCATAGGGATACTCCATTAGGTAAGGCAGGGCCTGCACTGCATACCACGCTGGGTTGGATGTGATTTCCAACGTCAATTTGTGGTTGCTTAAAGTAGATGTCTGCTGGCTGAACGTAGCCGAAGCCAGCTTCTCCAACACAAAGGTTTTGGTCTGATTGCTCCGGACCCACATGGGCAAGGTCTCCGTAACGAGCGTTCGGTTGGTCAAAACAGGAAGGATATTTTGTTCCCCATCACTAAAATCCCCAGCTTTGGCCATAATTTTGTACTGTACTGCCTGAAGTCCTTTCGGGATTTGTAGGGTCCAGGATACTTGTGTATTGCCCATCGAATCTACTGAAAATCCCTTTCCGCCTTCGGCATCTCCCCCTGAAGGGGAGGACTGTAATAGGTCGGAAGAAATATCTTTGCCGGTAATTGCATCGGTCAACTCCAATTTGGCCTCACCCGAAAGCAATTTATCGGTGAGATTGGCAATTTTTGTGCTAATGGTAATCTTGTCGCCCTCCCTTAAAAAACGCGGTACGTTGGTCAGGACCATTAATTCTTTCTGGGTAACGGTTTCCAAGGTTTTTACCGAACTTTCCAAATTCTTGGTATAGGCCAGCAATTGCAATTTCCATTTTGTCAGGGCTTCGGGAGTGGTGAAGGTAAAAGAGACGTTGCCATCGGCATCCGTTTGTAATTGTGGAAAGAAAAAGGCGGTTTCCTGAAGGTTTTGGCGGATGGGAATGTTGGAAAAATCCATTGGTTTTTGGTTGTTTTTATCAATGCCGGAGACACTTCCTGAAAGCCGGTAGGCCAATTCGGCATCTTCCACAATTTCCTCATCCATTTCTGCGGCCACGATTTCGGAAGCTGCCGGAGCGGCGGCATCCTTTTTCATCATTCTGGTTTCCATAAGTTGATATCGGCCATAACCGAACTGAAACCCAAACCAATCAAATTGATCATAGGCCTGCTGGGGGTATCCTATTGCTTGTGTGGGGTTATAAACCCTAAAATTTCCGGTACCAAAGCTTTGTCGGCCACTGGTACGGATTTGTGAATGATAATTAGGACGTTGTAGGGGACTAAAATCCCAGGAATGTGGGGTAAAGGCATCCAGGGAAGCATCGTACATGCTTGCCAAAACCTCTGCTGTCACCTTTTCGACTTGTGCGCCCTTTATTTTAAAGGACCATTGCTCTTCGGTACCTGGTTGCAGCTTGTCCCGAAAGGTGACGGTCCCGATCTCCAGATCGGTCTTGGGATAGGGTACATTGATGTAGGCACTTCCCGTCCGTAAATCGTTATAGGCAGCGAAGCTGTAGTTGACGTAATAACCACCCAAGTCTGCCTCGTTTACCGGAACGGAGATCGATTTGGAATTTTCATTAAGATCAACCAGATAAGAATTGACGATCTTTCCATCCTTTTCCACGCTTACGGTCACGGCCAAGCGTTCAACGTTTGTTGAAAGGGTGATATTGGCTTTGTCGCCAATGGAATACGATGGTTTGTCGGCCTTTATCTCGAACAACTGATTGTCCGCCAGTTTTTTGTCCTCCTCACTATAGATGGTAGCAATGGCCTTATCGGTAACTATCTGTCCAAATTTGTCCTTTGCCTCCAGTTCTAGGATATATTTTCCAGATTCCCACTTCTTGATATTTTCTAAAGCAATGTCCTTGGACTTTCCGGTGTCGAAATTTATTTCCCGGACCAATTTTCCCTTTTCCCAATGTTGTGGGTCGTCCTCTTTGGCATATGCGTCGTGGGGAAATAATTTTTTAAACTCTGCCTTGGTCCATCCTGGATAATCAGGTGCTTCCCATGGCCTTTTTCGAAGTACAAAGTCGGGCGCAAGTAGCTTATATATTTTTATGGTGCCCGTAGTTGGGACAAATTCCCCGTTAAGGTTATTGGTACTAAGTTGTAGGGAATCTTTTTTCTGCTTATTCATAAATTCCGGGACAGTAATGGTGGCCGTAAGGGAATGATAACCCACTCGAACCATTGTCACAGTGCTGTGGGTCTCCCCGTTGATGTCGGTCACATCGGCCGTAACCTCATAGGTAAATACGGGTAGGTTCTCTTTGGAAATACTGGCGTCCGGAATGGCTTTAAACGCAATCTGGTAATTGCCGGAGGCATCGGTATTACTTTCCCCATGGGCAATTTCCTGTGGACTGCTGTCCCAGTTTGGATGCCTCCAATAGAACCATGGTCTAAATTGTACCATACGCCTAACCGTATACACCACTTTGGCATCGGTGATGTTGCTTCCGGCATAGGCCGTGGCCGTGCCCTTTACCGTGATGCTATCGTTGACCCGGTACGTTTCGGTGACGGGCTTAAATGAAGTCTCGAACTTCGGACGTTTGTACTCCTCTACAGAAAAATAATGGTCCTGTCCAACCATGCCCGATGCGGACGAAACCTCAATATAATATTGTCCTGTTAAACCGCCGTTCGGTAGGATAAACTCTCCCGTAAACGAGCCATAATCATTCGTCCTAAGATTTAGTTCCGATAGTTGCTGCCCGTTTACGTCGTGAAGGCTTACGGCAACGTTTTCCCCCGAAAGTACTTTCGATCTGTTTTCTTCGGACTGGATCAGGATTCCCTTAAAATAAACAGGCTGCCCCGGGCGGTAAATGCTGCGGTCCGTAAACAAAAATGCATTGGCTCGAATACTGGGAGCTTTGTCCCGACCGTACTTCTGTTGAATGTAATAATCCCCAAAATTGGCTTTTTCGCCCTTAAATGTTATCTCACTGCTTACATTGGTCAAACGATCTTTAGTGCGCGGAAGTTGTACCTGCCCCATTTTATCGGTGGTCAAATTCTTAGTCAGTACCGGACCGTCGTAATTTTTGGAATACGAAAATTGAACCTGTGCACCCGCGATGGGCCTGCCGTTGTTGCGGTTGACTACCTGGAAAATATCGGCCCACTCCGTGGTGGTCTCCAGCAAGGCCAAATCGGTCACCTGTACCAGGCTGTAGGCAAAAGTATTTCCTTGGGCGATAATTTTGTCGTCAGTTTTTGGTTCGGCAAGAATTAAATAGTAGCCATTGTCAAGACTTGGCAATAGTATTTCGGTGCTATGGTTTTGATAGTCTTTTTCGTTCTTCAAAGTGGCTTCCCATTCCTTGGAGATATCGAGCTTTTTGATAAACGACAGCTGTTTTTCCTCTGGATAGAGTTTGCTCAATTTTTCACGTTGACTTTTGGATATGGAATATGCGGTTAAGTTTAGCTGGTCGTAATTTTTGAAGTTCACCAGCAAACGGGACGGGGTTTGGATGGGTACATTCAGTTCCGATTTTATGGTTAGGGTCGGATTTAAGATCGAGGATTTTAGGGCCGCGCATTTTTCCGCCCCGTGGCTCTTGGGGAAAGATTTAATAACCGAATCACAAAGCTCGACGGCCTCTTTGCGTTTCCAACGATTGGTTTCCTTGCTTCCCGGTTCATATTCGCTACCCCACTGGTCGTAAAGTAGGGCAATTTCATATTGATAAAGCCCAGAGGCAGGATTGCCCTTAAACTGCTGGGTCGAATTTTTAAGAACTTCCAAGTAATGTTGATCCTTGTCCTCAAAGACCGCATTTTGATGGATAAAATTCAGTCGCTCCAGATCCACCTGCACCAATGCCTCGGGTGAAGCATCATTTTTATGGAATCTTATCAGCTCTTGATAGACTTGCAATGCCCTGGCCTGAAGGGAAGTGGAATCCCTTAAGGATATTTGCAAGGGGATATAACCGGAAGCTTCACATAAATATTCTGGATCATTGATTTCAAACTTATCCGCGGGTCGGGTAATGTTGTTTTCACCGGACTTATAAAAATCCAAGGCCGTATGTGCCAAAAGGTCGAAGAGGGTAGGGCGATAGGTTTCGGAACCCTTTTGTCTGTCCAGGAGTTCCGAATAATCCTGTAGTTTTATTTTTTGAAGGGCTTCGGGATCTTTTAGCGAGTTTTTAAAATGAAGGTTGATCTCATTAAAAAGGGCAACTAGGTCCCAGGTTCTAAAATCGATCGAGTCAATCTTCGTCGCGGTATGGGTTCGATTGTAGAACTGATATCTATTTTGTTGAAAATATTGCCAGTAAAGATGGGCCAAATAGCTTTCCAGAATATTTTTAGTTGGGAAATCACTTCTGGAAATCTCCATTTTAAAGTCGGCAACAATTTTTAACTGGGCATCTTCTTCCAGGATCAAGGCATATTTGGAAGTGTACAGCAGGCATTTTACGATTTGTGCGGAATTGTTTTCCTTTTTCGCTTTTTCGGAAATTGCTTTCACTGCATCCAAAGCCGATTTGGTCAACCCTTCCCCTTCCAATTTTTCCACGTTCTTCCATAGGACCTGGTAGGATTCATCGGTTTGTTGGGATTGGGCCATCTGCGCGAAAAGGATGATAGTGAGGATTGCAAATACGTGCTTCATAAGATTGAATCTGATTTAATTATTGGATAACCAAGGGATTATAATATGGAAAAGGGATGATCCTTATCCCAATTGAAATAACCTAAATGTCCCAGTCTATTTTCTGTGTTCTTTTTTCTTTTGTCCTTCCCATTTGGGGAAGTTTTCCTCTTATAGATGCGGGAATTGCAAAAGGGATGCCAAAATTTTTCGAGTCGACAAAATAAATTTGAAAGTCACCCTCCAAATTGAAGGATTGATCTAAACTTATTTAAGGATAATTTTAAGTTTTTCTCTTGGGATGAAGAGGGGGATGAATCCCGACTAGTCGGGAGAAAGGGGAGTTTGAAATCCCTAGTCCAGGTCATTTCCCCATGCTACGGTTCACTATTTTGGCTCTGGGATTTCAAGCCCTCCTTCCATTTGCTGGTTTGCCAACACCTCTATATCTGCATTTTCCAAAAAGTATAAATGATCTAGTGTCTACAATGACTTTAGAAGCCCGCCATCCAGCGGAATGTTGGTGCCGGTAAGATAGGCAGCCTGGTCCGATGCAAGGAAGGTGGCCAGATACCCGTATTCCTTGGGGTCCCCGATCCGTTTCATGGGTACCTGATTCTCCAGGGCCGATTTTACTTCGTTTATAGAAATTCCCATTTGTTGGGCCTTGGTCTCGTTTAAACTGTGGATACGCTCTGTGTCAAAATAGCCCGTAAGGATATTGTTTACCGTAATTTGATGTTGGGCCACATCGGTAGCAAGTGTTTTTGCCCAGGTGGTCACGGCGGCTCGGATGGTGTTGGAAAGTGCCAGGTAGGCCAACGGTTCTTTTACCGAGACCGAGGCCACGTTGATGATACGCCCCCATTTGTTTTTGATCATCTGCTGCAAGGCCAGTTCGGTAGTATAGGCCACGGTCTTAAAGAGCAGATCGAATGCCTGCTGGTAATCCGCGATACTTTTTTCCATGGCGCCCCCGGCAGTTGGCCCTTGGGTATTGTTCACCAAAATATCCACGGAGGTGTTTTTAAAAAAATCGGAAATGATTTTTTGATAGGCCGGGAAGTCATTAAAATCGACTACCAAATATTGATGGTGCTGGTTTTCATTTGTTGGGAGTTCAGAAATCTGGGTCTTAAGTTTTTCCTCGTTCCGGGCCATCAGGGTTACACTGGCACCGCTGGTCGCCAATTGCATGGCAATTGCCTTGCCAATTCCACTGGTGCTTCCACCGATCAAGGCTTTTCTATTCTTGAGTGAGATTTTCATATGGTTTTGATAATTTATCGACCAAGATAAAAAATATGCTTTGATTAGGGATGTGGTTTGTGGTGGAAGTCCCATTCCTTATCTTTATGACCTTAAATTTAATTCATGCGAATCCATTTTATTGCCATAGGCGGGAGCGCCATGCACAATTTGGCCCTGGCCTTGGCGGACAAGGGCTATACGATTACCGGAAGCGACGATGTGATTTTTGAGCCTTCCAAAACAAGGTTGAAGGAAAAAGGGCTGCTGCCCGAAAACTTCGGGTGGTTTCCCAACAAGGTCCATGAAAGCCTGGATGCGGTCATCCTGGGCATGCATGCCAAGGCCGATAACCCTGAACTCCTGAGGTCGAAGGAATTGGGACTTCCCATATATTCCTATCCCGAATTTCTCTACGAACAGTCCAAAAACAAGACACGGGTGGTTATCGGGGGCAGCCATGGCAAGACCACCATCACCTCAATGGTCCTACATGTTTTAAAATATCACAACAGGGAGATCGATTATATGGTGGGGGCCCAGTTGGATGGTTTCGATCGGATGGTTCACCTTACGGAAGAGAATGATTTTATTGTTTTGGAAGGGGATGAATATTTGTCCTCCCCCATAGATAGAAGGCCCAAGTTTCATCTTTACCGGCCTAATATTGCCTTGCTGAGTGGTATTGCATGGGATCATATCAATGTGTTTCCCACCTTTGAAAATTATGTGGATCAATTCCGGATTTTTGTGGACAGTATCGTAAAGGGTGGAAGCATTACGTATAACGAAGAGGATGTTGAGGTGAAAAATGTGGTCGAGGCCTCGGAGAACCCGATTCGTAAATTGCCGTACCATACCCCCGAATATAGTGTGGAAAACGGTCGGACCTTACTGGAGACCCCTGAAGGTCCCATGCCCATAGAAGTTTTTGGTCGGCACAACCTGAACAACTTGGCCGGTGCCAAATGGATCTGCCAGAATATGGGTGTGGATGAGGACGATTTCTATGAGGCCATTGCCACTTTTAAGGGGGCGTCCAAACGTTTGGAAAAAATTGCGGAGGTGCCTGGCAGGGTCTTGTACAAGGATTTTGCCCATTCGCCCAGCAAGGTGGCAGCCACCACCCGGGCGGTCAGGGAACAGTTCCCTGACAGGAATTTGATCGCTTGTTTGGAACTTCATACCTATAGCAGCTTTAATCCGGAATTTTTAAAGGAATACGAGGGGGCATTGGATCTTGCCGATGTACCCATTGTTTTTTATTTGCCGGAATCGGTCGTGATCAAAAAGTTGGAGGAGGTAACGCCCCAACAGATAGCTTCGGCCTTCAAAAGGAACGACCTCCATATTTTTACGGAAGCAAAGGCACTAAAGGATTATCTTTATGGACAGGATTTTGATAATTCCGTTTTGCTCCTGATGAGTTCTGGAACCTACGGAGGCTTGGATCTGGAGGCCCTGAAGATGGTGTTTGAGGCCAAATAAAGATCAAGCTCATATTCAAAAAGGGTTTATAAGTTTATGGGTTTATATGTTTATTTCATATTTTCCATCAACCTTGAACTTTCAACCTTAACACCGAACACCGAACATTTTTCAACCTCCCCAACCCATATCAGACAACAAATCCCTATTTTTAACCAATGCAAGACAAACCTACTTCGTTTTCCATTAAAAATTGGGCAGACGACGACAAACCTCGTGAAAAGCTGGTGCAAAAAGGACGATCGGTCCTGTCGGATGCCGAATTGATAGCCATTCTTATTGGTTCTGGCAGTAGGGACGAAAGTGCGGTTGAACTTTCCAAACGTATTTTGGCCTTCGCAAACAACAACCTTAACGAGCTGGGCAAGTTGTCCACCAAACAATTGATGCAATTTAAGGGTATTGGGGAAGCCAAAGCGGTTACCATAGCCGCTGCCCTGGAAATTGGCAGGAGACGACGTGGGGAGGAGGCCCAAAAAATTGCGAAGATCACCAGTAGTAAAAGTGCTTTTGATCTCTTGCAGCCCTTGATGGGGGATCTGCCCCATGAGGAATTTTGGATCGTTTATCTCAACAATTCCAATAAAATAATACATACGGCCCAACTGAGCAAGGGCGGTATTACCGGGACCTTGGTAGATGTACGGCTCGTATTAAAAAGAGCTTTGGAACTGAGTGCCGTGGCCCTGATCTTGGCGCACAACCATCCATCCGGAACCTTAAGGCCAAGTGCTGCAGATCATCAAATTACCAAAAAATTGCAAAAGGCATCCGAAGCATTGGACATCAAAGTTTTGGATCATTTGATCATCACCCAAAAAGATTATTATAGCTTTGCGGATGAAAAGGTATTATAATAGTTTCGGGTTTCTGTTGTTTCAGGTTTCAAGTTAGGTATGCAACTTTAACCCTGAAACTATAAACAATTTTGGAATTTGAATACAATATGTTATTGATCTACACCCATAAAATCACTCCGCGCTTCAGTTATGTAATGAGACATATCTTTACGCGTATTTTGGGATTGGAGGTTACCTATACTACCAAAGTCGAAGATTTTATAAAGCACAAGGGCGCAAAAATCACCTATACCCGACAACCCTTACAGAACGAATTTTTTGTTAGGAGCAACGATTTGTTGTTTGAACAGGGGATTAATGATCTACAGATAAAAATGAACCAGTGGGATGGGGTTCCCTGTTTCTTCACAGCAGGGGAAAAGAGCAGTATTCCCTACGATATTTTTTCGGCAAGTTTTTATCTCTTGAGCCGATATGAGGAGTATCTGCCCCATGTAAAGGATATACATGGGAGATTTCCGCCCATGGAAAGTTTGGCCTATCAGAACAAGTTTTTGCATTTGCCGGTGGTAGATATTTGGGCCTTTAAACTTTTGGACAAATTGCAGGAACGTTTTCCCGGAATCCAGGCCAAACAAAAGGAATATTCCTATACGTCCATAGTAGATGTTACCTCATCCCATTGCTATGCACATAGGGGAATGGTAAGGAGCGTGGCCGGATTGTTGTTGGATTTGGGTACTTTTAAACTTAAAAGATTGTGGCAACGATTTTTGGTCTGGGTCAAGGTGAGCAAAGATCCCTACGACAATTATTTCGAGCTAATAGACATGCACAAAAAATTTGGTATAAAAAGCATGTTTTTTTTCCAGTTCGCAGAATATTCGACCTATGATAAGAACGTCTCCACCAACAACAATAACTTTAAATATCTGATTAAATCGGTTGCCGACTATGGACAGGTATCCCTTGCATGCTCCTATAGTTCTTTTGATAATATCGATTTGCTAAAGGAAGAAAAAAGGCGTTTATCCGATGTGATAAACAGACCGATAACTTCATCCAGATTGAGGTATAATAGGGTAGACGTTCCTTTGACCTACAGAAATTTGGTGGAAGCCGAGTTTACGGACGATTATACCATGGGCTATACCCACGTGACTGGATTTAGGGCCGGGACATGCCGGTCTTTCTACTTCTATGACATAAATTTGGAGCTACAGCAACCGATCAAAGTGCATCCGTTCGCGGTACACGATTATGCCCTGACCCGCTTTCAAAACAAGGAAGATATTTTGGAAACGGTGAATTCACTGTATCAACAGACCAAGAGTGTTTCGGGCGATTTTATAACTATTTTTTCCAACGAACTTTTGGGGGAGAAACACAAGGTCAACTGGAAAGACCTCTATCTAACAATGCTGGAAAGATATCATGTATAAAGATCAAATTGCAGATGTTTTTTTTGATCTGGACCATACCTTATGGGATTTTGAGAAGAATTCTGCCCTCACTTTTGAAAAATTGTTCTCATATTACAAGGTTGATGTAAATTTCCTCGATTTCCTTAAATCATATTCCCCGATCAACAGGGAGTTTTGGAAGCTTTATAGGGAAGGTAAGATTCAAAAGGAAGAACTTCGTCACCAGCGCCTAAAATCTACTTTCGATGCTTTACAATATCCAGTATCACCAGAACTTATCGATATTTTGGCGGATGGATATATAGAGCACTTGTGTACTTTTGACCATCTGCTTCCCCATGCCCTCGAGGTTTTGGAGTATCTAAAGCCGAAATATCGTCTCCATATTATAACCAACGGATTTCAGGAAATCCAGGACAGGAAGCTGAATAATTCCAAAATCATGGTTTATTTTGATCATGTCGTCAACTCCGAAATGGCCGGTGTCAAAAAACCGCATCCCTTAATTTTCCAAATGGCCTTGGACAGGGCGGGGGCCAAACCCCAAAGCTCCTTAATGATTGGGGACGACCTGGAGGCCGATATCCTTGGTGCAAAGGCGGTTGGCTTCAACGTATTGCATTTTAACCATGATAATGTGCCAAAGCACGGTCATTGCGAAATCATCCATGATTTGCAAGATATTAAGGCATATTTGTAGGGAGCCCGTCCACAAAATAATGGATCAGATCGTTGGCTAAAAACAAAGAATCCCTACCAAAAGGTAAGAGGGATCAAGCTCAAAAGTTGTGTGTGAATTGAAAATAGAATAAGATCTTTGCAGTAAAACGAACAGCATTGGAATTATCTATCGACCTATTAAAGCTTATACTGCCCGAACTATTAATAACCCACTTCGACCTGGTCTCCCATAAAACAGAAGATGGTACACTCCATTTGTATTTCGAAGAAAAAAAGGATACCCCTAAAGAGGAAAAGCATCGCACTTTAATAGCCCATGGCTTTCATAAAGAGATTGTCGTCCAGGACTTTCCATTACGGGGAAAGTCGGTCTTTCTCCACATTAAGCGTCGCCGTTGGCTGGACAAGGCCACTGGCCAGGCCGTGCAAAGAGATTGGGATCTGGTGGCACAGGGGACTCGTATGACCGTCGAGTTCGCTGCTTTTTTAAAAGTACTTGGTCAGTACCAAAGCTAATGACTGCCATACCATTGGCGGGTTTTATGGGGTCGATGGCAAAAAACTACAGCGCCAGTTTCGGGATTACTTAAGCGAGTTCAAACAATGGGAGGAGAGACCACATGCCAAGGAATGGCTCATATTCCCTGAGAATATGGGGCCTTATCTGTCCATTGACGAAACGGCACTCTCCAAGGGGGAACTCTACACCATAATCACCAATAAAAAGGCCAAGGGCAAGAAAGGGTCCATAGTGGCCATATTCTCCGGCACCAAGGTGGGACCAATTATAGAGCAGCTGTTAAAGATACCAGCCAAGAAAAGGGCAAAGGTCAAGGAAATCACCCTGGATATGGCCAACTCCATGAAGACCATCGCCAAACAATGCTTCCCAAAAGCGATACAGGTAACGGACAGGTTCCACGTACAAAAACTGGCGCTGGAAGCCCTTCAGGACATCCGGATAAAACACAGGTGGGACGCCATAGATCAGGAGAACCAACAGATAAAACAGGCAAGGGCAAAGAACGGGACATTCGTGCCAAAAGAATTCAGCAACGGGGACACAAGAAAACAGCTCTTGGCCAGAAGTAGGTACCTGCTTTATAAATCACCTAACAACTGGACGCAAAACCAATCCGAGAGAAGTAAGATATTGTTTGCCCAATATCCCGATATAAAGGTTGCCTTCGACCTGGTACAGGGGCTCAGGAACATATTCAATACAGCTACTTCTATACAAACGGCATATACAAAGCTGGCACATTGGTACAAAGACGTAGAAAACACAGGCTTCAGGGCCTTCAATACTATTGCAAATACGATATCGCTCAATTATAGGTCGATCCTGAACTATTTTATAAACAGAAGTACAAATGCATCAGCAGAATCCTTCAACGCAAAAATAAAAGCTTTTAGGGCCCAGTTCAGAGGTGTGAAAAATATAGAATTCTTCCTTTTTAGATTGACGACAATTTTTGCATAAACACAACAATTAGTCATGATCCGGTAAGAGTCGACCACATTGTCCACCAAAAAACAAAACCCCCATAAACATTGAGTCTATGAGGGTTTGCGGTGGTGCCTCCAGGAATCGAACCAGGGACACATGGATTTTCAGTCCATTGCTCTACCAACTGAGCTAAGGCACCTAAGAGGCTTGGGCTCGCGCCCTCCGAAGGCAAGCCCAGAGGCTTACCGTAGGAGGGTGCAAATATAATTTCAAATTTAGGATATCCAAACAAAAATGTAAAAAAAGCCATTTGTTTTTTTTTGTTTGCAGATCTTTGCAACATGAACCTTATTGTTGATGCAGGAAATACTTTCGTAAAGTTCGCCATTTTTGATGGGGGAGACCTTATTTTCCAGGAAAAGTTGGAAATTCAGGTCAACTTCTGCCAACATATAAAAAAGGTTTTTAAGCGCTTTCCAAAGGTGACCCATGCGATCGTGGCGAATGTAGGGGGGCTGGATAAAAAGGACATTGCGGTTATCGCCGTGTTTTGCAAGGTTCATCAACTAAGTTATAGGTCCAAAATCCCGTACAGGAACAGTTACGCTACGCCCAAGAGCTTGGGGGTAGATAGAATGGCCTTGGCTACTGCAGCCTTTTATCAATTCCCAAACAAAAATACCTTGGTAATAGATGCAGGAACTTGTATTACTTATGATATGGTTATGGGTGAGGGGGATTATTTGGGAGGTGCAATTTCCCCAGGGTTGGCCATGCGGTATAAGGCGCTGCACCAACAAACCAATAAGCTTCCTCTTTTGCAAATGGAAGACCTGTTGGATTTTATCGGTAACTCTACCGAAAGCAGTATCCACAGCGGGGTTATCAATGGGGTTTGCTGCGAAATAGATGGTGTCATCAACCAGTATCTTCTTCGTTTTACAGATTTAACAGTTATTTTAACAGGTGGTGATGCGCAATTTTTGTCAAAACGATTAAAAAATACCATATTTGCGCATTCTAAATTTCTCCTCGAAGGGTTGAACTATTTGCTGGAATACAACAAACACTAGATGATCAAAAAATTTGTGATTGCAATACTGTGCTGTACAGCCTTTGGCGCACATGCCCAGAACGGTACAATATCCCCCTATTCTTATTTTGGTATTGGTGATTTTAGGACCCAGAGTACTGTGGAGAACCAAATGATGGGGGGGATAAGCGTGTTGTCGGACAGTGTTCATCTAAATTTTAGAAATCCGGCGGCATATAGTAAATTAGCCCTTACGACATATACCATGGGACTGTCCAACGAAAATTTGTTCCTTAAGACCTATGACGAGAATCAAAGCAGTGCCTTTACAAATATTGATTATTTGGCAATCGGGGTACCACTTTATAAGGGTCTTGGTGCTGGTTTTGGAGCGCAGCCCGTTTCTTCCAAAGGATATAAGGTTGCAAGTGAAGGCCAGGTCCCGCAAGGGCAATTGAGAAATACTTTCAGCGGTACAGGAGGGCTAACCAAGGTTTTTATGTCTGTAGGTTATGATATAATTCCGAATTTGGGAATAGGTATTACCGCAAATTATAATTTTGGCGATATTGAGACCCAGGTGTACCAATTGGTGGACAACGTGCAATATGGTGTATTCGACAGAAGATATTCCAGGGTAACAGGTTTCGATTTTAATTACGGGGCCCAATATACCACAATGATTAAGGATAGGTTTACCTTTTATTCCTCCTTGGATGTACACACCCAGTCTAATTTCGTGTCCGTTAACGAACAGGCGGTCGGATCTTATTCATTGACCTCCGGAACGGAAATTGAAGTGGTCGACGTAGATTTGGCGGCAAAGGGAATGGATCGAACGGCTGTAAAAATTCCTACCACGACCACAATTGGGGTTGGGATCGGTCAGGACAATAGATGGTTTTTGGGGGCGGAATACAGTTTTCAGGACATGGGGAAATTCCAGAACGATTTTGCCTACCTTCCCGAAGGATCAACCTACGGTAAGGCCCCGAACTTTGCTATTGGCGGCTATGTTATTCCAGATTATAACTCCTTTACGGACTACTTTAAACGGGTGACCTACAGGGCCGGAATGCATATCACCAAAACTGGAATGATCATAAATGAAAAGGAGATAAATAATTTTGGCATAACTTTTGGAGCAGGTCTACCACTGGTCAACTCCTTTTCCAATATTAACCTCGGATTTGAAGTCGGTAGACAGGGTACAACAGATGCCGGTCTTGTCGAGGAGACTTATTTTAAAATTAGTTTAGGATTATCTTTGAATGATAAATGGTTCAGCAAAAGAAAGATTAATTAATAATAAATTAGTAATTTAACCATATTAAACTTAAGAACGATGAGAAAGAAGCTGTACTTCGTGGCGATTGCTGTTATGGGAGTATCATTTGTGGGCAACGCACAAGCTCAAAATCCGGAATGTATGACCAATCTTTCCATATTTTCCGAACATGTGAAAGTTAAGAATTATGATGCGGCCTACACTCCTTGGAAAATGGTATACGAAAATTGCCCTGGGTTACATTATGCAACCTATGTATATGGGGAACGCATCCTTAAGGACAAAATAGAAAAGTCCTCTGGTGCCGATCGGGATAAATATATCAATGAGTTGTTGGGAGTATATGACAGCAGCATAAAATATTTCCCCGCCAAGACCAATATTGCGGATGTAGCCATAGATAAGACACTTCTGAAGTACGACAATGAAAAGACAAACAATCAAGAAGTTTTTGATTCATTGGATAAAGCATTCAAGGAAGACAAAAAGGACTTTGACAATCCAAAGGCGCTTTATCTTTATTTTTCCAGTCTGGTAGACCTGTATAATGCAGGAAGCAAGGATTTGGAAAGTGTTTTTGATACCTATGATGATGTAACCAACAAGATAGAGGAGGAGAACGATAAGTACACTGCGGTAGTCACAAAGCTTTTGCCCAAGGAAGATGCAGGAACATTGACCGCAAAGGAAAAGCAGGAACTCAAAATAGCTACCAATTACTCGGAAAACTACGGTAAGATCCAGGAGAGTATCGATTCCAAGTTGGGAGCTTTGGCAGATTGTGATAACTTAATCCCCTTGTATAAAAAGAATTTCGATGCCAAGAAAAATGATATCACCTGGGTAAAAAGAGCAGTGGGCAGAATGTTCAGCAAGGATTGTACGGACGATCCCCTATTTAAGCAATTGTTCGAGGCTCAGTTGGCCTTGGAGCCCTCTGCAAGTGCCTATATGTACGGTGGAAGTTTAAAGGTTAAGGCGGGGGACGCCAATGGGGCCATAGCCGATTTTAATAAGGCCGTGGATTTGGAGACAGATTCCAAAAAGAAGTCTAGTATCTTGTACAAGATTGCGACCATTTATAGCAAATCCAATAAATCTACTTCAAGGAATTATGCACAAAAGGCAATCAATGCGGATGGATCTAACGGAAGGGCCTATTTGTTGATTGCCCACCTATACGCTAGTAGTGCAAACGAATGTGGAACAACTCCTTTCGAAAAACGAGCGGTCTACTGGAAGGCGGCCGAGATGGCAAGGCAAGCGGGCAGGGTTGATCCTGCCTTAAGTTCCAGGGCAAGTCAGGCTGCTGCCAGTTATAGTGCCAAGGCTCCTACAAAAACGGACATCTTCAATTCCGGAATGGCGGGTAAAACGATTTCCTTTAATTGTTGGGTCGGAGGCAGCGTAAAAGTGCCGAACTTGTAAAATGATAAAAAAATATCGATATAATTTAAATTACATTGCCATGGTTTTTTCTATGGCAATGTTTTTTTTGTCATGTAAGGATAATTATGAAAGGGTAGGTCAAGAGGCAAAGAAAAAAATTTTCCCCCAGGGGGTGGCTCGGGATTTTGTTTTCACCTATACAGAGACCAAGGAGCCCATGAACAGTGAGCAGATAGATACTTCCCAAGTAGTAGCTGTTCTCAGAAGCCCCATAAGCGAGGATTTTGACAATCTTGCCTTTCCGTATCGTACTTTTCCCAAGGGACTGCATCTGGACTTTTTTGATTCGGATAAAAATAAAAGTATTGTTATGGCCGATTACGGCATTGTGTACAATATGACCAATTTAATAGATTTGCGAGGCAATGTGGTTTTGGAGAGCTATGACGGTAAAAAATTGGAAACGCCGCAATTGTACTGGGATAGGACCAATGATTGGATTTTTTCCCAAGGTAAGTTTAAGTTCACCAATCCGGAGGATGGCACCGTAATGTACGGGGAGGGCATGGATTTCAATAAAGACCTTAGTTTTTTTAATGCCCATAAAACATCTGGGCTTTATACCATTAAAGACGAATAGTTATGATCAAAATTTTAAAATATACCGAATATCTTTATCTCATAGTGGCCATAGTCTCTATATATCAGGTAGCTACCTTATGGAGTGTTGACCGGGATGAAACCTACATGTTCATATTTTTCGCCGTAGTTTCTTTGGGCATGTTTTTCTTTAGGAGAAATTATAGGAAAAAATTTGAGCAACGCAAACGCGATAACCAAAAATAAAATTGGAATTTTCAGTCGTCATTATTTTGGTTTCATTGGTATTTTCCGCCTTTTTTTCAGGGATGGAGATTGCTTTTATATCCGCCAACAAGATACATATAGAAATTGAGAAGAAGCAAGATGGTTTTTTGGCCAAAGTGTTGACAAGACTAACCAAGAGTCCCTCAAAATTTATTGCTACCATGTTGATAGGCAATAATATTGCCTTGGTAATTTACGGGTTGTTTATGGGGGAATTGCTCATGGATTGGTTTGGGAAGCTATATCCCACTTCCTATAAAATAATCGATTTACTGTTAACGGATTTTAGTCTGGTCACCCAAACAGTAATTTCCACACTGGTCATCTTGCTCACTGCGGAATTCTTGCCCAAGGTATTGTTCCAGATCTATGCCAACACCTTGCTCCGGTTTTTAGCGGTCCCCGCCTATCTATTTTATTTATTGTTTTCGGTGATATCGGCATTTGTTATTTGGGTATCGGACATTATTTTGAAGGTGTTTTTCAAATCCAATGGGGACGAAGTTCAATTGTCCTTCAGCAAATTGGAGTTAGGGGATTATATCAACGAGCAGATGGAAACCGTTGAGGAAGAGGACAACGTGGATTCGGAGATCCAGATCTTCCAGAACGCATTGGAGTTTTCCGCTGTCAAGGCTAGGGAGGTGATGGTGCCCCGTACCGAGATAACCGCGGTAGAATTACATGAGACTCCCAAGAACCTGGCCAAGCTATTTACCGAAACGGGGTATTCCAAAATATTGATCTATAAGGATACCATAGATAATATTATTGGTTATGTACATTCTTATGAGCTGTTTAAAAAGCCCAAGGTTATAAAAAGCATCCTTTTGCCAGTGGAATTTGTACCGGAGACAATGCTCATCAATGACATTCTAAATATACTGGCAAAAAAAAGGAAGAGTATTGCCGTTGTATTGGATGAATATGGGGGCACTTCTGGTATTATTACGGTAGAGGATATTGTAGAGGAACTTTTTGGTGAGATCGAGGACGAACACGATACCGTAGATCTAATCGAAGAACAGATCAATGAGACTACCTATAAGTTTTCGGCAAGGCTGGAAGTAGACTACCTTAACGAGAATTATAAATTGGAGCTGCCCGATAGCGAAGAGTATGAGACCCTGGGTGGGCTGATCGTGAATGGGACCGGTGAAATCCCGGAAAAGGATACCGAAATTGTGATTGGAAATTTTGTGTTTACTATTCTTGAGGTATCCAGTACAAAGATTGATTTGGTAACCTTGCAGATCTTGGAAAAGGATTGAGGATTTAAACGTATTGCTTGGGTTTCCATGTGCCAAGTTCCAATGTGCTGTGGAATCGGGGTAGTTTTCGTTTGGGAAAGGGTCAAAATCCTACAGGGTTGGTTTCTATAATTCTTAACTTCAAACTTGGCAAAATTTTGAATGCTCTTACCTGGAAACACGAATCGCCAAACTCCATTCAGTATCCCATTTTTTAGTTTTTATTATTTCAAAGAAAATGGTAATTTCGCCACCTGAATTCATCAAAGTGGGTTCATTAATTTTAAACATTCCATATAATGGCAATTTTAGAGAATATTAGAAAACGTACCACCATATTGATTTTGATCATTGGCTTGGCCTTGTTCGCTTTTGTGGTGTCCGGGATTTTCGATGGCGGCGGTGGCGGTAGCAAAGTCGGTTCCAGTGTGGGCGAGATCAATGGGGAGGAAATTTCCATAGATGCCTTTCGACATAAGGTGGAGGCCGCATCCAGAAGGTATGGACCACAGGCATCTTCAATGCAATTGGTAAACAGCGTATGGAACCAAGAAGTGAGAAATACCATTTTGGGTCAACAATTTGATGATTTGGGAATCGATATCCAGCAAGATCAAATCATAAATTTTATCAAAATGAACCCCTCTTACGCCCAAAACCCTCAATTTTTGGATGCAAACGGTATTTTTGATGAAGGGAAATTCAAGGAATTTATAGCCACCTTAAAGACATCCAGTCCCGTACAGTTTCAGCTATGGCTTCAGGATGAGCAAGCCATTGTTCAGATGGCCAAGGAGCAGGTTTATTTTGATTTGGTAAAGGCGGGAGTTGGTGCAACGTTGAAAGAAGGCGAATTGGATTATAAATTGGCCAATGACAAGGTAGATATTAAATATGTTCGTGTACCCTATACTTCTATTTCGGATTCTTCCGTAAGCGTAAGTAAAAAGGAAATCGAAACTTACATCAACAATCATAAAAAGGATTTTAAACAGGAGAAGGCAAGAGATATCCAATTTGTATATTTTGAGGAAAAACCATCTGCGACGGATGAAAAGGCGGTAAAGGATGAGATCCTTAAATTGTTGGATGACACCGTGGAATACAATAAGGAAAAGAACAGCAATGATACTATATTAGGATTTGCAAGGACAAAAGATGTCGGTGTTTTTCTAGATCGAAATTCGGATATTAAGTTTGATACCATCTATAAGGCCAAAAAGGATTTACCTGCTAAGTTTGCCGACAGCCTTTTCGCATTGAAGGTTGGTCAGATCTATGGCCCGTACCTGGATGGTGGCTATTATAAAATTTCCAGGATGATGGACAAGAAGGAGGGCGGCTCTGTAAAGGCAAGCCACATTCTTATAACTTATAAAGGTGCCGAAAGATCCAATCCCGACGTTACCAGGACTAAGGAAGAGGCCGAAAAAAAGGCTGAGGAATTGCTTAAGGAAGCCAAGAAGGATGGGACGGTATTTGCCGATTTGGCCAGGGAGAATTCCGATGGGCCATCTGCTCCAAATGGAGGAGATCTAGGCTATTTCCAAGAAGGTATGATGGTAGGAAAGTTCAACGATTTTGCCTTTGGACATAAGGTAGGTGATATAGGTTTGGTGGAGACCGAGTTTGGTTATCACATTGTTCGGGTAGATGACAAGCAGGATATTGTTCAAATTGCAACCCTTGCAAGGGAATTGGAACCTTCCGATGAAACCACCAACAAACTATTTACCGATGTCACCAAATTTGAAATGGAGGCTACTTCTTCCGACCATGCATTCACTGATTTGGCGAAAAAGGAGGGATACACAGTTCGCCCGGTAAATAAGATCAAGGAAATGGACGAGAATCTTCCCGGGCTAGATGCGCAACGGAGTATCGTGCAATGGGCCTTTAATGGGGATACCGAGGTAGGGGACATCAAACGGTTTAATGTACATAATGGCTATGCCGTAGTACAATTGACCGCCGATATAAAAGAGGGATTGATGTCGGTTGAGGATGCCTCCCCAGTTGTACTTCCAAAAATAAGAAAGGATAAGAAAGCAGCACAGATTATTGCCGCCAATAAAGGAAAGTCCATCGAAGCCTTTGCAAAGGACAATAACGTATCAGAGGCCAGTGCTTCCGCCTTGACCATGAAAAACCCGACGATACCCGGAGCGGGTAGGGAGCCTGCGGTTGTAGGCCGGGCGTTTGGTTTGGCACAAGGTAAAACTTCTGGCCTGATTGAGGGAGAAAGCGGAGTGTTTATGATTACGGTGACCAACAAGGTAGAGGCACCAAAATTGGAGAATTATATAACCTATGCCAATGCCTTGCACAATGCCGAAGTGGCCAAAGTTAACACGGAGGTTTACAATGCATTAAAGGATAAGGCGGAAATTGAGGACCAAAGACCCACGTTCTATTAAGAAACTAATTCCACTATAATAAAGATAGAGCCTTCCCTGATCGGAAGGCTTTTCTTATTTTGAAACTTAATGTATTTGAGGGTTGGGCGGTTTGTCTTAGGAGTTAAGGGACTAAGAAGGCAGTATCATATTTACAAATGGAATAACGGTTTTAAAGCCCTTGGCAAAAAAGTAGTCGGGGGCATCATCATTTCCAGTGGCCAAAATAAAGTCCCCACCCCATGCCCCAAGGCTTTTTACCTTCCCTGGATAATCGGGAAAAAGCCGTTCCCGAACGGTGGGTAGATTCAATGTTTTGGCAAGTAGGTTCTCATGGGCTGCGATCAATGCCTCAAATTGGGGTAACTGGGTGCAGCTTATCATTTCTTTCGTAATTGCGGATGCCTCCGCAATCAAATCGGTTTTATCGAATTTCTGTTCCCGATAATTTGAAATCCCCTCCCTACTGTTCTGTTTTTTGTTGAGATGTACAAAGAATAGGTGGGATTTAAATTCGGGGTCAAAATGGATTGCTTTTATATGTGGTCTGCCATTGGCCAATCGGTATAGAATTGGAGTATTGTGTTGTGCACACGCAATATCATATCCGCTGCCCCCCAAAGTGTTCCATAGCAACCTATATGCATCGACCTGGGCCCATTGCGCAATATTATTGATCAAGGTGGAAGAGGAACCCAATCCCCAATCCCGGGGGAAATCAAGTTGGGTGTCTACCTCAACACCTTTGGTCCCGTTTAGAAATTCAGGGTTCAGATTTTTGGCTGCAGCAAGTATTTTATAAAGCGTATGGGATATGGGGTCCGATCCATTAGAATTCCCATTTTCAATTTTGGTCGAAAGCAGGTTATTGTCAAAAGTATGTTCAAACCATATATTGCCGTTTTCATCCCGGCTTCTCCAAACCAATTTTTGGGGATCGATCTGTGTTACGGAAAGGGATTGTCCATACGTAGTCGGTAGGGCCAGACTCAACGCTCCGTCCAAGACCGCATATTCCCCGGTTAGTAATAGTTTACCGTTGCTATAGTATTTATATGCCATGGTCCTGCCTCAATTTTTCGAACGCCTCTACCACCGCACTGTGGCTCGCGGTATGTTTTTTAAAGTAATTGGTCAGGATTTCCTTTTCCTGTTCGGTAGCTTTCAATTGGTTTAGGATATTCAGCAAATGCATTTTCATATGGCCTTGCTGTATCCCGGTGGTCACCAAGGACCTTACGGCGGCAAAATTTTGGGCCAAACCGGCAACGGCAACGATCTGCATCAGCTCTTCGGCGGTGGGATTTTGCAAGATCTCCAACGCGAGTTTTACCAGGGGATGCAAGCTTGTAAGTCCGCCCACAGTCCCAAGTGCCAGGGGGAGCTCTATCCAAAAGGTAAACGTGCCGTTCTCAATTTTGGCATGGGTAAGGCTGCAATAACTTCCATCCTTGGAAGCATAGGCGTGCACCCCGGCCTCCACAGCCCTAAAATCGTTACCAGTGGCCAGTACAACGGAATCTATGCCGTTCATGATGCCCTTGTTGTGGGTCACTGCCCTAAAGGGCTCCACATTGGCGATGGCAACGGCACGGACCATTTTTTCGGCAAATTCCGATGGGGTAAGCGAAGGGTGTTCGTTTAGTTCGTCCACGGAGCAGCTGACCTCTGCCCGAACCAGGCATCCCGGCACATAGTTCGAAAGGATGCTCATAACCACCTCAATTTGGCTTTCTTTAGCGGAAAAGCCAGGGTAATTTTTCGCCTCCCTTTTCAAGGTTTCGGCAAACTGTTCCAAACAGGAGTTGATAAAATTCGCGCCCATAGCATCCCTGGTCTCGAAGGAACAGTGCAATTGGTAATAGTTTTCCAAGGCTTGCGTCTTGTTCCTTAGTTGGATATCCGTTATGCCTCCGCCTCTTTTCTCCATGTTTTTGGTGAGGTTGGCCGTGTCTGAAATGAATTTTGGTTTTATCGATCGGATAAATTCGGTCAATTTATTGGAATCCCCATAATACATAAAATGGACCTGTCCTATTTTTTCGGTTCCCAACACCTTGGTCCTGAAACCGCCCCGATCCAACCAAAATTTGGCCGACTTACTGGCTGCGGCCACGACGGAACTTTCTTCTATGGCCATGGGGATGGCGTAGAGCTTGTCGTTTATTAGAAAATTTGGGGCAATGCCCAATGGCAGGTAATAGTTGGCAATGGTGTTCTCAATAAACTCGTCGTGCAGTTTTTGCAGGTCCAGGTCCGCGTGTGCATAATGTGCCAAAACCTGTTTTGTAGCTTCCGGGTCGTGGGTGTAATGTGTGGCTATCCAATCTATTTTTTCTTCTTTGGTAAGTTTGGAAAAACCCTTTATAGGCTTGGTCATGGGCATTGTATTTCTGACTCCAAAGATAAGGAATATGGGGTTAAAAGATTTAAAAGCTCCAAGTTGGGTTACAGCTTTCCCAAATTGAAACATTTTCAGTGCAAAGTTTATTTATTAATTAAATAATTAGTAAACTTGACACTTTTTAATATGTTTTTGTGAAATTATGAAATGAGCCATATCAATTCTCGATATTCACCGAAATCGAAGATTCACGAACACCAAAGTATAAAATAATAAGTAAGTAAATGATTATTGGCGAAACCGAAGGTTCATGAACACCTTTAAGAAACCATTATCAGAGATGTGAATAATTACACCCGCCAGAACGACTCTTTCGGGCTGGCCCGCCAGAACGACTCTTTCGGGCTGGCCCGCCAGAATGACTTGTCGGGCTGGCCCGCCAGAATGACTTGTCGGGCTGGCCCGCCAGAATGACTTGTCGGGCTGGTCTGACTTATAAAAATCAATAAAAATAAACAGATGAAAAAGACATACCTACTCGTTCTTTTTATTGTTGTCTTCCTGACTCCCTCAATTGCCCAGAAGAAGCCAATCTCCTTGGAAGAGATTTGGAAAGGTGCATTTTCCACCCAAGGTTTGGATAAACTTCGATCTATGAACAATGGGGAAGAGTATACGGTTTTGAACAGCAATTGGGTTACCAAGGCCAGCACCATAGATAAATACTCCTATAAGGGGCTGGAGAAAACCGAGACCATAGTCGATGGGATGAGCCTATCGGGAATTTCCGATTTTAGTTCCTATACCTTTAGCCAGGACGAATCCAAGATTTTGTTGGCCACGGAGGTAGAATCTATCTTTCGCCGTTCTACACTCGGTATTTATTACGTATACGATGTCGTATCCAAGGAAACTGTACAAGTATCCGATAAAAAAATACAAGAGCCTTCACTTTCCCCCGATGGATCCAAAGTTGCCTACGTGCTGGACAACAACCTGTACATTTTTGACTTAAGGGCACAAAGCACCCAACAGCTTACCACCGATGGTGAAAAGAACAAGATTATCAATGGGGTGACGGATTGGGTCTATGAGGAAGAATTTTCTTTTGTCCGTGCCTTTGAATGGAGTCCTGATGGCGCAAAAATAGCTTTTCTTCGGTTCGACGAGAGCCAGGTACCCGAATTTTCCATGGACATTTACGACCATACATTGTACCCGCAAAATGATATCTTTAAATATCCCAAGGCCGGAGAGAACAATTCGGTGGTTACCTTGCATTTGGTTGATGTAAATACAAAAAGAATCAATAAGGTAGATCTAGGGAACCCATATTATATTCCCCGTATAAAATGGAAGAACAATCCAGATGAACTTGCCGTTCAAACTATAAATCGCCGTCAGGACGATTTAAAATTGTACTCTGTCAATGCCAAGAAAAATACGGTTTCCCTTTTGTTGGAAGAGACCGATAAGGCCTACTTGGACATTACGGACGACCTGACCTTCCTGGACGACGACAGTTTTATCTGGACCAGCGAGCGGGACGGTCATAACCATATATATCTATATACCAAGGAAGGTAAATTGAAAAATCAGGTGACCAAAGGAAATTGGGAGGTGACCCAATATTACGGTTACGATAAAAAAGGAGATCGAATATATTACCAATCAACAGAGAACGGCTCCATCAACCGGGATGTCTACAGTATAGACAGCAAGGGAAAGGTTAAAAAAAGGTTGACGGATCGGGAAGGCACCAATAGTGTGGATTTCAGTACGGATTTCACCTATTTTATCAATACATTTTCCAGTGCTTCCACTCCCCCCGTATTTACCCTTCATGAGGCCAAGACCGGTAAAAAATTGAAAGAAATTAAAGATAACGGTACCCTGCTGCAGAAGTTGGACGGTTATAAAATAAGCCCTAAGGAATTTTCTACAATCTCCATAAACGATAACGACCTAAATATGTGGATGATAAAGCCTATGGATTTCGATCCCGCCAAAAAATATCCCTTGCTGATGTTTCAATACAGTGGTCCGGGCTCCCAATCCGTAAAGAACAGTTGGATGGGGAGTAATGATTATTGGTATGAAATGTTGGCTTCGGAAGGTTATATCATTGCTTGCGTTGACGGCCGGGGAACCGGATTCAAGGGGAGGGATTTTAAAAAGGTCACCTACAAGGAATTGGGAAAATACGAGGTAGAAGATCAGATCGCAGCAGCCAGGAAGCTTAGTGAGCTGCCCTATATAGACGCGGACCGTACCGGTATCTGGGGTTGGAGCTATGGAGGGTTTATGTCCAGCAACTGCATCCTTAAGGGAAACGATGTCTTTGAAATGGCCATTGCGGTGGCCCCCGTCACCAGCTGGCGGTTCTACGATACGATCTATACGGAACGGTTTATGAGGACACCCCAGGAAAACCCTAGTGGATATGACGAAAATTCACCTTTGAGCTACCCTGAATTGTTGAAAGGAAAATACTTGTTGATCCATGGCTCCGCGGACGATAATGTACACGTTCAGAACAGTATGCGCTTGATCGAAGCCTTGATCCAGGCCAACAAACAGTTCGATTGGGCCATTTATCCGGATAAAGATCACGGAATCTACGGAGGAAACACTAGATTGCAGCTCTATACTAAAATGACCAACTTTATTAAATCCAACTTATAAAAGAAAGATTATGGCAGAATCCATCCAACCAATCAAACGAAAGGAACTCTTTGGCCATCCCGTAGGTCTTTATATTCTTTTCTTTACCGAAATGTGGGAACGTTTTTCCTACTATGGAATGCGGGCCATCCTGGTTCTGTATTTGGTCACCTCTACTACTGAGAAGAACCCAGGTCTTGGATGGACAAATATGGAGGCCTTGCAGTTATATGGATGGTATACCATGTTGGTATATGTGGCCTCGATTCCGGGAGGGATCATTGCAGATCGTATTTTGGGCCAAAAGAAATCGGTAATTTTAGGAGCTGTCCTATTGGTGATCGGGCACAGTGTTTTGGCAATCGAACAAATGTGGGCTTTTTATACGGGTCTAGGCCTTATCATTGCTGGGGTGGGAATGCTTAAGCCCAATATCTCAACGATGGTGGGCGGACTCTATCCAAAAGGTGATATAAGACGGGACAAGGGGTTTACCATATTTTATATTGGTATCAATGTTGGGGCGTTCCTATCTAGTTTGATCGTTGGCTATGTAGGGGAAGTATACGGTTGGCACTATGGTTTTGGCCTCGCAGGGATATGTATGCTTTTTGGTCTTTTACAATTTGTTCTTGGTCAGAAGTATTTACAGGGGGTCGGGGATTATTTGGGTAAATCGGAAAATGAGGTTGATAGGCAAGAGCTAAAAAGACCGCTGACAAAGATTGAAAAGGATCGGGTAATCGTATTGATTCTTTCTTTCTTGATGGTCATCGTCTTTTTCGGAGCCTTTGAACAGGCTGGCGGACTAATGAATATTTTTGCCAAGGACCACACCAACAGGATGTTGCTTGGATGGGAAGTTCCTGCCTCATGGTTCCAATCTGTCAATGCATTTTTTATTATCACGCTGGGCACGGCCGTTGCCAGTTTTTGGGCCAACCGCAAATTGAAGGGCAAGGAAGCCTCCTCGCTTTTTAAGATGATTATGGGACTCATAATCATGGGTATCGGCTTTTTGTTTATGACGGCAGCTACTGCCCAGTTCCATAGTGAAGGGTCTGCGGCCATGTACTGGCTTATCTTGGCCTATCTTTTCCATACCGTCGGGGAGTTGAGCCTTTCGCCCGTATCTTTATCGTTTGTCACCAAATTGGCACCTGCCAAATACGCTTCCCTAATGATGGGACTCTATTTCGCCACCACTGGATTGGGTAACAAAGTGGCGGGATTGCTGGGGGAATCTGCTTCTGCATTTGGCGAGTATAAAGTATTCACGGGGATTGCCCTGTTCTGTATTCTGTTTGGCTTGTTGATTTGGGCTTTCTTTAAGAAATTAAAGGCACTGACCCATGGAGCCGAGGATGATGAAAGAAAAATGTAAATTTTAACCCAAACCTGACAAATAAAAACTGTCAGGTTTTTCATTTAAACTTTGCCCAATATGAACACAGACATAGAAAACCTCTTCAAGGACAAGGTACTGGGACATCCTGCAGGCTTGTTCGTTTTGTTCTTTACCGAAATGTGGGAACGCTTTTCCTTTTACGGGATGCGTATTTTATTGGTCCTTTTCCTTACAGCCCCGCTTATAAGCGATAATCCGGGATGGGAATGGCCCCGGGAAAATGCCTTGGCACTTATAGGTACCTATGCCTCTTTGCTGTACCTAACCCCTATTGTGGGCGGGTATATAGCGGACAAATTCACGGGATATCGCATTGCAGTGGTAATCGGTTGTATTATTATGACCTTGGGCCATGCCGCTATGGCGTTCGAGACCCATTGGTCCCTGTATATAGGATTGGGTTTGTTGGTAATCGGCACCGGTTTTTTTAAGCCCAATATTACTTCTATCATCTCGGAGATGTACAAGGGCAAGGAATCCAAAAAGGACGGGGCGTATACCATATTTTACATGGGGGTAAATGCCGGTGCTTTTTTCGGAATGATGCTCTGCGGTTATCTAGGCGAAAATTTTGGATGGTCTTGGGGCTTTGGCCTGGCCGGGATCTTTATGCTCTTTGGGATGTTGCAATTCTGGTTGGCAAAAGATCTTTTTGGCAAAATTGGAGGTAAGCCAGAAAGGGCCGATAAGTCGGGAGAACCTCATAAAATGGACCATGACAGCAGTTTGGAAACACAGATCGAAAAATTGAATCCGTTTACGGGTTTGGATTATATTTTGATCGTTATCTCGTCTGTAGCTGGATTGTTGTATCTTTTTAATGATCCCTTGGAAAAAATAAGTGGCCATAGCTTGGCCCCTTTTACCTTATGGGGAGTCAATGGATCGGACATTGTGGTGTTGGGGGGATTGGTCCTGTTCTTGGTTTTGTTGGTAATGCGGATAGCCAGATATTCTACAGTGGTCAGGGATCGTATCATTGCCGTGTCCATATTCGGGGTGTTTACCGTATTTTTCTTTTCCTTTTTTGAACAATCCTTGGGATCCATGACAATTTTTGCCCGGGATTATACCCACAGGGCGCTAACGGGACCGGCGGCAATTACCTTTAAAATTGTGGACGCCTTGCTGACCACCGTTCCCTTGATAATTATCACTTGGGTTTTGGGGCTGTTGTTTAAAAAAACTTACTCCAAAATAGGGCTGTCCAACATTATGCTAGCTCTTGCTTTTGTGGGTATTTGGGGGCTGGTGCTCTATAGATTGTACGAAAAGTATTTGGAACCGGGGACCGAGATAGATGCTACTTGGTTCGGAATTCTCAACTCCTTTTTTATTATTACCCTTGCCCCAATATTCTCGAGATGGTGGGAGAGTAAGTACAATCCCAGTGCCGCAATGAAATACGGAATAGGACTTATTCTGTTGGGACTTGGTTTTGCCGTATTGTCCTATGGGTCGGCAGGGATACCCCAAGGAGCAAAAACGGCGTCGGTAAGCATGATATTTCTTATTTTGGCCTATCTGCTGCACACTATGGGCGAATTGTGTCTTTCCCCGGTGGGCCTATCCTACCTTAGTAAACTGGTCCCGGCGCGGATGATCGGTTTTATGTTCGGGGTCTGGTACCTGGCCATTGCCGTGGGTCAGAAGGCAGCGGGCACCATGGGAGGGATGATCGATAAAATATCGGAACAGTATTCCATGGGGACCTTCTTCCTGATCTTTACCTTGATACCCGTAGGGGCAGGGTTGGTATCCATCATTCTGAATCCGTTGTTAAAAAGATTGATGCACGGAATAAGGTGACATGATAATAATTTATCTTGAAGAACTAAGTTCAGCGAGTAACCACCCCGCCTTCGGCACCTTTCCTTTAAAAGGAGGGGACAGTTATCAAACTTAAAAATAACCAGCAAACTTCAATTTCCCCGAAACTCCAATCTTAAGGTCCTTCCTTTGTCTATTTAAAATCTATCGAAAAAGCCCCATCCTCTCCCGTATAATAAAATGGAATTTTCGCTTTTTCACAACTGGCTTTCCAACGTTTTATATAACTTTTGTAGTTGTTGCCATCGGTAATTACCATTTTGGGCCGGAGGGAATCCAATAGTCGGTCCAAGTTTAGTTTCGGGGATTCGATGAGCAACAAATAATCTGGTCGGACACCGGTTGGGTAAATACCCATGCTGTCGATAATCATTATTGATTTATTGTTGGAACGATAACTGTTCTTTATGGACCGATAGGCGATTTTATCAATGTTTTCTGCAACCTTAAAGTCAATAGCCATACTTTCGGTCCGGGTTGGATCTGTGGTGATGATGTGGAGTCTATTTCCTGATTGATGAAATAACACGCTATTCCTGGCTTGATGAAGTACTAAAAATTCTTCTTTGTGTTCGGTTTGATATAGCACAAGGAAGGTCCACAATTGAAAGCCTATGACTGCCATTAGAAATGCTATAGTGCTTCTATAATTGGCCTTGACCAACATTTGCACCAGTAGTATGATTGCCGCGTAGGCCAGTAGAAGCTGTACGGCATCAAAATAAATATCCTTAAAAATAAATGCTTCGTGTCCCGCTACCCACCCAACGATGGAATTCATCCGGTCGATCATAAAATCGTAAAGATCAACCAAAAAAGGGGGTAGAAAATTAAGTAGGGCCAAAAAAATAACCAGAATCCCCATTCCCAACAAAATTCCCAAGAAGGGCACGATAAGGAGATTGGACACAAAGAAAAGGCCGGGGAATTGATGGAAGTAAAACAAACTGATGGGCAGTACACCCAACTGTGCCGCTATACTTACGGAGGTCAATTGCCACGCCCTTTGTAACAAGATGTTCTTTGGCAACCAAAAGCGCTGGAGCAAAGGATAGATCCAGGCAATGGCGAACACAGCGGCATAGCTCATCTGGAACCCAACTTGGAACAGGAACATTGGGTGGACAAGCAGGATAAAGAACATGGAAAGGGCCAAGATGTTAAACGTGCTCGGAGGCCGGTTAAGAAATAGGGCATAGGCTACAAAGGAAAACATACCTACCGCACGTACTACCGAAGCGGATAAGCCCGCCACAAATGCAAATCCCCATAACAGCACAACGATCAGCACCAATTTAAGGGTCCGTCCATGGGGCAAACGTTCCAAGGGCGTCAATAGGAACTGAAGCAGCATCAGGATGATCCCAATGTGCAACCCGGACACCGCCAAAATATGGACCGCCCCGGCATTTTTGTAATCGGTATAGGTTTCTTCCTGAATGTCGTTTCTCTGTCCCAACAACAAAGCTTGAATGATTCCTAGTTGGTCCTCCCCAAAGTTTGAGTCGCGCAGTTTGGCACTTATGTTCTCCCGAAGACGAGCCGCCGATCCATAAACGGTGGTGGTCGGGGATATCAATGGGATATTGTTGGTTGCGGTAAGGTCTACCTGGTCTGTGATCCCCAATTTCTTCAAATACTTTTGGTAATTAAACTGATGGGGGTTCAAGGGTGGTTTGACGGCCCTTGGTTGTGTGAAAAGCAACAATTCGTCGTCCACTTTCAGCGGGTTTGTATTGCGACCAGGAGAGACATTTACCATGATTTTTCCGGTTGCCTGGTTGTCGTCAATCGCTTTTATAGCGGCAACATATCTGTCGGAAAATGCGGTAGGTTTCAGCACTTCCCTAATTTTTAGATGCCAAACCGAATTTGTGTTTTTGGGAAGATGGGAGTAATGGTCGGAATAGTTTTTCGGTTGGGACAATGAAAAGGTTAGAATAGCTACAGAGATGGTTAGTAGGGCAGAAACAATTTCAAAATATGGGAAACTGGTTTGCTTTTTAAAGATGGATAGAACCCCCAAGATCAAAATGCCTAGACAGACCAATAGAACTGGGATATAAGGGGATGGATGAAGTTGGTAACCCAACAAGATCCCTACGATCATGCCCAAGGACAACTTTACCGACATAAACCGGAACAGCCCCATACTAAAGAATCCTGGTGGCTTTTACAAAGGCATGGTTCCAATAACCTTCCCTAAGGGAAGAAACAATAACTCCCCTAGAGGTGGTGGAATGGATAAATTTAATATCGTCCCCATCTACGGCTACCACAAGTCCAACATGGCTGATTCTCTTACTTTTTTTCCCCGTGCTAAAGAATAATAGATCTCCTTTGGTCACCTTCTTGAGCTTTATGGGTCTGCCTTCCTCGGCAATTTGGTATGAAATCCTAGGTAGGCTTATATGTTGCTCCCCAAAAGCGACGTACACAAGGCCGGAACAGTCCATTCCTTTTCTTGTAACACCCCCATATTTATAGCGTGTCCCGGAAAATGTAAGGGCGGTGTTCACAATGCTATCCGCTAAAATTTTGGCGTCCGAAGTTTCAATATCAAGGTCCTCCCCAACGACTTCCGGGGTAATTTCTTCGGAATCGCTAGTTGGGTCATTGGACGCCTCAACGGTTATTTTCCGTGGCTCCTCGGCCTTCGCCCTTTTTTTGGAGGCCCCGCAGCCAACAATAAGAAAGATAAGGGAACAGTATAAAGAAATGCGCGACATAGGGAAAGAATTGATTCACTTGGGAATCAAAAGTAAGTAAATATTATTTTTCATCACCATATTTACTCTCAAGTTGATATTGATATAAGTTGTTTAGGAGGGTTAGTTGTCATTTTTTTGTTTCTTGAACAGGAGGTAAGAATACACTATTGGGATCACCGTGATTATTCCCGTAATTATTAAAAACAGGGTGAGATTGGATTTATTATCCAAAACCAAACTTGTGAATATTACGACCAATCCACCAATAAGCCATAATTTCCCGGCCATTCTATGGGTTTCTTTCCAAATTGTTTCGTTCTCCAAGGTCCAAGGGGTCTTTATACCAATAAAGTAATTGGGTTGTATGGTTTTAAAATAGTTTCCTAGAATTACAAAGAGGACTCCAATACCTAAAATAGAATAATTTGGATTTGGTAGGTTCTGGATTTTAACGGAATAGAGTATAAACAATGCAATAATGGACGTTATTATCGTCAACAAAGCCTTTAGAGACTGCAATTTGTTCCCCATTTTATTTAGTTTATTCTTTGGATCGATCTTGGGAATGACCAAAAAGACAATATAAATGAGCAGTGGCAAAAGAATAGGAATAATTATTAATTCGGCCTTATTGCCATAGCGATCGATTTCTCCGTTAATATTCCAATGCAATGGCACCTTATCCGGTAAATGGGGCCATAGGTAACCTAAATAAATAAAAGGTAGTAGAATTATTAAAATAAGGGGCCATTCTTTTTTTAAAAGTGGTTTCATCTTATTGCCGTTTTAAGGTTAGTATCCATGTAATCAGGTCTTCCAAGATTGTGGTATTTAGCGAATATTCGATAAATTGTCCTTTTTTTTCCCCTGTTATTAGATCTGCTCTTTTCAATATATCGAGATGATGGGAAATACTTGGCTTTGATATATTGAATTTTTCTGCAATTTCTCCAGCGTTTAGGTCCTTTTCTTTTAGCAATTCAATAATGGCCCTCCGAGTTTCATCGTTCAAGGCTTTAAAAAGTAAATTCATTAATTGTTTAGTTATTTAGGTAAATATCTAAATAATATTTTGTAAAATAAAATGATTTTTCGATTTTTTAGGTTTAAACCACTTTTTGGCCTACAATAGATTTTCCAAAATCATTTCTGCTGTCTTATCACTAGCTCCATGGCCTCCCAATTTTTTTTCCAGTGCGTAATAGGCTTCAAACTGTTCCGTTCTCTTGGATCCTTCCAAGATTTTGTTGAGTTCTGAGGTGAGATTTTTTTTGTTCAGTTCGTCCTGGATCAATTCCTTCACCACTTCTTTGTTCATGATCAGGTTTACCAAGGAAATGAACTTTAGGGTAATGATGCGTTTTGCAATTTGGTACGAGACCCAGCTCGCTTTATAACAGACCACTTGGGGCACTTTGAAAAGGGCGGTCTCCAGTGTGGCCGTGCCACTGGTGACCAGGGCCGCATAAGAAAGGCTCAACAGGTCATAGGTCCTATTGGCCACAAAGCCAACTTGTGGGTTTGTCAGAAAAGGCGCGTAAAAATCTTGGTCCAGACTAGGTGCGCCAGCAATCACAAATTGATACTCTGGAAATGTAGGGGCCACCGAGAGCATAATGGACAGCATTTTTTGCACCTCTTGCTTGCGACTGCCGGGCAAAAGTGCCACAATCGGTTTGTTGGGGTCCAATTGGTTTCCATCCCTAAAGGATTTATCGTCAACCTGTTGCCTGTTGGCTATGGCATCAATAAGGGGATGGCCTACAAACTGGACCGGAAAACCGTGTTTTTTTTCATAAAACTCTTTCTCAAATGGCAGGATGACGTACATGGCATCGATATCCCTTTTTATTTTTTCGATACGTCCCTCCCTGGAGGCCCAAATTTGGGGTGAAATATAGTAATTGGTCCTAATTCCATTTTCCTTGGCCCATTTCGCTATCCGCAAGTTAAAACCGGAGTAATCAATAAAGATAAGGACATCTGGGTTGAATGCGGTGATATCCTCTTTGCAGAACTTGATATTTTGAAAGATGGTATTGAGATTGCCCACTACTTCCAAAAACCCCATAAAGGCCATTTCTTTATAGTGCTTTACCAAAGTGCCGCCCGCTTGTTGCATAAGATCGCCTCCCCAACAACGAATGTTGGCTTCTTTATCCTTTCTTTTTAGGGCCTTAATGAGGTTAGATCCATGCAGGTCCCCCGATGCCTCCCCGGCGATGATGTAGTACTTCATTTTAAGTTCAGGCGCAAGTTCAAATTCAAAAAAGTGTATAAATTTACGGGTTTAGGAGTTTAGAAATGGTAGGTTCTGCGATTTATAGAATCTATAAACCCTAAACAGGACAACCATAAACATTCTAAAACATTTTATAATACAAGATTAACATAGCGGTTAGCAAGGTTGCGATCATCACCCCTTTGGCCCTATTGTCCCGTCGGATCCTTAGGAATCCGAAAAATGCGATGAGATTTAGGACTGCGCCTAACGCCAGTAGGCTTCCAACATATCCCTGAAGCACAGCGGCCTTAAAAGTCTCGGCAATTCCCATATCCGAAAACAGCAGGATATATAGCAAAGTGCCGATAGTATTTGCGATTAGGCCAACGGCAAAGCCAATAAGAATTTCTTTTTTGGGTTTCATTTATCTATTCGTGTTCAAGGTACAGACCCAATGCATTGCGTCTGTACGTGTTTATATCGACTGGTTTAAATAAGTTTATAGGTTTATGGGTTTGGTTTTTCCATCAACCTATCCATGCCATCAACCCTAAACCTCCAACTCCGTATTTCTAATTTCGTATTTCCAATTTCGTACTTCAAAGATCCCATGTGTTCAGCTCTTGGATTACATGGTGTGCAGTAAGGTCAAACTGCGTAGGCACCACGGAGATATAACCATTTGCCAAAGCCCATTCGTCCGTGTCCTCGCCATGATCCAAAAGTTCAAACTCGCCCGTCAGCCAATAATAATCCTTTCCCATGGGATTGGTGCGCTTATCAAACTTTTCTTTCCAATTGGCCTTTGCTTGTCGGCAGATCTTGATCCCTTTTAAATCATTTTTACTTAATTTGGGTATATTCACATTGAAGACTACCCCATTTGGTATGCCGTTGCGCAGTGCTTCCGAAACAATTTTTTGAATACGCTCCTTTGCCGGTGCAAAATCGGCCTCCCATGAATAGTCCAACAGCGAAAAACCAATGGAGGGGATTCCCTCGATTCCCGCTTCAATGGCGGCACTCATTGTGCCCGAATAGATAACATTGATGGAAGAATTGGATCCATGGTTGATGCCGCTTAGGCAAATGTCAGGCTTTCGTTTCAAAATCTCCTGCAATGCCAATTTGACACAATCGGCGGGAGTGCCACTGCAGCTATACTCCTCATCGGCACCATTGATCGGGTCTATGATTACTCTTTTGGAATACAATGTGCTGTCCAAGGTAATCGCATGGCCCATACCGGACTGTGGACTATCCGGAGCCACCACGACCACGTCCCCAAGGTCTTTCATATAACTTACAAGGGCTCGTAGTCCCGGGGCGGTAATGCCATCATCGTTGGTTACCAAGATCAGGGGTTTTTGCATGTTTTATACTTTATGATGCAAAAATACGTTTTTAATATTCTAGTGCCGTAAGCGACCTATTGTAAGTTTAAGATTACGTTTAACAAAAAATTAATCCCATATCACAGGGCTGGCATGGTTTTTTCTTTACCTTAGTAAATTATTCAACCATAAATTTTTGGTATGAAATGGGTGATGCTCATGTGTTTGGAAATTAAAATTATAAAAAATTGTAGATGAAGAAAAATTTGGCCATTGCGCTATTGGTGATGCTAATAGCGGTAGCTTCATGTAGTTTTACAAATAAATCCTTTGAAGATAATGACAAGGACCAGCTTTTGTTGGATTTGATTACGTATGTGCTAGAAAAGGGGCACTATCAGCCCAAGGATATCGATGATGATTTTTCCGTAAAGGTTTTCGAGGATTTTATCAATGCAATTGACCCTACCAAGCGTTATTTTTTGGAAAGTGATATTCAGGAATTTCAGAAGTATAAGTACCAATTGGACGATCAGATCAGGAATAAGGACATCAGTTTTTTCAACTTGGTCTATGATCGATTGATGCTTCGTATGGAAGATACCAAGGATATATACAAGGAAGTGTTGTCCAAGCCGTTTGATTATTCCAAAAAAGAGACAATCGATATCGATTATGACAAACAACCATTTGCGACCTCAAAGGCGGAACTAACCGACCGCTGGCGACAGCAATTGAAATATGCCACCTTGGGAACCTATGATTCCAAATTGACCTTGAACCAAGCAACCACAAAGACAAGGGTTACTACTGAAGGGGATAAGATTATGGAAACCAAGGGTGGTGCGATAAATGATGACGATATTCCGGAGACACCCATGACTCCTGAGGAAGCGGAAGAAGCGTCAAGAAAATATACAGAAAGTACGTTGGACGATTTTTTCGATTTCGTTGGCGATATGAAACGGGAAGACTGGTTTACACAATATATAAATACGATTGTGGAAGAGTTTGATCCCCATACCTTTTATTTTGCACCAGAGGACAAGGACAAGTTTGATATGAGCATGTCCGGCAAGTTTGAGGGAATCGGTGCCCGCCTGCAAAAGCGTAAAGATCAAACAAAGATTGTAGAAGTTATTTCTGGTGGGCCGGTATGGCGGGACCAACGTTTGGAAGTTGGGGACGAGATACTCAAGGTAGGCCAAAACGGAGAACCACCTGTGAACATTGAAGGCATGAGGTTAGACGATGCCATAAAACTGATAAAGGGCCCCAAAGGCACTATCGTGGATCTAGTGGTAAGGAAGGTTGATGGTTCTATAGAGACCATATCATTGACCCGCGACGTAGTAGAATTGGAGGAATCGTATGCCAAATCGGCCACGGTTATCAAGGATGGGCAAAAATTCGGAATTATTAATCTTCCCAAATTCTATGTAGATTTTGAGGATTATAACAATAGAAATGCTGCCTCGGATGTGGCCAAGGAGATAGAACGATTTAAGGCTGCCGGGGTCCAAGGACTTATTTTGGATTTAAGGGATAACGGAGGGGGATCATTAAAGACCGTTGTGGAGATGGCCGGATTGTTTATCAAGGACGGTCCTGTTGTCCAAGTGCGTTCTGCGGGCCACAAAAAGGAAGTATATGACGATAAGGATGAGCGAATTCAATGGGATGGCCCCTTTGTAATTTTGGTGAATGAACTTTCAGCTTCCGCTTCGGAAATTATGGCCGCTGCGATGCAGGATTACAAGCGGGCAATAATCATTGGCAGCAAGCAAACATTTGGAAAGGGAACCGTACAAAATGTGATACCATTGAACAATATTGTTCGTGGTAATGATCAGGATGATCTAGGTGCACTTAAGCTTACTACCCAGAAGTTTTATCGTATTAATGGGGGTTCTACCCAATTGGAGGGGGTAAAGAGCGACGTAGTGGTACCAGACCGTTATAGTTACATAGATCTTGGGGAACGGGATCAAGAAAATCCGTTGCCTTGGGACAAGATTTCCCCCGCCGACTATAAACCTTGGACCGGCTATATAGATTATGAGCAAACGATTGCCAACAGTACCAAGCGCATGGCAGGAAGTCCCCAAATAAAATTAATCGAGGAAAATGCAAAATGGTTAAAAATGCAACAGGATGAGACCGTGGTTACTTTAAATTACAATGACTATAAGAAGGAGGAAGAAAATCTTAAGAAAAAGTCCCAGTATTTTAAAGCCATTTCCGAGTATAATTCCCATTTGTCCTTTCAGTCATTGGACTATGAGAAGGAATTGTTTGTAAGCGATACCACGTTGGAGGAAAAAAGAGATCGTTGGCATAAGGATCTTACCAAGGATATTTATGTGGAAGAAGCTGTTAACGTATTGCAAGACCTAAAGCTAAATAACAATGAAAAGGCTAAATTGGCAAGTGTAAAGAACTGATTTTTGAAAAAAGGAAATAGCTCAATACGAGTTTAAGTGTAGAAGGCCCTAACGGTTGCGTTGGGGCTTTTTATTTGGGTTGTGGTACCGTAAATTTATGTTGCTATTCCTTGGGCAAATTGGTCAATAAAAACCGTTTTACGTTTTCACCCATTACCGATTCAATTTCTAGTTTTGTAAAACCAGCATCCATTAGGCCCTGTACTATATAGGGTAACCCAGTAATATCAATGGGTGTAGTGGCGGCCCCGTCAAAGTCGGATCCTAAGGCCACGTGTTCAATGCCCACCAGGTCCCGAACATATTTTATTGCGGCCACTATGTCTACTATTTCTCCCTGGATCGCACCTTTAAAAAAGCCAATACCGATGAGTCCCCCATTGGCGGCTATCCTTTTAAGGTGGTCGTCCGATAAATTTCTGGGGCTATTTTTGGTGCCCTTGACGCCGGTATGGGAAACGATTACTGGTTTCGTGCTCAGTTCAAGGATATCATCGATCATCTTTGGGGAAATATGGGAGAGATCGACAATCATATTGAGGCGGTTCATTTCCTTGATGACAGATTTCCCGAATTCGGTTAACCCTTCACCAGAAATACCATGGGCGGAGCCACCAAGTTTATTGTCAAAAAAATGGGTAGGCGCCATCATTCTAATCCCCTCGTCATAAAGTTGTTGGACGTTTTCCAATTTTCCTTCCAGGCAATGGGCCCCTTCAATCCCCAAAAATCCGGAGATTAGCGATTTGTCGGTTTTTCGCAGTTCAATATACCGCTGTAATTCCTTTTGGGAGGTAATGACAAAAAATTTATCATCAAATCCTTTGGCGTATTGATGAAGTTTACGGGCCTGATATTCTGCCCGATTATATAAACTAAACCATTGATTGGGTCCCTTGCCCTGTAAAAAGTTCAAAAGGGTTATCATATCAAAAGTATCTGCGGAATTACTTGTAAAGTTTTGTCCCTTAGGCGACTTGGTAACGATGGTAAAGGCCTCCAAAGCTACATTGCCTTCTTGCATCCTTGGAAAATCCACGTGCCCGTAATTTACCCTTTTGGTCAAATCCCTGTCCCAAAGCAAAGCATCACAATGCAGGTCTGCAACAAATGGCAAGGAATAATACAGCTCCTTGGCCTCTGAACCCAGTCGTTGCGGATTTTTGAACTCGACGAGATTAAGTTTTTTTTCGAATAGGGGAGGGGCAATAAAAATGGCCAACAGATAGATAAGCAATAAAATAGCTAGCAGATACCTTAACTTTTTAAGCATGGGGGGTAGATTTTGTGGCTTAAATATAGGCGAACTTACGAATAGCCAACAAGAACTGGCCAATAATTTCCCGGTATTCTTAATTATGAACTACAGGATAACATGGAGCACCCCACTTTATGCCTTGCCCATTCCGGACGTTTAGCGAACCATTTTTCGGCTTCTTTTTGTTCGGCATAGGGCTGTTTTAACAGCTGGTAAAGTTCATCTATAACCGTGTAATCACCAATGTCGGCTGCGTCTATGGCTAGCTGGGCCATATAGTTGCGCAGCACGTATTTGGGGTTTAAAGTGTTCATTTTTGCCTTTCTATCCGGATCGGGAAGGTTTTCCCTTTGTAATCGTTCGGCATATTTAATGAACCAATTGGCCCATTTCCGCTGTATTTCCGCTGTCAATTTTTCGGGAGCGTAAAAAGCATCTAAAACCAAAGTGAATCCTTCACCGGGTCTATTTTTATTAAAATCTCCCAAATGGCGAAAAAAGATCGTCATATCGGTTTCGGTAAGCTGTAGGTTTTCTTCTAGGGCGCTAACCAGTTCATTGTCATTATCCTCATAGGTGAAAAGTCCCAATTTCCCTTTCATCATCTCCAGATAGTGTTCTTTGAAATCGGTCCGATATCGTTCCAAAATAGCTTCCAACGGTTCCGTTGACTCTATCAATGGATATAGGGCATTTGCCAGTTGGTACAAGTTCCAAAGGCCAATATTGGGCTGGTTTCCATATCGATAGCGCTTGTTTTGGCGATCCGTTGTATTGGGTGTCCAACCGGGATCGTAACCTTCGAGCCAGCCATAGGGACCATAATCAATTGTCAATCCTAGAATCGACATATTGTCCGTATTCATCACCCCATGAACAAATCCTACCCGTTGCCAATGAACGATCATCTTCAATGTACGATCGGCGACCTCCTTAAAAAATTCAACATAGGTTTCCTTGGATGGTACGCCCAGATGGGGATAGAAGTGTTTTAGGGTATAGTCTACCAAGATTCGGAGTGTCTTAATATCCTGTCTTGCACTAAGGATTTCGAAATTTCCAAAGCGAAGAAAAGTTGGTGCTGCCCTACAGACTATTGCACCTTTTTCATAGTCAGGATTTCCATTGTAAAGTATATCCCTTAAAACTCGGTCACCTGAAAGGGCCAGGGAGACAGCCCGGGTGGTCGGCACCCCCAGATGATGCATAGCCTCACTACATAGATATTCCCGAATGGAAGATCGAAGTACGGCAAGTCCATCCGCCGTTCGGGAATATGGGGTTTCTCCAGCTCCCTTGATCTGTAAGGCCCAGCGTTCGCCCCGATGAATTACTTCGGCCAAATTAATAGCCCTACCATCCCCTAATTGCCCGGCCCAGTTCCCGAATTGGTGTCCGCCATAACACATGGCATAGGGGCGGGTCTTGGGCAACACGGCATTGCCTGTAAACACTTCCAAGAATTCGGTGGAACGACCATCATTGACCGAAAGTCCTAAATTTTCCAACATATCCGATGACACGTGGATCATCTGGGGCCGACTCGTGCTCTTGGGAGAAACGAAAGAAAAACAGGCTTTATAGACCTGTCTTCTGGTGTTTTCCAGCACAGGGTCTGCCGGTAGTTCCTTGTTGAAGGTATCTCGGATGTTGAGTTGCATGTGCTCCTTGCTTAAATCTGTAGGTCATCCCTTTGGACGATTCCTAATCTATAATAGTATTCCATTTGGGGCTCCCAAGTGCTATGGCCCTGATGTAAGAGCATATAGCCACGGCCTGATACCCTTCTTCCGTCAGTTTTTCAAAGGTTTTCTCTACCAGCTCCTTGCCTATGCCATTGGACCTGAGGCCATAGGGTACTTCGGAGTATAACAAATGCATTTTGCCATCCCTCATCTTATAGTCCACCTTGGCTATTTGGCCATCTATGTCCATTGTAAACCTTTTATTTTCCTTATCGTGCTTTATTTCCATTATTTTGGTATTATGTTGGTTGATTTTAGATGTTTCCCAGGGCAAACCTAACCAATGCTTTTAAGAAACGCAATGGCCTTGGCAACATCTAAATGAAAATCGTTAAAAACCACGTTATTTTTTTGGTCGATAAAAATAAACCACGGCGTGCCCCCGGTCCGGAAGTGGTACATGGTCTTGGAGATATTATAAGTGGTCTGATCACCCGTGTCGTGACCAAAAGGAATATTAAGATGATATTGTTCTTGGGATTCCCTTAGTTTATCATAAGTATTGGCTTCTTGTCCTTCAAAGACGGTCTGAATGGCCAAAAACACAACTTTATCATTGCCATTCAAGGCATTTACCATCTCCTGGAGGGCTGGAAATCCTCTACTATGACAACCAGGACACCAACTTTGAAAACAATAGAGGACAATGAACTTCCCTTCAAAATCACCAAGCCTAATGGGTTCAGTGGTTTTGCCATCCGCATCGATCCATTGATCTACCAGTAGTTCCGGTGCCTTGTAGCCTGCTATGCCGTAAGTAATGGGATTCTCCATTTTTAAGCTGATACGACCTTTAGTTTGTCGGCGTGCATTTTTCTCAGTTTTGCTAATTTTGGGGTAATTACCGCGCTGCAATAGCCTTGGGTAGGATTGATCCTGTAATAGTTTTGATGATAGTCTTCGGCCTGGTAAAATTCGCCCAGGGGAGATACCTCCGTTACTATTGGGGTGTCGTAGTAGGAGGCCAATTCCTTGATTACCGTCTTTGCCACCTCTTTTTGTTCGTCGTTGTGGTAATAGATTACCGATCGGTATTGGGTCCCAACGTCCCCTCCTTGCCGGTTTAGGGAGGTGGGGTCGTGACTTGTCATAAAAACCATCAACAAGTCTTTATAAGAAAGAACATCGGCATCAAATGTAATTTGAACCACTTCGGCATGTCCCGTTAATCCGGAACATACTTCCCTATAGGTAGGCTTTCCGGGAGCTTTTCCGCCAGTATATCCGGATATCAATTTTTCTATGCCTTTTATTTCCTGGAGTACGGCCTCTATGCACCAAAAGCATCCCCCGCCCAAGGTAGCGGTTTGTAGATTTTTATTTTTCATTGTTGTGTTTTTAATTTGAAATTTCGTTTTTGATGGGCACCCAATGTATCGTTTCCATGTTGCCTATATGTTAGAAAGGTTTATAAGTTTAGGCGCTTACTATTTTTCTATTAACTATCAACCATCAACCATCGACCTCCGATTTTAATAACTGCAAGGATTCGGAATTGACGCAATAACGGAGTCCGCTAGGCTCGGGCCCATCCGGGAATACGTGACCCAAATGTGCATCGCAAGTGTTGCACATAACCTCTACGCGTATCATCCCAAATGTGTTGTCCTTTTCATATTTGATGGCATTTTCCTTGATGGGTTGGGTAAAACTGGGCCATCCTGTACCGGATTGAAATTTTATGGTAGAATCGAACAAGGGGGCGTTGCAACAGGAGCAAGCATATTTGCCAGCTTGGTATGTGCTGCACAATGCCCCGGTATGTGGTGCCTCCGTCCCCTTTTTACGGGTAATCCTAAATTGTTCGGGAGTTAATAGTTCCCTCCATTCCGAGTCCGTTTTTTCAATGCGATGATCTGGGGCAGGATTGCCCTTTGTCGTATAACGAATAATATCTACCCATGTAATCATACTCATTTTCCTTTCTCTTATTTTTTATTCAAACAATTCTCCAATAGCATTTAATGCTTCCTTTAGGAAAATTTCATTGTCCGGTTAATTTGTCGAAATTAAAGTGTCAATCTTACAGCTGGGCACCTACACCTACCTTTCTATGGTTCTGGTTGAATCGCCATGTCCAATGATTATTTTATTGGTGGTTTCCAAAAAAAGACCTGTTTCCACAATCCCTGGTATCTTCAAGAGTTTTTCTTCCAATCCGCCCAAATTAGTATGGCCCAATATATCCAGATCCAAAATATAATTGTTTTCATCCGTCACATAGATTTCATTATTTGATTTGCGGAGGATAGGTTTTAGTCCCTCTTTTTTCAGCCGATCGATAATGTTTTTAGTTGCGAATGGAATGGTTTCAATCGGTAATTTAAATTTGCCCAATCGCATTACTTCCTTCCCGGAATCGGCTATGATTACGTTGTACTTGGAATTGAAAGCAATAATTTTTTCCCTTAATAGCGCCCCGCCACCTCCTTTTATCAATTGCATATATGGATCAAATTCGTCTGCACCGTCTATGTTGATATCGATGGTTTTGGCCTTGTGCAATGCAATTATAGGAATTCCGGCTTCCATGGCCAATTTTTCCGTATGTTCCGATGAAGCCACGCCGCGAATTTTAAACCCGTCGGAAACCTTCTTGCCTAATTCGATGATCATGTATGCGGCAGTGGATCCAGAACCCAGACCGATGGTCATTCCACTCCTTATCAATTTTACCGCTTCAATGGCGGCCAATTGCTTTTCGTTCTCTTGATCCATAAGAATGATGTTGAATAGGTTTTGATCTATCAAAGATAAAACATGCCCGAAGAGTTTTAATCTAATTGTATTGGTTTATTCTTTATAACTAATTTTGAAGCTTTATAAAAAAGGAGCCATGGCAAGATCAGCTAGTAAAAGGAACAAAGGGATATACAGTTTTCTTATCGTTCTCTGTATTATCGGGTTTTGGGTATTTGAAAATTTCTATACACCTGATGGAGTATTGAATGAGGTGGACATCAGCACGCGTGAAAACATCCCGCCAGAATTTTTGCCGGGATCCACGACGGGCGACATCGTCGACCATGCTTATTTTTCATTGTCCTATAACGAATCCTTTGAACAGGCGGAATGGGTGGCCTATATATTGCGGAAGGGGCAACTTACGCATGATAATCGCAAAAGGCCTTATTTTGTTGGGGATCCACTAGTCAAGACCCATTCTGCGGATTGGCGCAATTACAAAAATTCGGGCTATGATCGTGGACACCTTTGCCCCGCTGGGGATCGAAGGTTTACCAAGCAGGCTTATGATGAAACGTTTTATACCAGTAATATAAGTCCACAAAACAGGGATTTTAATGCAGGTGTTTGGAATAGGTTGGAACAAAAAATTAGAAATTGGACCAGGGAGAAGGAAACGTTGTTTGTGGTTACCGGCGGGGTTTTGGAAAAAGGGCTGCCGACTATAGGGCAAGAGAAAGTGGCGGTGCCCGGATATTTCTACAAAATTGTGGCTGTTGGACCGATCCAGCAACCAAAGGTTATAGCCTTTTTGTTGCCCAATGCGGAAAGCGACCTGCCGTTACATCATTTTATAGTGACGGTAGACCGTGTCGAAAAGTTGACGAATATCGACTTTTTTGCCTCCCTTCCCCTTGAACTGCAAGAAATTATGGAAAGTAAGGTTGTGATGGAGGATTGGAATTTTTAGCCCAATTCGTTCAACCGATTGGCATCCAGTTTTAAAAAGATGAACAGCAGGGCGGTAAAAACCAAGAGGCCCGAGCCTCCGTAGCTAAAGAAGGGCAAAGGTATCCCGATGGTAGGCAGTACGCCAATGACCATGCCTATATTGACAAAATAATGCACCAACAGAATGGAAATGACCCCGTAGCCATACATACGGCTAAAATCGTTCTTTTGGCGTTCGGCGAGAAATATCAACCTTAAAAAGAGTACCGTAAAAATCAGGACTACCGTGGCTGTACCCATAAAGCCCCATTCCTCGCCAACTGTACTAAAAATATAATCGGTATGTTGTTCTGGGACAAAACCACCTTTGGTACGTGTTCCTTCCAAAAAGCCTTTCCCAAAAAATCCTCCAGATTCAATTGCCTTTTCTGACTGATAGGTGTTGTACCCAATTGTTTTTCTTATTTCCTCCAATTTTTTAGGGTCTTTCTCCAATCCAAGCCACAAGCCGAACCGATCTCTGTGATGTTGTTTAAACACATTGTTAAAAACAAAATTAACCGAAAGGGATAATGCTATTGCAATAACGAACAGGGAAATTATGGGTACTACCGGGGCCCTATAGGTAGATTTTTTGAGAAAGAAGAAAAGAGCGATAAGCAATCCTAGGATTATCGCAATCCAAATGGTGCCAAACATCAGTGTGGCAACAAAAATTACGATTACCAAAAGTCCTATAAGCAAGTAGAACAGGGGGAGTCCCTCCCGAAATAAAACAAAGATCAAGGCGAAGAACACCAGGGCACTTCCGGGATCGGGTTGGGGAAGGACCAATAAAACGGGTATTAAAATTATCAAAAACGCATAGAGCTGGTCCTTTGTGCGCTTTATATCGGTTTGTATATCGCTTAAATATTTGGCAAGTGCCAGGGCGGTAGCTACCTTGGCGAATTCCGACGGTTGCAGGTTAAAAAATCCAAGATCGTACCATGAGGTGGCTCCGGCGATGGTCTTTCCAAAGACGAATACCCCCAACAATAAAAGCAATGAAATAATATAAAAAAGGCTCGAAAACCGTTCGTAAAAGTTGGCCTCCAGCGCCAAGATCAGGAAAATGGAAAGCAGACTGACACCTATAAAAAACATTTGTTTTCCGTAAATGGTGGCAAAATCGAAAATTGAGGAGTGTTCTTCCGTATAGGTGGTAGAATAAATATTGATCCAACCTATGGCCACCAGTAGGATATAGCACAGAACCGTAAACCAATCCAGGCGTTTTAGGATACTTTTACCAGACACGTTCGTTTATTCTAAAGGGTTCCCCACTGTATGGTTTAGCATATTCTTTCTCCAAGGTGGTTTCCAACATCTTTTTCTCCAGATCTTTACGGGTTATCTCCCCTTTCAAATATTTTTCGATCATAAGGGAAGCGATATGTCCGGCAAAGCGGGAACCAAAATACCCATTTTCGATATATACGGCTATTGCTATTTTGGGATGGTCTACAGGGGCAAAGGCAATAAAAACGGAGTGGTCCGAAAGTTGGGTCCGTACCCCGTCTATTTTCGTAAAATTCTCTACGGTACCTGTTTTGCCGGCAATTTCGATTCCGGGGACCTGTAGGCGATAGGCGGTCCCTTTTTTGAAAACATCTGCCATACCCTGGATCACCGGTTCAAAATATTGCTTCTCGATTGCGGTATGCTTGGCCACGGTATACGCTGGAATATGGATGTTTTCCCCAGCTATCTTTTTAATAATATGAGGGGTGTAATAAAAGCCTCTATTGGCAATGGCCGCCGTCATATTCGCCAGTTGTATGGGAGTGGCCGCCACTTCCCCTTGGCCAATGGAATTGGAAATGATCGTGGAGGAGGACCAGCGATTTTCTCCATACCATTTGTCGTAAATTTCCTTTCCAGGAATCCTCCCGGGTCTTCCCGTGGGTAGATCGTAGCCCAAAAAGCCTCCCAGCCCAAAGCTTTCTATATCCCGTTGCCATGCATCCTGGGCTTCTTCCGCTGTGGGGTATTTGTCGAATATTTTACGAAAGACGCCCGCAAAGTAGGCATTACAGGATTTGTAGATCCCGCTATTCAAATCCCTTTGTCCACCACCGCAATGGCACCCTCTTTTTGTCCTGCCTACATAAAACCCATGATAACACATAAAAGTGGTCTCGGGCGTAATTACCCCTTCCTGAAGCGCTACCAGGGCATTCATGATTTTAAAGGGCGAACCGGGGGATGGTTCCGCCAACAAGGCGCGGTCCCAAGTAGGCTTGGCAATGGTATCGTAGTAAAGTTTTGTATAATTTTTGGAACGTTCCCTTCCGACCAGCAATGCTGGATCGTAGGTAGGGCCCGAAATAAGTGCCAGAATCTCACCGGTACCAGGCTCGAGGGCAACGATGCCACCGTGTTTGCCTATCATTAATTTCTCGCCATATTCCTGTAATTGCTTGTCCAGGGTTATGCTGATTTCCTTGCCTTGCTGGGGCAGGGTGTCCAGGATACCGTCCTTATAAGGTCCAATATCCCTGTTAAATCGGTCTTTCTGAATGTACTTGACCCCTTTTCGTCCCCTCAGTATATCCTCATATGATTTTTCCACACCTGTTCTACCGGTCAGTTCACCAGCAACATAATATGGATTTATCGCCATATCCTGTTCGTTTACCTCGCTAATATATCCCAAAACCGTTGCCCCACTGTTAGTCGCATAATACCTAAGGGAACGTTTTTGAATATAAAATCCTTCAAAGCGTCTCATTTTTTCCTGGAGTCGGGCATAATCTTCTTTGGAGAGTTGAGGTACCAATACCGAGGGGAGGCGGGGGGAATATACCCGTGCCCTTTCCATGGTATTTACAAACTTGTCCTTGCTAATGCCAAGAAGGGAGCAAAATTCCAGGGTGTCCAAAGGTTTCACTTCCCTTGGAATTACCATTACGTCATATGCAGGCTGGTTGGCAACGAGCAGTTCCCCTTTTCGGTCATAGATATAACCTCGTTCCGGATAATCGTAAATCGCCTTAATGGCACTATCCTCCAATACCTGATTTGGGGAAAAACTAAATATCTGTAGATAGGACAACCTACCGATAAAAGTTAACCCGATGACCAGGATGATTGATGAAAGCAGAATTTTTTTCACCTTATTCTTTGATGATTATTAAGAAACCGTTTAAATTTTATTCTTCCGTTCTATTTTGCTCGTTTTTTACCGGCTCGTTGCTGTTTTTTGCAACATAGTCTCTGAGGTGGCCCAAAAATGCCTATATCTGACAAAAAAACAATTAAAATATGTTCTAAAAAAACAAATTTTAAAAAGTTGCCAAGATACTATTTAGGATACACTTAATTTTTCTTTACACTAAAAAGGGTTCGGAACAATAGACAAACGATGAACGTAGCAAATCCTGTAGTTAGTATTTTCCTCAAAATTAAAAGCAAATTTGAAAAACTAAAAATTTCGAGGGAAAAGAATATAATATGGTGTATTAATATTAATAACGCTAAAAAGGTGATTTGTTGTACGTTGGTGGTATTTGAGAGCTTAAAACTTTGAAATTCATAATTTACGCCAAAGCAAAAGCGCATGATCGCGGGCCGAAGATAGGCAATAGTAACCATAGCCGCCGCGTTTAATGCCATGGTATCCGAAAAAAGATCTATAAATAGTCCCAACAGAAAGCTCATTATCAGAAAATAGGCCCTGTTTTCCTTAATGGGATACCAATAAAGGAAAATAACATAGACCATTGGATTGATGGACCCAAAAAAATTGAGCTTATTAAATACCAATACCTGTACCAATACAAGCAGTATAAACCTAACGACATTTATAAAATAATAATTATTGCCCATTTTTCGTCTCGGATTCCAGTGCTTTGATCTCGGGTCTTTCCAGGTTCTTAATCACGTATACATTTTTAATTCCGGTCATGTCGTTGAACAGGGCCACATCTATACTGTAAAAACTTTTTTGGACATTTAGGTCGAACTTTTTTATGGTACCAATCGGGATGTTCTCTGGGAATATACTGGACATGGCACCGGTAACTATAGTATCGCCAATATTTAATTGTACCAATCGGGGTATATCCGTCAGCTGTACCGTAGTGTAATCTTTTGCATCCCAGACCAAAGAACCAAAATGGTTGGTGTTTTTTATCTTGGCATTGATATTGGATTTGGTATTGAGAATACTTTGCACAGTGGCAAAATTGGCTGAATAATTTTCTATTATTCCCAAAATCCCTTTGGAGGTGATGACCCCCATATCTTCCTCAACACCTTGGGCTTTCCCTTTATTTATGGTGATATAATTTCTTGGGCTGGCATAGCTATTTTTAATGACCTGACCAGAAATTATCTTGTATTTTATGGAAGATGTATCCAACTCTAGGGAATCCTTGATCGGTTGATTGATAAGGAGTAACCTCAATCTTCGATTCTCTTCAAGCAATTCCTTGTTTTCCTCCCCAAGTTGAAAATAGGAGGTAATATCATTTGATGTCTGAAAAATATTGCCGGTGACCCAATTCGCGGAATTCAGGAATCTGGAACGATGGTAAGAGTGTGCATTGATTGTGAAGCCAAATGAAATAATCAACAACAAGAGATAAAGCAACAAGTTCTTATATCTTATTATAAAGTTGATAATCTGCTGCATTCAATTCCGATATTTCTGTGGAACATTTTTATCCAATGCCCCAAACATTGCGTTTTGGATTTATTAGGTCTTTGGGAGTGGTAATTATAATGGCGACATTAAAGGTCTAAAAACTTGTTGATGGTATGGGTCTATTTTATAAGGATACTTTTATATCGTTCCAGATTCTTCAAGGCAATCCCGGTTCCACGTACCACGGCCCTTAGAGGATCCTCGGCAATATATACGGGAAGGTCCGTTTTTTGTGACAACCTTCTATCCAACCCCCTAAGCATCGAACCGCCACCGGCCAAATAGATTCCAGTATTGTAAATATCGGCAGCCAGCTCTGGCGGGGTTTGGGACAAGGTTTCCATAACGGCATCCTCTACCCTCAAAATTGATTTGTCCAAGGCTTTGGCGATTTCACGATAGGAAATTGAAACCTGCTTGGGCTTTCCAGTAAGCAAATCCCGGCCTTGAACGGACATCTCATCCGGTGGGGTCTGAAGATCTTCAGTGGCCGAACCTATTTGTATTTTGATGTTCTCTGCAGTACTTTCCCCCACATAAAGGTTGTGCTGGGTACGCATATAATAAATTATGTCGTTCGTAAACACGTCCCCGGCTATCTTAACCGATTTGTCACAAACAATACCTCCTAACGCGATTACGGCGATTTCGGTGGTTCCACCACCTATATCAACTATCATATTGCCTTTTGGTTGCATAATGTCCAGTCCAATCCCGATGGCAGCCGCCATTGGCTCATGGATAAGGTATACTTCCTTGCCGTTTACCCTTTCGGCCGATTCCTTTACCGCCCTCATTTCCACTTCGGTGATGCCTGATGGAATACAAATTACCATTCGCAATGCCGGTGGAAACCACTTCTTCTTTAGGGCCGGAATATTTTTGATAAACATATTGATCATCTTTTCAGATGCGTCAAAATCGGCGATTACTCCATCCTTTAAAGGGCGTATTGTTTTTATGTTCTCATGGGTCTTTCCTTGCATCATGCTGGCTTCCTTGCCTACAGCGATAATCTTGCCGGAGATCCTATCCCGGGCTACTATGGACGGACTGTCGACAACAACCTTGTCATTGTGTATGATGAGGGTATTTGCAGTGCCTAAATCGATGGCTATCTCCTCGGTCAAGAAATCAAAAAATCCCATTATTTTAAGTTTGGTTTCGGATTAAAAGTAAATTTTATCGACAAATGTAACAAAATTAGTGTTTAAAATGACGAGTACCCGTCATTACCATGGAAATTCCATTTTCGTTGCAATAATCTACGCTCAACTGGTCTTTTATGGAACCTCCAGGTTGTATAACGCTGGTTATTCCATTTTTATGCGCAATTTCTACACAATCCGGAAAAGGAAAGAAGGCATCACTGGCCATTACGGCTCCCGAGAGGTCAAATTTAAAGGATTGTGCCTTGTGAATGGCCTGTTCCAGGGCATCTACCCGTGATGTCTGGCCAGTACCACTGGCGCATAATTGTTTGTTTTTTGCCAGTACAATAGTGTTGGATTTAGTGTGTTTGCACAGTTTGGAGGCAAAGATCAGATCTTCCAGTTCATTCGCCGATGGTTTTTCGTTGGTAACATAGGTAAGATCTGCAACGGTATCGGTTTTGTTGTCCTTGTCCTGGACCAATACCCCGTTAAGACAACTGCGAACCGAATTCTGTGGCAGTGCTACTTCGTTTAGGATAAGTATGATCCTATTCTTCTTTCCCTTGAGGATTTCCAACGCTTCCTTGGAATAACTAGGGGCGATGACCACCTCACAAAATAGTTGGTGTATTTCCTCAGCAGTGGCCTTGTCTATTTCCTTGTTACTGATGAGTACTCCTCCAAAGGCAGAAACTGGGTCTCCCGCCAAAGCGTCGACATAGGCTTGTTTTAAGGTGTTTCTGGTAGCCAATCCACATGCGTTGTTATGTTTTAGGATGGCAAAAGTAGGGGCATCGTTCTTAAACTCGTTCATTAGGTTTACCGCTGCATCTACATCCAAAAGGTTGTTGTACGAAAGCTCCTTGCCGTGAAGCTTACTGAACATGGCATCAAAATCCCCGAAAAATATCCCTTTTTGATGCGGGTTTTCCCCATATCGGAGCACCTGCCCGTTGGTCTCACTTAGTTTTAGGGCGGTCTCTTCCCCGTTTTTGTTGAAATAATTAAAGATTGCCGTATCGTAATGGGAGGAAATATTGAATGATTTTGTAGCAAATCGCCTTCGGTCCTCCAAAGTTGTACTTCCTTTGCCTATGGTTATTAAATCTAGTACTTCTGCATAATCATCCATGGACGAAACACAGAGTACGTCTTTGTAATTTTTTGCCGCGGCCCTGATTAGGGAAATGCCCCCAATATCTATTTTTTCAATGATTTCCTGCTCCGTTGCCCCGCTAGCAACGGTCTTTTCGAAGGGATAGAGGTCCACGATCACTATATCCAATTGCGGAATGCCGAACTCTTTTAATTGTTCCTGATCCCCTTTGTGATCTTGACGGTTGAGGATTCCGCCAAAAACCTTCGGATGCAGGGTCTTTACCCTGCCCCCCAAAATTGAAGGGTAACTGGTCACCTCTTCGACCGGGACCACATCTATCCCCAATTCCTTTATAAACTTTTCGGTACCCCCGGTGGAGTAAATGGTGATGCCAAGTTCATCGAATTTTTTGACTAGGGGTTCCAATCCATCCTTATGGAAAACGGAAATTAGGGCCGAGGTGGCTTTTTTAGAGGTGCTCATTTTTTTAGTGCTTATCGGTTTGAATTGTAGAGATGCAAAAGTAATTTTTTTAGACGGCAAACTGTGATGAGGTTATCAACAAAACCGTTAAAGTTTTAAACGATTGAAGGCCATATTAATTTGGCCGGGGGTAAGTGTCGTACAAATCGCTTAAACTATGCTGCGTATAACTTCGACACCAATGAATTTACATATTCAAGAAATCGCTCATCCTCCTCCGTAAAGGGATCTAAGGTGTTGGAATCAATATCGATCTGCCCTATGTTCTTGCCATTGACAAAAATGGGAACCACGATTTCCGCTTTAACGGTAATACTACAGGCTATATAATTGTCTTGGCCCATAACATCCGGAACAACAAAATTCGTATTGGAAACCGCCACCTGGCCACAGATCCCCTTTCCAAAGGGGATAATGGTGTGATCGGTGGGCGCACCAGCGTACGGTCCCAATTTTAATTCCTGTCGGTCCCCGTTCTGGAAATAGAATCCCACCCAGTCGTAATGGGGAACCGAACTTTTTAGTAATTCGCAAAGCTTTTGCAGTCGGGTTTCTATGTTAAGCGTCCCATTGTTTAGCAAATGGGCAACTTCTGGTTTTAAATCTTTGAACATATTGTGCTTTTTAGGTATTGTGAAACTGCAACGATTTTTGCGGGCAAAATTGTATTTTTTCCAGCCAGGAGCCAAGTCCCTCGCCCCAGCCCCGTGGCCCGGCATTGGGAACTTTGTCTAACACTGAATCGGTTTATAGGTTTATGAGTTTATAAAAATGCTAAATATTGCCAATAGCTGGATTTCATACAAAAATATCAAGTTTAAGGTGCTTTTTTCAGAAATTGGATCTAAAATTGACGGATATAAAATTGGGTTTCTATTTTAATGCGTGGGGTGCCCTAAAAATATTTTAGTTAAAAATAAGCCAACAAAAATTTACAGATCAAAATCCGATGTACTTTTATATTGTTTTAAAACTATATTTGTATGGCAACATCAAAGTCAAACAGCAAGCCATCGCCCGCTAAGGCACAACCTAAGCAAGCAGCGAAAAAGGCTCCGCAAAGTACTGGTAAGAAGAAGTAATTTGTGGTCGATCTATTACGTATAGATCTTTTATGGAATAAAAAATTTGAAAGAAACCACCCTTAAAAAAGGTGGTTTTTGCTTTGGGGATGGTCTGGAAATATGTGATCACAAATTTCTGGGGCATGACCTTGGCACAAAAAAAAGACCGCTACCCATTCGGTAGCGGTCTTTCAATATTTAATGACTGCCTTTGGTTTTCGCCATTACATCATTCCCGGCATGCCACCGCCCATTGGTGGGCCGGCAGGGGCATCTTCCTTGATGTCGACTAGGGCACATTCCGTAGTCAGGATCATTCCAGCAACGGATGCAGCATTTTCCAAAGCCACCCTAGATACCTTTTTAGGATCAATGATACCTGCTTTTAACATATTTACAAAAGTCTCTGTCTTGGCATCGAAACCAAAATCGTCCTTACCGTCAAAAACCTTGGCAACGACAACAGATCCTTCTCCTCCTGCATTTTCTACGATGGTCCTTAAAGGAGCTTCGATGGCCCTTGCGACAATCTGTACCCCAGTTTCCTCATCTGCATTTTCTGTTACCACTTTGGACAGGGAAGATTTTGCCCTAATATAGGCAACGCCACCACCGGCAACGATACCTTCCTCAACGGCAGCCCTTGTAGCGTGCAATGCATCGTCCACCCGGTCTTTTTTCTCCTTCATCTCAACTTCGGAAGCTGCGCCAACATAAAGTACGGCTACCCCGCCTGCCAATTTGGCCAAACGCTCTTGCAGTTTTTCCTTGTCGTAATCGGATGTTGTAGTCTCAATTTGGGATTTGATCTGGTTTACCCGTGTCTTGATCGTTTTGGCATCACCACCACCGTTTACAATAGTCGTGTTATCCTTGTCTATGGTAACCTTCTCGCAGCTTCCCAACATATCGATAGTAGCATTCTCCAAGGAGAATCCTCTTTCCTCGGAAATTACCGTTCCGTTGGTAAGGATAGCGATATCCTCCAACATGGCCTTTCTTCTGTCTCCAAATCCTGGAGCCTTAACGGCCGCGATTTTTAGGGAACCTCTTAATTTGTTAACTACCAATGTGGCCAATGCCTCACCGTCCACGTCTTCTGAAATGATCAAAAGCGGCTTGCCAGATTGGGCAACGGGTTCCAAAACGGGCAGCAAATCCTTCATGGAAGAGATTTTCTTATCGAATAACAAGATATACGGATTGTCCAAATCGACTACCATTTTCTCAGAATCCGTAACGAAATAGGGAGAAAGGTATCCTCTGTCAAACTGCATACCTTCAACCACATCCACATAGGTTTCAGTCCCTTTGGCCTCTTCAACCGTTATGACACCTTCCTTGCCAACTTTTCCAAAAGCTTGGGCAATAAGTTCGCCAATGGTTTCGTCGTTATTGGCCGAAATTGAAGCTACTTGTTTTATTTTTTCGGAAGAATCCCCTACTTTTTTGGATTGTTTTGCCAAATTTTCAACAATAGCGCCAACGGCTTTGTCGATTCCTCTTTTTAGGTCCATGGGATTGGCGCCGGCAGCTACGTTTTTCAATCCTTCCTTAACGATTGCCTGTGCCAAAACTGTGGCGGTAGTGGTACCGTCACCGGCCAGATCACTGGTCTTTGAAGCGACCTCCTTTACCATTTGGGCGCCCATATTCTCTAATGCATCGGCCAATTCTATTTCCTTGGCCACGGAAACGCCATCCTTGGTTACCATTGGGGCACCAAAGGATTTGCTGATAATTACGTTTCTGCCCTTGGGTCCCAAGGTTACTTTTACTGCATTTGCCAAAGCATCCACGCCCCGTTTAAGGCCGTCGCGTGCTTCGATATCGAATTTTATACTTTTTGCCATAATGAAATCTTATTTTAATCATTCCCGCGGAGGCGGGAATCCCAATTAATTATTTTTTAGTTTTTTTTTTAGTTTCCCGTTTCCACGGGAATTATTGAAAAGATACGATTAGATAATCGCCAATATATCGCTTTCGCGCATCATTAAATATTCCGTTCCCTCCAATTTTAGTTCAGTACCGGCGTATTTGCCATAAAGGACGGTATCACCGACTTTTACGGTAATCTTGTCATCTTTGGTCCCGGGCCCAACGGCAACTACCTTGCCTTTTTGGGGTTTTTCTTTTGCAGTTTCAGGAATAATGATACCGGAGGCAGTCTTGGTTTCTGCTGCCATGGGCTCTATAAGAACCCTATCCGCTAATGGTTTAATGTTGACTTTAGCCATATTCGTAATTTTTAGGTTTAAAATTTAAAATTCTGGTTTCTACGTGGCAGAAACTATGCCATTGACGAAAAACTGACATAAGGGCATTTAGGATAATTCCTTTTTCCGCAATACCCCTAAACGAAAAATGCCAGCTTGTCATTTTGGCTGGCATTTAGCAAGAGTATGATTTTTAAAATCTATTTGATCGTATCCAATGGACCGGTCTCATTGGCGGCCGGTGCTGGAGCCTCTGGTATGGTTGCAGGTGCACTTGTAGGTGTAGTCCCGTCCTGGAGCAATTTTGAATCACTTTGGGTGAAATTTCCTTTCAAGGCCACATTGGAAACCAAGATAAGAACGATCAACAAGGTAGCCAAGGTCCAAGTACTCTTATCTAGAAAGTCGCCTGTCTTCTTTACCCCTCCTACAATTTGGGTGCCACCACCACCAAAAGAAGAAGATAATCCGCCGCCTTTAGGGTTCTGTACCATGATCACTAACATCAACAAAAGGCAAACGATGATGATCAAGACCAGGAATATTGAAAATGTACTCATTTTAATTAAAGGTTAATCGTTAAAAGTTAATTGTTAGCAATGGATCTGATTAAATGGATATAAGGGAAATACTGCCGGTTGAATGGGGTGAACCTTCATGGTATTTATCGGTTCAAAATTCTGGATTTTAGGCGTTATTTTCCTTTAATTTTTCCACTGCTTTAATTCGGTCTGCAAAGAAACCACTTTTTTCCGGATATTTCAAACTTAAAATTCTATAGGCTTGGATGGCTTTTTTATATTTTTTTTGTTCCAAATATACCTTCGCCAAGGTCTCGGTCATCAATTCGTCCTTGTTCATTTTTAAGGAATCTTTGATATCTACCTTTACAGTTGTCTTGTCTTGGGGAATAATTTTCGGGTTGGTTTCTATAAACCTGTCGATCAACTCGAATTTTTCCCTTTTGGAGGTTGTTTTACTACCCTTTATATCGATTTTCGGCCTATCTTGGGTTTTGTCGAAACTGGTATTTTCGGGATTTCTATGTACTGTTTTGACCGAGGCAAGCTGTAGCCATTCCGCAAAGGAATATTTTTCTTTTTTAGTAAATGCAAGGGGTTTGCCTAACTCAAGTGCCTCTTGGGCTTTTTTTTTAGCAGCGATGGACTTGTCCACTTCTGGGTCCTTGGATTCAAAAAGAGTGGGATCCAGGATGTGGTCTGCATCCTTGGTGTTTCTTGGCAGTGGCTCGTCTTCCGAGCTTTCGTCAAGGAAAGTGTTGATTTTGCTCGTGGGCAAGACTTCCTCCGAAATGATTTCGGTTTCGCTTAAGGCGTGCGATTTACCCGAAATAGTGTCGGCAATCTGGTTTTGCAAGAATTCCTTGGAAGTGATAAAATCAAAGAGAATATCCCTATCGGCAATATAGGCAGCGGTTATTTTTAAGGCCGAATTGTATTTAAAACTGTTAAGGTTTTTGAGCCCTTTTAGGTGGATTGCCCGTGCAGCCTGAAAGTACGGGTATTCCAACAGAATATCCTCCAACTGGTTGGTCTGTACTGGGGAGACCGCCTTGTTGGGGTGTTGTAGGAGTTGGGTAAATTCCGGTACGTTCATCGATCTGGACTATTGCATGATTTAAACAGGATAAAAATAGAAAAAAGTATTCATAATTAAGACAAGAGGGAATAGAACAAAGAAAATAGACAAAAAGCGTTTATAAGTTTATGGGTTTATTTGTTTATGAGTTTAGCGTTTTTTTTTCAACCATCAACTAACAACCAGGAACAAAATCTGCCAACTGCAACTGGGAACTGCTAACTTCAATCTAGTTTCGTAATTCCAATTTTATATTTTCCCTTAACCTTGAACCTTAAACCTTAAACTTTGAATCCTTCCCATCAACCATCAACCATCACCAATCCGCTAAGGATTTATTGAAAATATCCTGGGTGATCCGTTCAAAAATTGCTTGGTGCGCCTGGTCCTTTACACTTTGTAAAAGGGCAGTGGCGGGATAGTCGTAAAAGAAGGAAAACCGTTGTTCAAAATCCACATCTTCCTTGGTCTTGTTATAGAAACGTACGTTTACGCTCATTGTAAGTCGGTTTTGAGCCGCTGTCTGGTTGGCGGTCGCGGTCATCGGGGATATCCGGTACTCAACGATTTCCCCTTCATAGAGCAGGTCCCCGTTAGAGGGGACCAGACTTAAACTGGTCTGGTTCTGTATCAGATCTTGGAGGGCAAGGGTAAAGTCGCGGTCCAATCCCGGCTCAATGGTAGATCCTGGGCTTTGGGTAGCGTAATTCTGAAAATAGTTTACCTGAAAGGTCTTCGCGGTCCCCACATCACCCCCGGTAAAGTTATAGACTCCACAGCCTGTGGTACTTGCCGAAGCTATCAATAATACAACTATAAGTTTAATCTTGCCCACTGGTTATTAAGTTATGAGTTCAGAGTTATGATTTTTTAATTTTGAAACAAGAAACAAGAAACAAGAAACAAGAAACAAGAAACTAGAAACTAGAATCCTTGGATCCGCCAACCATCAACGCTAAAGATCGTACTGCTTTATCTTTCGGTACAGCGTCCTTTCGGATATGCCGAGCTCCGCCGCAGCCGCTTTTCTTTTGCCCCGGTTCCGTTCCAAGGATTTTTTTATCAATTCTATTTCCTTGTCCTGTAGGGATAGGGTTTCTTCCTCTTCTATTTCTTCGGCAAAGTGATATTTGTCCTCTGGGTGCGATATTTTGACAGGTTGTTCAATTGGGGGCTCGGGAAGTTGAAGGACCTCCATGGCATCTTCCTCTTCTATATCTGTCGTTCTATCCCGTTTGGACCCATATATTTTTCGGATAAGGTTTTCGTTTTCCTCCTGTACCTTTTCCGAATCGTTGTTTTTTAGGAGTTCCAGGGTCAGTTTTTTCAAATCGTTCAGGTCGCCCTTCATATCAAAAAGGACCTTGTAAAGAATTTCCCTTTCGTTGCTAAAATCCCCCTCCTTCTTTTTTTGCTCAACAATAGCCGGTAAATTTGAATCATTGGCATGGGGTAGATAGCTGTTCAATGTTAAGGCCGAAATATTTCTCCCTTCCTCCAGCACCGATATCTGTTCCGCTATGTTGCGTAACTGTCTTATGTTGCCCGGCCAACGATATTTTACGATGAGCTGTACGGCATTGTCCTCTAATTTTATGGTTGGCATTTTATACTTCTGCCCAAAGTCTGATGCAAACTTGCGAAAAAGCAAATGTATGTCATCCTTTCGGTCGCGTAAGGGTGGAATGTGGATTTCAACGGTACTTAAACGGTAGTACAGATCTTCCCGAAACGTTCCTTTTTTTATCCCTTCCAACATGTTCATGTTGGTGGCAGCCACGATCCTGACGTTTGTCTTTTGTACTTGGGACGAACCCACCTTAAGAAATTCCCCGTTCTCCAATACTCTTAGGAGGCGCACCTGGGTGGTAAGGGGCAGTTCCCCTACCTCGTCCAGGAAAATAGTGCCACCATCTGCCACTTCAAAATAGCCGCTCCGTGTGGCCGTAGCTCCGGTAAACGCTCCTTTTTCATGGCCAAAGAGCTCACTGTCAATGGTGCCTTCAGGGATGGCCCCACAGTTCACGGCAATGTATTTGGCGTGCTTTCTATGGGAAAGGGAATGGATTATTTTCGGAATAGCTTCCTTGCCGACGCCGCTTTCACCCGTTACCAGGACCGAAATGTCCGTTGGGGCTACCTGCATGGCCTTTTCTATGGCACGGTTGAGCTTTACATCGTTGCCGATGATCTCGAATCGTTGTTTTATAGATTGAATGCTCTCCATTTATTGGATTCAAGGACCAAGAATCAAGAACCAAGACTCGTCTTGAATCTTGTCCCTTGGTCCTGTTGTCTTTTTAATTGTTGTCTGAATATCCTAATGCTGTTCCTAACAAAGTGGCCGAGGTACAATCCTCTATTTTGACCAACACAAATTCGCCGACTTGGTAATTCTCCTTAGGGAAGACCACTACGGTATTCTGGGAATTGCGTCCCATCCAATGATCTTCCGATTTTTTGGAGGTACCCTCTATTAGGACTTCCGCGACTTTTCCTAAATGTTGCTGTGTCCGGAAATGACCATGCTTGCGTTGTAGGTCGATAATTTCGGTCAGCCTTCGTTTTTTAACTTCCTCGGGCACATCATCTGCCAATTTTCTAGCGGCCAGGGTTCCAGGACGCTCGGAATAGGCAAACATAAATCCGAAATCGTATTTTACATAATCCATCAAGGTCAACGTGTCCCGATGATCTTCTTCGGTCTCACCAGGAAAGCCGGCTATCATATCCTGGGAAATCGCACATTCGGGAATTATTCTTCGGATATTGTCAATTAGTTCAAAATATTCCTCCCGGGTGTGCAAGCGGTTCATGGCCTTAAGGATTCGGTTACTGCCGCTCTGAACTGGAAGATGGATATAATTGCAGATATTGTTGTATCTGGCCATGGTCTCGATTACGTCCAAAGTAAGGTCCTGTGGGTTCGAAGTGGAAAAACGGATACGCATTTTGGGTCGGGCCAGGGCCACGAGTTCCAATAATTTTGCAAAATTGATGGAGGTAGCCTGTTGCATTTCTGAGGCTTGATCATAATCTTTTTTCAACCCGCCGCCGTACCACAGGTAACTATCCACATTCTGCCCGAGCAAGGTAACCTCCTTAAATCCTTTTTCCCACAGGTCGTTGACCTCCTCTATGATAGATTGGGGGTCACGGCTGCGTTCCCTGCCGCGGGTAAAGGGTACCACGCAGAAAGTACACATATTGTCACACCCGCGGGTGATTGAGACGAAGGCGGTAACCCCGTTGGAATTTAAACGGACGGGGGAAATATCGCCATAGGTTTCATCTTTTGAAAGGATTACGTTCACGGCATTTCGGCCTTCATCGATTTCCTGTACCAAGTTGGGCAAGTCTTTATAGGCATCCGGTCCTACGACCATATCCACTATTTTTTCCTCTTCCAGCAGTTGGCTTTTTAGCCTTTCTGCCATGCATCCAAGAACCCCGACTTTTAAATGGGGACGCGTTTTCTTAACGGCATTAAATTTTTCAAGGCGTTTGCGAACGGTAAGCTCGGCTTTTTCCCGAATGGAGCAAGTATTTATCAGGACCAAATCGGCCTCTTCCAATTCCTGGGTGGTGTTGAACCCTTCTTTGGCCAAAATGGAGGCAACAATCTCGCTATCGGAAAAATTCATTTGACACCCGTAACTTTCAATATATAATTTACGGGAGTTGTCCTTACTTTTTTTTAGGGACAATGTATTTCCTTGAACCGATTCGTCTATAACCTTTTCCATGCTTTTAAATTATTTGGTTTTCCTTCCAAATACGGAACCCGTTTAAAAAGCTTAAGCGGGTTCAGGGCTGCAAAGATAATATTTAATACAAATAAGTGACAATTTGACAGGAGTTTTTAATAATTCTTTATACATTTCCACAGTATAACTTTTAATTGATCAACCATGGATGCCGATGTATTGGGTAAAATAATCAAAGAGGGAAAACCTTTGGGTTTTGGGGATATTATGAGCCGATCTTTTGATCTTTTCAAAAAGGTATGGTTACAGGGGTTTATAACGCTGATCCTAACTTTTGCCTGCATTTTGCCATTTTATCTTTTGCTATACATACCCATGGTGTTTATGGGTGTTTCCGACCCGGATATGTTGCGATATGGGGAAATGAACGCTCCCGTTATGATATGGATGGCCATTTTCCTGCCTATTGTTATCATGGCTGCAATGGTCGCAGCCATCGCGTTTACATCGGCTTTTCTTCGAATTTGTAAACAAAAGGATAGGGGGGAAACTGGTGCCGACGAATATTTCTTTTACTTTAAGGGTAGCTATTTTGGAAAGATGATCGTTCTGGGACTTATTGCTGTGGGACTTTCCATCGCGGGAACCTTGTTATGCGGTATTGGTCTGCTGTACCTTATTGTGCCACTATCCCTAATTTCAGCTTTTTTTGCCTTTCAGCCGGAGTTGTCCCCCATGGAAATCGTAAAGGCGAGCTTTCAATTGGGAAACAAGAATTGGTTGGTCATTTTTGGATTGATCATCATCATGGGAATCGTTGCAGAACTGGGCATCATCCTATGTGGAATCGGTCTACTGTTCACGGCGATGCTTTCCAAGATCCCATTGTACTTTATTTATAAGGATGGGGTTGGTTTTGAAGAGCCCATCTTGCCTTTGGAGGAATAGACGCTCGGGTGTGGGTATTGCGCCTTAAGGGGTCCAGGTCGGCGTATATAAATAAACCAATAAAGTTATGGACTTAAAATTGCCCTATAAATAACTTTTATTTTTGGGGTTAAACGCAACCTGTTGCACCTGTTCGTATCCTTAATATATAACCCAAAACTTTCAAGTCATGAAAGGAGCCATAACAATTCTGGGAACCAACCGAAATGTTGATTGGCGAATTACACCCGCCAGAACGAATCTGTCGGGCTGGTCTGATAATTAAAAAACAAATAAATATCAACAGATGAAAAGGTACCTTCTTTTATTTCTTTTTGCAATGCCCATGTCCTTTATTTCCTGTGACGATACGGATGATGATAGCCAATACGCCGAATATCTGGTGGCGCGCCCCATAACGATTTCAAAAGCCGAATTCAAGAATAGCGTAGACGTTATCGCTCCCCTTCCTGTAGAAGAATCGGGTAAGATATACACCTATAAGAATTATATTTTTGTCAACGATAAATATAGGGGCATACACGTGGTAGACAATTCAGATCCCAAAGCACCCAAGAAAATCTCCTTCATCAAAATTCCAGGGAATGTTGATATCTCCGTAAAGGGCGATCATCTGTTTGCCGATAGTTTAAATGACCTAATTGTTCTGGATATTTCGGATATCTCCCATATAAAAATGCTGAACCGATTGGAAAACGTACTGGCAGAGCATGTTTTTTGGCCAACCGAAGCAGACATTTATGAATGGCAGGATGTGGATTACGACAAGGAAATCGTCGTTGGTTGGGTAAGCAAGACCGAAAGGAGATTGATCCAGGATTATGAGGACGTGTTTTTTAGGGAAGGCGATTTTGCCATGGCAAATTCATCCGGTGGTTCCCCTGTGGGCCAGGGCGGATCTATGGCCCGATTTAAGATAGTGGACGACTATCTGTATGCGGTGGATAGCCATAACATCAATATTTTTAATATCTCCGATTTAGGCAATCCGAAAGATTTGGAAGATGTACAAGCTGGGTTCGATATAGAAACCATCTTCAATTATGGCTCACATTTATTCTTGGGCAGTATGAGGGGAATGTACATTTATGACATCTCCAATCCGGAGATACCCGTTTTTGTGTCGGAATTTCAACACGGGACCGCCTGTGACCCCGTGGTCGTAGATGGGAATTACGCCTACGTAACGTTGAGGGGCGGCAATTGGTGCGGTGCCACCGAGAGCGGATTGTTCATAGTCGATATTTCAAATATTTCACGGCCCGAATTGAAAACCCAATACCCAATGGACGGTCCATATGGTCTTGGGATAAAGGGGGATAAACTTTTTGTGTGCGATGGGAAATCTGGCCTTAAGGTGTATAATAAAACGGATGTCGACAATTTGAAGATGTTGAATCACTTTAAGAATGTAGTTACTTTTGATTTGATTCCATTGGATCGGACCTTGTTGATGGTGGGCGATGCAACGCTCTACCAATACGAGTATATGGAAAATGACATTAAGTTGGTGAGTACCTTGAAGCTTTAAATAAAATTGATTTGCGCTATGCGCTAGGAGCTATTCGCTTTAAGCTTTACGCCATTTACGGTGTGTATGGGGTACTGGAAATAGCACTTGGCAAGGGTTTGCAAAACGTAATTTATTAGGTGAACTTGATCGGCACAAAATTCGTAGTTCGACCTAAAATTGGCATCAAACACCTTTCGTAAGAGGGGTGTTTTTTTGTGCATAACTATAAGGTAAAGTGTAAAATAAAAAAATTGATATACTTTTGCCGTACTAAAAACCAATGAATGGCAAAGAATTTAGTTATTGTAGAGTCCCCCGCAAAAGCAAAAACCATAGAGAAATTTTTAGGTAAGGATTTTAAGGTAGAGTCCAGTTTTGGACATATCGCCGACCTTCCTTCCAATGAGTTGGGGGTGGATGTCGAAAATGATTTTAAACCTAAATATATTGTAGCTTCCGACAAAAAGGCACTCGTAAAAAAACTGAAAGATCTTGCGTCAAAAGCGGAAACCATATGGCTCGCAAGTGATGAGGACCGTGAGGGGGAGGCAATTTCCTGGCATTTGGCCGAGGAGCTAAAATTGGATAGGAAAAAAACCAAACGCATTGTTTTTAACTCGATTACCAAATCGGCCATTCAAAAAGCCATTGAGAATCCAAGGGAAATAAATTACGATCTGGTGAACGCCCAGCAAGCCCGAAGGGTCCTAGATCGTCTGGTAGGTTATGAACTTTCACCGGTACTTTGGAAAAAAATTAAACCGGGACTTTCGGCGGGTAGGGTGCAATCTGTCGCTGTACGGTTAATTGTGGAGCGGGAACGGGAGATAGAGGCCTTTATGCCCGAAGCTACATTTAAGGTTTCTGCCGAATTCAGAACAGTTGATGGCAGTGTGTTTACCGCCAAGTTGCCCAAAACCTTTGCCACCAAGCAAGAGGCTGAGGCATTCTTAAAACAGAACGTTGGAGCCAATTTTTCCGTGTCCGGCCTGGATAAAAAGCCGGCCAAGAAATCCCCTGCAGCCCCATTTACTACATCGACCTTACAACAGGAGGCATCCAGGAAGCTTTATTTTTCGGTAGCCAGGACCATGCAAGTTGCCCAGCGGCTCTATGAGGCAGGGTTAATTACCTATATGAGGACCGATAGCGTAAACCTTTCGCCGGAGGCGTTGGCGGCCGCCAAGGATGCCATTATGGATAATTATGGTAAGGAGTATAGTACGGTACGGAACTTTACCGGGAAAACCAAAGGGGCACAAGAGGCACATGAGGCGATACGTCCCACGGATATGACCAGACAGTCGGTCTCCTTGGAAAGAGATCAGTCCAAATTATATGAATTGATATGGAAACGTACCCTGGCCTCGCAAATGAGCGACGCCCAATTGGAACGTACCAACGTAAGGATAAAGGCCAATAACCATCAGGAAGAGTTTACCGCCAACGGGGAGGTTATAAAATTTGATGGCTTTCTTAAAGTTTATATGGAAGATTTGGATGATGAGGATCTATCCGAAGACCAGGACGGAATGCTCCCAGCAATGAAACAAGGAGATTCCTTGAACAATAATTACATTACTGCAACAGAGCGTTTTTCAAGACCGCCTTATCGCTATTCGGAAGCTTCCCTGGTAAAAAAATTGGAAGAATTGGGAATTGGGAGGCCTTCTACCTACGCGCCTACCATCTCTACGATCCAAAATAGGGGTTATATTGAAAAGGGAACCATAGAAGGAACAGAAAGGAATTATGCCCAATTGATCTTGGAAGCCAATAAGATTGTGGAAAAGAAATTGACCGAAAATGTGGGATCGGATAAAGGTAAAATGGTACCCACTGATATCGGGACTATAGTAAACGATTTTTTGGTCGATCATTTTGCCAACATTTTGGATTATAACTTTACGGCCAAGGTAGAAGAGGATTTTGACGAGATTGCAACTGGAGAAGAAGATTGGCAAAAGGTGATGAAGGACTTTTATAAGGACTTTCATCCCAAAGTGCTAGATGTGGAGGAGAATGCGGATAGGGCAAGCGGGGAGAGGGTCCTGGGGACGGATCCAAAAACCGGTAGACAACTGTCGGTTAGATTGGGCCGTTTTGGCCCAATGGTGCAGATAGGTACCGTTGAGGAGGAAGAGAAGCCGTTGTTTGCGAGTTTATTGCCAGACCAGTCCTTGAATACCATAACCTTTGAGGAAGCAATGGATCTTTTTAAGCTTCCTAGAAAGCTTGGGTCTTTTGAAGGTGAGGAAGTCGAGGCCAATGTAGGCAGATTTGGTCCTTACGTAAGATTTGGGAAAAAGTTTGTTTCCCTGGAATCCGGCGAAAGTGCATTGGACATAAGTTTGGAAAGGGCCATTGAACTTATTAAGGAAAAACAAAAGGCCGATGCGCCTATTGCAGCCTATGAGAAAAAGGACGTAACCAAAGGGGTGGGCCGTTTTGGTCCCTTTATCAAATGGGACGGTATGTTTATCAATGTGCCAAAGAAATACGATTTTGACAATCTTACCCAAGACAATATCGAGGAGCTTATTGAGGCAAAAAAGCAAAAGGAATTGGAAAAGGTGGTCCAGGAATGGCCAGAAGAGGGTATTCGCATAGAAAAGGCCAGATGGGGGCGCCATACCATTTTGAAAGGGAAGATCAAGGTTGAGCTATCCAAGGAGGTAGATGCTTCCAAGGTAAGCCTGGAGGATGCAAAATCCCTGATAGAGAAAAAAACACCAAAGAAAAAGGCAAAGGCGAAGCCTAAGAAGTAAGCTAGTATTCAGTGGCCAGCGGGAACCTAGAATCAAGAATCAAGAAACAAGACCAAAGAAAATAGACTAAAAAAGTTTATAAGTTTAAATGTTTATTAGTTTAGGCGGTTGCTATTTTTTATTTTTCAACCATCAACCATCAACCATCAACCATCAACCATCAACCATCAAC